>Ga0315907_10001387_pt1 | contig 32764 bp, 19 predicted proteins | sample LakEriMetagenome_3_FD_203525 | JGI IMG/M metagenome (GOLD analysis project Ga0315907, IMG submission 203525) | Freshwater fungal communities from buoy surface, Lake Erie, Ohio, United States - Buoy 12 MA123 | ecosystem: Environmental > Aquatic > Freshwater > Lake > Lake biofilm | place: USA...
AGCGGGTCGACGCCGGGCAGCGGGAAGTCCGGATTCGGCACGCGCGCCGCGGCCATCTTGGCTTCGAGTCCCTTCACGATGTCCGGGAATTTCGCGGCCAGGTCGGTCGTCTCATTGGGGTCGGCGTCGAGGTCGTAGAGCTGGGTGACGATCGGCGCCTTGGACTGGGCCTTCTTGGCCATGTCCGTGCGGATTGCCTTCCACTTGCCGTCCCAGATCGCCTGTTGCGAGCCATAGCCCGGGAACTCGCGATAGAGCGGGGCGGCACGCGGGGCATCGGCGCCCTTGAGCGCCGGGACCAGGCTTTCGCTCGCGATAGCCGCGGTGCGTTCCAGTTTCACGCCAGCCAGTTCGGAGAAAGTGGCGAACCAGTCTTCGAAGCCGGAGATGCGGTGCGAACGCGTGCCGGCCTTGATGCCGGCGGGCCAGCGGACGACGGTCGGTTCGCGGATACCGCCTTCGTGAAGCGAACCTTTGAGGCCTTTGAGGCCGCCCGCGGAGTTGAAGTATTTCGTGTCGACGCCGCCGGCGTCGTGCGTGGCGCCGTTGTCGCCGGAGAAGACGATGATCGTGTTATCCGCCACGTTGGCTTTCTCGAGGGCGGCGAGGATGCGGCCGACTTCCTTGTCGAGGCGCGAGATCATCGCGGCGTAAGTGGTGCGCGGGGTGCGGTTGGGGCTGTAGCCGCCTTTCTGCGGGGCGTAGGGCGCGGCCTCGGTGATGACGCCTTCATATTGTTTCAGCTCTTCGGCCGGGACCTGCAGGGCCACGTGCGGCAGCGGCGAGGCGTAGTAGAGGAAGAAGGGCTTGTCCTTGTGGGCCGCGATGAACGCTTCGGCGCCCGTGATCGTGCGTTCGCTCAGGAAGTCTTTGCCGATGAACGGCGCGTAGGCCTTGGGGTCCTGCGGGTCGGCGCCAGCCGGGAAGATGCCGTGGCCGGGTGCGCCGTCGGGGCCGTTTTCGAGCGGCACCTTCTTGCCGTCATCCTGGATGAAGGGAGGGTAGTGGCTGTGCGCGACCCACTGGCTGGTCACGCCGAGGAAGCGATCGAAGCCCTGCTTCAGAGGACTGCCGGTGGACTCGAAGCTGCCCATGCCCCATTTGCCGAACGCGGCGGTCGCATAGCCGGCTTGCTTGAGCGTGCCGGGCAGGGTGGCGATGCCGGTGGGAAGGGGGAACTGCTCGCGGTCGCCGACGTCGCCGTTGTCGCGGGCCGTGGCGTGACCGGGGTTGCGACCGGTCATGAGTACCGTGCGCGAGGGGGCGCAGACCGCGTTGCCGCAGTAGTGTCGGGTGAGGATCATGCCTTCGCGGGCGAGGCGGTCGACGTTCGGGGTGCGGATGATCTTCTGGCCGTTGTAGCCGACTTCGCCGTAGCCGAGGTCGTCGGCCAGGATGAAGACGATGTTCGGGCGGGTCTCCGCGCCGAGGGCGGCGGCCAAGAGGGCAAGCAGGAGCAGGGGGGTGCGGCTCATGCCTTATTCCTAGGCTTAGCCCTTGGTTATGTCGAGAAACCACGGGCTTGGGTTTGTCGGATTGACATCCCCGCCGGGCTGGGGCTTAACCCAATCTTTCCTCTCTCGGGCTGTAGCGTAGTCTGGTAGCGCGCTTGCATGGGGTGCAAGAGGTCGTGAGTTCGAATCTCACCAGCCCGACCAGAGGAAAAGTCGCCGAAACCCCACCAGATGGGGCGAGGGCCTATTTCTTCGCCTTCTTGGCCGGGGGCTTGCCACCCTTGGGGCTCTGGAAGAGCGGGGCGACCAGTTCCTTATCCCAGGCGGCCAGCTCGGCGGCAAGCTTGGCGACAACTTCGGGGCGGGCTGACGCCAGGTCCTTCGCTTCCCCGATGTCCGTCGACAGGTCGTAGAGTTCGTCGGGTTGCTTGCGGTTGCGGACCAGCTTCCAGTCCCCGGAGCGCACGGCGTAGCTCTGGCCGCCACCGGTACGCCAGAAGAGGTTCGCGTGCGGCGCGGTCTGGGTCTCGCCCCGCAGGAAGGGGATGAGGTTGACGCCGTCGAGTCTGCGCTCGGTGGGGAAGGCGACGCCGGCCAGCGCCAAGGCCGTGGCGGTGACGTCGAGAGAGGAGACCGGGCGGTCATAGGTCGAGCCCGCCTTGAGTCGGGCCGGCCAGCTGATGACGAACGGGACGCGGACGCCGCCTTCGTAGACGTAGCCTTTGTAGCCGCGCAGCGGCGTGTTGTCGGCGCCGAGCGAGGGCGGCGTGCCGCCGTTGTCGGTGAAGAAGAAGATCAGCGTGTCCTGCGCCTGGCCGCTGTCCGCGAGGGCCTTGGTGATCGCGCCGACGGCGTCGTCCATCAGGCTGATCTGGGCGAGGCACTTGCGGCGCACGGGGTCCTTCACGTCGGCGAACTGCTTCTCGCGTTCGTTGGTGGGCATGTGCGGGGTGTGCGGGGCGTTGAACGCCAGGTAAAGCATCCAAGGTGCGCCGGCGTTGCGCCGGATGAAGGCGACGGCCTCCTTGCCGAACGCTTCGGTGAGGTGGGCGGGTACTTCGGTGGTCGCCTGGCCGTCGCGGGTGAGCGGGACGTTGTACTCCTTTTTCACGTCGATCGCCCAGCCGGAGAAGGAGTGGCCGCCGCCGATGAAGCCATAGGTCTGTTGGAAGCCGCGGGCCCAGGGCGTGTGCGCCGGCGTCGCGCCGAGGTGCCACTTGCCGATCCAGCCCGTCCGGTAGCCGGCTTCCTGGAGGAACTGCGGCAGGAGTTTCTCCGTGAGCGGGAGGCCCGCCACGGCGTCGGCCGGATCATAGGCCGGATTGTTCTCATGCCCGAAGCGTTGCTGGTAGCGGCCCGTGAGCAGGCCCGCGCGGGTGGGCGAACAGAAAGGATGGGAGACGTAGCCGCTGGTGCAGCGTACGCCGGAAGCGGCCAACGCGTCCAGGTGGGGCGTCGGCACGGCCTTGCCGCCGTTGAAGCCGACGTCGGCGTAGCCTTGGTCGTCGCTGACGATGACGAGGATGTTGGGCTTGCGGTCGGCGGCGAAAGCCAGGGCGCAGGCGCAGGTGGCGAGGAGCAGTCGCAGGGTGTTCATGGTAAGGTTATTTTGAGACTTCGGTCGCGGCGCCGGTCTGGCCGGACGTCGCCCCGAGGCTGAAGTCCGCCGCCTGGCCCTTGCGTTGACGCGAGAGCCACAGCACGCCGGCCGAGGATTCGGATTCATGGCCGCCTTCGAAGACGGTCACGCGGGCGTTGCCGGACATGCGACGGAAGAGCACGGCCTTCTGGCGTTCCGGATCGGCTTGGGTCTCCGCGGCGAGGGCGCTGGGAATTTTTTGTTCACGGACCATGGAGGCGATCGCTTCGGCCTGCACTCGTTTATCAGAAGAGGCCAGGACATTGAAGGCGCGGAGCGAGTGGCTCACCGGCACCGAGCCGGTATGCCCGTCGTGGATGCCGGTGTTGATGTCGAGCGGTACGCCTTTGGCGGCGGCGAGGTGGAAGAGCGGGGAGCGGTGACGGTATTCGGCTTCCGTAGCGGGGCCGGGCGGGCCGCCGCAGGACTGCTCGAGCATCTTGGCGTAGTTGTTCTTGCGGGCCTTGCTTTCGGCGTGCCACGCCGCGAGGTCGGAGATCGGCACCCAAGCGCTCACGCCGGCCCAAAGGTCGGGCGCTCGGGCGGCCATGACGAGGGACATGTGGCCGCCGCCGGAACCGCCGATCAGGTAGATACGGGAAGCATCGATGCGTGCGTCGCGTCGGGCGTAAGCCACGGCGTCGAGGATGTCCTGCGAGGCGAGGTCGGAGGCGCAGGCCTCGGGGCGGCTATTGGGGCCACGGAAATCAGGGGCAACGAGCACCCAGCCCATCTTCTTGGCCTGGTCGATCCACGGCGGACCCTGTTCGAAGCCGCCGCTCCAGGAGTGCAGGAAGACCAGCAGTGGCGCGGCCGGACCGGTGGCGTCATGCGCGGCGGACTCCGGCCGCCAATAGATCACCTTCTGCAGGGAGCCGTCTTTCGAACTCGGAATGTCGATGGCCAGCTTCATCGCGGACGCGCGGGTCTCGGCGGCGGACGGACGTTTCGCCGCGACCTTGGGTTCGGCGGCGAAGGCGAGGGCGGAGAGGAGGAGCGCGCAGAGCCTCACTTCAGTTCGGGGCGCAAGTACGCCTTGACGTAATCACTGTCGGTGGCGTGGACCACGTTGGGGGCGCCGGGGTAGACGAGTTCGCAGCGGACCTGGTTGGCGTCGCAGTGTTCCTTGAGCTTGACGCCGAAGTTGGCCGTATGGGTCGGATCCTTCTCGTCTTTGCCGAGGTTCGGGGCGGCGGAGTAGAAGAGGCCGACGGGCGGGTCGTCGCGGGTGACGAGTTCGTAGGGCGAGTATTGCTTGATCCAGGGCAGGATGCGTTCGCGCTCGGCGTAGAACATGTCGAAGGACGAAATCTTCTTTTTCGCGTCCCAGGTGATGCCGAAGGCGTGGGCGCCGTATTTGCTATTGGGCGTCCAGGCGCGCATCTGATGCGGGTCGAGGGTCGTCTGGGCTCCGCCGACCGCGGCGCAGGTCACGCGGGTGGACTCGCGGGCGATGGGGTCGGCGCTCTGCGGGTCGGCGAGGTCGTCATGGAAGGCGAGCCAGAGGCTCGTGCAGGCCCCGGCGGAACCGCCGGCCAGGGCGACCTTGGTCTTATCGAGATTCCATTCCTTGGCCTTGCTGCGGGTGAACTGCAGGGCGCGGGCACAGTCGAACATCGGGCCCTTGACCGGGGGGACGAGTCCGTCCGCGGTGGAGTCTTTGATCGTGCGGTATTCCACCGAGACCACGGAGATGCCGGCGTCGAGCGCGGGTTTGATCATGCTACGGACCACGGAGCGGTCGCCGCCGGACCAGCCGCCGCCGTGGATGTAGAAGAGCAGGGGCGTGGGCTTCTCGGACTTCGCGCGCCAGAAGTAGATCCGCTGCATGCGGTGCGGGCCGTAGGAGACGTTCTCGTCCGGCTCGATCGGGATAGGGTATTTGCGGAACTCCGGGTCGCCGGCTTTGGGGGCGGCGGAGGCTTGGGGGGCCGGGTCGGCGCCAAGCAAGGAGGCCGCGGCGCAGGCGGCCGAAAGCAGGAGGAAGAGGCGGTTCATTTCAGTTCGGGACGCAGGTGAGCCTTGATGAAGTCGTTCGGCTTGGCGTGCGTGATGTTCGGGGCGCCGGGGTAGACCAGTTCGCAGGGAACCTTGATCTCATCGCAGTGCTCCTTGAGCTTCGCGCCGAAATTTGCCGTGTGGGTCGGATCCTGCTCGTCCTTGCCGAGGTTGGGCGGCGTGACGAAGAAGAGGCCGACGGGCGGGTCGTCGCGGGTGACGAGTTCGTAGGGCGAGTATTCCTTGATCCAAGGCATGATCTTCTCACGCGCCGCGTAGAAGGCGTCGAAGGAGGATTCCTTCTTCTGGGCGTCGCCGGTGATGCCGAAGGCGTGCGCGCCATAGCGGCTGTTGGGCGTCCATTCGCGCATCTGCTTCGGGTCGAGGGTCGTCTGCGGGACCTGGACGGCGGCGCAGGTGAGGCGGGTCGATTCGCGGGCGATCGGGTCGGCGCTCTGCGGGTCGGCGAGATCGTCGTGGAAGGCGAGCCAGAGGCTCGTGCAGGCGCCGGCGGAGCCGCCGGCCGCGCCCACCTTCGTCTTGTCGAGGTTCCATTCCTTGGCCTTGCTGCGGCATAATTGCAGGGCGCGGGCGCAGTCGAGCATCGGGCCTTTCACCGGGGGCACCACTTTGTCTTCGGTGGAATCCTTGATCGTGCGGTATTCGACGGAGACCACGGAGATGCCGGCGTCGAGGGCCTCCTTGAGCATGCCGTTGACGGACGAACGGTCGCCGTTGTTCCAGCCCCCGCCGTGGATGTAGAAGAGCAGAGGGGTCGGCTGGTCGGACTTCGCGCGCCAGAAGTAGAGCTTCTGCATCCGGTGCGGTCCGTAGGCGATGTTCTCGTCGGGCTTGATCAGCAGCGGAGACTTCAGGCGCTCCGGGTTGCCGTCGTTGACGAAACGCGCCGGCGCCTTCGGGGATTCGGCTTTCGCTTTGGGCTTAGCCGGGGTGTCGGCGGCGACGAGGGAGGCGACGCCCAGGGATAGAGCGAAGACGGAAGCGAGCAGGGGGTTCATGCTGCCTTTGAGACAGCCAGAACTAAGCCTAGTTGCGAGGGGAAAACGGTTATTTGCCGAGCTGGCTGAGCTGGTAAGCCTTCCACTCGGGCGAACCCCAGCGAGCCTTGGACGGTTTGATGGCGAGGGTGCAGCCGGCATCTATCAAGACACGTTGTACGAGCGTGGGATCAAGCGCCCGGGGCTGGATGCCGTGCTCCACCGAGAGGGCGGCGATGGCTCCCACCGCCTGACCCATATTGAGGGTATGCGGCTGCAGGCGAGTGGCGCCGTTCGCCATACGGCTCTGGGAGAAGTTCTTCTCCGCCGGCAGAAAGCCGTCGATGGTTTCTGGAACGAAGGATTCGAACGGGATCGCGAAAGGACCGAGGCCGCGTTCGCCGAACTTGTGCGGGATATCTTCGGCCCGATCCAGGCCTTTCTCCAGGAGCTCCGGCTTCATCGAGCCATGAAGGTCGACGGCATAATCGCCAAGGGCGACGGTGTGCGGGAACTGGATCGGCTGCCCTGGCTTCCGTTCGATCTCGCGCGCGGTGAGGGTGTGGAGGCCGATGATACGGCGGCTTTCGCGTGCGTAAGCCATCACAGGGAAGTGGTAGAGGCTGGCTTTGAAGGGGGTGAACTCGGGGTGGCGCGCGATGAGCGCATCCATCTGCGCACGGTTATAAGGCGTGTCGTAGCCCTCATCGTCGGCGACGGCCCAGTCGGCTTTGCCGAGCGCGGTCTGCATGTGGTAGGCGAGGCAGAGCGTCTTCGCGACGGCGCCGTCCAGCGTCAGACGGCGATGCGCCGGATCTTCCAGATCCGCGATGCTCGCATGGAAATCGTTGCTAAAATTGAGATGAGTGCGGGTGATGATCCGCCCCTGGGGGCCCCGGGAGCTGTCGGGCATGCCCCGGTAACCGATGAACCAGTTCCAATGCCACGGTTGGCCCTTGATGGGCGGATTGAAGTCGTCCGCCTTGCCCGTCTGCAGGGCTTTTTGAAACAGTTTCCCGAGGGTGGCATACCCGGGTGGGGGCGAGGTGAGTCGCAACGCCTGCGGTACGCCCGCCGGGTACTGCTTCACGACGGCGGTCCATGTCAGGTCCTGGATCGCCTTCGTGCCGTCGAGGGAATCGCTCGTGGTCATGCCGGAGCGATAGCGTGCGCCGGTCAACGGGATGACGTCTCCCCACTCGGTGGCGTCGATGAGGATGCGGCTGCGGATCGAACGGGTGTTCGCCCCGTCGCTTACCTCGACGCCTTCGATCGTCTGGCCGGTCTTGATCGTCCGGGTGACTTTGGACCGAAGCACGAGGTCGAGGCGCCCGGCGGCGCCCCGCGCCTCGGAGAGCATCTTGAGCAGGAGCTGCTGGCCGACGCGCGGCTCGACGCAGGGATGGCGATGTTGGTAGGCGGTCTCGGAGTTGATGCCGAGAGGATCGTAATAGGATTTGATCAGACCGCAGAGTTCGCGGTAAAGGCCGCGCTCCCGGGCGATGGCGAGTCCTTCGTCCATCGAGGTCACCGCCGCGGCGTTCATCTGTCCGCCGACCCAGTCCGTCTCTTCGATGAGGAGGACGGAGCGCCCCATGCGGGCGGCTTGCACGGCGGCCCCGCAGCCACCGGTGCCGGCACCGGCGATGACGATGTCGTAGCTATCCTGGAGGTCTGCAAAGGAGGTCGGCTTGAGCGGGACGGCTTTCGCCGAGGCCGGCGGAGGCGTCGGGATGCGGGAGGAGGCGCGTTCGATGATGATCGCGATCTTCGGTCCGTCGCAGGTGCGCCCGGCGACGGCGTTCTTCTTCCAATATTCGACCGAGCCGATGATGCCGCGCGCCGCGAGGGTGCGGAGGGCGTCGGAGGCATCTGTGCCGGGCTCCAGCATCCGGGCGATTTTCCCCAGCGCGCTCGCCGTACGAGCGCCGTCAACTTTGGCCTGTTCGCCGAGATCGGCGTCGGTCAGGTCGGCGGTCGTGAGCACGCCTTGTTCGATGAGCTGACTGAGATAAGTATTCTGCCCAGCCGACGGCTGTTCGGACGCAATGATACGTCCCATCGAAAGGCAGAGAAGGAGGAAGCAAGGAAGGAGATGTCGCATGGGCTTCCGTTGTTACTTGGCAGGAACCGCCGGCGGGATCTTGCAGGACTGCCAGGCAAGGAACTTCCATTCGCCTTGTTCGCGCCGCCAGACCGCGAGGAAGCTGATGGTGCTTTCGGCCGCGTTGCCTTTGACGACGGCCTTCACGTCGAACCGGCCGGCCATGAGGGCGATGCCGGGGGCGGGGAACGTGAAGCTGCGGTCTTGGTAGGCATATTTGGAATAGGTCGCCGAACCGTCCGTCAGCGAGGTGATGAGCGCGTCCTTCGTGTCGACCTGGCCGTTGGAATGGGCGTACCGCAGTTCGGCCGACAGCACGGCGTCGAGTTTTTCGCGGGTCGGGGCGAGCATGGCCGCGACGCGGGCGTCGTCCGCGGCGGTCACGCGGGCCAGTTCAGGATGTTCAGCGGCGGCGCAGGTGAGGGCGAAAAGTAGGGCGAGGAGGGCGGGGCAGTGTTTCATAGATGGTGGGTTCGGTAGGGCGGGGTGCTGATTCACTTCTTTTTCTGGAGCATGGAGCGAACGCGGACTTCCTCCTTGGCGAGGGCGCCGGTAGGAATCGCCATGGGGGCGAACGCCGGGTCCGCCTTGATGATTTCGCCGGCCGGAATCGCCCGGAGTCGGAGGTTTCGGAACGCGACATCTTGACCGTGGTCCTGCAGGAGGAGTTTGCCACCGCGACCCTTGAGGTCGCCACCGCGGAGGGTGAGCAGGCGAATTTCGGCGGCCCACTTGGGGTCCGCGTAGTCGAAGGAGAGGACGTTCTGCTCGTTGAGCCAATGCTCGATGACCGTGCCTTGGCAGCGGATGCGGGCGGTGTTCCATGTGCCGACGGGAAGGCTAGCCCGCTTGCTCGGGGCCATGCAGAAGAACAGCGACGCGGCCGATTGACGCGGGTTCTCGCCGTAAGGACTGCCGACGTCATCGAGCACCTGATACTCCACCTGCCCGGGGCGGTAATAGACGCCGCTGTTGCAGCCCGTGCTGACCTTCCAGTCGAAGCGCAGTTCAAAGTCGTCCGGCAACGGACGGGCCTCGTAGGTCAGCTGACCGGAGGGACGAACGCGGGCGAACGCGCCATCCTGGATCTCCCAGTTTCCCGGGTGTTTCCAACCGTCGAAGGTCTTGCCGTCCGCCAGCGCCACGAAGCCGAGCCGCTGCTCCTCCGGGTCCATCGGCGCGGCGGCGAGAGATGCGGTCACCGCGAGCAGGGTGAGTAGGAGGCGCATGGGAAGAGTGGGTGACAGATGACGGAGGGCAGATGGCAGATGAAAAATCAGATGATCGCAGAGACAGGGTGTAGCTCAATATGTCAGCCATCTGTCATCTGACATCGTCACTGCCTTACGGCAGTGACGATACTGCGGTCGCAGGCGGTCTCTTGGTGGCGGATATCGCCGAAGCCGGCTTCGGTCAGGAGCTCGCGCATCTCGCCGGTGCCGTAGCAACGGCCTTCGGTGACGCTCATCAGGAGGGCGGAATAGGCCGCCACGGGCGCCGGGCCGGTCTTATCCTCGTTCAGGTGAGCGTCGTGCACGATCAGCAGGCCGCCCTTGGGCAAGGCCGAGGCCGAGGCGGCCAGCAGGAAGCGCACCTTTTCGGTGTCCCAGTCGTGGAGTACGTTGGAGAACAGGTGGACGTCGTAACCGCCTGGCAGGGCCTCGGTGAACATGTCGCCGGCCGTGACGTCGACCCGGTCTTGGAAGCCGCGCTTGGCGATCATCTTGCGGGTGATACCGTCGACCGGCGCCCGTTCGAAGACCGTGGCGCTCAGTTTGGGGTGATTGGCGACGAGCGCGCAGGCGTAGATGCCCGAGCCGCCCGCGATATCTAGCAGACGCGTACGCGAGCCGATGGGGGAGGCCTTGGCCATCGCCGGGCCGAGGGTGAAGCCGCGCGAATCCATCGCCGCGGTGAAGCTGGTCGCGAACGCCTCGGTGAGCATCGCTTCGCTCCAGGGCTTCTCGTCCTTGTAGCTGCCCCAGTTGGCCGGCTTGTCGGTCTTCAGGATGACGATGAAGTCCTTCACCACCGGACGGTCCTTGAGGGAAGCGTAGTAGGGGCCCAGGAAGACGGGAGAGGTGCTGACGAGGTGTTCCTGTCCCAGCGGGGTCACGGAGTAGATTCCATCCTTCAGCGCCAGGAAGCCGTTCGCGGCGAAGAGCGTCAGCATCACGTCGGTCGGCCGGCGGTGCGTGCCGAGGTCGCGGCAGACCGTGGGTAGGTCGGATGGCTTGGTGGCGAGCTTCATGAAGAGATCAAACTCCGTGATCGCGGCGGCGATCAGGTCGACCGCGTAGAGTCCGTCGCGGAAGCGATAGATTTCCAGGGGGTCGTGCGCGGGCGCACGGGTGAGGTCGAGCGAGGCGGACATGGGCAAGGGCTGCACGATGACAGCCCTTGCGGAGAAAACCACCCGTTTTCTTAGGCTTACTTGGCCTTCTTCTTGCCGGCCTTCTTCTTGGACCCGTCGCCGGCTTCGCCCGGTTTGTCGGCGAAGTCAGGGATCTTGAAGTCGATGGCCTTGGCCTGCTTGGCGTATTCCGCTTCCAGCTGCTTACGCAGGTCGGCGGAGGCGGGGTCGGCGGCGAGGTTCTTCAGCTCATAGGGGTCGGCCTTGAGGTCGAAGACCTCGGTCCACTCGTCATGTCCAGGATACTTGATCAGCTTGGCGTCGGCGGTGCGGACGGCGGTCGTGAGGGGTGCGTTGAAACCCTTCTCGTGGAAGTAGCAGTAGAAGAAGCTCTCGCGCCAGTCGGCGGATTTCTCTTCCAGGATGGGTTTCCAGCTGCGTCCATGCATCGCGGCGGGCACCGGTTGACCGGCGAGGTCGAGGAAGGTCGCGGCGGGGTCGATATTGAGGACCATGCGGTCATCCGTCCGTCCGGCCTTCACCGCGCGCGGATAGCGTACCAGCATCGGGATGCGCAGCGCTTCCTCGTAGGCCGTCCGCTTGTCGCCGAGATTGTGTTCCCCGAGGTAGTAGCCGTTGTCGCTCGAGAAGACGAAGACCGTGTCCTCGGTCAGGCCGAGTTCATCCAGCGTCTGGAGCAGTTTGCCCACGTTGTCGTCGACGCCGTTGATGCCGCGGAACATGCCAAGGTTGGTCGGGACTTCCTTGGCGTCGGTCTGCTTGCCCTTGGCGCCGTTCGGCCCGGCGGCGGCATAGATCGCAGGGACGCCGTAATTCGGCACGTTACGGGCCAGCGCGCCCTCGTAGGCCTGGGCATGGCGAGGCGGAGGCGTGAACGGCCCGTGGCAGGTCTTGAGGCCCAGGATCATCAGGAAGGGCTTGTCCTTGTTGGCCTTGATGAAGTTCGCCGCATACTCCGTGGTCACGTCGTCGACGAAGCCTTGGCTCGGGGTCTTGACGCCGTCGACCTCGATCGGGCAGTCGAAGTAGATGCCTTGGCCGACGAAGCTGGCGGAAGTATCGAAGCCCGGACGCTTGCCCGACTGGCTGCCGTGGTGCCATTTGCCGAAGTAGCCCGAGACGTAGCCGGCCGGGCGGAGGAGGGCGGCGAGCGAGAGGTTGCCTTCCGGGTGGGGTGTGTGGTTGTTCGTCACGCCGTTGACGTGGCCGTATTGTCCCGTGACCAGCGAGGCGCGCGAAGGCGCACAGAGCGAATTCACCACGAAAGCGTTACGGAAACGGAGCCCCTCGCGGGCGAGGCGGTCGAGGTGCGGGGTCTTGAGCCAAGGAAAGCGACCTTTCTCTCCTTGCTCCTGTTGGACGACGCTCAGCGCATCCCAGCGCTGGTCGTCGGTGAAGACGTAGACGAAGTTCGGCTTGCGGTCGGCGGCGGACGCGAGCGAGGCCAGACCGGCGAGGAGGAGCAGGGCGAGGTTGTTCATAAGAGGGTTATTTGGTCTTACCTTTGCCCTTGGCGGCGGGAGCGGGCAAGGAGACCGGGGCCCAATCGTCGGTGCGGAAGGGCGAGGCGGGCAGGTCGGCGGAGTTGACGAGGTTGGTCTCCGGGAAATCCAGCCAAGCATAGCGCAGGGCGACGGGTGCGGCGACTTCCGCGCTGGTGACGACCAGCTTCGTGCCGTCGATCCGGGCGGTCGCCGGCTTCCACTGTTTGTCCGTGCCGGCGAGCTGGAAACCCTTCACGGGGGCGCCATCGCGGGTCTTGAGGCCTTCGGCATGGGTCAGGGTGACGACGACCTCGGCGCCCTTGATCTCGTGTCCGGCCGGCAGCGGTCCGCTCGCGGCGACGACCTTACGACCGTAGACTTCGCCGAGGGCCCATAGCGACAAGCGTCGGCCGACATCCTGCTTATTCTTGGGGTGGATGTCCTTGGCCTCGCCGATGTCGATCGTGACGGCCATGCCCGTCTTCGGCAGGGAGAGCGTCTTCAGCATCGCCTCGCGCATCAGGGGCCAGCCTTCGCCGGGACGGGTGAAGTTAGGTAGCTGCACCCAGGCGAAGGGGAGTTCTTCGCCCCAGCGGGCGCGCCAGTCGGTGACGAGCGCGCTGAGCTGATGGACGTAGAGCGGGGCGCGGGTGTCGGAAGAGTTCGCTTCGCCTTGATACCAGAGCATGCCTTTGAGCGTGTAAGGAACGAGCGGCGCGACCTTGCCGTTGAACAGCTGGCCGTAAGAGCCTTTGCGTTCACTGACCTCTGCGGCGTTGCGAGGCGGGCGGGGCACCTTCGTGCCCTCCGCGACGGCCTTGGCCTTGGCGGCCTTGAATTTCTTGAGTTCGACGGCGTAGTCGGCTTTCGCCTTCTCCGGGTCGATCTTGGGCAGGGCGGCGCTTTGGGCTTCGAGGGCGGCCTTAAGCGCGGGCTTGGTCTCCTGGACTTCCGGGGCGATCCACGACTCGATCGGGGTGCCGCCGACGGAGGTGTTGATCAGGCCGATCGGTACGCCGATCTCGCGGTGGATCTCGCGGCCGAAGAAGTACAGCGTCGCGCCGAATCCGCCGACATTGTCGGGCGTGCAGGCGAGCCACTTTCCCTTGGCTTGGGACTGGGCCGAGGCGGCCCCGGCGGATTCTTCCTTGAAGTGGCGGATGAGCGGAAACGTCGCGGCGGCCTTCTCCTGCTCGAAGTCCTTAGCGCGATTGACCGTCATCGCCATGTTCGACTGGCCCGAGCCGAGCCAGACGTCGCCGACGAGCACGTCGGAGACCTCGGCCTTGCGTCCGTCCTTACCCGTGGCCGTGAGCTTGCGGCTTTCCGCGCTGGCCGTGAGCGGGTCGAGACGCAGGAACCACTTGCCCGAAGCGTCAGCCTTGGCGGCCTTCTTCTGGCCGGCGAATTCGACCGACACCTCTTCGTCGGCGTCGGCCCAGCCCCAGACCGCGACGGCCTTGTCGCGTTGGAGGACCATATGGTCGGAGAAGGCCGCCGGGAGGCGGAGGTCGGCGGCGGAGGCGAGGGTGCCGAGGGTCAGGACGGCCAGGGCGAGCAGGGGGATGCGCGAGGTGGGCATAGGTATTTAACAACTCCAAAGGGCGGGAGTTGCGAGCAATCTCCTCCGGAGGGTCACTGCAAGGACTTGATATATAGCACCAATGAATCCACCTGGCCTTCGGTGAGGACGCCCGCGAAGCTGGGCATGGCGAATTCGGACTTGAGGAAAGAAGCGTGCCGTTTGGCGTTGGGCTCGAGGATGGACTCCCGCAGGTAAGCGGTGTCGACGACCGTCGAACCCTTCTTTCCCTTATCGGACACGTAGTCGCGCTTGGACCCGAAGAGCCCCTTCCACTTCGGGCCGACATTGCTCATGGCGGTGTCGGTGACGGAGTGGCAGGCGACGCAGCCGAACATGGTGGCGAGGCGCTGGCCCTCCTGGGCGGAGACGACTTCGGCTTTTTTCGCGACTGCGGCCCGCGGGGTGAGGTCGACTTCGATCGGTCCGAAGCCTTCGGCGACGGGGTCGAATTTCGTGAGCTCGTAAGGGGTCGTGTAGGCGTTCGCACGCATCTCGGCGCCGCCGGACGACTTGAGATCCCACCCGAGGCGGAGCTGCTCGACCGGCTTGAGGCCAGGGACTCCGATGAAGACGCTCTTGCCGTCCAGGCTCACGTAGGCGCTGCTGGCAGTCAGCCAGTCGTTACCGGTCTTACCGTCGGCCTTGTATTGGGCCGAGCCGTAGGAAGGGGCTCGTTTGTAGCGCCACGTCGCCAGCGAGTAACTCTCGGGGTTGGCGGCCTTGGCCGGATCGAGGGCGACGTCGAAGCGCAGCAGGATACCGCGGTCGGTCGGGATGATCTCGCGCGGGGTGAGCGACGGAGCGCCGGTGTAGCGGACGCGTTCGATGCCGGTGAGGGTGTCGAGGGTGTTGCCCCAGCCGGCGATCTGGAAGCCGGCGACATACAGCTGGCCGTCGACGGGGTTGACGGAGCCGTTGAGCGGCGGGGTGGCGAAGCCTTTGGCCACGCTGACGACGCTGGCCTGAGGCTTGGCGCCACGGTGGTTCCAGAGCACGCGCAGGAGATCCGGCTGGTTGAAGCAGATCTGCACCATCTGCTCGTTGAGCGGCCCCATCTGCGCGTCGACCAGCCAGACCTGCGAGAGGGCGGAGGCGTTGACCGCATGCGGAATCCAGGTGAGCGGAGCGGCGATCGGAGCCGGGTAGCTTTCCTTGGGAAGCTTATCGCTGAGGAAGCCGTAGAACTGGTCGCCCTCGATGATGTGCAGGGGCGTGCTGGGGATGTAGTGGCCCTGTTGGTCGCTCGAGACGACGAGACCGGTGCGCGGGTGGACGGAGAGGTTCGGCTGGCGGAGGCCATAGCCGAGGCGGGCGGCGGTACGGCCGTCGGCGGAAAGTCGCAGGACGCTGCCGTTGTGCTTGCCGATGGTCGTCGCTTCCTGACCGCCTTTGGCGATGACGAATTCGCCTTTGGGTCCGAGGCGGAGGGTGCTGGGGAACTCGCGCATGTCGGCCGTCTGCGCGAAGGCATTGGAGAAGAGGTCATGGATGTCGGCCTCGCCGTCGCCGTCCGTATCGCGGAGGCGCCAGACGCCGTTGCGGTCGAAGACGAAGATCTCGTCGTCGCGGATCGCGCAGGTCATCGGCTCATGCAGGCCGGAGGCGAAGCGTCGCCAGGTGACGTCGGTCGCGCCGACCTTCAGGCCGCGGGCCAGCCAGACGTCGCCATCCAGCGTGACGACGACCGCGGTGCCGTCCTTGCGGAATTGGATGTCGCCCGTGCGGATGGCGCGCTTCCACGGATTGTCGACGGGCAGGCCGACATGGTCGATGGCGTAGGTTTCGGCGCTTTCGGTCACGGTGACCTTGGTTTTCACTTCGGCTTGCCAGCGACGGGTCGAAGGACCGGTCGGGATGGGCTGTGCGGCCACCGCCGGCGCGGCATGCTCGTCGCAGAGCGTGACGCAGAGGGCGGTGGGCGCGGAGTTGGCCGGCACCTTCACCACGAAGAAATCATCATCGGAGGCGAGTTCGGCCGGTCCGGTGACGGTGACGCCCGTCTCGAGTTCCTGCGAAGGCCCTTGGCGACGCGTGCCGACGACGAGCAGGAGGTCCTTGGCGTGGGCGGAGACGGAGAGGTGGCGTTCGATGACGACGTGGCCGTCGCGCTCGCTGGCTTTCCAGAGTTCGCGGAGGGTGGCGTCGGCGACGCGATACGTCAGGACGACGTCCGGGCCCACGAGTTCGACGGACTGGAAGCGACCGAGGGCTTCCGGCAGCGGTCCGCGGCCCACTTCGTGGGGCGACGGAGCCGGCGTGCGCGGATCGGTCAGGTCGACCTTCGCGCCGGTCTGCCAGCCGGGAATGATCGCATGGCCGAGCCAGAGTTTGCCCTCCGGTTGCGGGGCGGGGAACTGGCCGCCGAGCGTCTTGCGGCTCGGGTCGTGATACGAGCCGGGCGCGAGGGCCTTGTCGCTGACGCCCTTGCCGCGCCAGACCGCCGAGACCCGGAGCAGGTCGGTATCGAAACAGGCCCAGGCATCGTGCGGCAGTTTGATGATCAGCCCGCGGGGGGTCAGGTTGTCCTTGCCGGCGCCTTCGCGACGGGCGTCGAGGATGGAGGAGAAGAACGGGAAATCGGCTTCGACCCACTCGCCCCAAGGCTGCGGCGCGTAGGTCTTCGTCTTCCGGTCTTCCCGGGTCGTCGCCTTCTTCGCCGGCTCCGCCGCGACGCAGGTCAGCGCTGCGCAAAGCAGGGCGAGGAGAAGACGCTCAGTACGCATTGAATTCAGCAGGCGGGTCGTCAGACGGATACTGGGTCGGTGCTTTACGAGCAATCACATCCTCCATCGTCCATCCTTGATCTTCCGGTCACAGCCCCTGCAGCCAGCGGAGGAAGCTTCCTTCTTCGGAGGCCAGAATCGAGAGGAGGTCGCTCCGTTCGTCGGTCCAGTACATGATGCGAGCGGGGAACTCGACGGTCTCCTTGGTCACGTCGCGCAGGAGGGGCTGCTGCAGCAGGACCTCGTTGCGGGTCATGATGATCCAGTCGGAGCCATAGAACCCGGCGTCCTCGTAGGCCGTGTCGTTGTCGTCGATGGTGATGGCGGGGAAGCCGATCTTATCGGCGATGCGGTAGACCACCGGGTGCAGGTCGAGGTAGCGGTTCGAGACGTGGACGACGATGACGCCGTCGGGTTTGAGGTGCCGCTGGTAGTGGTCGAAGGCCTCCAGCGTCAGGAGGTGGACCGGGATGGCGTCGCTGCTGAAGGCGTCGAGCACGATGACGTCGTATTGCTGGTCGGCTTCCCGTTCCATCGAGAGGCGGGCGTCGCCCATGACGAGCTCCGTCTTGGCCTTGGAGTCCTTGAGGTAGGTGAAGGTGCTCGTCGCGAGACGGGCCACGTCATCGTTGATCTCGTAGAAACGGAAGGTGTCGCCGGGGCGGCCCCAGGCGGCGAGCGTGCCGCAGCCGAGTCCGATCGCGCCGACGCGGCGTCCGCCGCCCGGCTTATGGGCGCGCAGGAGGCGGCCGATGCCGCTGGTGGAGGTGTAGTAGCTGCTCGGGTCGGTGCGTTTCTCCGGGTCGACGTATTGGAGGCCGTGGATGGTCGCGCCGTGCTGCAGGGTCAGGTGATGCAGCCCGTCGTTACCCGCGTCGTTGTCGTTGACCTTGAGCACCCCGTAGAAGCCCCGCGTGGTCGAGAGCGAGCCGCGGAGCGAGGTCGTGGCTACGTCGGCGAGCCCGTAGCCCAAGGCGGCCAGCGCGAGGATGGGGAACGCCCAGGCCCAGCGGGCCCGACCCTCGCGGAAGGGGAGGGTCGGATCCTGGCGGAGCACGACGAGCACGAGCGCGGCGGTCAGGAAGAGCGCGAGGTGCAGTTCGAAGTAGTCGGGGAAGACGAAGGGCGCGATGAGGGCTATGAACAGCCCGCCGGCGGCCCCGCCTGCGGAGAGCGAGAGGTAGAAGCCGGTCAGGCGGCTCGCGCCGGGTCGCAGGCGGTAGACCTCGCCGTGGCAGACCATGCAGGCGACGAACATCGTGCCGAGATAGAGCGTGGCGAGCGGGGTGATATCGGGATGGGATTCCGCCTGATAGAGGTTCCAGAGCACCATGCCTAGCAGGACGGCGAGCAGCGGTAGCCAGAAGGCACGGTGGTACCAGCGGGGGCTATCGAAGCTGATGATGAAGGAAAGCAGGTAGAGGCTCAGCGGCAGGACCCAGAGGAAAGGCACCACGGCGATGTCTTGGCAGAGCTTGTTAGTGATCGCGAGGAGCAGCATGACACCGCAGGCGGGGAGGGCGAACCACAGCAGCTTGCGCCCCGCCGAGGCGGGCGCCTCTTCATCCTCTTGCTTGGCGGCTGTGCCGTCCGCCGCCGCTGACTTCCAGACCTTGAGGCCGCACCAGGCCGTGAGTCCGGCATAGATCGCCAGACCCCAGGACCAGCCGTCGGCCTGCGCTTGGCGGCTCAGCTGGGGCTCGAGGTAGAACGGGTAGATCAGCAGGGCGAGGAGCGAGCCGACGTTGGAAAGGGCGTAGAGGCGATACGGCGACACGCCCGGATTGGCTTTGCTGAACCAAGCCTGTAGGAGCGGGCCGGTGGCGGAAAGGACCAGGTAGGGCAGGCCGAGGCACCCGAGGAGCAGCAGCAGGATATGGCCGGCGGCGTTTGAGCCGTCGGTCGGCTTCCATGCGTCGCCCGGCGTGATCGGCAGCAACGCCACGGCCAAGGCCAGCAGCACCAGGTGGGTGATGACCTGCCGGCGCGGGGTCAGCCGGCTGATGCTGAAGTGCGCGTAGGCGTAGCCTCCCAGGAGGAGCAGTTGGAAGAAGAGCATGCACGTCGTCCAGACGGCCGGGCCGCCGCCGAACCAAGGCAGGATGAAGCGCGCGATCAGCGGCTGGACGAGGAAGAGCAGGAAGGCTCCCCAGAAGATGGTCAGGCTGAAAGCGAACATGGCGGGGTGTGCCTTTGGAACCCCGCCGGCAGGCGAAGGTTGGGGCTAGGGAGACCTAGTTCGGTCGCCGGACGCTGGCAATCCCGTTCAGGCCCTGGGCCGGAACCTGAGCACCAGCGATTCGTAGCCCAGCTTACGTTCGTAGGAATGCTCGGTTTCGGTGCGTTCCTCGGCCGAGACGATCTCCATCCCTTCGACGAGTTCGACGCACTTCTGGAGTAGGGTGCGCAGGAGCAGGCGGGCGTGCGGGGCGCCGAGGCAGAGGTGTTCGCCGAAGCCGAAGGAAAGGTGCGGGTTCGGTTTGCGGTCGATCTTGAAGACGTCGGCGTCAGGGAAGACCGACTCATCGCGGTTGGCCGACGCCCAGCCGAGCGAGACGCGGCCGCCGGCGGGGACTTGTTCGCCGTGCACGGACGTGGCGACGGGGCAGACGCGGCCGATGTGCGTCAGCGGCATGAAGAAGCGGAAGAACTCCTCGCTCGCGTGCACGATGCGCTTCGGGTCTTCGCGCAGGTAGGCCAGGGCTTCGGGGTTGGCGGCGAGGTGACCGAGCGCGCAGGCGATGGTGTGGATGACCGTGTCGCGGCCGCCGGCGAAGGTCAGGTTGGCGAAGCCCATCATCTCTTCGCGCGTGAGCGGGCGGCCATGGAAGCGGGCTTGCGTGAGCGCACTGAAGAAGCAGCGGCCAGGCGCCTGGCTGACTGCGTCGAACTTACGCGTGAGGTAGTCCTCGAGCTCCACGCCTTTCTTCAGGCCGCCGCGGACGCGGAAGACGTGGACGCCCCAGCCGATCCAGGTGTCGGCCTCGCGTTCGTCGGTGTCGAGCAGGTAGGTGAGGGCACGGGCCTGGATCGGTAGGGCGAAGCCATGCACGATCTCTGTCGTCTCGCGGGTGAGGGCCCCGCGCAGCAGCTCTTCGATCAGTGATTCGACCTTGGCGACCATCTCCGGGAGTTTCGGGCGCTGGAAGAACGGCTCCGCGATGGCGCGGTATTCTCCGTGCACGGGCGGGTCGGTTTCGATGGGCAGCTGGCGCATCGAGCGGGCTTCTTCTTCCGAGGGGATCGGCACCCGGAAGGGCGCGTCCGAACTATAGGTCTGCCAGTCCTTGGCCGCTTGGCGGACTTCGGCGTGGCGCAGGATCATGGGGATCTGCTCGCCTTGGAATTCGTAGCGCGCGACCGGTCCGGCGGCCCGTCGGTCTTTGAACGGATCCGACGGCTTGTGGCCGAAGGGACATTTTCCGCCGAACATGGACTTATTTCTTTTTGACCTTCTTTTTGCCGCCGGCGCCGGGGGCGGGGAGGACCTGGGCGCGTTCGGCCCAGGCTTTCCACAGCGCGGCGAGTTCCTTGGCCTTGTCGGGCTGACTCTGGGCGAGGTCGTGCAGTTCGGTGCGGTCGACCTTGAGGTCGTAGAGTTCCCACGGCCCGCTACGCCCTTTGCGGACGAGTTTGAGGTCCCCTTGGCGGACGGCGGCGTTGCCTTCGTGTTCCCAATAGATCGCTTCGCGGGCGATGGGCTTATCGGCGAAGGCCGGCACGAGGCTGCGTCCTTCCATCGGCCGGATCGCCTTACCGTTGAATTCCTGCGGATAGACGGCGCCGGCGACGTCGACTACCGTGGCCATCACGTCGATCACGTGCCCCGGCTGGCGGCGGAATTCATTCTTCGCCGCGATGCCTGCCGGCCAGTGGGCGATGAGCGGCGTGCTGATGCCTCCCTCGTGATTGAAGTGCTTGTAGAGTCGGAAGGGGGTGTTTTGGGCATAGGCCCAGCTCTCGCCGCAGAACCACTGAGAGCCGCTGTCACTGGGGTCGCCTTCGGTCCGTCCCTTGGCGCCGGCCTCGGCGTTGCCGCCGTTGTCGCTCATGAACAGGATGAGGGTGTTGTCGAGCACGCCGCGCTTCCGGAGCCCGTCCACGAGGTCGCCGACGGCTTTGTCCATCCGGGACATCACGGCTGCGTAAGTGGCCATGAGGTGGTCGAAGCGCTTCTGCTCCTCGGCGGGAACGTCTTTCCAAGCCTTGATGGCGGGGGGCCTCGGCGCGTTGGTCCACTGCTTGTCGATGAGCCCCATTTCAAGCTGACGGGCGTAACGACGGGCCCGGACCTCTTCCCAGCCGATACGGTATTGGCCGAGGAATTTCTCGATCTCGGCCTTGGGCGCCTGCAGCGGGAAGTGCGGGGCGTTATGGCAGAGGTGAAGGTAGAACGGCTTCTTCGCGGCCAGCGCATCATCGACGAACTTCAAGCCGAAGGTCGTCCAAAGGTCGGTGGAATACCAGTCTTTGGGCAGGCGGGGGTCGTCCTTGGCGAGTTTCTCGCCGTCGAGGAAGAGTTCGGCTCGCGGGCTGTCGGCGAAGAAGAAGCCGCCGGCGACGGCGTTCAGGCTGCGGTCGAAGCCGCGAGATTTCGGGGTGACACCGTGGTTCTGGCCGACGTGCCACTTGCCGGTCATCGCGGTGAGGTAGCCGGCGGGGCGCAGGACTTCGGCCATGGTCACGCAGCGGTCGTTGAGGCGTCCTTCGTAGCCGGGCTGCTTCTGGTCGTCGGTCATCCAGCCTACCCCGGTCTGGTGGGGGTAGAGTCCCGTCAGCAGCGCGGCGCGCGTCGGGCAGCAGCGTGCGGTGTTGTAGAACTGGGTGAACCGCAGCCCGTTCTTCGCGAGGGCGTCGAGGTTCGGGGTGGGGATTTCGCCGCCGTAGCAGCCGAGGTCCGAGAAGCCCATGTCGTCGACGAGGATGACGACGATGTTAGGCTTGGGCGCCGCGACGGCCGACGCACACAGGGCGAGCAGGGCGAGGAGCGGACGGAAAGCGTGCATCGGAGTCATTTGGCGGCTTTCGCCTGCGCCGTCTTCTTGGTGGGCGGACGGAGTTCGTCGGCGGTCCAGGAATTGGGATGATCGGCGCTCTGCTTACGCACGCCGGCGACGAACTTGGCGTCGACGGGCGAGGCGTTATGCTCCCACTCGCGGCGGATATAAGTGAGCACGCTGGCGACGTCCTCGTCGCTGAGCATGCCCATGGGCGGCATCGAGAGATCCCAGGTGCGGTTGCCGACCTTGATCGGGCCGCCGAGTCCGTTGAGGACGATCTTGGCGGTGACGTCGGGCTTGCCGAGCACCCAGTCGCTGTCGACGAGGGGCGGGGCGAGGCCGTCAAGGCCGTAGCCGTGCGGCTGATGGCAGGGGGCGCAGAGCGTCGTGAAGATGACCTTGCCCTTGTCGAAGCGCTCGAGCTCGACCTTCGTGAGGGCCGTGACCTTGGGCGGGGCGGGCGCACCCGGCTTGCCCATCCACGCGAGACGGGACGAGAGGGAGGTAAGGTTCGTGAGTCCGCCGGAGGATTTCACGGTGGCGCGGAGCTTGGCGAGCGGAGCAGGTTCGGAGCTCAGCCAGATGGTCTTCAGCGGCGAGGTCTTCTTCGTCTTGGTGTCCCGGATGGTCTGATCGAGGCCGCGCAGGACGGCATCGCGGAGGTTGGTCCGGTCATCGAGCGTCACCGCGACGGCAAGCATCTGTTCGAAGGGGCCGCCTTTGCCGGCCTGCGAGACGAGCGCCGCCAAGGCTTCGAGTACCGGGCCGGTCTCGGTCAGGTTGGCGCGGTCCGCGACCGCGGCGACGGCTTGGGCGAGGGCGACTTCGCGGCCGCGGGCGCCGGAGAGCGCGCCTTCGCGGATGAGGGCGTTCTTACCATGTCGGGCGAGGAGTTCGGCGAGCGTGCGGTCGGCGGCCGGCTGGTTGGCGGCCGAGAGGCGGATCGCGAGATGGGCGAGCACGAGCGGGGCAGGGTCATCCTTCACCGTAAGCAGGTCGGGGAGGAGGTCCGCCGAGGCCAGGCGTACGGCGGCGGCGCGGACCTGCGCGTCGTCGTCCTTGAGGGCGGCGCGGACGTCATCCGGCGTGATGGCGCCGAGGCCGTCCAAGGTCCACAGCGCGTGCAGGCGCGTCACGGCCAGAGCGGTCGCATCGGCGCGCAAGGCGCGCAGGGCGGGGGCGGCGGCCGCATCGCCGCTTTCGACGAGCAGGCGTTGGGCGGCGTCACGGACCCAGCCGTTAGGGTGGGAGAGGCGGGCGACACGCTCGGCGACGCCGGCCGGCAAGGTCGTCTTGGTCGGAGCGGCCTTATCGTCGCGCACGATGCGCCAGATGCGGCCTTGGTTGACGGGCGTCTCGAGCTTACGCGCCTTGATGTTCGCCATCAGGTAGTGCGTCAGGAAGCCCGGGTGCTGGAGCATGCCGCGGTACATGTCCACGACGTAGAGGGCGCCGTCGGGTCCGTTGGCCATCATCACCGGGCGGAAGCGTTCGTCGGTGGACGTCAGGAACTCCGTGCCCGGGTGCGCGGACTCGGCGGTGATCACGCCGTCCTTCTCCGCCAGCTTCAGGCGCTTCACGAGATTGGAGGACGGCTCGGGGACGAAGGCGTTCCCACGATATTCGGCCGGGAAGGCGTCGCCACGGTAGACCACGGCGCCGCAGGTAGAGGTCGCGCGGGCCAGCGTGCCGTCTTCGCGCAGGGTCTTCGGGTCGTAGCCACGGTTGACGCCGGGCGTCGGGTGCGAAGGGAAGACCGCCTGATCCCTCATCACCTGGAAGTTGACCGACGAGGCCGTACGCAGGAGCGGATTGCGCGAGAAGGCCGCGGCGGGCAGGAGGTCGGCGCGGAGGAGGTCGGAGTTGTAGTTGAAGAATAGGCGTCCGGCGTCGTCCTGGCAGAGGCCCCACTGGCCGCGGCCGAGGCCGGGCCCGCGCTGCCACGTATCACCCTGCGCGCGGAAGCTCACGCCATAGCCCGCGGAGTAGATGCGGTTATCCATCGCCCAGGTCGGCGTGTTGGCCATGTGTTCCGGCTGGCCGCCGAAGGTGCCGTAGTCGGAGGCCACGACCGTACGGTTCTCGGCCTTGCCGTCGCCGTCGAGGTCCCGGCAGAAGAAAAGATTCGGCGGTTCGGCGATGAGCGCGCCACCTTTGACCGGCATCACGCCGCGGGGCATCACGAGATCATCGGCGAAGGCCGTCGCGCGATCCATGCGGCCGTCGCCGTCCGCGTCGGTGAGCAAGGAGACCCGGCCGATCGGTTCTTTCTCCGTCGTGCCATCGACGTCGCGCATGTAGCCGCGCATTTCGACCACGAACATCCGGCCTTGGTCGTCGAAGCTGATCGCCACGGGCGTCTCGATCATCGGTTCGCTCGCGACGAGCTCGATGCGGAAGCCGGGCGGCAGGCGGAAGGACTTAAGGGCTTCCGCCGGCGAGAGGGGCGCCGGGGCGGGGAGGTCGAACTTGAGGGTGACGTCCTTCGGGCCGGCATTGCCCTTATTCAAGGCGAAGGCGGACGTGGCTCCGATAAGCAGAGCCAGGACGGCAAGCGGGGTCTTCATGCTGGCTTTTAAGACAGGTCAAAAGGGTGGGGGTTGCAAGGCGAACCCCCCGTTTTCCCTGCAGACTAAGCCGAGGCCGAGGGCTTACTTCTTGCCCTTGGGCGCGACGGTTACCGCGACCGGCCAATCATCGGTCCGGAAGGGGGAGGCGGGCAGGCCGGCGCCGTTGGCGAGGCTGTATTCCGGCCAATCCTTCCAGGCGTAGCGGACGGCGGCAGGCTGGGTGACCTCGGCGCTGCTGACGACCACGGTCTCGCCGACGATCTTCGCCTCGGCGGCCTTCCACTGCTTGTCTTCGCCGGCGATCTGAAAGCCCGTGAGGGCGCCGCCGTTCATGGACTTCAGTCCGCCGTTCACATGCTTGAAGGAGACCGTGATCGCGTTGCCGCTGATCGAGGAGCCGGCCGGGAGCGGGCCGCTGATCGCGGGCACGTTCTTGCCGTAGACCGTGCCGAGGGCCCAGAAGGAGAGGCGCTTGCCCACGTCCTGCTTGTTCTTCGGGTGGATGTCCTTGGCGTCGCCGATGTCGATCGTGATGGCCATGCCGGTCTTCGGGAGTTCCAGCGTCTTCATCATCGATTCGCGGACGCGGGGCCAGCCTTCGCCGGGCGAGGTGTAGTTCGGAAGCTGGACCCAGGCGAACGGCACTTCGTCGTTCCACAGCGTGCGCCAGCTCGTGACGAGTTGGGAGAGCTGCTTGTGATAAAGGCCAGGGTTGCCGGCGTTGCCTTCGCCTTGATACCAGAGCATGCCGCGGAGCGTGTAAGGCACGAGATTGACCACCTTGCCGTTGAAGAGGCCGGCGGGCCCGCCCTTGAGCTTGCGCATGGCCAGCGGGTTCTTCGGCGCCGGGGTCACGAAGGGCGTACCGTTGGCCTTGGCTTTGGCGACGGCGGCTTTCCAAGTGGCCATCTGCTTCGCGTGCAGTTCACCTGACTTGCTTTCGTCGAAGGCCAGGTAGTCCTTCATCTTGGCGTCAAAGTTCGCCTTCGTTTCCGGGTCGGACGACTGCGCCTCGGCGGAGACCCAGGACTCGATGGGCGTGCCGCCGACGGAGGTGTTAACGAGGCCGACCGGCACGCCGACTTCTTTGTGGATTTCGCGACCAAAGAAGTAGAGCACCGCGGAGAAGCGGCCGACGTTGTCGGGCGTGCAGGCGCTCCACGCGCCTTTGCCTTCGGCGGCAGGGGAGGCGGAGTGGGTCGAGGATTCTTGGTAATGGCGGATGAGCGGGAAATTCGCGGCGGCCTTCTCGGCTTCGAAGTGGTTCGAGGACTGGACGGTCATCGCCATGTTGGACTGGCCGGAGCCGAGCCAGACTTCGCCGACGAGGACGTCCTGCACCTCGAGCTTATGGCCGTCCTTGCCCGTGACGGTCAGCGTGCGCGGTTCGGCCGAAGCGGCGAGGGCGTCGAGCTTCAGCGTCCACTTGCCGTCGGCGTCCGCGGTGGCGGACTTGGACTGGCCGGCGAAGGCCACGGTCACCGTCTCGCCGGCATCGGCCCAACCCCAGACGGCCACGGGCTTCTCGCGCTGGAGGACCATGTGGTCGGAGATCGGCGCGGCCAGGCGGAAGCCAGCGGCGAAGAGGGAGGTGCCACCGATGAAGACGGTCAGCAGGAGGGCGAGGAAGCGAGGGGAGCGCATGCTCATCTAACAGCGGAAACCTGCCTGGGTTGCGAGAATAAGCATCCGGCCTAGCCCCAGCCCTGGCTCCGCCTCTGGCTCTCCTTTAGGCCAACAACTTCTTCACCACATGGCAGGGCTCGACGCCGGTGAGGCGGAAGTCCAGGCCGGCGTTACGGAAGGTGAGGCGCTCGTGGTCGACGCCCAGGCAGTGGAGGATGGTCGCCTGCAGGTCAGGCACGCGGACCTCGTCCTTGACGATATTGAAGCCCATCTCGTCAGTCTCGCCGATCGTCTGGCCGCCCTTGATCCCGCCGCCGGCCATCCACATCGAGAAGGCCTGCGGGTGGTGGTCGCGGCCTTGGCTGCGGCCGAGCGACACGCTGGACTCGACCATCGGGGTGCGGCCGAATTCGCCGCCCCAGACGACGAGCGTGCTGTCGAGGAGGCCGCGACGTTTGAGATCCTTGACCAGCGCGGCCGAAGCCTTGTCCGTCTTCGCGCAATTGTTGCGTACGTTGCCGGCGACGTCGCTATGTGCGTCCCAGCCTTCGTTGTAGATGTTGATGAAGCGGACGCCGCGCTCGACCATGCGGCGGGCGAGCAGGCAGGCGCGGGCGAAGGAGGGCACCTTCGGGTCGCAGCCATAGAGCTCGAGGGTCTCCTTGCTCTCGGTGGAGAGGTCCATCAGGTCGGGCGCCGAGGTCTGGAGGCGATAGGCCATCTCGTAGTTGGCGATGCGCGTGGCGATCTCGCTGTCGCCGTCGAGGCGCAGGCGGCGGTCGTTCATCGCGTTGATGAGGCCGATGGTGTCCTTCTGCGTCGCCGGATCGATGCCCGCGGGCGTGCCGGTGTTGAGGATCGCGTCGCCGGTATTCCGGAAGCGGGTGCCCGCGTAGGAGCTCGGCAGAAAGCCGCTGCCCCAGCAGGCCGCGCCGCCGCTGATGCCGGCGCCGGTGCTCATGACCACGAAAGAGGGGAGGTCCTTGGCCTCCGAGCCGAGGCCGTAGGAGATCCACGAGCCCATGCTCGGACGGCCCGGCTGCGAGAAGCCGGTGTTCATGTAGATCTGAGCGGGCGCGTGATTGAACTGCGTCGTACGGCAGGACTTCACGATGGCGATGTCGTCGGCGATTGAAGCGATGTGAGGGATCATCTCAGATAGTTCGGCGCCGGACTGGCCGTGGCGGGCGAACTTATAGCGCGGTCCGAGGACGGCGGCGTCGGGACGGATGAACGCGTAGCGCTGGCCGTTGATGATCGAGGGCGGGAGGGGCTTGCCTTCCAGCTTGGCCAACTCGGGCTTGTAGTCGAAGAGCTCGAGCTGGGAGGGCGCTCCGGCCATGAAGAGGTGGATGACCGCCTTGGCCTTGGGCGGATGGTGCGGCAGGCCTGACATCTGGCCTGAGCCGGCGGCGGCGAGGCGGCCCATGGCACCGTCGGCCACGAGGGAAGCCAGGGCGATCTTACCGACGCCGAGGGCGCATTCTTGGAAGAAGTACCGGCGGGTGAGGTTGGGGCGGGACATGGGGAAGGTGGATGGAAGATGGAGGGCTGAATGGAGGACTGAATGGAGGGCTGGATGGAGAAGGCTCTAGGGGTGGGTTGGTTTTATCGGTCTGTCATCTGCGATCTGTCATCCGTCATCTTTTCCTCACGGATGCACGATGCTCTCGTCGAGGTTGAGCACGGCACGGGCGAGGGCCGTCCAGACGTCCTTCTCGGGGACCTTGCGGGCACGTTGCGCGTCGACGAAGGCCTGCATGGTCTTCAGCTCGTCGGGCGCGGGCGGGCGGGTGACGCATCGGCGGAGGACGAAGGCGATGCGGCCGTCGTCATCATTCGCCGCCGTCATGGCCTTTGCGCCGAGGGCGCGCGAGGCTTCCATGAACATCTCGTCGTTGAGCAGGGTGAGGGCCTGGAGCGGGCTGTTGGAGACGTCGCGGCGGGCGATGCAGGCCTCGCCGGTGGGCGCGTCGAAGGTCGTGGCCATCGCGAACGGGGCGGTGCGCTTGATGAAGGTGTAGAGCGAACGACGGTAGCGGTCCTCGCCTTCGCTGGGCTTCCAATCGATCTTACCATAGGCGCCCTCGCTGGTCACGCTCGCGGGCTGGGGTGGGTAGACGCCAGGGCCGCCCATCTTGAAGGAGAGCAGGCCAGCCGCCTGCAGCGCGCCGTCGCGGATGACTTCGGCGTCGAGGCGGAAGCGGCTGCCGCGGGCGAGCAGCAGGTTCTCACGGTCCTTCTCGGCGAGCTCGGGCGTGACGCGCGAGGACTGGCGGTAGGTGGCGCTGGTGACGATCAGGCGGTGCAGCTTCTTCATCGACCAGCCGGTGCGCTGGAATTCGACGGCGAGCCAGTCGAGCAGCTCGGGGTGCGTGGGGGCTTCGCTCTGGTAGCCGAAGTCCTCTAGCGAGGCGACGAAGCCGCGGCCGAAGAAGGCCTGCCACTGGCGGTTCACGGCCACGCGGGCGGTCAGCGGATTCTCGGGCGCGAAGAGCCAGCGGGCGAAGGTCAGTCGGTTGGCCGGGGCGTCCTTGGGCAGGCCGGGAAGGAAGGCGGGCACGCCGGGCTTCACTTCTTCGCGCGGGCTCAGGTACTCGCCGCGGTGATAACGCACGGTCGTGCGAGGGTTGGATGCCGGGCGCTCGCGCATGACGAGCGTGGGCTGGCCCCGTGGGATGCGCTTGCGCAGGGCGGCGAGGGCCTTGGCGTGCACGGCGACTTCGGGCGCGGTCTCGAGGAAGCGCATGCGCAGGGCGTCCCGATCCTGCGGGGCGGCGCCGGCGAGCATGGCCTCGATCGCCGCGGGGTGGCCGGTGGCGGTGGCCTGCTCGTCGGTGGTGACGGAGAGGCGGAAGTGTCCGAGCGAGCAGGAGAAATGCTTTTCGAAAAGCATCTTCAGGGTCCAGCCGGCGGGAAGGTCGGTGGGCTTGGCGAAACGGAAGACGGCGGTCTGGCGCTGGCCGTAGCCGCCCAGCACCTGCCAGCCGCTCGACATCTCGCCGTCGAGCGCGGCCGAGGCGTTGTTCTTCTTTCGGGCGGCCTTGCCCTTCGCCTTGGCTTTGGCCTTGGGGGCGGCGGCGGCATCGCTGATCCGATCTTCCTCTTCGTCGTTGGTCGCGAAGGCCTCGTCGAATTCAAGACGCTGGCTGCCGTGCCAGGCTTGGAGCTCGCTGAGGAAGAAGCCGCCAAGCGGTCCCTCGTAGTTGGTCAGGCCGGGCCCGTCGTTGGGCAGGGAAGGGTGGTCGGCGACTTCGAGGCGTAGGGCGATGACGCCTTTATGGGCGCGATCGAAGGTCAGGTCATAGACGTCGCTCTTGCTGCTGTCACCGCCGCCGAGGATGAAGCCGTCCGGCTGCACTTCGAGTTTCGGCATCGTGGTCTGGAGCTTGGTCGGACGGAGCACTTCCCACTCAGAGGCCTTGGGGGCTTCGGCGGCGATCCACGCGTCGAGTTTGGGATCGAGGGCGGCCACGCCGCCGGGGAATTTTCCGGGGAGAGATTCTTCGGCGGCGGCGATCTTACGGGCGTGCTCGGCGACCTGCGCGGCGAGGTCGGCCGGCGGAATATGATAGGTCGGCTCGTCGGCGTTGTTCAGCAGCGCCATGACGCCGAAGTAATCCGTGTGCAGGATCGGGTCATACTTGTGGGTGTGACACTGCGCGCAGTTCATCGTCAGGCCCATCCAGGCCGCGCCGGTCGCACCCACTCGGTCCACCATCGCGTAGAAGCGGTATTCGTTGGGATCGATGCCGCCTTCCTCGTTGAGCATCGTGTTCCGGTGGAAGCCGGTGGCGACGTGGTCGTCGGGCGTGGCGTCAGGGAGGAGGTCTCCGGCGAGCTGCTTGATGCCGAACTGGTCGTAGGGCAGGTCGGCATTGAGGGCTTGCACGACCCAATCGCGGTAGGGCCAGATCGTCCGCGGGCGGTCCTTCTCGAAACCGTTGGTGTCGGCGTAGCGGGCGAGGTCGAGCCAGCGGCGGGCCCAGCGTTCGCCGTAGCGAGGCGTAGCGAGCAGGCGATCGACGAGTTTCTCGTAGGCGTCGGGCGACTTATCCTGGACGAAGGCGTCGGCCTCTTCGGGCGTGGGCGGCACGCCGGTGAGGTCCAGCGTCACGCGGCGCACGAGGGCGTAGCGGTCGGCTTCGGGCGAAGGCTTCAGGCCGGCTTGTGCGAGTCGGGTGCGCACGAAGGCGTCGATCGGATGGACGCCGGCCTGCGGCACGGGCGCCTGCTTGGGCGCGGAGAAGGCCCAGTGAGGTTGATAGACACCGCCCTCGGCGATCCACGCGCGCAGGGTTGCCTTGTCTTTCGCGGAGATCGGCTTCTTCGCCTCCGGCGGCGGCATGATGTCGTCCGGGTCTTCGGAGAAGATGCGATGGATGACCTCGCTCTTGTCGGGCTGGCCGGGGACGATGGCGACTTCACCGGACTTCCCTTTGCCGTAGGCGGATTCGACGAGGTCGAGGCGGAGTTTTCCTTTGCGCGAATGCTCGTCCATGCCGTGGCAGGCGAAGCAGTGCTGGGCCAGGATCGGCCGGACCTCACGGTTAAAGTCGACGGCGGACGCGGTGGCGGCGGTCGCCAGAGGCAGGAGGGCGAAGAAAAGGCGGGGCATGGGGCTGAGGGGTCTCCGGGCGGGGAGCGTCCGTATGAAGATAAGACAATTTAGACCGCCCGGGGTTGCGAGCAATTAGCAGGCGGGGTTTGGCGGTTGCGGGCCCATTAACGGCGGCTAATTTGGCGATGTCGTGCCCCGCTTCGCCCTTATTGTCTGTCTTATCGCCGCAGGGGTGTCCGCCGCCGAGGGCCCGAAGTGGGGCGATGGTTCGCAGCAGAAATGGCGGCAGGCACTGGGTTCCCCGAGATCGACTTTCGGTCAGGCTGGTCCGGCGGAGCTGGTCGAATCTTTCACGACTCCGGATTTCCGGGCGCAGCTGTTCCGACAGCGTACTGGTCCGGAGACCTGGCAGCGGATTCTTCTCCTGAAGCCTCTGAGGCTCGAAGGCCGGACCGCCGGAATCGTCGTGCCTTTCTACGATCCCGATCGCATGTGCGGCTACGATCTGCGGACGAAGCAACGCCTCGGACCGGAGCGGAACACGGCTTTCTTCGGTCTGCATCTCGTGCGGCAGGGCTACGTCGTCGCCGCGGTCGAAGCCTATCCGTTCAACCTGCTGACGACGGCCGAGCAGGCAGCGAGCAAGGGCGGGATGGGGGTCTGGCGTGACGCCGCGGCCAAACTCGCCCGGCAGGAGCCCGGATGGACGGGCATGGGTAAGCTCACCCACGACACGCTCTTGGCGGCCGACCTCCTGGCGGCAGAGGCGCAGGTCGATCCGGCCCGCCTCGCGGTGATGGGGCATTCGCTCGGCGGCAAGATGGCCTTTTACGCCGGCTGCTTGGATCCGCGTTTCAAGGCGATCGTCGCGAGCGACTTTGGCCTGGCATGGGATTCCTCCAACTGGGGCGACGCTTGGTATTTCGGCGACAAGCTGAAGGCCATGCGCGCGGACGGGCTTTCCCAGGAACAGCTGCTCGCCTTCTATGCTCCGCCGTTCTTCCTGATCGCCGGACAATACGACAGCGAGGCGACGTGCGGCCCTTTGTTGGACGCGGCCCGCAAGACACGGGAGCTCACGGGTCGGCCGGGCGGCTTGGAGATATTCGACCATCATTCTGGCCACCAGCCGACCTGGCCGTCCTTGAAGGCCGCCTATGCCTGGCTGGCACAGCGGATGGACATGCCTGCGCCTGACTTCGCGCACCTCGACGTCCTCGCCCGCGAGCAGGCGAAGTCCGCCAAATAGGCGCTCACTTCTTTTTCTTCTTCGCGCCGGCTTTGCCGGATTGCGTGCCGAGGGCCGCGCCATTGTCAGCCGGCAGGGAGCGATGCCAGGCGAGCACCGCGGACGTGAGTCGCGCGACGACGGCCGGTTCGCGGGCCGCAAGGTCGGTCGTCTCGCCCCGGTCCTTCGCCAGATTAAAGAGGAGCGGCTTCGTGCCGTCATAGTCACAGAGCAGTTTCCAATCGCCCTCGCGGATCGCGAGATCTGGCTGAGGGGTCGCCAGCGCGGGCGCCCATGTCTTCCGGTCGGGCGGGCGCCGCCAGCAGATCTGCCTCGGGGGGACGGGAGAAATTCCGCCCAGCAGGGTCGCCGACAGGTCGACGCCGTCGAGTCCGGCAGAGGCAGGCAGTCCGGCCAGTCGCGTCAGCGAAGGAGCCAGGTCCATGGCGGCGAAGACCGAGGCCGTATCCGTGCCGCCGATCCGTTCCTTCGCCATGCGACCGGGAGCCCAGACGATGAGCGAAGAGCGTAGGCCGCCTTCGTAGATCTGCGTCTTGCTGCCGCGGAAGGGGCCGGCGCTCCCGGCGCCGGGTTCGGGTCCGTTATCGGAGCAGATGACGAAAACCGTGTTGGCGCGGAGCGCGGGGTCGGTGCGGACACGTTCGAAAAGTCGGCCGAGCTGACGGTCCATCTCCTCGAGCACCGCGAGGTAGATCCGATGTTTTTCCGGCGACCATTTCTCCAAGGGAGGGAAGTAGGGGCTGTGGACGTCGTCCGGCCAGAGATCGACGTAGAACGGCTGCTGCTTGGTCGCGGCGGTGTCGATGAACTTCAGGGCGGCATCGACATAACCGGAGGTGATCTCGGTGCGGTTCATCCAGGTGACCGGGCCGCCGAGGCGCTCGGCATCGGCCCAGATCTTCTTCGGCTCCTTGTCGCCAGGCTTGCGCGTGAGCGGCAGGAGTTTCGGACCCATCCCTTCGAAGTTCGTCAACGAGGCGTCATAGCCGTAAGCCGAGATGGCGGGCGCGTCGGCGACATCACGCTGGCCGCCGAGATGCCATTTGCCGAAGTGACCAGTGGCGTAGCCGCCGGCTTGCAGGGTGCGCGCGAGCGAAGGCGCCCGGGGGTCGAGCCACTGGGCGTTGCCTTTGCCATCGTTGGCCGCCCGGGATTCGAGGAACGAGTTGATGCGCCAGCGTTGCGGGTATTGTCCGGTGACGAAGGCGCACCGCGAGGGGGAGCAGATCGGCGAGTTGACGTAGAACTGCTCGAAGCGCAGGCCTTCGGCGGCCAGCCGGTCGATGTTCGGGGTCTTCGCCTCCGTATTGCCGAAGCAGGAGAAGTCGCCCCAGCCCATGTCGTCGATGAGCACGAAGACGAAGTTGGGCTTCGTCGGTTCCGCGGCGCCCAGGAGGAG
>Ga0315907_10001389_pt1 | contig 32740 bp, 27 predicted proteins | sample LakEriMetagenome_3_FD_203525 | JGI IMG/M metagenome (GOLD analysis project Ga0315907, IMG submission 203525) | Freshwater fungal communities from buoy surface, Lake Erie, Ohio, United States - Buoy 12 MA123 | ecosystem: Environmental > Aquatic > Freshwater > Lake > Lake biofilm | place: USA...
CAATCCAACCACCTCGCCGCGGGCATTGAGCAGCGGGCTTCCCGAGTTGCCGCCGATGATGTCGTTGTTCGAGCTGAGGTTGAACGGCGTCGACAGGTCGAGCGTCCCACGCGCCCGCTCCCACGAGGCCGGGACGCTGAACGGCGGCTGGCCGGTGGCGCGCTCGAAGGCGCGTCCGAGGCGGGTGAAGGGCTCCACGGGGCTGCCTTTTTCCACCCAGCCCTGCACCGTGCCGTAGTTGAGCCGTAGCGTGAAGGTGGCGTCCGGGTAGACCTCGGTGCCGTAGACCTTGAAGCGCGCGCGGGCGATCTTCTCCTCGGCGGCGGCGGTCGGCGCCTGCACTTCGTCCTCGTATCGCTTGCGCAGCGCACGCGCCGGTCCGTCGATCTCGCGGGCGAGCTTGATCATCGGATCATCCGAGGCGGCGATCGCCGCGGCGCCACCGTTCCACAGCGCCATGCGCACGGCGGGATCGGCGAGCTTGCTGCCGTCGATGAGCGAGGCGGCAAGGCTGTCCGGTGAATCCTTGGCGAGCAGCTTGCGTACCACCGCATGGTCGGGGCCCAGCCACTCGCGCATGCGTTCGAAGCCGAAGGACATCGTCAACCGCTCCACCTCCGGATAGACGGGGGTCGCGGCCGCGAGCTGCTGCTGGACCCGCGGCAGTTGCGCATCGGTGAACTCCCGCAGGCGCTCGCCGTTTGGCTTTGTGCGCTCCTCGGCGCCGCGTACCAGCGTGCGTGCGACGCGGAACAGACGGCTCTGGAAGCCCGCTCCGCCCTCGAGATAGCCGAGTTCGGTGTCGATGTCGCGGGCACGGGCGTTGGCTGCGGCGATGTCTGCCCAGGGATCGCCGAAGCCGGCGAAGGAAGGATCGGCGGCGACACGGGCGCGCAGCTCCGCTTCCTTCGCGCGCTTGTCATCCATCATGCCTTCGTCGAGCAAGGCGTCGAGCTGCTTGCGACGCACCTTGATGCCGTTCTCGAGACCGAACAGCGTGTCCGCCGTGATGCGTCGCTCGGCATCTCCCTTCTTTGCGAACTCGATGTAGCGTCCGCGAAGCTCGTTGCTGCGCAGCAGCGAGGGCGGCAGTTCATCGTTGCGCAGTGCCAGCAGTTGATCGACCGTCAGCAGGCGGTCGGTGGAGCCGGGATGGCCCGAGACGAGCACCAACTCGCCGGCTTTCGGGCCGTCGAAGTTGATGCGCAGCGGCCGCGCCACCGTCACCGGCTTGCCGTTCTCGTAGGCGCGCAGCAGGCCCATGTCGAGGCACCAGCGCGGGAACTGGAAGTTGTCCGGGTCGCCGCCGAACGCCGCGATGCCCGTCTCGGGTGCGAACACCAGACGCACATCGGTGTAGCGCTTGTAGCGGTAGAGGAACTGCTGGCCGCCGTTGTAGAGCGCGACGCCCTGGCACTTGAGCCCGGTGGTCTTCTCGCAGGTCTGCTCAAGATCCGTGATGGCGCGCTTGCGGGCTTCGTTGGCGGCGCGCTCGTCGAGTCCGCGCGTGGCGGCCTCGACCTTGTCCGTCACGTTCTCCATGCCGACGAGCACATCGGCGACCTGCGTGCGGCAGGGGATCTCTTCACCGCGGTTGCGGGCGACGAAGCCGTCGTCGAGCAGGCTCTTCTCTTTGGAGGAGTTCTCCGAGAGGCAGGCGGTGATGCAGTGGTGGTTGGTGAGGATCAGCCCCTCGGGTGACACGAACGACGCAGAGCAGCCCGAGAGGCGGACGGAGGCTTCGCGTACCCGGTCGAGCCAGGCGCCATCGATGTTAGCCCCGTACTGCTGCTTCACCTTCGCAGTGGGGAAGTTGTCGTAGGTCCACATGCCTTCGTCGGCGTGGGCGGCGGTCGAGGCAAGCAGCGCGGCAGCGAGCGCAACGGCGGTCGAGAGGAAGGCGGCGCGATTCATCGGAGGCTCCGTAGATGCAGGTATCGATGGGTCTGATTCTAGATCAGCCGGGCCATTTCTGCCTCGTTCGTAGAGATTGGCCGCGCAGGCTCGTTTAACCGTGAAAACGCCGAGTTTTGGCGCCTGACCTCTGGGCTGTCCTGCGGTGCAATGGCCGCGCCGGGAAGTGGCCGGCGGCTATCCAAGGAGACATTCAGATGATCAGGCAAGCACGCCGGCGCATGGCCGGCCAAGGGATGACGGAGTACATCATCATCGTCGCGTTGGTCGCCATCGCCGCGATCGGCGTGTACTCGGCCTTCGGCGACATCGTCCGCGGACAAGCGTCCGTGGCCGCCGTCGCACTGTCGGGCGAGGACAACACCGCCGGTCGCGGTCTTGTCGGCGCCGCACGGGGCCGCGCGAACCTCGAAGCGCGTCAGCGCACGATGGAGGATTTCGAGGAATGAGGCGGCGTGCGCGCTTTCCACGCGGGCAGGTCCTCGTGTTCCTGCTGCCGTTGCTGGCTGTGCTCGGCGCGGCTGCTTGGTGGGCGTTCGAAGCCGGCCAAGCGGTGACGGAGAAACAACGCCTGCGCGATGTCGCCGAGGCGGCAGCGCTCAGCGGCGCTGTGTGGCAGGCGCGCTCGCTCAATTTCGCAGCGGCAATGAACCGGGCGGTCATCGCCAACGAAGCGGTGATCGCCCAGTCCGTCAGTCTGCGTTCGTGGTCGGACTACATGAACCGGTTGCTGCCGACCGCAGCGGCGCTGACCACTTATGTGCCATATCTCAACGCAGCGGCTGCCACCTTGCAGCGCTGGTGGTCTGGATTCGATTCCGTCTTGCAGCCGTCGTTGCGCGGTCTCGAGTCGCTCGCGAGCGGGGTGAGCCACTCCTTGGCAGCCGCGCAGCGGTTCATGATGTCGGCAACGCTCTTGACGGTGCCACAGATCGTTCGCGACACCGTTGAGGCGGCCGATCCGCGGTTTCGATTGACGGACGGTGGCGAGGCACAGCTGCTCGTATGGGCGGCCCAATGGCAGAGCTTCAGTTCCTTCTATGGCGGTTCATGGCGCTGGCGCCAACAAGATGTGCTGCTGCGTTCGCTTGACGGCTTCACCCACGAGCGCAACTTCACGCTGAGTCCCTTGCTCGGCAGTCGTCTGGTCCGTTTCGAGAAGCGCGCCGGGACCGAACTGCTCGATTTCGAGACCTGGCGTGCGCTCGATACGCTCTCCCTCCATCAGCCGCGCTATGTGGTCTTCGGTTCGATGCGCGAGCGTGCCGCGATCGCGTGGGGCGGTGCCGACAACGGTGTCGGGAGTACGCTGCGGGGTCGGCACGGCGACGCACTACGGCGGAATCCACGAGCGGCGAGAGCTGCTGAACGCAGCATCAGCCGGCAACGGGGCTATCGCGGGTTGCCGTCGCTCTACGACCTCTCTGCTGCGCAGCGCGCGGAGTCCGGCCCGCCTCGCGTGGTGGTGCGGTTGCGGCTGCCGGCCGAGTCGCGGCGTGGTGCAGCCGAACTGCTCGGGTTCGGCTCCGTGCCGGATGCCGCGGGTGATCCGGTCGCGCTTGTCCCGGACCCGTCCAACGGCTCAGGAGATCTGTTCGCGGAGGCCGCCGCCTCGACGCGGTTCCTCCGCCTCGAACCCCGTCGCGATGGCGCACAGGAGGCGCCGAGTCTCTATTCACCCTACTGGCGCTCGACGCTGGCGCCCCTTTCGATCCAAGACCGCGTACTGCTGGCCACCCTCGATGGCACTCCCGTGTGGTTGGCGGGAGTACCGAAGTGATCCTGCGTAACGCAGCGCGGGGCCAGGCCTTGATCGAGACGCTTGTGGCAGTCCTGCTGCTGGTGCCGCTTTTGATCGCAACCATCGATCTGTGGCGGCGACAGGCTGCGATCCAGTCCGTGCAATCGTCCGCCCGTGCCGGCGTGCTGGCGTCCCATCACGGCGTCGATGTCGAGGCCTACGCCGCTCGCCCCGACGGACGGGTCAGCGGATCCGAGGTGACGGTCATCGCGACGCCGCAGCCTTCAGCAGCGCAGACCGCTGAGGAATGGGCGTTCGGGCTATTGGTACCGGCCCAAGTGATCGGCGTTGGGCAGTTCGATCTGGCACGAGACCAGGCACGGAATGCGCGATCGACGGCGCGTCTGAGCGAGGGGCATGCGCTGCAGTGGCTCCGTGCCGGACCGTCGCCGACGTTTCAGGCGGAGCTTTCGATCCTCGTCGATGACTGGCAGGCCGACAACGCTGAAACGGTACGGCGGCGGACGGCGGCAATCTCAAGCGCCGGCCGCATCGCAGCCTGGGGGACACCATTAGAACTCATGGCTACGCCGCTGCGTCTTTTCGAGCCCGCTATCGCACGGCTTTGTCTCGGCCGCATAGAGCCCGATATCGTGCCGACCGATCGACTGACCGGAAGCCATCGTGGCATATCCGATCTGAGGACACAGCCGTGTTGAGGCTGCTTCTCGCCGGCCTACGACTCGGGGGCCTCGTTTTGGCCGCCCACAGCTTGCAGCTCATCAGCGTAGCTGACGCGGGGCTCGAGTCGGATCGGGCGACCCCTAGGCCGCGATGGGTGGCCGATCGGGTGCGGGTCAACGGTGTCCCGCTCGAGACGCGCGCGACGGCTGTCGCGGCGGACCGTGCAGTCCTCACCGAGCGCCTCTCGACACTCTGGGGAAAGACTGCTCACCGTCTCGACATCACAGGCTCGTCAACGCCGTCACCGGCGTCGTTGACGCTGCAACAAGACGCCGAGCGGACGGTGATCGGTCGGCAACGCGGCCGATTGCACGAGGTCATCAGCCTGCGCGATGCCCCCTCGGGCGGCACGAGCATCGTGGTCTCGGTATCCGATCTTTCCCGCCCTGCGGGCAAACTTCCGCGCTTGCCCTTTCGTCCGCCGTACGGTCTTCGCGCCGTCACCGTGATCGAGCAGGAAGCCCCGGGCGGCGCGACGACGATTGTGCTCGACACCCCAGATGCTCACGAGATCACGGCGTCGCGACTAAGAAAAGCCCTACAGGCGGCTGGCTGGGTCGTTGTTCGTACCGATCCCTCTGCCCGCGCGTTATGGGCCGATCGCCGCGGTGAGCGCCTGGATGCGGTGACTATGCGCAGCGGTCACAGAACCCGGGTCATCGTTCAGGTGTCGGTCGATGCGCGCTGACTTTCCGCATAGAGCGCCTCGCAGGCAACTCGGGCAAGCGAGTGTGGAGTTCGCGCTGGTGGCAGCGGTTCTCGTGGCTGCGATGTTGCTGCCGTGGGCCGGGGGGTTGTCACCCGCTGAGTGGTTGCTTGGCGCGATCGTCGCGGCTGCCCGCGATTATCCGGCATGGCTTGCGATCCTTTGAACGATTCCTGGAGACGATGACATGGGAAGAAAGATCCTTGATCTGTTGGCTGCATGGTGGTTGCTGCCTGTCGCGTTGGTGTGCGGCCTTGTGGCGTTTCTCGGTTCGCAGCGGCATCTGGCCGAGCGAGCTGCGTCGGTCGAACAGCGTTGGCAGCAGCGATACACCCCGACGAAGGTGATCGTCGCGGCGCGTGATCTGCCGGCAGGTCGTGTGTTGCGGGAGGCTGATCTGGCGCGTCGGGACATGCCCTCCGCCTTCGTGCCAGGTGGCGCATTGCCAGCGGACACGCCGGTGCTCGTTGTCGGGCAGCAATTGGTCTTTGCCCTGAAGGCCGGTGATGCATTGGTCGAGGCCCATCTGGCCGGACGCGGGGGACCGACTCTGTCGGCGAGGTTGCAGCAGGGGACGCGTGCGGTGACGGTGCCCGTCGACGAGGTGAGCTCACAGGCCGGGCTCGTCCGCCCGGGCGATCGCATCGACCTGATGCTCGCAGAGGAGCGCACTGAGATCAGCGGTCGCTGTGTGGTGGTACGCCCGTTGCTAGAAGCGGTGACCGTGCTCGCCACCGGGCGATCGCAGCGTGCCTTGCCCGGCGTGGGCTTCGCTCCGGCTGGGGTGTTCGAGGAAGCCGGCTTCGCGGCGGACTACTCGACCATCACGCTCGATGTGACTCCCGAACAGGCCCAGTTGCTGGCAGTCGGGCTGCGGATCGGCGAACTGGTGCCGTTGCTACGGCCCGAGGGCGACGAAATGCGTTCGCCGCAGGCGGTGGCGGGGGCGAACGGTCGCACCGCCTGCAACGCAGCGACGCTCGGCGAGCCCGTGACGACGACGGTTCGACGATCGGTACGCGCGTCGACCGCAAGCCTCGAACTGCTGGTCGGAGGATCCGGATCGCCCGCCTTGTCCAAGCACTTCTTCGCTGAACCATGAATTTGATCCCAGCGCACACCGAACCCAAGAGATCTCAAGGAGTCCCGATGAACAAAGTTCCGCGGAATATCGTGTTGATGCTGCTCAGTCTGTTTCTTTCGGACGGGATTCGCGCTGCCGACATGCCCGGCGTGCTCCAGGCGATGCCCCCTTCGATCAATGGTCTCGGGGCGACTCAGATCCCCTCCGAGATGACGCTTTTTGTGGGCGATAGCAGAGTGTTCGATCTGCGAACGGTGCGCGTTGCCGTCGGCAACGGCAAGATCGTGTCCGTGTCGCCGATCGGCGGTCAGCAGCTGGTGTTCATCGGCCAATCCATCGGTAGTACGGTGGTGCAATTCTGGCTGCGCGGGGGCGGTCTCCATCGTATGACCGTTACGGTGGTGGCCAACGATCTTGTCGCCACTTTGTCGGCAGTCAATGAACTCCTCCACGACGTGCGTGGCGTCAAGGCGGCGCTGCGCGGATCGCGCGTCGTACTCGAAGGCGATGCAGCCGACTCACGCGCCAGGGAGCGTGCCGCTTCGGTGGCTGCGATGTTCCCCGGAACGGTGGTGGACTTCGTCGCCAAGCCGGGATGGGAGGTGATGGTCCATGTCGATGTCCGGATCGTGGAGTTCAGGCGTGGGCGGCTGCGGGAGCTCGGCATCCGCTGGCGCGATGAGACCGACGGCCCGAACGCCGGGGTGATCGGAGACCTACTCGCCAACGACCGGTTCCGAGTGATACCGCCTGAGTCGGGTATACCGCCCGAGGCGTTCGACCCGTTGCCGGTGAAGACCGCCGTGCGCGGTTATCTCGGTATCGCAAGCACGCTGGACTCACGGCTCCGGATGCTCGAGCAGGTCGGCGAGGCGACCATCGTGGCAGAGCCCCAGTTGAGTTGCCGGAGCGGCGGTGCCGCGCGGTTCGTCGCCGGCGGTGAGATCCCGGTGCCGGTGGTCAACGGCGTCGGCTCAACCGATGTCGAGTATCGGGAGTATGGCGTCATCCTCGACATCAAGCCGGTCGCAGATGCGAGCGGTGCGATCTTTGCACGCGTCGAGACTGAACTCAGTCAGATCGACGGCGCACAGCGTATCAACGGAGTGCCGGGCCTGCTCAAGCGGCGCTCTACCACCGACATCAACCTGCGTAGCGGCGAGACGCTTGTCATAGCCGGTCTTGCGAGCCGGCAGCGTAGCGTCGACAACGCCGGACTACCCGGTCTAGTTCGTATCCCCGGCGTGGGACGCTTGTTCGGCACCCGTGGGCAGCGTGGCGAGGAATCCGAGATCGTGATCTTCCTTACGCCGCGTGTGGCGCGGCAGTCAGAGCCGTCCGCATCGGGAAGGGCCAGTCTCGATGCATCACGCATCGAGGCGGCCGAGGAGTCAGACCGCGAGATGCTGCGACGGGCGCAGCAGCGCATCGAAGCCTTGCGTGGCACGGTCCCTGCGCTGGAGCGCGTACCGGAGCGTACACCGGAGCGTGCGCCGTGAGGGCGTATGACAGGTCCGTACGCGTCGAGGTGCGTGTCGAGCGCTTACCTCCCGGGACGCATCTGGCAGGCCAGGCTGATGACTGCGCGATCCGGTTGCGCGGCGCGGGTGTCGGCGGCCACCACCTGCGCATCGATCTCGCGACCGAGGGGACTTATCGTGTCACGGATCTCGGTGCGTCGGCGGGGACCCGCGTCAACGGTGAGCGGGTTGTGGTCGCGGACAACCTCGGCGAGATCGATGTCATCCGTGTCGGCGATGACGAATTCACCGTGCAGGTCATCGGGCGTCCGCCGAATGCCTCGTCGCCGCCATCCACCGCTCGTAGTGGTCGAGGTGAGACATCCGCCCGGTTCATCGAGATGGCGAACCAACTCCACCGCCGCCTGCTCGAGCAACTCGATCTGCGCAGGCGTGATGTCGCGACGATGGATGACAGCGCCCTGCGTGCGCTCGCCGGGAGATTGCTTGCGCCGTTGGCTGCAGACGCTGCCTCGCTCGACCCGATCGATGCTGATGATCTGCAGCGATTCGTGCTCGATGAGGCGCTCGGGCTCGGACCCTTGGAGTCCCTGCTGGCGGATGACGATGTGCGCGAGATCATGGTCAACGGACCGGAGAGGATCTTCGTCGAATCCAAGGGTCTGCTGAGGGAGACAAGGCTTCGATTCAGCAGCGAGTCGGCTTTACGCGGCATAGTGGAGCGCATCGTTACCCCGATCGGTCGGCGCATCGACGACGCATCGCCGATGGTCGACGCTCGTTTGCCCGACGGTTCGCGTGTGAATGTGGTCGTGCCGCCGCTCGCCCTGCGTGGTACCGCCATGACGATCCGCCGTTTCGGACGGCTTCGTCTCGGTCCACAGGAGCTCATCGATCGACAGACCTTGAATGCAGCGATGCTCGATTTTCTACGCACCTGCGTGGCGCATCGACGCAACATGCTGGTCTCCGGTGGAACCGGTTCGGGCAAGACCACGCTGCTCAATGTCCTCTCGAGCTTGATCCCTCGCGAGGAACGGGTGGTGACGATCGAGGACTCCGCGGAACTCGCTTTCGATCATCCGAATCTCGTCGCGCTCGAGACGCGGCCGCCGAACATCGAGGGCCGGGGAGAAGTGTCGGTCCGCGAACTGGTACGCAATGCCTTGCGGATGCGGCCGGATCGGCTCGTGATCGGGGAGTGTCGTGGTGGCGAGACGCTCGACATGCTGCAGGCGATGAACACCGGCCATGATGGTTCGTTGAGTACGGTCCACGCCAACAGCCCCCGCGAGCTGTTGTCACGACTCGAGGTCATGGTCCTGATGTCTGGGGTGGAGTTGCCGGTATCCGCGATCCGCGAGCAGATCGCGAGCTCGGTCCACCTCATCGTGCATCAAGCGCGCTTTGCTTGTGGGACCCGTCGTATCACCCACATCACGGAAGTGACCGGCCTCGTCGCTGGGACCGTCCAGACCCAGGACATCTTCCGGTTCGAGGCGGTCGACGATCGTGGCCGTCAGGGCGGGCAGGGCGGATTCCAAGCGACCGGCCACATCCCGCAGTTCCTCGAGCGAAGCGCGCCACGCGGGTCCCGTCCCGACCTGCGCATCTTTCAATGCGGAAGTGCATCACAGGTGGCGCCGTGAGCACCTCGTTCTGGATACCCGCGCTTGCGATCGGCTTGGGTGCGGCGATCGTCGGCTGGGGAGTCGCGCGGACGGCGGCGCGGGCGCTTGGGCATCACCGTCGCCATCTCGCGCACCTCAATCAGGTGCAATTGGTCGAACTGTTCCTGTTCGTCGAGCCTGCCACGTTCCTGCGCATCAACCTGATCGTGCTGCTCATCGCGACCGTCGTGTTCGGTTGGTTGGCGGGCCTGTATGGCGCTGCGCTCGCGATGCTGCTCACCGCCGTGGCGCCACGCGCGCTCTACCTCTGGCTGCGTAAACGAAGGTTGCGGGCGCTCGAGAGGCAGTTGCCGGACATCGCCGATTCGCTCGCCAGCAGTCTGCGTGCGGGTCTCGGTCTCGGCCAGGCGATCGCCCGTGTCGCACAACACCAGCCGCCCCCCGCTGCGCAGGAGTTCGCCCTGCTGGTCCGTGAGCACCGGCTTGGCATACCTCTCGAGCAGGCGCTCTCCGATCTCGCCGTTCGCAGTGACCTTCGTGACCTACATATGCTGGTGGCGACGCTCGGCATCGCGCGTGATCTGGGCGGCGGCTTGGCGGACGCGCTCGAACGGTTCGGTGCGTCGATCCGCAGGCGTTTGGTCATGGAAGATCGTATCCGGGCGCTGACTGCGCAAGGCCGACTTCAGGGCATCGTCATGGGTATTCTGCCGATCGCGCTGAGTGCGGTGCTGTTCGTGCTCGAACCGGTGCAGATGCGCAAGCTTTTCACGGAGCCGGTCGGTTGGCTGACCATCGGCGGTGTGGTGCTGCTGGAGTTCGGCGGCTTTCTGTTGCTGCGGCGTATCGTGAGCATCCGGGTATGAGCGGTCTGTGGATCGCCGTCGCCGCTGCGGTCGCCGTCACGATCCTTGCAGCCTTGATCGGCCGACGCTTGCCAGCGTGGTGGATGAACATCGCAGATGGCCGACGCTCCGCCACGCGTGCGGCTGAAGTGCCGAAGCTTCTTCGTCTGCTGTTGCCGATCTCCGAGCCGGTCGCGGTCTGGCTCGGGCCGCGGCTGCCCACGACCCTGCGCGAGTCTCTGCAACGACGGCTGCGACTGGCGGGGATCGATGAGGCGGTCATGCCACAGCAATGGCTGGCCGTCTGCGGCGCGTCGGCGCTCATCGCCGCGGCGGTCGGCGGGGTCGTCGTTTCCAAACCGTGGGTCGTGATCGGCCTGTCTTTGCTCGGCGCGATGATGCCGATGCTCTGGATGCGCGACGCGGTGACCCGCCGCGCCCAGGAAGTCATCCGCGACCTGCCGGTCTATGTCGATATGCTGACGCTCACTTTGGAAGCCGGTGGCGCCTTGAGCGTCGCACTCAAAGTGGCGACCGATCGCGCGCCGGATGGCGTACTGCGCCGTGCATTCATGCGGGTGCAGGGTGATCTTCGCGCAGGGCGCAGCCGAAGTGAGGCGTTGCTGGCTTTAGGTGAGCGATTGTCGCTGCCGGCGGTCGATCCGCTGGTCGCTGCGCTCGTGCAAGCGGAGTCGAGTGGCGCGAGCCTCGCAACGGTGCTGCGGGCACAGGCCGATCAGCGGTTGCATGAACGCTTCGCGCGGGCCGAGAAACTCGCTTTGGAGGCGCCGGTCAAGATGTTGGGACCGTTGGTCCTGTGCATCTTCCCGTGCACATTCCTGGTGTTGGCCTTTCCATTGGTGATTCGCTTTCTCGGGGAGGGCTGAGGGCATGGCGCCTGTCCAACAGATCCTCTTCGTCGATGGCTGGGCGAGCGCTGTGCGGGTGCGCCGCGCTGTAGGCTGGTTCGCTCGGGCTCGTGGCGTCTGGCCGGATCGGCGATGGCCTGCTTCGCAGGCCTTGTTGCTACCGGGTTGCCGCTCGATACACACCTGCGGCCTCGCGCGACCGCTCGATGTGGTGTTCACCGACGAGGAAGGTCGCGTCCTCGTCGTCCATCGCGCGGTGCCGCCATGGCGCGTCCGGTCGGAGCCCGCGGCTTGCGCGACCTGGGAGTTCGCGACAGGGGTGTCGGCGCGTCTCGGAATCGTCCGCGGCGGACGATTGAATGTGCGTCGGATGCGCGGTGCCACACTCGTCGAGTTCATGCTCGCTGCCATGCTGGTTGTCTTTCCGATGGTATTCGTCACTTTGGAGCTTGCTCGATTGATCGTGACGAGCCATGCGTTGCAGCACGCCGTCAACGACACCGCGCGCGAGGCGGGATTCGGTGCGCCCTCGGGCGTCGGTCTTCGGCAGTCGCTCGCGTATGGGCTGTTGCCGCTCTTCTTTCCATCCGATCCCGCCGCTGCGCTCGCGCCACGGCCAGCGGGGCCTGCGGAACTTGAAATGGAACCGGGTGTTGCGGCGTTGGCGGTCGCTTACCGTGAGACGTTCCGGCCTGATCTGCTTGATGTGCGCCTCGAGACACCCGAGGGCGGCATCGCAGACCCCGGCTTTGGCGCCATCGATTGGCCAGAGGGAGGGGGTGCCTGGCGCCTTCGGGTGCGCTACTGCCGAGAACTGATCTTCCCATTGGCCCGTCAATTGATCTCCGGGGTGGCGCGTTGGCGTAACGGGTCGCCGTTCGAGCAGGCGTGTCTCGCCCGGGAGCGTGTTCCTATCGAGGCGTGGGCGATGGTGCTTCGTCCTCGCTGGGAGCCGCGACCCTTGCCGGGTGATCTCCCAACGCCACAACCACCAGTGCCGCTACCGATACCGTTGCCGACTCCTGATCTACCGCCCGACCCTATCCCACCAGCCCCGATCAACCCCCCGATCACCCCCGAGATCACCCCTGAGGTCAGTCTGTGACCTCTGGGCGGTCTATATCGTGCGCGGCGGTCGGCATCGCGATGAGGGTGAGTGGCCCGCTCGCGGCGCGGCGAGCTTTCATCCAAGTGCCAGCACCGTGATCTCCCTCGAGTGCCTCGATCTCCGGCCACACCGCCCGCGGCAAAATGCAGGGCGCCCCGATGGTGCCGTCATAGGCCGCCGCCGCCGGCACCTCGGGCGAGATGCGCCAGGCGTCGATCAGTCGCTGCAGGTCGGAAGCGGTCAGGAACGGTGTATCGCCGAGCATCACAAGCGCCGCGGACGTCGCGCTTTGGGTTTCATTCGCGAAGGTTTCCGCCCCGCGACGCGTCAGCTCCGTGAGGCCGCAGCGCAGGGATTGCGCCATGCCGCTGTCCCAATCTGGGCAGACGACAACCTCTGGGTGCGGCGGCGCTAACCGCTCGATCACACCCGCACGCACGGCCTCGGCATGGGCGCCGAGCACCACGGTGATCCGGGAGCCGTGCTCATCCGGCGGCAGCGCCGCCTGCGCGGTCTCGATGACCCGCTGCAGCATCGGCACGCCATCAATGAGCGCGAGCTGTTTCGGCGAGCCGAACCGACGCGATGCGCCGGCGGCAAGCACGAGGCCGGCGAGGCGGGGTGGGGTCAACTGCCGCCGACCGCTTGGGCTGGGGATGCGGTCGCCGAAGCCGCCACACGCGGCACTTCGTCGAGCACCCAGGCGTGGGTCTCGCGGCGCGCGGGGCAGGGGATCGCGAAGATCACATCGCCCTTCGCCTTGGCGGCACGCAGCGCGGTCATGTCGAGGCGCCAGCCGCGGGCCTCGAACTCCGCGAGCTTGTCGCGGTACTGCAGGATGACCTTGTCGGCGGGCATCATCAGTTCCTTCGAGCGCGAGCGCGGGGTGAGGGCGGGCTGCACATCGTTCATCACCTTGATGTCCTGCGCGACGGTGAGCTTGTTGCGCTCATCGACTTTCTTGTCCAGCCAAAGATTGATGCGGCGCTTGAGCCAGCCGCCCAGCAGCCCCATCTTGCTCGTCTTGAAGAACGCGACGTTGCGTTGGTTGAGCAAGAACACGCGGGTGTGGTGCTCGTCGATCGGCGCCTCGAACAGGTACTGGTGCATCGAGGTCTTGGCCGTGAAGTTGATGTAGGTCCAGATCTGGTTCGGGCCGTAGGCGCCCGAGCCCGCCTCCATCTTGCCGGCGCCCTTGCGGAAGAGACGCATGACCGGGTGCTTGAGCCCCGGGGCGTCGAAGCTCGCCATGAAGCCGTCGCCCCAAGGGTTGTTCTGCGCCGGGCGCAGTTCCATCATCAGATAGGAATCCTCCCGCTCGCCCTGATAGCCGTGCGTGGTGTGCACATACTCGTTATGCGCGGGGTCGAGACCGTTCTCCATGGAACGCTCGTAGTGGTAGTCCACATCGAAGGTGACGAGCGTCGAGCGCCACTCGTCCGTGCCGTGCTCCGGGATGGGCATGATCGGCGGACGCTCCGCTTCGGGCAGGTCGCCCAAGAAGGCGAACACGATGCCGTACCGCTCCTCGACCGGATAGGCGTCGACGCGCGCGCGCGGCGGCGGCGGGGTCTTCATGCCGATCGAGGGGATGCGGGTGCAGACGCCCTCGCGATCGTAGCGCCAACCGTGATACGGGCACTGCACGGTGCCGTCGTCCTTGCATCTGCCCCCCGACAGCGAGGCGCCGCGGTGGATGCAGGTGTCGGAAAGGACAGCGGGCCGGCCTTGCCCATCGCGGAACACGACGAAGTCGTGCGCGAGGATGCGGGCCTTCTGCGGGGTCGCGCCGAGATCGACGGCACGGACCACCGGATACCAGAAGTTCATGAACATGCGGATGACTCCTCCCTGCCGCGCTGTCGCCGGTTCTGCGCGCCCGACGACTCCGCGACCGCATTTTGGCATAGCCGCCTGGCCTGTCCGCACAGTGGGCGCATCCAAATATGGTGCGACAATGTCACGATAATGTGATACTGCCGCGGCCCCAAGCGGCGGGTACACGCTGCAGAGGCCAAGCCGTCGGCCGGCGCCCTCGTGAGGCGTCGGGTGGCGCGTCTGAATCAACGTCATCTCGGGGGGTCAATCAGTGATCAATCCTTCCAACCGTCGCCACGCACTGTGGGTCGCGCCCTTGTCTTTCATGGTGGCGCTGTCTGCCCAGGCGCAGGCACCCGAAGCGGATATCGCGCTCGAGGAAGTCGTGGTCACTGCGCGTAAGCGCGAGGAGAATCTTCAGGACGTGCCGCTCGCCGTCACGGCGTTCCGCGCCGAAGAACTCCAGCGTGTCGGCATCAAGGACATCGAGGGGATCATCAGCCGCGATCCGTCGCTCGGTTTCGATCGCGGCATCGCCCCCTACGACACCCGGATCGTCATCCGCGGTCTGTCGCCGACCCGCGGTCGTCCCAACGTGGCGACCCTGGTCGATGGCGTCGATGTGTCGAGCGAGGCGATCGGCACCGCCGGTGGGTCGTTGCTGATCAACCCGAGGCTGGTGGACATCGAACGCGTCGAGATCGTGAAGGGTCCGCAGAGTGCGCTCTATGGCCGCTCGGCGTTCGCTGGAGCGATCTCGTACATCACCCAGGACCCGGGCGATGTGGTCGGTGGTGAGGTGTCCACCGAGTATGCCGAAAACAACCAGTATGAAGTGAAGGGCAGCCTGTCCTTGCCGCTGACGGAGACGCTCGGCGTCCGTCTCAACGGGTACAAGTTCGACGATGAGGGCTTCTACAAGTCGACCACCGGGCAGAAGCTCGGCGGTGGTGACGGCATGGGTGGATCCTTCACCCTGAAGTGGGAGCCGAACGATAGCTACTCGCTGAAGTTCCGCACCGAGTACGCCGACGATCATTTCGCGCCGCCGGCACAAGCCTTCGTGCCGTTCAACGGTTCCACCGTGATGTCGGCGGCGGCCTCGAGCTGCCGCACGTATTCCATCCCGAATCCGGCGGGCGGCGCCGCGCTCGTCTCGACCGGTCCGCTGCTCGATGCGTCCTGCCAGTTCCTGGACGCCAATCCCGCGCTGCCGGCGAACACCATCAACCTCGTGCGTCTCTTCGAGACGAACTCGGGCAACCTCGGCGCCTACGACGACATGACCTTGTTGTCCTTCCGCGGCCAGATGGTCGGCAGCAGAGGGCTGCGGGTGGCCTACAACAAGGACTTCACGCGCTCGACGGACGGCGTGAATGCGCCCGATTTCACCGGTACCGACCGTCAGGTGCTGCGGTTGTCGGCGGTGCAGAACTACAAGACCTCGTTCGGCACGTTCTCCTCGCTCACCGGCTACACCAAGGCCCAGGTCGATACCGATCTCGACTTCGACAAGACCGACCGCGCTAGCGTCCAGCAGACCATCAAGACCGATGGCATCACGGAGCAGTTCAGCCAAGAGCTGCGCTTCACCTCGGACTTCGACGGGCCGGTGCAGTTCATGGCGGGTGCACAGTACTGGACCGAACGCGCCGACCAGTTCGACCGCAACATCTCGGTGTTGGGCACCGGCACGGCCTGCACCTTGCTTGTCGCTGGGCCGCCCGGGACGCCGCCGCGTTGCGCGCAGTTCCTCGGCCCACCGGGCGGTGCCTCTTTCACGAGCACCGATGTCTCCCAGTACATGGATGATGTCGACCGGTTGCGCAAAGCGACGCTCGTGAGGCGTCTGGTCGATCACCAATCGTTCTATTTCGAGTTCGAGTGGGACCTCACAGACACGCTGTCGTTGATCGGCGAGGCGCGCTATGTCGACGAGGACAACACCGTCAACGGTCCGGTCACGGCAGGCAACCAAGGTCCCGGCACGGTGATCCTCTGTGGTGCGACCGGTGATTGCCGTAACGCCGCGAACATCCCTTATGCCGCGCAGCCGGGCTTTCCGCGCAGCTTCGCGCCACCGGCGCAGATCGGTACCAACCAGTTCGTGCGCAACGATTCGTACACGACGCCGAAGGCGACGCTGCAGTGGCGACCGGCGGACAACCTCAACCTTTACGGTTCCTATTCCGAGGGTCGCAAGCCCGGCGGTTTCGGGACGCTCACGCTCGCATCCTTCGGGCTGTCGAGCCGCGAAGACGTGGAGTACGAATCCGAGAAGATCAAGGTCTACGAACTCGGTGCCAAGTGGCTCTCTGACGATCGCAGCGTCTCGATCAACGGCGCGGCGTTCCTGCAGGACTTCACGGACAAGCAGGTCAGCACCCAGTTGATCATCGGCACCACGCTCGGCAACCGGATCACCAACGCCGGCGGCGGCGAGTTGCAGGGGCTCGAGCTCTCGGGTCAGTGGCGCGTCACCGACACCCTTACTGCGGGGTTCGGCATTACGCATTTCCTGAAGTACGAGTTCACCGACTACACCACGTTGACCAGCGGTCCGGCGGAGATCGCCCGCGTCGGCAACTGCACGCCCGTGACCACCCTGATCACTTCAGGCACGACCAACTCCGCGCAGACGACCTGTAGCGTCGATCGTGCCGGCAAGAAGTTCGAGGACACGCCTGAGACGGCGGCGGCCTTGAATCTGTCGTATCGCAAGCCGATGGGCGACGGCGGCCGCTACTGGTTCGCCGATGCGGATTATTCTTATGTCGGCGAGCGTTTCGTCGAGGACGACAATTCGGTCTGGCTGCAGGCTTACAGCAATGTCAATCTGCGCTTCGGCTTGGGCGATGATCGTTGGAGTGCCACGCTGTTCATTGACAACGCGACCGATGACGACAAGGTGAAATCGGCAGGCACCACGCCCGCCGTGAGTTACGGCGACGTCCGCTCGGCGGTACGCGTGCCGCCTGCCGGTACGCTGCCGGCGAACCTGCGTAATCCGCTCTCGCCGTTCAGTCTCGCGATCCCGGGCGGCTACTTCGCGGAGATGCCGAGGCCACGGACCTTCGGCCTGCGGGTCGCCTACAAGTTCTGAACGAGCGGTGCGGCTTTCGAGAGGCGGAAAGCCCGCCACAGCAGCCATGCGGCGATCGGGTTGAAGACGGCTGCGACCAGCGCCATTGAAAGCCCGATCTTGGCTTCGTCACCGAACACCTGGTCGGTGACGAAGCCCACCGCAAACGGCCCGAGCGTGGCCCCGACCAGCACCAATGAGAACTGGTAGAAGGCACCGAACTGCGCACGCATGCGGTCGGGCGTGATCGACTGCACGAAGGCGCCAGCGGGTCCCATGGCAGCGCTACCGAAGAGGAACGTCAGGAAGATCAGCGCGGCGTGGCCGTGCATCGTCGGCATGAGAGGCGCGAGCACGGCCGGGAGCAGCAGGCCGATCCCGCAACCTGCCAGCACCCTCAACTTGGCGCTGCTGTCCCCGTTCGCCTCCAGCCGATCGGAAAGCGCGCCACCGATGAAGGCGCCGAGCAGGCCGCCGATCAAGGCCACGGTGCCGATGACGAGTGCCGCTTCGCCGATCCCCGCGCCGTACTGGCGCCGGTAGAGTTCAGGCGTCCAGATCATCACGGCAAACGCGGTGATCGTGGTGGCGCCGTAGCCGGCGAACACATAGCCATATTCTTTGGCGTGGGCTTTGAAGTGCGCCCAGACCTCGGTGAGCGTCGCCGGAGGCACGCCTTGGGGTCTCGCGGGCTCCCGGACAAAGACCATGAGCAGCGCGACTGGCAGTCCGAGCAGGCCCACCACCGCCATCACGAGGCGCCATCCCGAGAGTTCGCCGAGGAGCGGCAAGTCGACGCTTCCGAGCGAGATCACCCAGCCGATGACGCTGCCGCCGAGCAGATAGGCGAGACCGGTGCCCGCAGTGACGCCGGCGCTGAAGATGCCCACCGCGAGCGCCAGCTTCTGCGGCGGGAAATGACCGGCCAACAACGAGTAGGCGGAAGGCGACAGGGTGGCTTCGCCGACACCGACCCCTACCCGATACGCAAAAAGCTGCAGGTAGGATCGCGCGGTGCCGGACAGGGCGGTCATCAGACACCAAAGGGTGATGCCGATGGTGACGATCCACTTGCGGCTGTAGCGGTCGGCCCAGCGTGCGATGACGAGGCCGATGCCGCAATAGAAGATCGCGAATGCGGCGCCGGCGAGCAGGCTGAACGCGGTGTCCGAGATGGCGAGTTCCGACTTGATCGGTTGGACCAGCAAGGAGAGGATGAGGCGGTCGATGAACGAGACGCAGTTGGCGAGGGCGAGTACCCCGACGACATACCAAGCGTGGGCGGGCCGGTAAACGGTGTTCATGATGCCTCGTTCAGAACTTCGGCGATCGTTTCTCGACGAAGGCGCGCGTCCCCTCGGCGAACTCGGGCGAGTCGAAACTCGCGTCGTACAGACCTCTCGATTCCGGGGTCTCGGCCAGCGTTCCCGCGGCGATCAGGTCGGAGACGCGTTTGGCTGCGCGCACCGAATTGCCGGCATTGCCGCTGATCTCGCGCGCCAAATCCTCGGCGCGTGCCGTCAGTCCGTCGGCCGCCACGATATGGTTGATCAACCCGATCGCAAGCGCTTCCTCGGCGCTGATGCGCCGACCGGTATAGAGGATCTCTTTGGTGCGCGCGGGGCCGACGAGATCCTGCAGGCGTTTGGTGTCGGCGAGGCTGTAGGCGATCCCGAGCCGCGCGGGAGGGATGGCGAAGAACGCATCGGGCGAGGCGAGTCGCAGGTCGCAGGCGAGGGCGAGGCCGCAGCCGCCCCCGGTGCACGCGCCGCGTACCACGGCGATCGTCGGGATCGGGATCGATTGCCAATCCGCCTGCGCATCGAGCACCGCTTGCTGCATGACCTTCATGGCACCTTGATCGTCGCGGTTGCGATGCATCTCGGCGATGTCGGCGCCCGCGCTGAAGGCGGTCTCGCCGGAACCTTGCAGCAATGCCACCCGGATCGCCGGGTCTGCAGCGATCCGGGCCGCGAGCTCGCGCAGCCCGAGCCACTGGGCGCTCGAGAGCGCATTACGCTTCTCGGGGCGGTTGATGATCACCCGCGCGATGGGGGGTGAGAGTTCCGAGAGCAATCCGACCATGCGATGATGGTATCAATACCGTATCGGAAACTGGAAACCGGGGCACCCGGCCAAGGAGCACTGATGGGAATCTATGCAGACCTGCGCGGAAAAGTCGCCATCATCACCGGGGCAGGCCGGCCGAAGGGGCTTGGCGAAGCCATGGCGCGGCGGTTGGCAGCCGAAGGCTGCAAGGTCGTGGTGAGCGACATCGGGGCGGCACGTGGCGCCGAGATGCCCGCCGGCGCGATCGGTAGCAGCGAGGGCATCGACAGCATCGTGGCGGGGATCCGCGCAGACGGTGGCGAGGCGGTCGGGATCGCCTGTGATGTGCTCGAAGAATCGCAGATCGAGGCCTTGATCGGCCATACCGTCGCCCGCTACGGCGCGCTCGACATCATGGTCAACAACGCCGGCATCGGTTACCTCATGAAGCCGACGGTGGAGCTCACACAAGCCGATTGGGATGCAGTGCTCGGTGTGAACCTGCGCGGGGCATTCTTCGGCATCAAGCACGCTGCGCAACGCATGATCGTGCAGGGACGCGGCGGTCGCATCATCAACATCGGCAGCCAGGCTTCGAAATCCGGTTTTCCGTTCGCTGCGGCCTATGTCGCCTCCAAGCACGGCATGGTCGGACTTACGCGCTCGGCGGCCATCGAGCTTGGTCCGCATCGGATCACCGTTAACACGATCTGTCCGAACCATGTCACCACGGGTCTCGGTGCTTGGCAGAACCAGTTCTTCAGCGCTGCGACCGGTCGCAGCGAGGAGCAGTACCTCGCCGACATGCGCAACCGGATCCCGCTCGGCCGTCCAGGTCTGCAGGACGATATCGCCAAGGCCTGTGCGTTCCTGGCTTCGGGCGAAGCGGCCTACATCACGGGTGAGGCGATGAACGTGTCCGGTGGTGAGGAGTACCACTGACGGATACCCGTGTCGTGGCCACCGGTCAGTCAGGGATCAGGGCGTCGACCAACTGCCGCACATCGCTGAGCGTCTCGAGGCGATCGACGAGCGCGATCAGGGCTTCCACTCGTGGCGCAGGCAGCGGATGAAGGCCCGAGGCGGCGGCGCGTCGGAATTTAGCGAGATGGGCCTGCTCCGAGAGCGGGCGACCGGGGGCGCCGAGGACCGCAGGTAGGTCGATCGAGTGCTGCGAACCATCGCGTAGCCGCAGTTCGACCCGCTGCGGCGCGAGGGCGCTCAACGAGGGGTTGGCGTCACCCCGGACCCGGATGCGTGCGGCGAGCGCGAGGCGCGCACTGTCCTGCAGTGCGTCGGCGTCGAAATCGGCGACCTCGACGCTGCCGGTGAGCAAAGCCGTGGCGGCGACGTAGGGCAGGCACAGCCGCGCGTACGCGGGCGCCATCGCCGGCACTGCAGGTCGGTCGACGAGCTGGCGCACCAACGGGGGCGCGATGACGTAGGCCTCTTCGAGATCCTCGATGCGGAAGCCCAGTCGATCGCGCAGCGTGAGCAAGCCGTCGACACCCCCATGCGTCGCGCGGCCGCTCGGGAACGGCTTGTGCGAAAGCTCGGTGATGGCGTGACGGGTCTCGAAGCCTTCGAACTCGGTCGGATCCCACTCGGGGTCGATCAGCGTGAAATAGCCATGCGGCCCTTCCAGGAAGTCGCGCGGACCGGCGACGCCGCGGGTCGCCAGCTCGATCGCGAGAAGCGCCGAGCGGGCGTTGAAGCCGATCTGCATCGGTAGCACCGGCGAACCTTCGACATGCGCTTGCATGGTGCCGGAGAGCTGGCTGTAGGTCAGGCCGAGCGCGCTGCGTGCCGTACGCGCGTCCAAGCCGAGGATGTTCGCCATTCCGGCGGTGGCGCCGAGTGCGCCGCACATCGCCGGCCGGAAGAACCGGAGCTTGGAGCGTGCCGCGCGACCGATCGTCGCCGCGACATCGACCGCGGCAGCGCAACCTGCGACGAGCCGAGCGCCATCGACACCCCCGCGGGCTTCGGCGAAGGCGACCAGGGTCGCGAGCACCACCGCCATCGGATGCACCACGGCGGGCTCGTGCACACAGTCCCATTCCTGGTTATGGATCTGGTAGCCGTTGACGAACGCTGCGGCTTGCGCCGGGACCCGTTCGCCGCTCCCCCAGATGCGCGCCGAATCGCCTGTCCCCCAGAGCCCGGCGACTTCTTTGAGCGTCGCGACCATGGGGACCCGTGACCCCGAGAGCGCCACACCGAGCGAATCGAGTACGAAGGTGCGTACCGCCTTGAGCGCCGCAGGGGGCAGATGGCCAGCCTGCAATGATGTCGCATGGACGGCGAGACGCTCAGCCAAGTCTTCCCGGTCTTTCATGTCAGGGACATCCTAGAGGCTCCACGCCCAGAACTTCCAGTCGAGCACCGGCGATTCCGTCTCGTCCTCGCCCTTTGCGCCGTAGGTCATGGCGCAGATGCGCAGCATCACCCCGCCGCCTGCCGTGTCGTCCACGGGCGCGTGGTCGGTGACGGTGAATTCGCTGCGAAGGCGGTCCCCCTCGCTGACCGGGGCGAGGTGATCGCAGGATTCCCACGACAGCGGAAGCAACAAGTTGGGCATCGCGCGCGTGAGTTGCGCGAAACACATCGAGATCGTGTGGCCACCGTAGACGATGCGCTCGCCGAAGTAGGAGATCCTGGCGTCCGTGTGGGCCATCGCCATGTTGAGCGACAGGCGCACGAGTTCCGGCGCTGAAGTGACCGTGTCGCGGGCTTCCACGGCGTAGCGTCGCCCGCGCTGGAGATCCGCTGCCCGCATCCCCTGCCATGAGCGGGTGATGTCCAGTCGCCATCCGCTTGGCAGTCCCACGCGGGGCGGTTTCATGCCGTCGTCCGCGACACTTCTTCCGATCGCTTCGAGGTCGTCCGTATGACCGGTGTCGGCCTGCGGGTCTCGACAAGGGATCATCGGGCATCGCCAGAACCGCAGTACGGTCTCGCCGCGCTGGTTGATCGTCATGATTTCGAGCGCGACGATCCCGGTGGCGGGGCGTCCCGGCTGTGGCCGGTTCTGGCGCAGAGCGACCACGCGGGTGGTGGTGTACAGCGTATCCCCAAGGAACACCGGGCGCAGCAGCACGAGTCCGCGGTAGAAAAGATTGGCCTTGACGCGCTGCGAGGCCCAGGTCGACTGCCCGATCGCGATGTGGATCGCGACCAGCGGATGCACGAGAGGTGTATCCAGGCCGGTGACTTCACGGCTTGCGTGATGGTCTAGCGGCAGTCGAAGACGGTCGCCGCTCAGTGCTTGGTGGAACGCGGCATGGCTCTCAGTGAGGGTCACCGCCGGCGCGTCGAACTCCAGTCCTCGATGGAAATCCTCGAACCACGGGCCGCCTAAGATGATGGGTTCAGTCGTTGTCGGTTCGGGCATGAGGGATCTCCCTGAGACGGTGCGTCAGAACGATGTGGTCATCCGGTAGAACATGCGCAGCGAGACGATCGCGAGGAAGACCCCGAACACCTGCGATAGAAGCCGGCGCGGCAACCGGTGCGCGAGGCGCGCCCCCCATGGCGCGGTCAACATGGTGCATGGCGCCACGACAGCGAGCGCCGGCAAACTCACCAGTCCGAGCGTCAGCGGCGGTAAACCGGTGGCGGCGTCGGCGGAAAGGTACCCGAGAGTACCCGGGAGCGCGATCAGCAATCCGAAGAACGCCGCGGTGCCCACGGCCTGGTGGATCGCGCCACCGGTGAGCGTCATCGCCGGCACCGACAAGGTGCCACCTCCGATGCCCATCATCGCCGAGAGTCCACCGATGACGGCGGCGATGAGGTTACCCCCTGCGCCGCGTGGGGTCGTGTCCGCCAGACGCAGATCGGGGGAGGTCAGCAACATCTTGGTGGCGACCGCCGCGGCCACGATGCCGAACACACCGGCCAACCAAGCGTCGGGCGCGCGTGCGGCGAGCAGACTGCCCGCCAAGGCGCCACAGAGCATGCCCGGGGCCCACGCCCGTGCGATACCCCAATCGACGCCACCGCGTGCGTGGTGCGCCCTGGAGGACGCGATGGCGGTGGGGATGATGGTGGCCAGCGAAGTGGCGATCGCGATGTGCATGGACCAGTCGGCGGGCACATCGCCCGCGCGCAGGACGACATCGAGCACGGGCACCAGCACGATGCCGCCGCCGACGCCGAGCAGACCTGCCACGACCCCGGCGAACAGCGAACACGCCACGAGCACGAGCAACCACGGCCAGAGTGCTGCGAGATCCATCGGGCGCGAAGTGTAGGCCAGAAACGCCCCAGGGCGGTCGCTTTCCATGGATCGAGGTCGGCTGAACTTGCCTCCGAAGGCCTGCGACCGATAGAGTTCGGCGGCTAAGGGTCGTTCTGGCTCCGTACGGGGTCCTCCGGGGTTCAATTCGAGATGTCTGCCTCTTCATCTGCCGGCTGGGCAGTACACAAGTTCGGTGGATCCAGCGTCGCTGACGCCACCTGTTTTCATCGCGTGGCCGACATCCTCGACTCGCAGCCGGCGGGCCGCCTCGGCGTCGTGCTGTCGGCATGCAAAGGGGTGACCGACGAGTTGCTCGCGCTCGTGGCCAAAGCGGAGCGTCAGGACCCTGACGTCGTCGCAGGGCTTGCCCCGTTGCGTGACCGCCATGCCGTCATCGCCCGCCAGCTGCTCTCGCCCGAGGCCGCGGCGTCCTGGCTCGCGGACTTCGACCGGGATTCTTCCGACATCGAGGGCATCCTCAAGGCCGTGCGCTTGACCCGCTCGGCCTCGCGGAACATCCGCGATGTGGTCTCAGGGTATGGCGAGATCTGGTCGACCCGCTTGTTCCGCGAATTTTTCTCGCACCGCACAGCCCGCAGTGGTGAGGTGCGTTGGCTCGATGCGCGCGAAGTGGTCGTCGTCGAGTGGGGTGCACTCGGGCCGATGGTGCAATGGGATGCATCGAACGAGCGCATCGCCTCGGCCATCGAGCGTGGATTCGACGGTACGTTGATCATCACCGGTTTCATCGCCAGCGATCCGCGAGGTGTGCAGACCACCCTGGGGCGCAACGGCAGCGATTTCTCCGCCTCGATCTTCGGGGCACTGCTCGATGCCGAGACGATCCACATCTGGACGGATGTCGACGGCGTGCTCTCTGCGGATCCTCGACGGGTCCCCGACGCAGAGGTCATCGATTCGTTGTCCTATAACGAGGCGATGGAGTTGGCCTATTTCGGCGCCAAGGTCATCCATCCCCAGACCATGGCGCCTGCGGTCGGCCGAGCGATCCCGATCTGGATCCGCAACACCTTCGCGCCGGAGCGTCCGGCGACCCTCATCTGTGCCGATCCCGAATCGGCGCTCCCCGTGAAGGGCATCACGACCATCGAAGACATCGCGCTCGTCAATCTCGAGGGTGCGGGGATGATCGGTGTGCCGGGAACCGCGCACCGCCTGTTCGGTGCACTGCGTGAGGAGGGCATCTCCGTGGTGCTGATCTCGCAGGGTAGCTCCGAGCACTCGATCTGTTGCGCGGTGCCGCGGGTCGAGTGCGAGCGTGCCGTTGCCGTGGTCCGTGCGGCCTTCGCGCGCGAGCTCGCCGACGGTCAGATCCATTCGGTCGAGGTCGATGTCGACCTCGCGATCCTCGCGGTCGTCGGCGACGGGATGGCGGGCCTGCCCGGGGTCGCGGCCAAGGTGTTCGGTGCGCTCGGTGCCGCGGCGGTGAATGTCCGTGCCATCGCGCAGGGCGCTTCGGAGCGCAACATCTCCGTCGTCGTGCCGTCCAAGGCGGCCACGCGGGCATTGCGTGCGGTGCACGCGAGCTTCTATCTCTCGGACCACACGATCTCGATCGGGGTCATCGGGCCCGGGATCGTCGGGCGCGCGCTGCTCGAGCAGATCGCCTCCCAGAGCGAGCGTCTGCGCCGCGACCTCAAGCTCGATCTGCGTGTCCGCGGCCTCTTGTCTTCGAAGCGGATGCTGCTGTCCGAGCGGGGTGTGCCGCTTGAGGGCTGGCGCGAGGCGCTCGACGGCGCGGACGAGCCCGCGGATCTCAGCCGGTTCGTCGAGCATGTGGCCGCCGAACACCTGCCGCACCATGTGATCATCGATTGCACCGCGAGCGGCGAGGTGGCGGCGCACTACGCCGGTTGGCTTGCTGCGGGCATCCATGTGGTGACGCCGAACAAGAAGGCGAACAGCGCGCCGCTCGCGCAGTACCGCGCAGTGAATGCCGCGCGACGCGCAGGCGGGTCCCACTATCTCTACGAGGCGACGGTCGGTGCCGGATTGCCGGTGATACAGACGCTGCGTGACCTGCGCGAGACCGGTGACGATATCGTCAGCATCGAGGGGATCTTCTCCGGGACGCTCGCATATCTCTTCAATGTCTATGACGGTCGTCGTGCGTTCAGCGACATCGTCCGCGAGGCCAAGCAGCGCGGCTACACCGAGCCTGACCCGCGGGACGACCTCTCCGGTATGGATGTCGCGCGCAAGTTGATCATCCTCGGCCGCGAAATGGGCCTGACGCTCGAGATGTCGGACGTCAAGGTGGAGAGCCTGGTCCCGGCGGGGCTGGAGCAGGGCAGCGTCCAGGATTTCCTCGATCGGCTCCCCGCCCACGATGCGGTGATGGCGGCGCGCTTCGAACGTGCAGGCGCCGCCGGCAAGGTGCTGCGTTACGTCGGGCGGTTGACGGCATCGGGCGAAGCGACGGTCGGTGTGGTCGAGTGTGATGCCCGCCATGCGTTCGCCAACATCGCCCTCACCGACAACGTGGTGCGTTTCGCCACCACGCGCTATTCCTCGAATCCCCTCATCGTGCAGGGCCCGGGTGCCGGCCCGGAGGTCACCGCCGGTGGCATCTTCGCCGACCTGCTGCGCCTGTCCGCCTATCTCGGAGCTCGACTATGACCTCAAGCGCCACGGCCTTCGCTCCGGCATCGGTCGGTAATGTCGGTATCGGGTTCGACATCCTCGGCTTCGCCGTGGACGCGCTCGGCGATCGTGTGACGGTCACGCGAGTCGATCGGCCCGGCGTCCGCATCCTTTCCTCGGGTGGCGTGGCAGGTGATCTGCCGCTCGAGCCTGAACGCAACACGGCAGGGCGCGCCTTGCTCGCGCTCAATGTCGCCGTGCGACCTGCATTCGGTTTCGAGATGCGCATCGAGAAAGGCATCCCCTTGGGATCGGGCCTCGGTGGTTCTGCGGCGTCCGCGGTCGGCGCTGTGGTCGCTGCCAACGCACTGCTGGACAGGCCGCTCGACAAACTGGAGTTGCTGAAGTTCGCCATGCAGGGCGAGGCGGTCGCGAGCGGTTCGCTGCATGTCGACAACATCGCCCCATCGATGTTCGGAGGCTTGGTGCTGACGGTCGGCATCGACAATCCCCGAGTGAAGCGTCTGCCGGTGCCGCGCGGCATCCAGGCCGTCATCATCCATCCCCACATGTTCCTCTCCACGCGCGAGGCCCGTTCCATCCTCAAGCGCGAGGTCGCCATGGCCGATTTCGTCTGGCAGACGGCGAACCTCGCCGGGTTCATCTCGGGCTGCTACACGGACGACCTCGATCTCATCCGCGAGGGTCTGAACGATGTCGTCATCGAGCCGCAGCGCCGCCAGTTGATCCCGGGCTTCTCGGTGGTGCGTAACGCTGCGCTCGCGGCCGGCGCGCTCGGCTGTTCGATCTCGGGTGCCGGGCCGACCATGTTCGCCTGGGCATTGAGCGACGCGGCCGAAGCGGTGCGCTCGTCGATGGTCGAGGGCTTCGCCCGTCACGGTGTCGAGGTCGACCATTGGGTGGTGCCGGTCGAGTCGGAGGGTGCGCGCGTCATCGCGTCCTGATTGAAGCATGAAGTTCCAGAGCACCCGCGGCGCCGCAGCGCCGGTCTCGTTCGATGAAGCCTTGATCGGCGGGCTCGCGCCCGATGGCGGGCTTTATGTCCCGACCTCATGGCCTCGATACGCCCCGGCCGATCTCGATGGTCGCGATTCGTTGGTAGAGATCGGCGCGCGTCTCATCGAGCCGTTCGCCGAGGGTGGTGCGCTCGCGGCGCAGATACCGGACATCTTGTCCGAGGCGTTCAATTTTCCTGTCCCGTCGGTGCCTATCGAGGTTGCTGACCCGGCCGAACGTCTGGAGGTCCTGGAGCTCTTCCATGGCCCGACCGCGGCCTTCAAGGACTTCGGTGCCCGCTTCCTCGCGGCATCGTTCGCGCGTTTGCGACGTCCGCAAGAGCGACCCCTGCACATCCTGGTCGCGACCTCGGGCGATACCGGAGGCGCGGTCGCCGCGGCGTTCCACCGACGCCCCGGATTCGAGGTGAGCGTGCTGTTCCCGAAGGGTCTTGTCTCGCCCACCCAAGAGCGGCAGCTGACCTGCTGGGGTGACAACATCCACAGCTACGCCGTCGCGGGCACTTTCGACGACTGCCAGCGCATGGTCAAAGAAGTCTTCCTGGACCGTGACCTCGCGACGCGGTTGCGTCTGTCCTCGGCCAACAGCATCAACCTCGGCCGATTGCTGCCGCAGGCCGTCTACTACGCCGCCACCAGCATCCGGCGTTGGCGCGCCTCTGGGCAGCCGTTGTCGTTCATCATCCCGAGCGGGAACCTCGGCAACGCGGTCGCCTGTGTTTGGGCACGACGCATGGGGATGCCGATCGGCGAGATTCTGCTGGCGCACAACGCCAACCGCACCGTGCCCGATCTTCTGGAGACCGGCGTGCTCGAGCCGCGTCCCAGTGTCGAACCCTCGCCTCGGCGATGGATGTCGGGAACCCCTCGAACCTCGAGCGCTTGCGTGACCTGCATCCTGAGTTGACGGCGCTGCGTGGCGCGGTCCGTGCGATCAGTGTCGACGACGCGGCGATCCGGAACAGGATCATCGAGGGGGCTGCGCGTTTCGGGCAAGTGTGGTGCCCGCATACCGCGGTCGCCGCCGAAGCCTGGGCGCGGTTGCCGCAAGCTGAGCGCCGGGATCGCAACTGGTGCATCGTGGCCACGGCGTCACCCGCGAAGTTCCCGGAGATCGTCGAGCCCTTGCTGGGTCGTAAAGTCACGGTGCCGCCTGCGCTCGCCGCCTTGTTCGACCGACCGAGCCATGTCAGCGCGCTCGCGAACGGTTCCGATGCGTTGCGCGAGGTCTTGATGGCCGGCGCCGCGGAGATCGGACGATGAACATCGACCTCTTGCCGGGCTCCACCGATCTGCGGGTGCTGGTCGCTGTCGCGGTGCTTCTCGGGATGCTCTGCGGCGTCCTCGGGGTGTTCGGGTGGCGTTGGTATGGCGGTCACCGCGAACGACGGCTGCGAGCTGCCCGCATCAGCGGAGTCTCTGTCGATCTGGTGCGCGATGTACTGGTGCCGGATGGCGGTGGTGGTACGTTGCACCTCGACTATCTGCTGCTCACGCCGAAAGGACTGATCATCCTCGACCTTCGTGATGTCACAGGGAACGTGTTCGGTTCGGAGTTGATGACGGAGTGGACGGTGATGGACGACGCCCGACGTTTCACTTTCGCAAATCCGCAGACCGGGCTGTATGACCGTGTCGCGGCGGTCAAGGCGATCATCGGTGACGCCGGTGTGCAGGTGCCGGTCGAGGGGCGCGTGGTCTTCACGCGCCGCGCGTCTTTCCCGAAAGGCCTGCCGCGTTGGGCGCTGTCCGAGGCGTCGCTTGAGACCGAACTGGCGCTCGGCGATCGCGGTGAGGCGGAGCTTCTGGTCAAGCCGATGCGCGCTGTGTGGGAACGCGTACGCTCGACGCTGCAGCCCAGCAACTTCTCCGGCGCGGGCTGACCCTAAGGTAACCGCGCGGCTAAGTGGCGCTCGGGGCGGGCGGCCACGGCAAGCCGAAGAACTCCCGCGCTGTCCGGGTCGTGTGCCGCGCCAATTCCTCGGTCGATTCGCCGCGTGCCGTCGCGACCGTTCGGGCTACATGGGGCAGGTACATCGGCTCATTGCGTCGTGATGCCGGCTTCGGGACGAGGTCACGGGGCAGGAGATAAGGGCCGTCGGTCTCGATCATCAATCGACCGGGGGGGATGCGACCGACGAGCCCGCGCAGGTGCAGGCCGCGGCGTTCATCACAGATCCAGCCCGTGATCCCGATGCTGAGGCCGAACGCCAGGCAGTCGTCGAGTTCTTCGGCGGTGCCGGTGAAACAATGCAACACGGCGGGCGGCAATTGCCCTTCATGTGCCCGCAACATCGCCATGAAGTCGCGGTGCGCGTCGCGCGAGTGCAGGAACAGCGGCTTGCCGAGGTCTATGGCGAGCGCAATCTGTCGTTCGAAGGCGCTGCGCTGTTCCGCCGGCGAGGAGAAATTCCGGTGATAGTCGAGACCGCATTCGCCCACCGCGACGACCGTGGGTGCGCGAGCGAGCGTCGCCAACTCGGCGAACGCCGCGGCATCGAGGTCGATCGCATGATGAGGATGGCAACCGGCGGTGGCGCGTAGCACTTGTGGCAGCGCGTCGACGAGCGTCTGGGCGTCCCGACTGCTGCTGATCGAGGCGCCGGTGACGACCATCTGCTCGACGCCGGCGTCGAGCGCCCGGCGCAGCACAGCCTCACGGTCGGCATCGTAGCTGTCGTGGGAGAGGTTGATGCCGATATCGACCAAAGCAGGCAAGCATGCCGACCCGCTCACGGCGACCGGATCCCTTCCAAGGCGGTGCAGAGTGCATCGACGTCCTCGTCCGGTTGGTCCCAGGAGACGACGAAACGGGCCTCACCGGAGTCGGTGCTGCCCCAGTCGTAGAACGCGAAACCTTGCGCACGCAAGGCGGCGATCCCTTCCGCGCCCGGACGGACGAAGACTTCATTGGCTTCGACGGGATGCAGCAAAAGATCGCCCGCTGCACCGGCGAGTCGCCGTGCATGCGCATTGGCGCGTGCCGCGAGCTGCAACCATAGCCCACCGTCGATATAGGCAAGCAACTGCGCCGAGAGGAACCGCATCTTCGAGAACAGGTGCGCAGCGCGTTTGCGGCGGAATTCGAAGTCAGCGGCGCGATCCGGGTCGAAGAACACCACGGCCTCCGCCGCCATCGCGCCGTTCTTGGTGGCGCCGAAGGACAACACGTCGACGCCCGATCGCCAGGTCGCCTCGGCGGGGGAGCAGCCGAGGAAGGCGATCGCATTGGCGAAGCGCGCGCCATCCATATGGACAGCAAGTCCGTGTGCATGCGCGAGCGTCGACAATGCATGCAGTTCGTGCGGACGGTACACGGTGCCGAGCTCGGTCGCCTGCGAGATCGAGACCGCACGCGGCTGGACGGTGTGCACGGAGGTCGGGTGATCGGCGAGCCCGCGCGTGAGTGCTGCGGGAGTCAGTTTCGCGCCTTCGCCCGGCAGCAACTGAAGTCGGGCGCCACCGGTCATGAACTCCGGCGCCCCGCATTCATCACGAACGATGTGCGCCTGCTCGTGGGTGAACACCGAGCCATAGCTCGGAACCAGCGTGGCGAGCGCCAAGGCATTGGCGGCGGTGCCGGTCGCTACCGGGAAGACGCGGACCTTACGCTCGAACAGCTGATCGAAGCGTTCGGCGAGACGCTCGGTCCAAGGGTCATCGCCGTAGGCGCTTCAATAGCCTTGGTTGGCTGCGGCGAGGGCGTCCATGATGGCGGGCGCCACGGGGGCGGTGTTGTCGCTCTTGAAGTATCTGGCCATGCAGGGCAAATGCTACCGCACGCGGCTATGATGCGGCAGGTGGACCAGCAGGCGAAAGCGGGTTTCGAGGCGCCCTCCGAGGCGCTGGAGGGTTGGCGATTTCGCAGCAGCCCGCGTGCGCGGCGCCTCTCGGCGCGCGTCCATCTGGACGGTCGGGTCGAGATCGTGTTGCCGCGTGGCACCACGGCAGCCGCGGTCGAAGCCTTCATCGCCCGTCACCGCCGTTGGATCGACTCTCGGGTCGCGGAGCGCCGTGCGCTCGATCCGGCGCCTTTCCCGCCCAGCCGGATCGACCTGCCGGCTTTCGGACAACACTGGCGGCTGCATCTCGCCGGCGGCAGCGGCGCGCCGCGGGTCACGGCTCTGGGCACTGGGCTCTTGAGCCTGCGCGGCGCGGGCGACCGTGGGGCAATGGTCGGCGCGCTGCGTGAGTGGCTACGCGCCCACTGTCGGGAACCGATGGGCGCGCGTCTGGGTGAACTGGCGCAGCAGCATGGCTTTGCCTACTCGGCAGTGCACCTGCGTTGCCAGCGCACCCGCTGGGGATCTTGTTCGCGTCGAGGGGTGATCAGCCTCAATGTCTGCGCCGCGTTCCAACCGGCGCCCGTGCTCGATTACCTGCTGCTGCACGAGTTGGCGCACACCCGCCACATGAACCATTCGGTCGAGTACTGGCAGACCGTGGAATCCGTCTGTCCGGGGTGGCGGACACTCGATCGTGAGCTCACCGGCGGCTGGCGCCATGTGCCGAGTTGGCTGTTCAGTTGATCGTGGTGCGGCGAGCGAGGTGGGTCCGCCGTCGCCGCCAGACCCGCCAAGCCAGCAGCGCCGCAAGTACTGCCGCATAGAGCAGCGGCTCACGGATGTCTGCTTTCACCTGCCACCAGAAATGCCACACCGAGAGCACGGCGACGGGATAGACGAGCCAGTGCAGCGTCTGCCAGCGGCGACCGAGGCGTCGCATCCACCGGTCTGTGGAGGTCACGGCCAGCGGCAGCAGACCGACCAGTGCCGCGGCGCCCACCCAGATGAAGGGCCGCTTCGCGAGTTCGCGGCCGAGGTCGCGCAGGTCGAGGTCGAGTTCGAGCACGATATAGATGAGCAGATGCAGCGCCGCGTAGGCGAAGGCCCAAAGTCCCAGCATCCTACGGATGCGCAACCAGCGGGGGTCGCCCGTCAACGCGCGAGCCGGCGACACCATGAGGGTGATCAACACCATGTTGAGCGCGGTCTTGCCGGTCACATGAGTGAGCTCGCGGATCGGGTTCGGTCCGAGCGATCGTCCCGCGAGCTCGAAGGCGCCGGCGATCAGCAGCACCAACGGTACGGCTGAGAGCGCAAAAACCCATGCTTTGGGCGGCGGCGGGACGCCGAGGTTGCCCATCGGGCGGACGTCAGTAGAAGCGGCGCAGGTCGAGACCCCGGTAAAGACCGGCGACCTCGGCGGCATAACCGTTGAACGGCAATGTATCGATTCGCGGCGCGAGGAAATTCGCGCCGATGCGTCGCTCTTTGGCCTGGCTCCAACGCGGGTGATCGACGGCCGGGTTGACGTTGGCGTAGAAGCCGTACTCGTCGGGTGCCATCTGGTTCCAGCTGGTGCGAGGCTGCCGCTCGGTGAAGCGGATCCGAACGATCGACTTGATGCTCTTGAAGCCGTACTTCCAAGGCACGATCAACCGAAGCGGTGCGCCGCTCTGGTTCGGCAGCCAGCGTCCGTAGAGCCCGACCACGAGGAGACTCAGCGGATGGACGGCCTCGTCGATGCGCAGTCCCTCCACGTACGGCCAATCGAGGACGCCACTGCGTTGACCCGGCATCTGTCGCGGGTCGAGCAGCGTGGTGAACTCGACGAACTTGGCCCGCGAGGTGGGGCGGAATCGCTTGAGGAGATCGCCGAGCGGCAGGCCGAGCCAGGGCACGACACGCGACCAGGCTTCGACGCACCGGAACCGGTAGACACGCTCTTCGAGCGCATGCGGCTTGAGGATGTCCTCGAGTGTGAATCGGCCGGTGACTTCGG
>Ga0315907_10001391_pt1 | contig 32714 bp, 28 predicted proteins | sample LakEriMetagenome_3_FD_203525 | JGI IMG/M metagenome (GOLD analysis project Ga0315907, IMG submission 203525) | Freshwater fungal communities from buoy surface, Lake Erie, Ohio, United States - Buoy 12 MA123 | ecosystem: Environmental > Aquatic > Freshwater > Lake > Lake biofilm | place: USA...
TGCCCGAACCTACGACCAGCTCTGGAAGGCGGTCGGACAGGTCTGCGACCTCTTCACCGAAGAAGAATGCTACAACTTCTTCAAAGCCGCAGGATACGAAACCGAATGAGCGCAACACGCTCTAAACAGGATTTTCCCGGTGACTATGTGATCCGGCAAGACACCAAGATGTGGGGGAACCTCTTCTCCAGCCGTGGCTACAGGGAAATGCGCCAGCGCGGAGAACTGGAAGGCGAGAAAGCGACCGTTCGCCTCACGGATGCATTCCAACCTGCATTTGAGGCTGAAGTTCCGGCGGCGTTTCGGTTTGAGAACTTTCTCGTCTGGCTTTTCGCCTTCAAGGGCTTTCCGGACGAGATCAACTCTTGGCAAGACCTGTTCGACCATCTCCTGATCGAAGATCTGGAACTGACAGAATTTCAGGCACCTTATCGAGGTCGGTTCAAGCTCACACCCGGCCATCCTTGGCCCGCAACCATCAATGCCCGACCGACCGACGATGAGTTGCAGCAAGAGCTTGCCCCGAACTTGATGCATTTCTTGGCAACGCCCCCGATTTTGATAGATGAGCCAGACGACGAGCCACCCAAGAAAGCGCAGATGAGCGCCGACGATCCAATTTTAGCCATCGTGCTGAGTGCCATTGCAAAGAGTACCAGCCATACATTTCTGTTGGCCGGACCGCCGGGAACCGGCAAGACAAAATGGGCGCACGACATCGCAGACTTCTTGACCAACGGCGAAGAGGCGCAATTTCTCTTTCTCCAGTTTCATCCGGCCTTCGGATATGATGATTTTGTGGAGGGGTTTCGCCCGGCCGAGGGCGGCCCAGACGGTGAGAAGCCTAAGGGGGTCACCTATGTATTGGAACAGCGCCACTTCCTGAAATTCGCAGACAAGGCGCGAGCAGACCCAAGCAACCACTACGTTCTGGTCATCGACGAACTCAATCGCGGCGACGTGGCGCGCATTTTCGGCGAGTTGCTGACCTATCTGGAACTGGACCACCGGGGGAAAGAGTTCACACTTGCAATATCAGGCAAGTCAACATCCTTGCCCCGGAACCTCATCGTTCTGGCTACCGCCAACCCGTTCGACCGCTCCGTCACCGACCTTGATGACGCGCTGCTGCGGCGATTCATCGTCATCATGATGGAGCCGGATAAGGCATTTCTTGAGAACTATCTTAAGGATGCCGGGGTGGAATCTCGTGTGCTTACTCGCACCTTGCGCCTCTTCGATATTCTGGGCGAGGCTTTCCCTGCCGGGTTCGGGCATACCAACTTCCTGAAAGTCAGGACGATTGAAGACCTGGCAGAAGTCTGGGCGGGGCGGGTTCACCTTGGTCTTCAACGAACGCTCTTCCATGACGCGCAGCGCTTTGCAGCCATAAGGACCGAAATCGAGGCGCTGTTGGAGGTTGACGAGGAAGCCGAAGCCGCTGGTGACGACGCGGCAGAGACTTAAGCCGGGGGTAGCCAATCATGTCTATCCCGGTCCGCGTGATCGAAATACAGGAGCGCGGACAGCGTTTCTTTCCGCGCGCCGACCTTGTTGACAGCCAAGGCCGCTCGCTGATCCTACCTGAGACTCGCGCGCTCGGTGCCATCGAGATCACTGACTTGACTGACGGCGCGCGGCTCATGGCGTTAGGGCTGATTGGCTATCTGCCATTGACCAGAACGATCACGTTGAACATTGTCCCCAAGTTTCCGATCCAGAATCTCTGGACGATGCTAGAAGTTGGCGGCGAGAACTATTCGCAGGTTCTTCCCATTGTCAGGCGTTATCAGACGAGCGCTAGCCCCGCGCCGATCCAGATGCTTGCCCGGAGCTTCTGTCACTATCTGAAGGGGACGCTCGCTGCAGGGTTTGAGCGCAGCTATTACCCCCGCGTTCAAAGCGGCTATTACAAACCACGTGTAGAGTTCGGACCTACGATCAGCCGATATTTCTCACGCGGCAACCCGGTCGAAACCGTCTCCAATGTCTTCGAGTTTGGGCTGGATAGCGCCGTAAACCGCGTCGTTAAGGCGGCATGTCTTCGTTTTGCACGGCTGATCCCGAAAACCGATGAATGGACCGAGGCGCGCCGACTCATTCAGTTTGCACTCAGTACCCTCGAACGTGTCAATGAGCGCGAACAGGGCGCACTGGATTTCGATCTCGACCAATCTGTTTCGCTGCGGCTTCGGATGCACTATTCTGGGATGCTGCGCGTCTATCAGCTTCTTCTGACCGGCGGTGGTATCGCCTTCACATTCGAGCCGGGGGGAAAAGAACTTCCATCGTTCCTTTTCAATCTAGATGATATCTTCGAGCGCTTCGTTCGACAAAGCTTTGTCGTCGGGCTTAGGGAAAAACAGATTGCAGTGCTGGATGGCAACAAACATCAGGGCAAACTCTTTGAGGACAGCAAGGTATATCCGATAAAGTCAGACCTGATCTTTCGCCGTTCTAACAGGAATGTGATCGGGCTTGGCGAGGTCAAATACAAACCCAAGCTTAAGGAAGCTGACCGCTACCAGATCATCAGTCATGTCACTGCGGCCAAGGCCCCAGTTGGGATTCTGTTCAGCCCAGCAAATGAAGGCGAGAGCCAGCGTCTTGAGCGCATTGGCCGAATGCCTACCGGAGCGCAGTTCTTTCACTATCGGATAGATATCCAAGGAGATATCAGATCTGCGCAAACGCAGATGGTCCAAGAGGTTTTTTCCATTTTGCCGAAGGGACTAGATGTTCCGGCTTAGTCCGTCGAACATGCTGATCGCACTTCAATGGAGTGAATCGACGGATACAGAAAATATATCGTCGAACGAAAGGGAGGACGGCCCATTCTGAGCAGCCAAACATCTTCCCCACGAACTTTAGCTCGTCGCTAGATGCCCATTTTGCTGGGTAGAATGGTTAATAATCCCTAAAAGTTAAGCGGCAGATGGAGTAACTTCAACCACTTACACCCCTGTCCCACAGTGGGCGCCGCTATCGTTCCGTCAGCTTCAGCTCGATCCGCCGGTTCTGTGCCCTTGCCTCGGGGCTGTCACCCGCTGCGACGGGGCGGTATTCGCCGAACCCCGTCGCCGCCATGCGTTCGGGCGGAAAGCCCAGCACGTCCTGCATGTAGCGCACCACGGCCAGCGCGCGGGCCTGGCTCAGGTCCCAGTTGTCAAGGAACAGACCTTCGCCTGACAGCGGCACGTTATCGGTATGCCCGTCCACCCGGATGATCCAGTCGATGGCCGGGGGAATCTTCCCCGCAATTTCGGAAAGCGTCGCCGCCACGCCCGCAATCTGGGCCTGCCCTTCCGGGGCAAGATCTGCCGACCCTGGCTGAAACAGCACTTCGGACGAAAACACGAAACGGTCCCCCACGATCCGCACGCCTTCGCGGCCGGCCAGCAGGTCGCGCAGCTGGCCGAAGAATTCCGACCGGAACCGTTCAAGCTGCCTGGCCTCGTCCTTCGCTTCCGAAGCCTCGGCGGCCAGGCGCGCCGCCTCTGCCTCCAGCCGCTTGCGTTCGGCTTCTTCCATTTCCGCCCGCAGCCGCTGCTCGCCCGCGACCTGGGCCAGCGCCGAATTCAGCTGCCCGCCCAGGGTTTCAATCTGCACCTTGGCCGCCGCATCCCTGGCCGCCGCCGCATCCAGCAAGCCCTGCAGCGCCCCCAGCTGCGCGGTCAGCTGCGCGATCTGTTCGTTCAGCAGCGCCACCCGCCGCGCGCTTTCCGCCGAGGCGGCCTTTTCCTGTGACAGCGCCGTCTGCGCCGCCGCCAGCAGCCCGGCGCGCTTCTGCGCCTCTGTCAGGTCCTGCTCGGTCTCGATCTTTGCCGCATTTGCCGCTGCCAGCAGGGTCAGCGTTTCTTCGGCCCGTTTGCGCTGTTCCTCCAGCGCCAGCGTCATCGCCGTCAGTTCTGCGTCCGCGTCTTTCAGCCGCGCGCGCAGGGCATCGGCGGCGGCAAGATCAGCCAGCCGGGTCTTCTCTGCCTCGGACAGCCCGGCCCTGGCACCGGAGAGGTCCGCCTGAAGCGTCGCGACCTGCGCGTCGCGCTCGGCGGCCTTGGCCTTCATCTCCTCGATCAGCAGGGTCAGCGCATCGGTGCGTGCTGCGGCCAGCCGTGCGGCTTCGGTGCCCGCGTCAATCTCGCCCCGCGCCTTGGCCAGCGCCAGTTGCAGCGCCTCTTCCTGGCTGATCAGCCGGGTACGGGCCGCCTCGAGGTCACGGACCTGTGCTGTCAGCGCGCTGGCCTGTCCGCGCGCCGTATCACGTTCCGACAGCAGGGTGGCGACCTGCTGTTCAAAGCTGGTGATCCGCGCCCGGGCTGCGGCAAGCTCGCCCTGGCGGGCGGTCAGTTGCCCGGACAGCGTGGCGATCAGGGCAGACTGCTCTTCGCCCTGCGCCTGTGCCGCCGAAAGATCGCTGCCCAGCCGACCGACTTCGGCCTGCAACGCATCCGCACGGCTGCGTTCAAGACCCAGCGCATCGGCCAGCCCGGCCACCTGTGCGGCCAGGGCATCCAGCTCGCCGCCCTGGGTGGTGATCGTTTCGCGCAGCACCGACTGGACCAGCACGAAGACGGTCAGCACGAACATCAGCACCATCAGAAGCGAGGTCATCGCATCGACAAAGCCCGGCCAGATCGGGCTTTCGCTGCGGGAACTGCGCCGGGACAGGGCCATGCCGGCTAACCCCGCCCCACCGCACCGCGCGAAAGCTGGCGGACAGCCAGGGTCAATGCGGCCAGATCACCCCGCAGGTCGGCGATGCTTTCCTGGCGACCGGCCGAGATTTCTTCCAGAATGCGCAGAAGCTGCACATCGATCGACCGCAGGCGCATCCGGCTTTCCGCATCAATATGGGCCCCGGTTTCGGGCGCGGCCAGCGCCTTTGCAAGCCGGTCCTGCCCATCGGCAATGCGCGACAACAGTGCCTTCTGCCCGTCATCACGCCCCAGTTGATCCACAAGACGGTCCACCGACGCCGCCAGAGTCACCAGCCGGTCATCGACAAGGGCCCTGGCGATGTCGGACTGGGTGTAAAGCGATTGCAGCGCTTCCATCTGCTCTGCCATGCCATTCAGCGCGTCGGCGAACATCGCCCCGTCACGGGAAGCGGGGGCTTCACCTTCGGCCGTGAAGCCAAGGCGGGTGATGGTGGACAGCCATTCTTCCAGCTCGCGGTAAAAGCGGTTGGTGCCGTGGCTGACGAAAAGCTCCAGCAGCCCCACGACCAGCGAACCCGCCAGCCCCAGCAGAGACGAGGAAAAGGCCGTGCCCATGCCGTCAAGCTGGCCTTCCAGCCCCGACATCAGCTTGTCAAAAACCTGAACGCGCGTTTCATTTTCCTGCGGAGCCAGCGACCGGATCGTTTCAACCATCGCGGGCACGGTCGTTGCCAGGCCGTAGAAGGTGCCAAGCAGGCCAAGAAAGATCAGCAGGTTGGCAATGTAGCGGGTGATGTCGCGCTGTTCATCAATGCGGGTGCCGACAGAATCCAGGATCGACCGCGCATTGGAGGATGATATCTGCATCTTCGCCCCGCGCGACCGCAGCAGCGCCGCAAGCGGGGCCAGCAGACGCGGCGGCGTCGTCTGGCCGTGACCGGGCCGGCGGCGCACGAAATCATCGATCCACCGGACGGACTGAAGCAGTTGGAGAAGCTGCAGGAAGCAGATGATGATGCCGAACAGGAAGACCAGCCCGACAAAACCATTCAGCAGGGGCTTGGCCAGAAAGACACCGCGCAGCATCGGGAAGGTGGCATAAAGCCCCAGCGCCACGACCGCAGTGACCATGACAAGCAGAACGACCTGGCGGATCGGACGCGTAAAGCGAAGGTCTGCCTCAAGTCTTTGCATCAACGGTCCTGTCCTGTAGTTTCGCGGAAGAATAGGGATGCTGGCGCGGGATGCCAACTCCCAATCCTGCGAGGGCAGGTCACCGCCTTCAATCCGGACCGATCTGCCGCACCCGTGCGGCCAGCCAGGCCAGATCGGGGTCGCAGATGCCCAGGGACGACAGATGGTCTGCCGTGCTGAACAGGTAATCGCGGTTGCTGCCGCGCCCGCCGGCAGACCGGGCGATGATCCTTGCCTGCTCTTCCGGTGGCAGGCCCCCGCAGTACTGGTCGTGATCGGGATCAATCACATAGACCAGCGCATTGACCTGCCCGCCCTGCCGCAGGGTGACAGGAAGCCTGGCTTCCAGATAGGCCGAAGAGACCAGCTCGCGGTCGCGCAGAACGGCGATGGTGGCATCTTCCTGGCCTGCCTCCACGGCAAAGGCCACGCCGTCGCAGCGGGCATCTTCCTGCCGGTCAAGCGCAAGGACCAGGCCGGGCGCGTCGACCGATCCGCGGTGATGGATCGAGCGCATGCAGAAGCTGCGGTGCCAGCCGTCCAGCCGGGCGATCTGGCGGTCTGCCACGGGAAAACCGGGATTCCAGATCAGCGAGCCATAGCCGAAAACCCAAAGCCGGCCGGTCCGGTACGCTTTGCTCATGTCTCTGGCCCTTGTCCTGCTGGGCTTGTAAACAACAGCCTTGGACCGATTGGAAGGGGCGGCGATGCGCGCTTTGGTGTGGGTGGTGGCCGCAGCGGCGGTTACCTGGGGCGGCTACTGGTTCGTGGGTGCCCGGGCACTGGAAACCGCCGCACAGGCGTGGTTGCGGACCCAAGGCGAAGCCGGGCTTGTGGCAGGGCACAGCGCACTTTCGGTCAGCGGCTTTCCCAACCGGTTCGACCTGACGGTGACGGACCTGCGGCTTGCGGACCCCGCCTCGGGCTATGGCTGGACAGCACCCTTCGTGCAGATTCTGTCGCTCAGCTACAAGCCCTGGCACATCATTGCCGCCTTCGCCAGCCAGCAGCAGGTCCGGACCCCCTGGCAGGATCTTGCGGTGGCATCCGACAGGTTGCAGGGCAGCGTCGTGATCGTGCCGGACACCAACCTTGCCCTCGACCGGCTGACCCTGGTCGGCAAGGGCATGCGCGTGACATCCGACCTGGGCTGGACCGCCGGTCTCGATACGCTGCGCCTTGCCACCAGACGGCTCGGCGGCGACGGAACGCGCCACGAGATCGGTCTGGAAATGCTGGGCCTGGCACCCGATCCGGGCATCATGGCCGCCTTGCCGGATTTCCCCGAAACGCTGGAGAAGCTGCGGCTGGATGCCATTGTCACGCTGACGGTGCCGCTGGACCGCAGGGCAGGCCAGGTGCGCCCCCGTGCGTCGCATGTTGATGTGAAAGAGGTCCGCCTTGTCTGGGGCACGCTGGTTCTGTCCGGCTCGGGCAGCGTTGCGGCGGCAGCGGACGGGCTTGCGGAAGGGCGGATTGCCCTGCGGCTGACGAACTGGCGCGATGCCATGCCGCTGGCGGTCGCCGCCGGGCTGATCACGGCAGAAGTGGCCCCAACCTGGCAGAACATGCTGGCGCTGCTTGCGGCCCAGACCGGAACCCCCGAAGACCTTGATCTGCCGCTGATCTTCGCCAGGGGCAGGACCAGCCTGGGGCCATTCCCGCTGGGGCCGGCCCCCCGGATGAACTGATCAGCGGCAATAGGCACCGCCGCGCTGTCTGGCGATATCGAAATGCAGGTGGTCGCGGTGATGACGGTCAGATTCGGGGCCCAGCGTTGTGCTGAAGGGTCCGCAGGCGGCCTTGTGGGCCTTTCTCATCGGCTTGCCCGCCGACCTGCGCCAGTCTTCGGCAACGACAATGTCTTTTCCGTCAGCAAGGATGATGGCGGCAATGTCGATCGCATTGCCGCGCCCATGTTCGCTGATCTTTGCGCCCCGGACATTGTTGCGCGGGCGGCAGGCATAGCTGGCCGCGATCCGAAGCCCGACCACGTCCTTGCGGCCGAACGCAGGTTTCAGGCCCTTGCGGACCCAGGTTTTCAGGGCGCGCGCCGTATCGCAGTTGATGACGGCAGGCTGGCTGAGCGCCACACCGTCAACCGAGGTGATGCGAACCGGTTCCTTGATCCCGCAGCCCCGCACGCGCGACGTGATCGGTGCCAGGGTTTCACCCCTGATCGACGGATCACCACAGACCGAGCCCTTCTTGCCCGTGATCGCACTTTTGCCGGGCAGGATGCGGACAGCAGCCACGGTCTGGACCCTTTCCGGCATTTGCGGGTCTGCGGCACCGCCCGCAGACAGGCGGGGCCGCGGTTCGGGGCGCGGGACCGAAAGCAGCGCCAGAACCACCGGGGCCGAAGATGGCACGGGATCGGCTTGGCGGACCGGCTGCGGCGGTTCGGACGCGCCTGAGATGCGCACAACCGGGCGTTCCCGGGGGCGGGGTGATGACAAAGGCCCTGCGGCCATTCCGGCCACAAGCGCCGCAGCCTGTACCTGAAGCGGCACCTCGGCCGCGCCCCGCACCTGCGGCGCATCGCCGGCGGCAGGCTGTGCGGTGCCAGGCGGGCCGGGGACCGGGCGCAGCGACCTGTCCGGCGCATTGGCCCAGCCTGACCCGGCCAGGATCAGGCCAAGCAGCATTCCCCAGGCAAAGCGTTGCATCCCGTCCCTATTCCGCAGGCTTTGTGTCCGCCCGCACCTGTGCCGTCCGCCCGAAATCCGGCGCGGCAGTGTCCTGCCCCGCTTCGATGATACCGCGCCTGACCGCCCGAGTCCTTGTAAAATATCCGTGCAGGTGCGGACCATCGCCCAGGCGGATAGCGCGTTGCAAAGCAAAGAGTTCTTCGGTGAAGCGGCCCAGAATATCAAGGGTGGCTTCCTTGTTTGTCAGAAACACGTCACGCCACATTGTCGGATCGCTGGCGGCGATTCGGGTGAAATCGCGAAAGCCGCTGGCCGAATACTTGATCACTTCCGAATTTGAAACCTGCTGCAGATGGTCGGCCACCCCCACCATCGTGTAGGCAATCAGATGCGGGGTATGTGACACCACCGCCAGCACCAGATCATGGTGTGCGGCATCCATCTCGTCCACGTTGGACCCCATCGCTTCCCAAAGACTGCGCAGCTTTGCCACCGCCGCAGGCGTGGACCGTTCGGTTGGCGTCAGCAGGCACCAGCGGTTCTGGAACAGCGTGGCAAAGCCCGAACGCGGGCCGGAATATTCGGTTCCCGCCAGCGGATGACCGGGCACAAAGGCAACACCCAGCGGCAGATGCGGTGCCACCGCCGCAATCACGGCCTGCTTGACCGAGCCTACGTCCGTCACTGTGGCACCGGGGGCCAGATGCGGCCCGATTTCGGCGGCAATGGCCCCCATCGCCCCCACCGGCACCGCCAGCACCACCAGATCGGCCCCCTGCACCGCCTGTGCCGCCGTATCCGTCACACGGTCAACAAAGCCGATCTCAAGCGCGGTGGCGCGGGTTTCGGCCGTCCGCGCATACCCTGTGATGTCCCGGGCCAGCCCGCCCTGACGGATCGCATGGGCCATGGACGAGGCAATCAGCCCCAGCCCGATCAGCGCGACACGGTCATAAAGCGGCGGCATCACCGCTGCCCCCTGAACTGGGCAACAGCATGGACGATGCGGCGGCACGAGCTTTCGTCGCCGACCGTGATGCGCAAGCAATGCGGCAGCTTGTAGCCGCCGACCTGGCGCACGATCAGCCCCTGGGTCTTGAGGTAGGCATCGCAATCTGCCGCCTCGGCGGCATCGGCAAAGCGGGCAAGCACGAAGTTTGCCGTCGAGGTATCGGACGGCACCCCCATTTCCGCCAGCGATTCCGCCAGCCAGGCCCGCATGCGGGTGTTTTCCGCGCGGCATCTGGCGACATGGTCCTGATCGCGCATGGCCGCTTCGGCAACGTCAAGCTGCGCGGTGGACAGGTTGAACGGCCCGCGGATGCGGTTGAGCACATCGATGATCGCCTGCGGGCCATAGCCCCAGCCGATGCGCAGCCCCCCCAGCCCGTAGGCCTTGGAAAAGGTGCGGGTCATGACGACATTCTCACGCGCCTCGATCAGCGCCTTGCCGCCGTCATAGCCTTCGACATATTCGGCATAGGCCCCGTCCAGCACCAGGATCGCCTGTTTCGGCAGGCCTTCGGCAAGCCGGGCAATGTCCTTGGCCCCGATCATCGTGCCGGTGGGGTTGTTGGGGTTGGCGATGAAGACAAGCTTCGTCTTCTTGGTGCAGGCGGCAAGGATGGCATCGACATCGGCGGTGCGTTCGCGCTCTGGCACCTCGACCGGGGTCGCCCCGGCGGCAAGGGCAGAGATGCGGTACATCAGGAAGCCGTGTTCGGTATTGATCACCTCATCCCCCGGGCCGGCATAGGCCTGGCACAGGAAGGTGATGACCTCGTCCGAACCGGCACCGCAGATCACGCGGCCGACGTCAAGACCATGCACGTCGGCGATGGCCTGACGCAGGGCGGCATGGTCGGTCGGGGGGTACCGGTGCAGCTGGTGAACGCTGCGCAGGAAGACTTCCCTGGCGCGTTCCGACGGGCCGAAGGGATTTTCGTTCGACGACAGCTTCACCACGTTCGGCATGCCCGCAATCTGCGCCTGACCGCCCTGGTACAGGGCGATATCCAGGATGCCCGGCTGTGGGCGTATTGCGTTCGTCATGGCCGTACTCCCGCTGTCGGGCTGGTTCTAGCGGCGGGTCGGGCCGTTTGCCAGCGGCATCTTGACCGCCCGGTCAGACGGCAGGAAAGGTCACGCACTGTGCCGGACCGCCGCAGATGCCCCGAACGCCCGGCCTTTGAAGCCGGCTGCAACGGACCCGTGTCACAAGCCCCCGCAGAGCGATCCGTGCCTGCCTGTGTGCGTGGCAGATATGGGGGTTTTCAGCGGGCCGACCACACCCTGTGGCGCTGTGCGGGCGCCGTTGCCGCCGGCGGGATACGCCGCGCAAGGGAACATGATCCGGCCCTGCGCGGGGACAGGACCAGTCAGTTCCAAAGGCGCGTCAAGGGCATCGGCACGGGCCTGATGGTGCACCGGGGCTGCGGCCAGCCGGATGGCCCTTCCTTGCGCTTTCGTTCCGCAAGGCACCGCGCGCAACCGGAAAGGCCGGTCTTCAGCGGGCGGATGACCGATCATGGCCTGGTTTAGCTGGTGGAGCCGAGGAGGATCGAACTCCTGACCTCTTGAATGCCATTCAAGCGCTCTCCCAACTGAGCTACGACCCCACTGCACGCGGACTTGGGCCTTCCGCTGCGGCTGTTTACGGAAGGGCGCGGGGGGGTGCAAGCCAAAAACGCGCCCCGCCGCCCGCAATCACACTTCTTCCTCGTCGCCGCCCACATCCGCCAGATCATCCAGCGAAACGGTGTCGTCGGCGTCGTCTTCCAGCAGGTCATCGTCAAGGTCCGCGTCATCGGCGACGCCGGGTTCCAGGATGTCGTCTTCCGTTTCCAGATCGTCGACAAGCACATCCTCGTCCTTTTCGGGCAGCGGGCGCGTGATCACGACAGAGGCCGCCTTGCGGCGGGCGGATTCGATATCCACGATCTCGCCCGAGTAGGGGCTGATGATCGGGGTCTTGTTCAGGTCGTAAAAGCGCTTGCCTGTGGTCGGGCAGATGCGCTTTGTGCCCCATTCCGGGTTGGGCATGGTTGTCCCCTTGAAGTTCTGACGGATGCAGGATCGCGCCCGCTTGCCACAAGACCCGGCGGCTGTCAAAGCCTTTCGCGGCTGCGGCAAAGGCAGGCAGATGGGGGTTTTCTGCCGCCACCGCACGGGTATTCTGACCGCAGAAAGGACAGGACCATGCCACTTCTGCCAGGACCGCCCCCGCTGGAGATCACCCTGCGCCGCAGCGCGCGGGCGCGGCGGTTTTCGCTGCGCGTGTCCCGTCTTGACGGGCGGGTGACGCTGTCGCTTCCGCCCGGCGCACGCGAGTCCGAGGCGATGGCCTTTGCCCGCCAGCAGGAACCCTGGATCCGCCGCGCCCTTGCCGACCTGCCGCCGACGGCCCCGGTCGGTCTTGGCACGATGATTCCGGTGGAAGGGCGGCTGCTGCGGCTGGACGCGGGGCCGGGGCGGCTGATCCGCATCGAGGGCGATTCGCTGCTGATCCCCGGCAACCCGGCGCAGGCCGGGGTGCGGGCGGGGGCCTTTCTGAAACATCTGGCGCGTGACCGTCTGACCGAGGCCTCTGACCGCCATGCGCAGATGATCGGGCGGCCCTACAGCCGGCTTACCTTGCGCGATACGCGGTCGCGCTGGGGGTCCTGCACCGCCGACGGGGCGCTGATGTATTCCTGGCGGCTGGTCATGGCCCCGCCTGCGGTGCTCGACTATGTCGCGGCGCATGAGGTGGCGCATCTGGCGCAGATGAACCACTCGCCCGCGTTCTGGGCGGTCGTTGCCCGGCTGGTTCCCGGCCATGCCGCGCAGCGCCGCTGGCTGAAGCTGCACGGCCAGGCGCTGCACGGCCCCCGCTTTGTCTCTGCGGGACCGGTCGGGGCGCACAGGGACCCGCGATGCTGACAGCCGGGCGGGGTTCTGCGGAGCCCGTGTTGCGACACATGAGGACAGGGAACCACGTGCAGCTTCATGGCCCGCAGGGTCAGACCTTTACAAACGGAGCGTTTGCGTCACGCCTGCCTCGGGGCGACGTTGGCAAGTATCGCAGCGGCACGCAGGCGTGGCGCGGTTCGCCGCCCGCGCGCGGCTTGGGTGCAAGGACCCGCCGCTGCGCGGGCGGCGCTGACGGTGGGGGTAAGCCGGGCGACGTCATTCCGCAGGGCGGCGCATCCCGCACCGCGCTCGCGGCGGCAAAGGTGCCTGTGATCGCGCAACTGGCCCGTCGTCCCCCTGGCCGAAGTCAGGGGGTTGCGCAAGGATAACCCATTGTGTTTGATGCGCAATCCTGGCCTGATCGGGCGCGCGCAGGGTCCCCATTTCTTGGACAGCACCGTTGGGCGCATCCCCGCTGACCTTCTGAACTGCGGCCGGATCGCCCTGGTTGCCGCCTTCGCCCCGGCCCGCACGGTTCGGCACCCGCGACGGCCGCATCCGCAAAGACGGCGCAAAGCGCTGATCGCCCGCCAAGGCAAGCCGCCGCCCTTTATCAATGTGATCGACAAAGGCCGTTACCGGCATCCGCCCTGCGATACCTCCATCCTTTCCAAAAGGTCTTTTCGCAGCCATGTCACCCTTCGGGAACGCGGCAGATCAATGGGCCGGAACCGCCGCTCACCGTCACTCACGCAAAGGCCAGACTGGAAAGCCTGACACGCGTCATGCGATTGACCTGACAAGGCCTAGTCCGGCGTTGCCGCATTGACTGCGGTGTGGCACAGCAAAGCGGATGACGGAGCGGGCCGGGCTGCCCGAACCGGCGGATCAAGACAAAGGGCCAGGCAATGACCGGAACGACATCCCTGGAAGAGCGCATTGCGCATCTGAGCCGCGCAGTCGATGATCTGTCGGATGTCGTGGCCCGACAGGCGGTGGACATCGACCGTCTGACCCGCCGCGTCACGATGCTGCTGGAGCGCGAGGCCGAACGCGAGGCTGATGGCGGCAGCCTTGCTTTGGGCGACGACCGTCCGCCACACTGGTAGCCAGCCGCTAGAGCATGAGGATGATTTGTGGAAACACAGCATCGCAGTCTTGTGTCGCGCAGGCGTCGGCAGGACCAGGTGCAAACCGAAGACACCGGGCGAAAATCCATCGAGAAAACGCGCGGCAAGGCTGGAAACCGCGCGCCCGGAGGATCGACCGGAAAGGCTCCGGTGGAGCCTTTCCGCGATCCGATTGCCGAAGGGCTTAAGCCCGCAGGCAAGGGGCGCGCCACACACCTGACGCTGGTAATCCGGTCGCGCCTGCCTGGGCTGGCGCGTCTTCGCGCCTGCCAGGGGGCAGGCAGGCGCGGCCGTCGGGGCAGTGCCCCGACTTGACGCGGGTCAAATCCGGCAAGAAAAGATGGCACAGCCCTGTGCCGACTGATTCAATGATCCGTCATCATGCGCTACGGCCCGCGCATTATCCCGTCAGGGGGCGTGCCGCGCCGGGCGGGCAGGGCGGAAGGAAGATCAGGCCATTGCCCCGGGGCAAATCCGGGCGCGATGCAGGCCCCGGACCTGTCGCGGTTCATCACGCCGTAGGGTGCCCAAGGTGCGCTCGGCGGGCCGTTGCCGGGGCGCAGGCATCTTGGCAAGGGGGCCGTCCACCTGTGCAGGGGCGGGGAAATCCGTCAGGGCGGCAGACTGCGGTCAGGTCCGACAAGATAGCGGGACACCAAAAAAAAGCTGCGTGCGGCCCTGCCCCCCGGTCGCCCCGGAGGCCGCCGGGCGCGAAGGCTTTCGCGCCCGCTGACCGCTCAAAACGCTCCACTGGAGCGTCTTGACCCCGGCCTGCGCCGGGGTCGCGGTCAGCCTTGCAGCGTCCTTACCCCGATCTCGCCTTCCAGCCGGGCCTTCATCGCGGCCACGGCGGAAATCGCGCCGGCGGCGGTGGTGAAATAGGGGATCTTGTCGTGAAGCGCGACCGCGCGGATGTCGCGGCTGTCACTCACCGCCTGGGTGCCTTCGGTGGTGTTCATCACCAGCGCGATGTCATCGTTCTTGAGCCGGTCCACGATGTTCGGGCGGCCCTCGTAAACCTTGTTGACCTGCGTCGTGACAATGCCTTCGGCGGCCAGCCACTGTGCGGTGCCGCGCGTGGCGACAATTTCAAACCCCATCGCAACCAGGTCGCGCGTGGCCTGGGCCAGCATGGCGGATTTGTCGGCATCCTTGACCGACAGAAAGACACGCCCGCCCCCGGGCAGAACCACGCCCGCGCCCATCTGCGCCTTGAGGAAGGCCAGCGCAAAGCTGCGGTCCCAGCCCATCACCTCGCCCGTTGACCGCATTTCGGGGCCCAGCAGCGTATCGACGCCGGGGAAGCGGGCAAAGGGCAGGACCGCCTCTTTCACCGAGAACCAGGGCGTCTGCGGATCGGCCAGCGTCAGCGGATCGGCCAGCGGCAACGGGCTGTCGGGGCCGACACCCGCCGGGTAGGGCGGGCGCATCGGGAAGTTTGACAGCGGCTCCCCCGCCATCAGCCGGGCGGCGATGGAGGCGATGGCAGAATCGGTGGCCTTGGCCACAAAGGGCACCGTGCGGCTGGCGCGGGGGTTCACCTCAAGCACATGGATCGTGCCGTCCTTGATCGCGAACTGCACGTTCATCAGGCCGACGACATGCAGGGCGCGGGCCAGCGCCTTGGTCTGCGCTTTCAGCTCGGCAATGAGTTCGGAAGACAGGGAATGGGGCGGCAGCGAACAGGCACTGTCGCCCGAATGCACGCCGGCCTCTTCGATATGCTGCATGATGCCCGCGACATGCACATCGGTGCCGTCGCTCAGCGCATCGACATCCACCTCGATGGCCCCCGACAGGTAGCTGTCCAGCAGCACAGGGCTGCCGGCAGAGACATGGACCGCCTCGCGGATATAGCGTTCCAGCTGGGCGTCATCGCGCACAATCTCCATCGCGCGGCCACCGAGCACATAGGATGGGCGGATCACCAGCGGATAGCCGATGCGGGCCGCAATGGCGAAAGCTTCATCCCGCGACCGGGCCATGCCGTTGACCGGCTGCTTCAGGTCCAGCCGGTGCAGAAGCTGCTGGAAGCGTTCGCGGTCTTCGGCCAGGTCGATGGCATCGGGCGTGGTCCCCAGGATCGGGATGCCTTCCTGCGCCAGCGCCAGCGCCAGCTTCAGCGGGGTCTGGCCGCCGAACTGCACGATCACACCGTGAAGCGTGCCGTTTTCCCGCTCCACCCGGAGGATTTCCAGCACATGTTCCAGGGTCAGCGGTTCGAAATAGAGCCGGTCCGAGGTGTCATAATCCGTGCTGACCGTTTCGGGGTTGCAGTTGATCATGATCGTCTCATAGCCGGCAGCGGTCAGCGCAAAGCAGGCATGGCAGCAGCAGTAATCGAACTCGATTCCCTGGCCGATCCGGTTGGGGCCGCCGCCCAGGATCACGACCTTGCGGGCGTCCGACGGGCGCGCTTCGCATTCCACATCGCCCATGACGGGATGTTCGTAGGTGGAATACATATAGGGCGTCCGGGCTTCGAATTCGGCACCGCAGGTGTCGATGCGCTTGAACACCGCCGCCACCCCCAGGCGCTGGCGGGCGCGGCGCACCTGCGCCTCGTCCCGCCCTGTCAGGGTGGCCAGGCGGGCATCGGTGAAGCCCATCATCTTCAGCCTGCGGATACCCCCGGCGGTCAGCGGCAGGCCGTCGCGGCGCACCTGCGCCTCGGTGTCCACGATTTCGCGGATGCGGGCGATGAACCAGGGGTCATAGGCGGTGGCTGCATTGATATCCTCATCCGGCAGGCCGTGGCGCATGGCCTGGGCGATCAGGCGCAGGCGGTCCGGCGTTTGCGGGGTAAGTGCCTTGATAAGGGCCGTGCGTGCCTCGGGGGACGGCCTCTCCCCCATCCCCTCTCCCGGGGGAGAGGGGGGCGCGGGCGGCACTGTTTGCGCTTCCCCCCTCCGCCCCGGAGAGGGGAGAGGGGAGAGGGGCAGGCCGGGAATGGCGATTTCGTCAAAGCCGGTCAGGCCAGTTTCCAGGCTTGCCAGCGCCTTTTGCAGCGATTCGTGGATGGTGCGGCCAATCGCCATGACCTCGCCCACCGATTTCATCGCGGTGGTCAGTTCGGCTTTCGATCCGGGGAATTTCTCGAACGCAAAGCGCGGGATCTTGGTCACGACATAGTCGATGGTCGGCTCGAAGCTGGCGGGGGTGACCTTGGTGATGTCGTTGTCCAGCTCGTCCAGCGTATAGCCGACGGCAAGTTTCGCGGCGATCTTGGCGATGGGAAAGCCGGTGGCCTTGGACGCCAGCGCGGAAGAGCGCGAGACGCGGGGGTTCATTTCAATCACCACCATGCGCCCGTCCGCCGGGTTGACCGCCCATTGCACGTTGGACCCGCCGGTTTCCACCCCGATCTCGCGCAGCACGGCGATGGAGCCGTTGCGCATGATCTGGTATTCCTTGTCGGTCAGGGTCAGGGCGGGGGCCACGGTCACACTGTCGCCGGTATGAATGCCCATCGGATCAATGTTTTCGATGGCGCAGACGATGATGGCGTTGTCGGCACGGTCGCGGACCACCTCCATCTCGAATTCCTTCCAGCCCAGCAGGGATTCATCGACCAGGATCTGCGCCACGGGCGAGGCATCAAGGCCCGAGCGGCAGATGCGTTCGAAATCATCGCGGTTATAGGCCACGCCGCCGCCGGTGCCGCCCAGCGTGTAGGCCGGGCGGATGATGGCGGGCAGGCCGACGTAATCGATGGCGGCAATCGCCGCCTGCACGCCTGCGGTGATGTCGAACCTGCCGTTCGCAAGCTTCGGCGCGGCGATGATGGTGGCCCTGGGGTTTTCCAGCCCGATGCGGTCCATCGCCTGCCGGAACAGTCCGCGGTCTTCGGCCATTTCGATGGCGCGGCGGTTGGCCCCGATCAGCTCGACCCCGAACGTCTCCAGCACGCCCATGTCGGCCAGCGCCAGCGCAGTGTTCAGCCCCGTCTGGCCGCCCATCGTCGGCAAAAGCGCGTCAGGGCGTTCCTTTTCGATGATCCTGGCGACGATGTCCGGCGTGATCGGTTCGATATAGGTGGCATCGGCCAGGCCGGGGTCGGTCATGATCGTGGCGGGGTTGGAATTGACAAGGATCACCCGGTAACCTTCCTCGCGCAGGGCCTTGCAGGCCTGGGCACCGGAATAGTCGAACTCGCAGGCCTGCCCGATGATGATGGGTCCCGCACCGATGATCATGATCGACTTGATGTCGGTTCTCTTCGGCATGTCCGGCCCCCTGTGCGCAAACTGACGGGGTTATAGACGCAAGCGGGCGCGGCACAAGGGGCAACGGCGGCGGCAAGGTTGACAGCGGGTCCGGAGTTAGCCAAGTTAGCTAACCTGCCGGAGGAGCCGCCATGCAGACCACGATCCATGCCGCGAAAACCAATCTGTCCAAGCTGATCGACGCCGCGCTGCGGGGTGAGGAGGTGATCATCGCGCGCGGCAACACGCCGGTGGTGCGGCTGGTGCCGGTGGTGGAGAAAAAGGGGTTCAAATTCGGGGTCATCCCCGAACTTGTGGGCACCCAGGCCCCGGATTTTCTGGAACCGATGACAGAGGAAGAACTGCGGGAATGGGAATAGCCTGTTGGCGCTGCTGGATACGCATATCTGGGCCTGGATGCTGACGCTTGACCCTGCACTTTCGCCGAAAGCCCGCGCCGGGATTGACGAGGCACAGGCGCTGTTCCTGAGCCCGGCAAGTTTTTACGAGATCAGTCAGAAGGCGCGTCTGGGAAAGTGGCCGCTGATGGAACCTTTCGTCGGCAATCTGCCCGACTATGCCACGGCGGCAGGTCTGACGGTGGCCCCGCTGACGGCGGAGGTTGCCGTCGTGGCCGGATCGCTGGACTGGCCGCACCGTGATCCGTTTGACCGGCTGCTGGCGGCGACGGCGCTGGTGAACGGGTGGGCGCTGATTTCGGCCGATACCGCGTTTGACAGCCTGACCGGGCTGCGCCGCATCTGGTAGGGTGCTGCAAAGCAAACGGGCCGGGGGTTGCCCCCGGCCCGTTTCCGCTGTTGTGCCGGATCAGCCCCTTTCGCCAACCGCTGCTTCGGCGGCGGCGATGATGGCCCGGCGCTTTTCGATCCGGTCACCCGTTGGCGGGCCTTCAAAGCGGCGGTTTTCGACCGTCACCCACAGGACAATGGCCAAGGCGATGAAGCCGATCACGATCCACAGCACCTTGTCATTCGGCGGCTGCACCGCAATGAAGAAGATGATCCCCTTGCCGATCAGCGCAAGCACGCAGACCAGCTTGAACACACCGCCCGGCATCGCCCACGGGCCGGGGGTCGGCCATTTCGGGCCGCCATAGGCCAGCATCCCGGCCAGGATCGGGATGATGAAGGACAAGAACAGGAACACCAGCGTCGAATTGACAACGATGGTATAAAGGTTCGTCCCGCCGATCGACACGAACTGCGCGGCAAAGACATACAGGATGCACAGGATCGACGATGTCCAGATCGCGTTCACCGGCGTGCGGAAGCGCGGCGAGACGCTGGCCAGCGCCTTTGAGGCCACCGGCATGCCATCATCGCGGCTGAACGCGAACAGCATCCGGCTGGCCGAGGTGACGGTGGCCAGACCGCACAGAAGCTGGGCGATCAGGATGCCAAGATAGATGATGTCGCGCAGCACCGTGGGCAGCAGGGCATTCATTGTTTCGTAGAACACGGTCCACCCCTGCGCCGCGCCCGCATTCAGGTCGGGGATGGCAAGCATGATGGCGCAGATCATCACCCAGCCGATCAGCGAAGACCACAGCACGGCCGACACAATGCCCCTTGGCACCGAAACGGCCGCGTTCCTGGTTTCCTCAGACGTGTGGGCCGAGGCATCGTAGCCGGTGATCGTGTAGACCGGCAGCAGAAGGCACAGCAGGAACAGAACCAGCATGCTGTTGTTCTGCGGGAAGACATTGCCGCCCGCGTCGCCCGAAAAGTTGGTAAATGTCCACAGCCGCGAGAAATCCAGGGCCGGGGCAAAGGCAAGCAGAGCCACAACCAGCACCGCCGTGGTCACGAAGATGATATAGCCCGAGATATCGGTCAGAAAGGTGGTGACCCTGATTCCAAGGTGGTTGAACAGCGCCTGGATGACCGTGATCACGGCAACGAACGTCACGATGTGACCGGCAGATGTGGTCATGCCCACAAGACCGCCAAAGGTGCCCTGAAAGAAAAAGGCGGTGCCGATGTTGATGGCACCCAGCACGGTGATCAGGCCCAGAAGGTTGAGCCAGGCCGTCAGCCAGCCCCAGAACCGGTTCCCCAGGATCGAGGCCCAGTGATACAGCCCCCCCGCCGTGGGAAAGGCGCTGGCGATCTGCGCCATGGCCAGGGCGAACATGGCCGAGACAAGGCAGCCCACAATCCAGCCGATGCCCGCCCCCGCGCCGCCGACGCCGCCCAGCGCCTGCGGGAAAGAGTTGATGCCCCCGGACAGGATGCAGATGATCGAAAATGAAATCGCGAAGTTCGAAAACTTCGACATGCTGCGCGACAGTTCCTGGGCATAGCCCATACCGTGCAGGACCTTGATATCCTCGCGCCGCTCTTTGTCGCTGTAGTCGTCGATGGCCATTGTGTTCCCTCTGACCTGCTGGTCTGTCTGTTATGATTGAAGGGCGGGTCGGACGCCCTCGTGCAACTACGGAATCCCCAAAAACCGGGGCTGGCAACAGAATTGTTCACTTTCTGCGCAGTGTGCCCCACGAACCGTCGCACGGGTGTCGCAAAAGACTCACGTTGCGCGGCAAAGAGGCGAGTCATATGTGACGGGTCCGCCAAGGCTGCGGGCCGCAGACCTGCGACAGGGAAAGGGCAGACGTGATCCTGTGCGAGCATGGCCCCGGGGACCGCCCGGCGGCGTTCGGACGCCCCGAATCCGTGATCACCGCCGAAGCGGCCGGGGATCTGCCCGGCGCTTTCGCGGCCCTTGATGCGGCGCTTGCGCGCGGGGCCTGGATCGCCGGCTATGTCGCCTATGAGGCCGGCCTGGTGCTGGAACCGAAGCTTGCGGCACTGCTGCCCCCTGACCGGGACGGGCCGCTTCTTGCCATGGGCATCTACAGCGGCCCCTCTGCCGCCGGCCCGGTGCTGGAGCGGGCGGCATCCGAAGCGGCCGAGGCGCGCCTGACCGCCCCCCGGCCCGTCCTGGCGCGCAGTGCCTATGATGCGGCCATGGCAAAGGTGCTGGCCTGTATCGCGGCGGGCGATTGCTATCAGGTCAACCTGACCTTTCCGATGGAGGCGCGGCTGGAAGGCGGCACCGCGCTGGGCCTTTACGGGGCGTTGCGCCGCACGGGCGCGGTGGGGCATGGTGCGCTGGTTGACCTTGGCGTCGGGCCCGTGGTCGTCTCGCGGTCGCCGGAGATGTTCTTCAAGGTGGATGCCGGGGGCCGGATCATGGCGCGCCCGATGAAGGGCACCGCGCCGCGCGACCCCGATCCGCAGCGCGATGCCGAAATTGCCGCGCGGCTTTCAGTCAGTGAAAAGGACCGCGCCGAAAACCTGATGATCGTTGATCTGTTGCGCAACGACATCTCGCGCCTGTCCGAGGTGGGATCGGTCAGGGTGCCGGACCTTTACCGGATGGAGACCTATTCAACCGTCCATCAGATGACATCGACCATCATCGGCCAGTTGCGCGGCAGGCCCGGCTTTGGCGACCTGATGCGGGCGCTGTTTCCCTGCGGATCGGTCACAGGCGCGCCGAAAATCCGCGCCATGCAGATCATCCGAGAGGCAGAGCCAGCCCCGCGCGGCGTCTATTGCGGCTCGGTGGGGTGGATGGCCCCCGACGGGCGGGCTGATTTCAGCGTGGCGATCCGCACGCTGTCGCTGTTCCCCGGCGGGCGCGTGGTGATGAACGTGGGCGGTGGCGTGGTGGCGGATTCGACCGCCGAAGGCGAATGGGAGGAAGCCCTGTGGAAAGCACGCTTCGTCAAGGCGGCCGTGACCCGTCGCTGAAGCTGATCGAAACGCTGGGCTGGGATGGCACGCAGGCGGTGCGCGCCGCCCGGCATCTGGCGCGCCTGGCGCGGTCGGCGGCGCTGCTGGGCTGGGGCTGCGATCCGGCGGCGGCAGAGGCGGCGCTGCTGCAGGGGCGGGCCGGCCCGGCCCGGCTGCGCCTGACGCTGGACCGCGCGGGCCGGATCGAGGTGACGGCGGGCGCGATCATGCCCGTTGCGGGCCCCATGCGCCTGGGGCTGGCCGGGGCGCGGCTGGAGGCGGGCGATCCCTGGCTGGGCGTGAAGACCACCCGGCGCGCGGCCTATGACCGGGCACGGGCCGAATTGCCTGCGGGGCTGGATGAGGTTCTGTTCCTGAATGGCGCGGGCGAGGTCTGCGACGGCACCATCACCACGGTCTTCTTCGATGCGGGGCAGGGGCTGCGCACGCCGCCCCTGCGCTGCGGCCTGCTGCCCGGTGTGCTGCGCGAAGAGATGCTGGAAACCGGGCAGGCGCAGGAAGCGGTGCTGCCCGCCGCCGATCTGCCCCGGGTGCGGCTGTGGGTGGGCAATTCGCTGCGCGGGATCGCACCGGCGGTGTGGATGGGGTGATCTGCGCCCGGTCGCCCGGCCCGTGGCAGGTGCCGCCGCTTTCCCCTGCTCGGGTAGGGTTTGCCACGGGTCCGTCGCGCGCCCTCCGGCCCGGCTGTGCCCGGTGCCGGGCCGGGCAGCGGCTGCGCCGGGGCAAAGGCGTGCCGTCTGGCCGCAGGATCGCCGAAGGCCCGCCTCTGCTGGTGCCGCGCGCGCTGCGCGCCCGCCTGCCGTGTTGCGCCGCGCTTGCCCCGGCGCGTCCTGCGGGCCGGGTCGCACCGCCCCTGCGGCCCAAGTTCCCTTGACTTCCCCCGATGGGCGCGCTGTATCGGCGCGGACAAAGACCGCCTTGCGGGCAAGGGGACGATCATGCATGCCTATCGCAGCCATACCTGTGCCGACCTGAACACAGCCCATGTGGGCCAGACCGTGCGCCTTTCGGGCTGGGTCCACCGCGTGCGCGACCATGGCGGTGTGCTGTTTGTCGATCTGCGCGATCATTACGGCATCACCCAGGTGCTGGCCGACAGTGACAGCCCGGCCTTTGCCGACATCGAAAAGGTCCGCGCCGAATGGGTCGTGCGGATTGACGGGCATGTGAAGGCGCGCGATGCGGCGTTGGTGAACCCCAAGCTGGCGACGGGCGGGATCGAGGTTTATGCCACCGGCCTGACTGTTCTGGGCGCGGCGGATGACCTGCCCCTGCCGGTCTTCGGCGATCTGGACTACCCCGAGGAAACCCGCCTGACCTACCGCTTTCTGGACCTGCGGCGTGAAAAGCTGCACCGCAACATGATGCTGCGGTCCAACGTGATCCGATCCCTGCGCAACCGCATGTGGGCGCAGGGGTTCACCGAATTCCAGACGCCGATCATCACGGCCAGCTCGCCCGAAGGGGCGCGGGATTTTCTGGTGCCCTCGCGCCTGCATCCGGGCAAGTTCTATGCCCTGCCGCAGGCCCCCCAGCAGTTCAAGCAGCTGATCATGGTTGCGGGGTTTGACCGCTACTTCCAGATCGCCCCCTGTTTCCGCGACGAAGACCCCCGCGCCGACCGCAGCCCCACCGATTTCTACCAGCTTGACGTGGAAATGAGCTTTGTCGAACAGGAAGATGTGTTTGCCGCCGTGCAGCCGGTGATCCAGGACTTGTTTGAGGAGTTTGCGCCGGGGAAAAAGGTGGCCGCTGACTGGCCGCGCATTGCCTATCGCGACTCGCTGCTGTGGTACGGGTCTGACAAGCCGGATTTGCGCAACCCGATCCGGATGCAGGTGGTGAGCGAGCACTTCCGGGGATCGGGCTTTGCGATTTTTGCGAAGCTGCTGGAAAATGAGGGGACGGAAGTGCGGGCGATCCCGGCACCGGGCGGCGGGTCGCGCAAGTTCTGCGACCGGATGAATGCGTTTGCCCAAGCGCAGGGGCTGCCGGGGATGGGGTATATCTTCTGGCGTGAAGAGCCCAAAGATGAACGTGTGACGAAACTATTGGATGCTATGAAGCCTCTGGCAGAAGCAATTGATGCTTTGGCGGCAGATCCCGAAAAGGCGATCCTGAGGGACAGATTAATTGGCTGCTGGGATGCCTTGGAAGGCGAGGTCCACGAGGAAAATCTTTCTGATGGCGAGGCACTTACGCTCAAGAATCAAGCGCTCGATGAAATTGACCAAGCTTTGAAGTCGTTTGACTTTCGGCGCGCATTATTGATTTTCAATGCTTTCTTTAGGGGCATGGAAGCCGCAGGCCCGCTGGCCAAGAACATCGGCCCAGAGCGGACAGAGGCCATCCGGCAGCAACTTAGCCTGGGCCTTGGCGATGCCGCCTTCTTCCTGGGCGGCAAGCCCGAAACCTTCGAGGCCGTCGCAGGCAGGGCGCGGAACGAGATCGGTCGCGAACTGGGCCTGACCGAAACCGACATCTTCCGCTTTGCCTGGATCGTCGATTTCCCGATGTACGAGAAAACCGACGACGGAAAGATCGACTTCAGCCACAATCCCTTTTCCATGCCGCAGGGCGGGCTGGACGCGCTTCTGGGCGATCCCCTGCAGGTCTATGCCTATCAATACGACCTGGCCTGCAACGGATACGAACTGATTTCCGGCGGCATCCGCAACCACAAGCCCGAGATCATGTTCAAGGCCTTTGAACTGGCCGGCTACCCGGCGTCAGAGGTGGAAAAGCGCTTTGGCGGCATGGTCAAGGCCTTCCGCTACGGCGCCCCCCCCCACGGCGGCTGCGCGGCCGGCATCGACCGCATCGTCATGCTGCTGGCCGACGAGGCCAACATCCGCGAGGTCATCATGTTCCCGATGAACCAGCGCGCCGAAGACCTGCTGATGGGCGCGCCGAGCGAGCCAACGAACGAACAGCTGCGGGAGCTTCGGCTGCGGGTGCTGCCGAAGGAGGGGTGAGGTAGGGAGAGTGTGATGTTGAGTGTCTTGATTGCAGCGGGATTTGATGTTGCAACGCGTAACCATGCACAGGCTATTCTTTCCGGAGACTTTTCGGAAGAAATTGAAGGATTGGTCAGTGCCCTTTTGAGCTTTCGGATTTCTGCCCGGGAAATCATCAAGAGTGGTGGCGGCCAGGCTGCGTCTACCATGCGCCTTCGAGATGCTCTCTATCGCAAGGGCTGGGAGAAGCATGAGTTTATTGTGCAGACCATTGTTGATGGAGCGCAACGTGAAGCGACGTCCCACGAAGTCGATCACGTAAGGCGGTGTCCTGCCGGTACGCTTGCCTTGGAGATCGAGTGGAATAACAAAGATCCTTTCTTTGACAGGGACCTGGAAAACTTTCAGAGGCTGCACGCCCAGGGAGCAATCTCAATCGGTGTCCTTGTTACGCGGGGGGCGGCACTTCAAGCCGAATTGACCAAGATCGTCGCGTCAACAATGAGGAAAGAAGGTATTGCAGATATTGGCGAACTGAGAGATTGGGGTATGAAAGAGCGTACTGAACGCCAGATGCGCCGCCTTTCCATGCTTCTGGAAAGTCAGATACCATTTGCGGACGCATTCGCTCAATCATTTGTCGCTGACAAATTCGGTGCTGCAACAACGCATTGGGAGAAACTTGAAGATCGCATTAAGCGCAGGGTAGGAAATCCTTGTCCCCTCTTGCTGATAGGATTGCCGCTCTCGGCAGTATCGGATTATTCCGCTGCCAGACCAGAATTATAACTGTAGGTCTTCCAATCCGGCTTGTAATCCGCGTCGGCCTGATTGCCCCATACGGTCCATCCTTCACGCAGCCCCCGGCCAAAAAGTTCCAGGTATGGTCCCCAGGAACATGACTCGATCAGGTCATACTGTTCGTCCGGCTTGCGGGAGTGTTCGCGCTTTCGGGTTGACATGAAGTTCACTTGCCTGCGACCGGCAGACAGTGTCCGTGCATTCTTGCCACGGACGCCGAACAGAAGAACTTCCGTCACATTGCGGAAGTAGAACCCGACCCCGCGCCCGTCCGAGCCGCCGTCCTTGCGCTCTTTGTGCCAGATCAGGTTTGATTTATACTCAAACCCCCAGGCAGACAGCACCTTGAGCCCCTCCGGCAGAAGCGCGTTGGGAACCCACAGGTAGCAATGTGCCCGGTCTGCGATGTGGTCCATCACCGGAAGATCACAGATTTCATCCAGTGTCAGGGTCGGGTATCGTGACAGTCGCTTGTGTTCCGGTGCAATTTTCCCGGTCCGGTTCTGAAACCGCCACGGTGGGTCTGCAAGAACGCAGGCGAACCTGTCCTGACCCAGAAAATCCTGCAAATCCTGTGCCGCGCCTGTCTTCATATCCAACATCCTGCGGCCCCTCCGTCCTTGTCGCAAGGTGAACAATAGATGAACAAAAGTAAAGGAAGAATGAAGGAATTTCCCCCTTTGCACCGCCCCTGTTCCCGTCTTGCGGCAAGTGGAACGTCTGATCAACGCCGTCGGTGCCGCCGGGATGGCTGCGTGATCGCTGTCGCACCCGGCATAGGGGTTCTTCGCCGGGTATCGCAGTTTCGGCCTGTCTCAGGGGCGGTTTCCCGGTTTTGCGGGCAGACCCGCCCCTGTGCCATCTGTCTGCTGCCCGCCGCAAACAGGTTGCCGGCCGCAAAGCGGGTGAGGTGCCGGGCGCGGCAGCTTGCGATGTCAGAGGTGCGCGATGCGGGTCACGCGAAATAGTCCCGCAGGATGCGGCTGTAGATCGCCTTCAGCGCCACGATCTGCGCCACCTCAACCCGTTCATCCACCTGATGCATGGTCTTGCCGACCAGTCCGAATTCCACCACCGGGCAGTGATCCTTGACAAAGCGCGCGTCCGAGGTTCCGCCCGATGTCGACAGCGCCGGGGCAATGCCCGTTTCCGCCCGCACGGCGCGCGCCACCAGATCAGACAGCGGCCCCGGCGGTGTCAGAAAGCTTTCGCCAGAGACCGACAGGGTCATGCCGAACCGCACGCCCGTCTCGGCCTCCACCATTGCCGCCTCGGCCCGCAGCCAGTCGCTCAGGGACGCCCCGGAATGCGCATCGTTGAACCGGATGTTCACCGTGCCCCGCGATTGCGCCGGGATCACATTCGTCGCCGGGTTGCCGGTGTCGATGGTGGTGATCGCAAGGGTCGAGGCATCGAAATGCGCCGTTCCCCGGTCCAGCTCGCGGCTGGCCAGCCGGTCCAGCAGCCGCACCAGTGCGGTGACCGGGTTTTTCGCCCGCTGCGGATAGGCCGAATGCCCCTGCACACCCTGCGCCAGAATATGCGCGGTCATCGAGCCGCGCCGCCCGATCTTCATCGCATCGCCCAGCCGGTCGGGGCAGGTCGGCTCGCCCACCAGACAGACGCTCATCGCTTCGCCCGTCTGTGCCATCCAATCCAGCAGGGCCACCGTGCCGTCCTTTGCCTCGGCCTCTTCATCGCCGGTGATCGCCAGGATGACCGCGCCGTCGGGCGGGGTCGCGCGCACGAAGTCCACGGCGGCGGCGGCAAAGGCCGCGACACCCGATTTCATGTCGGTGGCCCCGCGCCCCCACAGCCAGCCATCCACAATCTCGCCGCCGAAGGGATCGCGTGTCCAGGCGGCGGCATCGCCTGCGGGGACCACATCGGTATGCCCGTTGAAGCCGAAGCTGCGGTTTGCCCCCCGCCGCCCCCAGCGCGCGTAAAGATTGGCAATGCCGCCCCGGTCCACACGGGTGCAGTCAAACCCCGCGCCGGACAGCAGCCGATCCAGCAGCACCAATGCGCCCCCCTCGGCGGGTGTGACTGAGGGGCAACGGATCAGGTCTGCCGTCAGCGCAACGGGATCGACGGGCGAAAAGGCGGTCAAGGGCAGTTCCTCCATCGGGTGCCGCCAGTGCTACCCAGTTGCGCCCTGCGCCGCAATACTGGCGCAGCGGCGCGACCGACCCTGTTTCTTTTCGGGAAATACACCCTCGGGGGGTGCGGGGGGCAGACAGCCCCCCGCTGCGGCCCGCAGATCAGTCGAAAAACGGCGTCATCTGCGCCACGACCACCGAATTCTCGTCCAGCGCCCGCTGCATCAGCGCCCGTTCGTCCCCGTCAATCTCATCGCCCCCCGCCAGCCGGTCGTCCAGCGTGCCATAGCCGGACACATCAAGCGGGGCCAGGTCTGCGGCCTTCAGCAGGGCCACGGTTTCGCGCACCGCCTCGGCCTCGTCCACGCCGCTGGCATAGCACATCAGCGCCGCCCCGGTGGCCTTGTCGGGCAGCCCGTCGCCGGCCTTGCGGCCGACCTCGACCACCAGGGTGAAAACCTGTTGCGGACGTTTGGGTTTGTCTTCGGTCATGGCCTTTTCCTGCGCACAGCGTCGCCCCGCCTTTCAGGCCGGTTGTGGGAACGCAACGCCGCGCTCAATCCCGCAGCAATTCGTTGATGCTGGTCTTGCTGCGGGTCTGGGCATCGACCTTTTTCACGATCACCGCGCAATACAGGTTGATGCCGCCCTTGGACGGCATCGATCCTGCCACCACGACCGATCCTGCCGGCACCTCGCCATAGGTGACGCTGCCCGTCTCGCGATCGACGATCTTGGTCGACTTGCCGATGAACACGCCCATGCCCAGCACCGCGCCTTCGCGCACGATGCAGCCTTCCACCACCTCGGACCGGGCCCCGATAAAGCAGTTGTCCTCGATGATCGTCGGGCCCGCCTGCATCGGTTCCAGCACGCCGCCAATGCCGACACCGCCCGACAGGTGTACGTTCTTGCCGATCTGCGCGCAGGACCCGACCGTGGCCCAGGTGTCCACCATCGTCCCCTCATCCACATAGGCCCCCAGATTGACGAAGGACGGCATCAGCACGACGCCTTTGGCGATAAAGGCCGACCGGCGCACGATGCTGCCGTTGACGGCGCGGAACCCCGCCTCGCGCCAGCGGGCCGCATCCCAGCCCCTGAACTTGCTGTCGACCTTGTCCCACCAGCCGCCGCCCTGCGCCCCGCCGGACTGATGGTCCATGTCGTGCAGCCGGAAGCCCAGCAGCACCGCCTTCTTGGCCCATTGGTTCACATGCCAGGTGCCGTCGGCCCCGCGCTCTGCCACCCGCAGCCGGCCCTTGTCCAGCGCCTCGAGCGTGGCTTCCACAGCGTCGCGCGCCGCACCCGTGGTGGCGGGCGTGATGGTATCGCGGCCCTCCCACGCGGCATCGATGGCAGATTCAAGGGCGGCGTGGGACATCGGGCGTCTCCGGTTTCATATGGTCCTTATCTGGTTCAGCCTATAGACGGGCAGGTGACATGACGCAATCCAGCGAGTCCGCGATGAAAGACGACAGCCCCCGCAGCCATCCGTTCCGCGACAGTGGTGCCGATGTCGCCGCCGCAGATCAGATCCCCGATACCCCGCAAACCCGCGCCCCGGCTTACCGGCTGGCCTTTGCGGATGCGGATTTCATGATGCGCGACGACCTGCGTCCGGTGCGCCTGCAACTGGAACTGCTGAAGCCGCAGCTTGTCATGGATGAACGCGGCATCCGGTCCACCGTCATCCTGATGGGCAGCGCGCGGATTTCCGGGCCGGAACAGACAGGCAGCGCCCGGGGGCTGGCCGCGTGGTATGAGGTCGCCCGCGACCTTGCACGCCGCATCACCGAAAAAAGCCTGGAAAGCTATGGGCGCGAAGACGTGGTCATCACCGGCGGCGGGCCGGGGATCATGGAGGCCGGCAACCGCGGCGCGCAGGAGGCGGGCGGCCATTCGATCGGGCTCAACATTGTGCTGCCGCACGAACAGGTTCCAAACCCCTATGTCACGCCCGACCTGTGCTTCAACTTCCACTACTTCGCGATCCGCAAGATGCATTTCCTGATGCGCGCCAAGGCGATCTGTATCTTTCCCGGCGGCTTTGGCACCATGGACGAGATGTTCGAAAGCCTGACCCTGATCCAGACCGGGCGGATGAAGCGCATCCCTTTCCTGCTGTTCGGGCGCAAATTCTGGACCCGCGTGATCAACTGGCAGGCACTGGCGGATGAGGGTCTGATTGCCCCCGCTGACCTTGACCTGTTCCGCTTTGTGGAAACCGTGGACGAGGCCATGAAGATCATCGACAGCTGGGTTGACCCCTGCTGACGCCCTTTTGGGCACGAAGATTCACCGGCAGGGCGGAAGGCCCCCGCGCGGCTCAGGTCAGCACCCCGCGCAGCCAGCCATCGTCGAAGCCCACCCGCTCACACCCGGCAAAGCGCGCGATCCGGTCCAGCTCTGCCGCCAGCCGCGCCATCCGGCCCGCGCCAAAGCGCGCGCCCGCTTCGGGCCACAGCGCGCGCACCTGCAGCACGCCCGTATCCCGCCGCGCCTTCATGTCGATCCGCCCCACCAGCCGCGCCCCTTCCAGCAGCGGAAAGACGTAATAGCCATGGCGCCGCTGCGCCTCGGGCACGAAAACCTCGATCCGGTAGTGAAAGCCGAACAGGCGTTCCGCCCGCGCCCGGTCCCGCAGCGCCGGATCAAAGGGCGACAGAACGCGCAGCCGCGCGGGCGGCGCAGGGGCGGCGGCGGCGCGGGCCGGCACATCGGGCCGGGCCAGGCTGTGGCGGTGGCTGCCATCGGCCCCTTCCACGGCAAGTTCGGTGACCCGGCCTGCGGCCAGTTCCGCCTTGCACCAGGCACGCACCTCTTGCGGGGTGACGGCATTCCAATAGGCGCAAATCTCGCCCGGCGTGGCAAAGCCCAGCCGGTCCAGCGCCGAAGAACAGGCCCAGTCCACCACCGCGTCAACCGGCGGGCAGGGCAGGCGGTGTTCCTGCGGGATCACCCGTTCGGTCAGGTCATAGACCTTCTGAAACCCGTCGCGCCGGGTGATCTGCACCTGGCCTGTCCGCCACAGCCATTCCAGCGCGGTCTTGGACGGGTGCCAGTCCCACCAGCCGCCCCTGCCGCGCGCCTCACCCTCGCCCACGTCGGATGAGGTGACAGGCCCGTCGCGGGCAATCCGGTTCAGGATGGTGTCAAACTGCGCCTCGTACCCGTCGCGGAACCAGCGTTTCCAGTTGCCGTGCAGCCGGCCGGCATCGCGGGCAAAGCGCAGTTGCCAGTATGGGAACAGATGGATGGGCAGGACCGATGCATCATGCGTCCAGTGTTCAAACAGCGCCCGGTCCCGCTCCAGCAGGCGCTTCAGCGCCGGCGGCCGGTAGGCCGGACGGCGGGCGAACAGGATCATGTGGTGCGCGCGTTCCACCGTGGGGATGCTGTCCACCTGCACAAAGCCGATGCGCGCGATCAGCGCCGCCAGATCGGCCCCCTTCGCCGGGCCGGCCGGCACCTCGCCCAGCCCGTGCAGATGCAGGAACAGGCGGCGCGCGGCGGCATTGGGCAGGACGGGGGTCATGGCACAGCCGTAGCAGGTGCGCGGCGGCGGTCAATCCATGCGTGCCCCTTCGCACGGGGACCCTTGCGTTGACGCACGTCCTGGCAGGCCGCTAGCATTCAAGCCGTGCCGTGCGGCAATGCGATGAGGAACGCTGGCTTGGCGAGTAAGGAGTAATCAGTTCGATGAGTAAATACACCAAAACCCTGTCGCCGCCGGAAGGTGAGGCTTGGCTGGAGACGGTCGATGGGTTGAAATACTGGCTGTACGAACCTGGCCCGACTATTGGTATCCAAAGATCAGCGTTTACGGAAGACCCGAGTGTGTTCATGCATGTCTATGCAGGCGCAGGTCGGGATCACCGCCCCAACCATTTGTTCTTCTATAAGGGAACCCACATTGGTTTCGTGGATTACGAGATTAAGGATGGGTGGACAATGCCATTACCGCCAAAATCAGAAAGTGACCGTGAGGAAGTTCGCCGCAAAGGGAGGTATTTATTGTGGATCAGGACGGTTGGGATGCCGGTCTATGACCCGTCATGGAACTTCTTTCGCGATGAGGATGGCAAGCTTCGAAAGGACGAGGGCGGCCACTACATCTGGAACGGTCACGCCGATCCGAAAACACTGTATGTTACCGGACTGACCATGGCCGCCTATGTGGCGAGCAAGCGCGACAAATTCCCATCCCGGCGGGTGCAAGACGAGATGCTTCTGATCTGGGCAGACCTGTACGAGGGACTGAGGGGGAGGCTAAGATGGGAAAAGTATCTTGACGCCAGAACATTTGCCGATGGAAGTCCTACCCCGCTGCCTGAAATGCGGTTCGATGAGCGTGTCCTTAAACAGTTTGAGAGTGGAGAGTTGATCCGATGGGCACGCTTGACATCAATTTGGACATAATCACCCCCGAGCAGCTTCTTGAAATTACCCGCAGGCTGAGCGTTTCGGCAGGCTCTGGTGCCTGCGTGTTCTTTCAGGACAATCAGGCCCACCTTTTGCAGTGTGTGGGCACGGAAACTCTGGCGTCGGGACACAACTGGCAGGGTGCTGAAACAGCAATCCGACCGCCTGCCCGCCGGGAAAAACGTCCCGGTCCGGGGAAAGCGATTGCCCCTTTGGGCGGGATCAGGAAACGCGACCCGCGTTTCCCCCGCCCGCGCGGGACGGTGCCCCGCAGACCGGCAGGTCCGGGCACAACGTCAGGCCAGCGCCCGCCGTGGGCGGGTCGGGCGCTGGCCGGGGGCTTTGGCCCCCGGCTGGTCCTGATCCCGGCGCAGCGCCGTGGCAGGGTCGATGGCCCCTGCCATTGACGCGGTGAAAGTGCCTTCACCCCTCCGGGCGGGATCAGGAAACGCGACCCGCGTTTCCCCGCGCGCGCGGGACGGTGCCCCGTAGACCGGCAGGTCCGGGAACAGCGACAGGCCAGCGCCCGACCCGGCGGGCGAGAAGCGCCCGCCATGGGCGGGTCGGGCGCTGGCTGGGGGCTTTGGCCCCCGGCCGGTCCTGATCCCAGCGCAGCGCTGTGGCAGGGGCGATGGCCCCTGCCACTGAAGCGGTGAAAGTGCCTTCGTCGGTGCGGGCGGGACCAGGAAACGCAGCGCGTTTCCCCCGCCCGCGCGGGACGGTGCCCCGCAGATCAGCAGGTCCGGGCACAACGGCAGGCCAGCGCCCGGCCCGGCGGGTGCGAAGCGCCCGCCGTGGGCGGGTCGGGCGCTGGCCGGGGGGCTTTGGCCCCCGGCTGGTCCTGATCCCAGCGCAGCGCTGTGGCAGGGGCGATGGCCCCTGCCATTGCAGCGGGGGCAGCGCCTTCGCCTGTTCGGGCGGGAA
>Ga0315907_10001395_pt1 | contig 32623 bp, 20 predicted proteins | sample LakEriMetagenome_3_FD_203525 | JGI IMG/M metagenome (GOLD analysis project Ga0315907, IMG submission 203525) | Freshwater fungal communities from buoy surface, Lake Erie, Ohio, United States - Buoy 12 MA123 | ecosystem: Environmental > Aquatic > Freshwater > Lake > Lake biofilm | place: USA...
GTGGGTGTGCCCCGGGCCGGGACCGGGGGCGCCGGGGGCGGTGGCACGGCTGTGGGCTTCTCCCGCATCACCGGCGAGATGCCGTCGCCCGGCACGAGCCGGTCGAGCAGCGGCAGCCACCAGCGCCGGCCGAACTCCGTCTCGCCGAACGTCTCTTCCAACCGGTTCACGATCTCCGTCGCCCCGCGGATCGTGCGGACGCGGCCTTCAGCGTCGCGGAGGACGATGTCGTACTCGTAGCGGCCGGTGGAGAGCTTGCTCCTGATCTCGTCGCTGCCGAGCAGCACGAACCGCACGGTCTCGTTCCCGGGCACGCCGGTGAACGTGACGGCCTCGGAGGCGATCCCGCCGAAGGTGAGCGTGGCGGTCACGGGGCCGGTGGTTGCAAGCGGCAGCTGCGTCTCCAGGGCCACGATGGGCCGCAGGTTGTCGTGGCTCGTGTACTGCGGGCCGAACGAGCCGAGCACGAGAGGCAGCGAGACGGTCGCCTCGCCCGTGGCCAGATCGATCGCGGCGGCGCCGTGGCCGATCGTGGACGCGGTCAGGCCCGTGCTTTCGGGATCGACGTTGCGGGAGAGCAGCCCGCCGATGGACTCATCGTCGAGGATCGTGACGTCGGCGGAGGCGAGGCTGATGCAGTAGTGCGTGCTGCCGGCAGGAGCAGGGAGGAGGGAGATCCGCACCGTCTCGTCCCACTCGAGGAGCGCGTCGGGCGCCACGGCGAGCCGGATCGCCACGCTCGACTTGCCGGCGGGGATCGTCACCGTGCCCTGGCCCGACGGGGAGAGGACAAGCGGCATACCGCCGACGGAGAGGGTGTAGTCGGAGGTGAGCGTCGCCCGTGTGAGCGGTGTCGGCAGGCTCGCCGCCACCTGAATCGCCACCGTCAGGTCGCCGGTGACGTTGCCTTCACCTCGGCTGATCACGAACTCGCCGCGGTCGGGGCCGAGCGCGGGATCCTCGGAGGCGATCGCGTCGGTGGCGGCGATCGAGACCTGCCGCGGGCCGATGACGACGTTGTTCGATCCCAGGCCGTTGAGCGACAAGGTCACGGCATCGGCGATCGAGCCCACGCCCGCCTTTGCCGGGAAGAACAACTTGTAGACCGAGGACGGATCGGTGGAGCCGTACAACCGCGGGATTGCCGACATGTCCATGAACATCTGGTAGGTGTTGGCGTCGGTCCGGGCGAAGGCCCGGAAGGCGAAGTCGTAGCTCGTGCCGCTGCCGATCCCGCCGGGGAGCAGGACGGTGTCGTTGGTGCCGGTGTAGGTCGCTCCCTGACCGGTCCGCGAGCCGGCCTGGACGCTGATCGTCGAGCCGCGCCATGACGACGCACCCTCGAACTGGACGGTGAAGTCGCCGCGCTCCGAGAACGAGCCGAAGCTGGTGCGGCCGTCCGTGCCGCCGACCTTCGAGGCCGGGCAGTAGCTGTCGTTGTCGAGATCGAAGCGGAGCGTGGGCTTGAAGCCGGCTACGCTGCCGCCGCTCACCACGCGGACGCCGACGCCGAGGATCGTGTTGCCGTTTGCGAACGCCCCGGCGGAGACGGCCACCTGGCCGAACGGAGTGGGGGCGAGCCGCCCGGATGAAAAACCGGTCGGTGCGGGCGCGACCGCCTGCACGGGGTTGCCGGTGATCGTGTTGCTCGCCTTATTGAACGCGAACGTGGTCGTATAGACCTCGTACACCTCGGACGTGCCACCGGAGCCGTACACGCCGAGTTGATTGGAAAAGCCCCGGCTCTGCCAGCCGTTCCAGGACAGGCCGCCGTTGATATCCACGCCGGCAAGCATGCGCCGGGCTTCGAGCGGCTCAGCGGCGATCGACCGGCCGCGGCGCCGGCGGCTGGGGCGGCCGGGGCGAGCAGACGCGTACGGACGCGGGCGGGAAGCATTGCGAAAGAGGCGCGAGAGCAGGGACGAACGTCGGGGGCGGCGCGAGCGGGGCATGGGGCACCTGGGGAGGGGCAGGGCAGGAACGGGCAGGACGCTAGAACAGGCGGGGCAAACACGGGCAGGACTGCACGACGCCACACGCCTGATCGGCGAGCGACATGGAAGCGCGGGGGAGAATAGCCGCTGCGAGGGGGCAGCGCCAAGGAGCCGGCAGCGCGGGCCGCGGGGAACAGCGATCACCGGCGGCTGTCGGTACGGCTGGCTGTAGCTGGCACCCCGTTGCGGCCTTGGCGGCCATGGCGCTTCCCCCCCGATGCTCAGAAGCCAGGGCGAGCGCGTCCGTCATGTGGTGGGAGAGGCCCCAGCAAATTAGCGATTCTTCGCGGTCGAGCTAAAAGTCATTGTGAGACAGATGCTTATGGATATCTCAAAATTTGCGGACATCGTAAGTTGTTTTGCGGCAACGACTTGCGTTCATCCGGATTTTCTGCAGCCCTTTTTCTGGTTCGTAAACTGTTGGAGGGTAAGTACTTACAGAGCTTTCGGTGCCGAAATCTTGTCCGATTCAGTCGGACCTAGTGTCGTGACTCACTCAGATGGGCCTTATCGAGGGCCTTTCTCGCTCGGGCGATTTTTTCAAGGATGTCTTCGGCCCTCCTTGACCACACGAAGAATGTTGGATTGGCATGGTGGTGGTCGACATGGCGCCGGATCGCATCGACCAACTGAGCAACGCTCTCGAACACACCGTTCCGAATTCGGTTGTGTGTCAGGTCCCGGAACCAGCGTTCGATGATGATCAGCCATGAACTGCTGGTGGGGATAAAGTGCATGTGGAATCGCTTGTTGCGTTTCAGCCAGTTCCGGACCTTGAGGTGCTTGTGCGCGGAGTAGTTGTCCACGACCAGGTTCTTGAGAAACCTGATCCACTCCTGATGCCGATGCCGCGGCATGCACTCGGTGATGATGCGGCCTTCGGCTAACTCGATCGCCGCGAAAAGCGTCGTCGTTCCGTCATCGACCAACTTCTCGACGACATGAGGATCGTTCGAAACCTTGAAACTCTTCGTGCGATGTGGCTGCAAACCATTGTCTTTCCAGACTCGCTGCACGGTGTCCTTGCTCACGCCGACAGCCTTCGCCATTGACCGTACGCTCCACTGCGTGGCGTTGGGCGACGTTTCCTGGGTGGTCTTCCGAATGATCGCCGCCTCTTTCTGGCCGCGAACGGGCACCGGCCGGCCGCCGCGTGGGGCATCTCGTTCGATACCCGCTATGCCGGAAGACACGAACCGGCTTCGCCAGATCCCGCCAGTTCGTCGAGTGCATCCCAGCTCTGAGGCGATCTGCTTGTTCTTCTGCCCATCTGCCGCCGCAAGAACGATCCTCGCTCGCTGTACCAACCGCGCCGGGGTGCTTCGCCCCCTCGACCACTTCACCAGCGTCGCTCGCTGTTCACTCGTCAGGGCAACTGGCTTGGTAACTCGCATGCGTTGAATCCTCCATGAGTAAAGAATTCAACGCCACTGCCGTAAATAAGTTGCGTTATTTACGAGACACTGCACTAGCCGGCTTCGCGGGGGCCGGCGAGAACCGTGCAGGCCGCGGCGTCGAGCGGCCAGCGGTCCTGCACGCGGTGGACGTCGGCGAGCGTCAGCGCCTCGACGATCGCCAGCGTCTCGGCGACGGTGCGATACCGGCCGGCGTGGGCCCACTCGCCGCCGACCTCGAACAGCCGGCGCCGCGGCCGTTCTCCGGCGAGAACGACGCGGCTGGCGAGCTTGTTGCGGGCCCGCTCGAACTCGCCGTCGCCAATGCCGGCGCGTCGCGCCGCGGCGTAGATCTCCAACGCCCGTTCCAGTGAGGCGTCCACGGCCTCGGCGTCGCACGACACCTGGGTGACGAACAGGCCGGCGTCGAGGAAGTCGTGATGGTGGAGCGTGGCCTGCTCGGCGGCTCCGGAGTCGACCAGCGCCCAGTAGAGCCGGCTGCCGGAGGAGTCGCCGAGCACGGTCGCCAGAAGCTTGGCGGCGTAGCGGTCGGCGTCGCGCTCGTCGGGACCGGCCGACATGCGCACGGCGTATTCGAGGGCCGCGGCCGGCCTGACCACGTGGCTCGTGCCCGCCGCGCAGGGCAGCGTTGGTGGCGGCAGCAGGATCCGGCCGCCGTCGTCCTCCGGCGACCAGTCGCCACACAGCCGTCGCGCCGCCGCCACGAGGGCCGGAAAATCGACCGCTCCGGTGGCGGCCAGGACCATCGACTCCGGGGCGTATCTTCGCCGGTGGTAGTCTCGCATGGCCTCCACCGGCAGAGCTCCGATCGACTCGACCGTCCCCAGCACGCTGCGGGCCAGCGGATGACCGCCGAAGAAGGCCGCGCGGCAGCGGTCGTCGGCGCCGAACGGTGGCTGGTCGTCGTACATCCTGATCTCCTCGAGGATGACGAGCTTCTCCGTGGCGAAGTCCTCGGCCCGGAGCACCGGCCTCATCATCTGCGCGAGCAGTTCCACGACCGCCTCCTGCTGCTCGGGAAGGACGACGGCGTAGTAGACGGTGTCCTCCTCGCTCGTGAAGGCGTTGGCCGAGGCGCCGAGGGCGTCGAACCGGCGGTTGATCTCGTCTCCCGACAGGTCCTCGGTGCCCTTGAACACCATGTGCTCGAGGAAGTGGCTCGCGCCCCAGATCGCGTCGTTTTCGTCGCGGGCGCCGGTGCGGACGAAGAACCCGACGCTCGTCGAGCAGGCGCCGGGCGTCGTCTCGGCGATCACGTCGAGTCCGTTGTCGAGTCGCTCATGCAGGAACGGCACCGGGCACCTCCAGGGGCTCGCGGCCCAGCGACACGACCGACAGGTCACGGGGCGGCCGGTCCGCCAGCCAGCGCTCGATCGAGTCGACCGTGAGCCGATCGTAGTGGGCGAGTTCCTCGGCGAGCGTGCGGATTCCGCCGAGGTGATACCACTGGCGGGCGATGGCGCCGGCGCGGGCGGCACTCGACTCCTGCTGCATCACGAGGCCGCTCTTCGCCCGGGCCTTGACCCGATCGACCTCGTCAACGCTGATCGTGCCCGGCAGCCGGTCGATCTCGGCGCGGATGACGTCGAGCGTCTCCTGGGCCCGCGCTGCGGTCGTCCCCGCGTAGCAGACCGCCATGGCGAAGTCGCGGTGCGTCTGGTAGCCGGCGGAGACCGAATAGCAGAGCCCGCGGCGTTCCCGCACCTCGGTGAACAGCCGCGAGCTCGAGCCGCCGCCGAGGATCGCCAGGGCGGCGGTGGCTTCGTACGACTCGTCGCAGCGGTACGGTGGCACCGACCAGCCGAGCGCCACGTGCGTCTGCTGTGAGTCGTGCTCCACGTGCCGGACGGCGGGCCCGCGGCTTCCCGTGGCCACCGCCCCGGCGACGCCCGGCGGCCAGTCGCCGAGCAGCCTGTCGATCCGGGCCACGAAGTCGTCCCAGTCGATCCTCCCCGCGATCGCCACGATCGTGCCTTCGGGCCGCAGGTTGGTGCCCAGAAACATACCGACGTCCGCCGCTGAGAGCCGCTCGACGTCGGCGCTGATGCCCTCCGCCGGCATGCCCCAGGGGGACGGGTAGTGCAGCTGGCGCAGCGCGAGCAGGGTGCGGTGCGCCGGGTCGTCCTCCGTGCCGGCCAGGCCCTGAAGGATCATCTGCCGGGCGTTCTCGAACTCGTCGGCCGGAAGCCGCGGTCGGCGGATGATGTCTGCATAGACGGGCAACGCGGCCGGAAGTTGCCGGGCCACCATGGCACCGGAAAAACTGGCGTGGCTGGTCGACACGGCCTGCGACCACTGCACGCCCGCGGTCTCGAACGCCTCGACCACCTCGCGGCTCGTGCGGTCGCCGGCGCCGCGCAGGCACATCTCACCGGCGAGCGCGGCCAGGCCGCACCGACCGGGTCCGTCGTGGATCGCCCCGGCCGGCGTGTGGAAGGCGATGGCGGCCGATTCGAGCCCGGGCAGGTGCTCGCCGAGGAGCGTCAGGCCGTTGTCGAGAATCGTGGAGAAAAGGGATTGTTTCACGGTGCGGAGCCGGCGAACCGATGGCGAATACAGCGGGCACGACCGGCCGCACCGCTCGGAGCAGCGGCGGTCAGAAGGGTCCGGTCAGAGCAGGGCCGGTTCGGCCAAGGCCGGCTCCGACGCCTGCACCACTTTGTACACGGTCCGCGTCCGACGGAAACCCAACCGCTGATAGAGCCGTACCGCGCGGGAATTCTCGGCGGTCACCTCGAGGGCCGTGACGCCGACGCCCGAGTGGCGGAATTCCGCCAGGGCCCGGGAGAGCAGGCAACTGCCGAGGCCCAGACCCCGATGGCCGGGGACGACGCCGATGTTCTGGATCATGCCCACGCCGGTCGCGTCCACGACGCCCTGGATCGTGCCGCACCACTGGAGCGTGGCGATGCCGTCGCCGCGCACGATCAGCCAGGTGGCGGCAGGGAGAAAGCCGGGCTTGCGCCGAATTTCCCGCATCAGGCGGCGGCAGCCGTCGAGGTCGCCGAGGCAGGGGAAGACGACGGCGTCAATCTCGTCGCGGAACGCACGATGCTTCGTGCGGGCATGCACGTCGAGCAGATCCTCGCTCCAGGCGACGAAGCGGTAGCCCGCCGGCAGGTCGGCGGTGAAGGCCGGGGACCGTCGGTCCGCCTCCATCCGAAACCGCTTGAAGTAAGTTGATTCCACGGCCCGGCTTCCGGCTCGGAGGCGTGCCATCCCGGCCCGCCACAACCTGCACGGTAAGAATGCCACGCGAAACGGTCAACGCGCCGGTCGATTTATGCATGGAAGGGGGGTTACGGTCGCGTTGGACGCGGAACCCGGGCAAAATCATCCGGCCGGGTTGCGGGCTGCCACGGCTTCAGCGTACTATTTTTGAACCTTCAAAAAATGAATTTTGGCATCCCAAAACCCCGCGCCTTCGCCAAGCCGCCGGTCGGCTCGACGGCCGGTCGGCCCGTGATGCGGCCGGTGCCGCTGCTGATCGCCGCCATGCTGGTCGGCGGCTGCTCGGCCCGCGAGGCCGCAACGCCGCGGGGCAAGCCGCTCGTCGTGGCGACGACGACGATCGTGGCGGATCTGGTGCGGCAGGTGGCCGGAGACCGGGTCGCGATCGACTGCCTGTTGGGCGACGGCATCGACCCGCACTCCTACAAGGCCACCCCCCGTGACGCCGACCGGCTGCGGGCCGCCACCCTCGTCGTCGCCTCGGGCCTGCACCTGGAGGGCAAGCTTTCCGACCTGCTCGACAAACTCTCCGCCACCATGCCCGTCGTGGTCGTCGCCGATGCCGTGCCGCGGGAGTTGCTCCTCGATGCCGGCGGCGGATTTCAGGATCCGCACATCTGGTTCGACGCCCGGCTCTGGAGTCGGTGCATCCCGGCGGTCGAGGAGGCGCTGACGAAGATCGACCCCGCCGGTGGCACGGAGTATCGGCGCCGGGCGGACGCGCACCGCGTGGAACTCGAGGCTGCTGACGAGCGCGTGCGCCGCACGATCGCCTCGATCCCCGCCGGGCGCCGCGTGCTCGTCACCGCCCACGACGCCTTCCGTTACTTCGGCCGCGCCTACGGCATCGAGGTCGTCGGCGTGCAGGGGACGAGCACCGAGAGCGAGGCCGGGCTCAACGACATCAACCGGCTCGTCGGGCTGCTCGTGGAACGGGACATTCCGGCGGTGTTCGTGGAGACGAGCGTGTCGGACCGCAACGTGGCGACGCTCGTCGAGGGGGCGGCGGTCGGCGGCCATGCGGTGGCGATCGGCGGCCGGCTCTATTCCGACTCCCTCGGCCCCGCGGGCAGCGGCGCCGAGACCCTGGTGGGCACGCTCGAGGCGAATGCGCGGACGATCGCCGCCGCCCTCGCCGGTCCCCCGGCCGGCGGGCCGGCAGCCGCCGGGGCGCGGTGACATGGCCGCCGATGGCGTCAGACGGCGGCCGCTGGTCGAGTTTCATGACGTCACCGTCGCCTACGGCGGGCGGCCCGTGCTCTGGAACGTCGATCTGACGATCGACGCCCCGTGTCTGTTCGGTGTCATCGGCCCCAACGGCGCCGGCAAGAGCACGCTCCTCAAGGCGGCGCTCGGGCTCGTGCCCCTGCTCGGCGGCCACGTGCGGTTCTTCGGCAAGCCGTTCAGCGCGGTCCGGCACCGCGTTGGCTACGTGCCGCAGCGCGAGACGGTCGACTGGAACTTTCCGGTGACGGCGCTCGACGTCGTGCTCATGGGCACCTACGCAGCCCTCGGCTGGATCCGTCGCCCCGGCCCGCGGGAACGGGCGCTGGCCCGCGAGTGCCTCGACCGCGTCGGGCTCGCCGACGTGGGTGAACGGCAGATCGGCAGGCTCTCGGGAGGGCAGCAGCAGCGCGTGTTCCTGGCGCGGGCGCTCGCCCAGCGGGCCGACGTCTATCTCCTCGACGAGCCCCTGGCGGGCGTCGACGTCCGCTCGCAGGAGCGGATCTTTGCCGTGCTCGCGGAGCTCCGCGATCAGGGACGGCTCGTGGTGGTCGTGCACCACGACCTGCGGACCGCGGTCGAGTGGTTCGACCGCGTCGCGCTCGTCGACATGCGGCTCGTGGCCGCCGGACCGACCACGGAGGTGCTCACGGCCGACAATCTGCGCCGGACCTATGCCGGGCAGCTTGACGTGCTCGAGGAACTGGGCCGGGCGGTCGCCGCACGGGGCCGGACGTCATGAGCCTTGCCAACGTCGTTCCCGGTCTGCTGGCCGCGATCCACTACAACACGCTCGTCGTGGCGTCGGCCATGGCCGCCGTCGGGTTCGCCGCGGGCATGGTAGGCAGCTTCGCGATGCTCCGTCGTCGGGCGCTCGTCGGGGACGCCGCCGCCCACGCCAGTCTCGCCGGCGTGGCGGCGGCGTTCCTCCTCACCGGCCGGCGCGACCTGCCGACGCTGCTGCTCGGCGCGCTGGCCGCCGCGGCCGCGGGCATGGCAACGCTCGTCGTGATCCGGCGCTGCACGCGGACCCGCGACGATGCCGCGACGGCGCTCGTGATCGGCGTCTCGTTCGGTCTGGGGATCATGCTCGTTTCGGGCATTCCGCGCTGGGGCTATGCGGGCAGCGCGGGACTGGAGCAGATGCTGCTCGGGCATACCGCGGCCGTCACGGCCGTCGATGCGGCGCTGCTGGCCGCGGTCTCGGCCGCCGCGGTCCTCGTCGTCGTCTGCTTCCGCAAGGAGGCGACGCTCGTCGCCTTCGACGCCCCGTTCGCCGCGGCGGCAGGCTGGCCGGTGACGGCGATCGACGTCGCGTTGCTCGGGCTCGTGGCGGCGATGGTCGTCGTCGGGCTGCCGGCCGCCGGTGCCGTGCTCGTGACGGCGCTGCTGGTCATTCCCCCGGTGGCGGCGCGGCAGTGGACGGAGCGGGTCGGTCCGCTGCTGCTGCTCGCCGGTATGATCGGGCTCGTCGCCGCCCTGGCCGGAGTGGCGGTGACCGCGGCCGTTCCGCGGCTGCCCACCGGGCCGATCGTGGTCCTGGCCACGGCGGCGATCTGCTTCCTGTCGCTGCTCTTCGCCCCCGGCCGCGGTCTCGTGGCCCGGATGATCGAGCGGGCGGCTGTCGCGCGGCGGGCCGCCCGCGGGATGCTGCTCGACGGCTGCCGTCGGGCGGCCGGCGACACCGGCGACGCCCATTTCGACACCGCGGTCGTCATGGCGGCTGTCTTCGGGGACGACGCCGCGGCAGCTCGCGTGGCACGGCGGGCCTGGGGGGAACTCGTGCGGCACGCACTGGTCGCGCCCGCGGCTCGGGGCGCCGCCGCGCCGAGCGGCGACTGGCTGCTGACGCCGGCCGGTCGGGCGGCCGCCGGCGAACGGGACCGGCGTCGCGCCGCCTGGCTGCGGCTCCTCGAAACCGCGCCCGACGAAGTCCGGCGGAGTCTGACCATCGATCTGCCCGACCTGGGGAGGCAGATTCCATGAGCGGATGCATCCCCGCCGCGCTGGCGGTGACGTGGCCGGCGTGGTCGATGCACGGCTGGGCGATCGCCACGGCCGCGGTGGTGGCCGCCGCGTGTGCGCTCGTCGGCACGCTGCTGGTGGTGCGCCGGCTGAGCCTGCTCGGCGACGCGGTCAGCCATGCCGTTCTCCCCGGACTCGTGATCGCCGTGCTCGCCGGTGGCCGGCCGGGCGGGCCGCTCGTGTTCGCCGGCGCGCTGGCGGCCGCGGTCGTCACCGTCTGGACGGCGCGGGCCCTGGGAACGGCCGGCGGCCTCGACGAGGACTCCGGTGCCGGCGTGGTGTTCACCAGCATGTTCGCCCTCGGCGTCGTCCTCGTGACGGTCTACGCACGCGGCATGCACCTCGACCCGCAGTGCCTGCTCTACGGCGACCTCGAATACGTGCCCTTCGACACGGTGGCGATTGCCGGCCGGGAACTCCCCCGGGCGTTCGTCAGCGGTGCCGTGGTGTTCGCGGTGCTTGTGACCGCGGCGCTGGCGACGTGGAAGCTGCAGGTGTTCACCGCCTTCGATGCGGACGCGGCGCGGGCAGCGGGCGTGCCGGTGGCCGCGGTGACGGCAGGCTTGCTGGCGGCGACGGCCGCGGCGACGGTGGCGAGCTTCGAGACGGTCGGGGCCGTGCTCGTGGTCGCGCTGCTCGTGGCCCCGGCGGCGGCGGCCGAACTCCTCGTCCGCCGCCTGCACCACGTGGCGATCGTCGCCGTGCTGCTGGCGGTGGCCGGTGCGGTCGCCGGCTACCTGCTCGCCTGGCTGTGGAACGTGAATGCCGCGGGGGCGATCGCCGTCGTGCTCGGCGCGGAGTACGCGGTGGCCGCCTGCCTGGCACCGGAAGACGGGATCATCGCCCGCCTGCGGGGCCGCATCGGTCTCGCCTGGCGGGTGGCGTGCGAGGATCGTCTGGCGGCGCTGTGGCGCGGCGAGGAGAGCGAATTGGCCGGCCCGGCGGCACGGCCGACGCTGGGACCGCTCGCCGCCGCCCGGCTGCGGATCGGCGGGCTCATCGAGCGGCGTGACGGCCGCTGGCGGCTCACGCCCCGTGGTCGCCGCGATGCGGAGATGATCGTCCGCTCGCATCGGCTCTGGGAGGCCTGGCTGGGGCGGCACGCCGAACTTCCGATCGACCACCTCCACCCGCCTGCCGAATGGGTCGAGCATCACCTCGGCAGCGAGTTGCGACGCCGAATCGAGGCGGACCTGGGGCACGGCGCGGGCGACCCGCACGGACGCGACATCCCGCCCGAGTCGTGACGGTCTGCGGGATCCACGCACCCGGCGGCACCGGGTCCCATTCAGCGTCGGCCGGCCCGCCGGGCCGCGGGACGACCACCGGCCGTCTGGCCGGCCGTCGCAAAGCGTCGCAGCAAGGCCAGATTGCGGACGTCATTTGCCGGCGTGGGCCGGCCATCGGGCCCTTCCTTTGGCGTCTCGAGGATCAGCGGCACGTCCGCCAGCCCGGGGTGGGCGACCAGCAGGGCGAAGGCCCCGCGGCCGATCTTGCCGCGGCCTAGTTCCTCGTGCCTGTCCACCCGCGAGCCGAGTTCGCGTTTCGAGTCGTTGGCGTGGATCAGTTTCAACCTCCCCAGGCCGATGTGGCGGTCGAAGGCGGCGAGCGTCGTGTCGAGCGCGGCCCGCGGGAAGAGCGGGTAGCCGGCCGCGAAGACGTGGCACGTGTCGAGGCAGACGCCGATCCGCGCGCGCCGGTCGCGGTCGGCGTCGACCACGGCGAGGATCGCCCCGATCTCCTCGAACCGGGCGCCGAGGCAGGATCCCTGGCCGGCCGTCGTCTCGACGAGGATGCCCGCCGCGAAGCCGGCGGTCCGATCGAGCGCCTCCGCGATGCCGTCAGCCGCCGCCTGCACGGCCTCTTCCACCGGGCGTTCACCGGCGGCCCCCGGATGGGCGACAACCCAGGGGAGCCCGAGCTGTTCCGCCCGTTCCAGTTCGAGCACCAGTCCGTCGACCGAGCGGCGGCGCAGGGCCGCGTCGGCGGAGGCCGGGTTGATCAGGTAAGAGTCGTGCGCGACCACGAGGCCGAGTCCGGCGGCGCGGACGGCGGCGCGAAACTCCGCGGCCGCGGCCGGCGGGATCGGCGCCGCATCCCAGCGGTTGACGTTTCTGGTGAAGATCTGCAGGCAGGTGCAGCCGGTCTCCGTGGCCCGCTCCACCGCGCGGTGGAAGCCGCCGGCGATCGACTGGTGGGCTCCGAGGAGTCGTCGCCCGGCGGTCATCCGGCTTCGGGCCATGTCCGAATCCTCAAGCTGCGGCGTGCATTCGGCCGGCCCGGTGTGGCGCGTCCGAGCCGGGGCGGAGTGTAGCGGTTTTCGTCCCGTCTTTGCCGTTCGGCCGCCGGCATCCTACACTTGGCGGCTGGCACCGGTTCCGCCCTTGGCCGGGCCGTCGCGCGGAGATTTCGTCGTGTTCGACCTCGTGCAACTGCTCGCCATCTTCGGCACCGCCGCGGTGATCGGCATGGCCGTTGCCGTCGCCTTGCGTCCGCTGCGTCAGGCGCGGGCCGCGGAGCGATTGACCTCCGCACAGCGTGGCTTCCATCGCCAACGGGAACTGCTCGAGGCGAAGTTCATCGAGCGGGCCGCAGCCAGCGGCAAGCCACGCGGGCTCCGCTGGGCCGACGTCTCCTTCGACGACGACGTGATCTATGTCCGCGACCGGCGCAGCCGCAAGCTCAAGGCGTTGGTGGCGATCGAGGTCAGCTTCGAGGCCATCGAGGGCGGGGGCATGGAGGAGGTGGAGGCCGTGGCCAACGTGCGGGCCGCGACTGCCGAGTTCCTCCACGACGGCACCCGCTGGGGCACCGAAGGACGCGTGTATTTCAACCTCGCTCCGTCGGCCACCGTCCGCTATCTCGCCGCCGATCTGGAACTGGTGGCCGAAGAACACGCTGCGGACAGGTCCTGATCGAACTGCCCGACTTACTGTCTTGAACAGCTGTCTGGATCAGCGGCGTGGTCGGGGACGAGCCGGGAAACTTTGACGGCTTCGACCACGGAACCTGGTGAACTTCTGCGGGTCGTAACCGTCGGCCGGGCGGATCGGGCCGCCGGGCGACGATTGGCAGGGCGGGGAACTCCTGCCGTCCAGGATCGGCTGACGATGCGTTGCGCGTCCATGACACGAGCGCCTGGCCGCACGTTCGACGCCCTGTGCGCAGCGGTGCTCTGCGTCGTGCTGGCCGGCGCCGCCGCCCGGTCCGCCGGCGCCCCGCCAGTCGGCAACGCCGTCGTGGCACCGTCCGCCGTGACCGGTGCCGCGGTCCAGCCGGATGAAGACCCGCTGCCCGTCGCGCAGGGACATCTGCGCCGGGCTCGCGGGCATCGCGATGCTTCCTGTCAGTTGCTCCGCGACGGCGATCGCCATGCCGTCGACGGGTACTACGCGGCGTGCGAAGAGGCCTGGAACGCGGTCTGGACCTGCCCCGGTTCGGCCGACGTCCTCGCTGCGGCGGCCGAGGTCTACGCCGACGGGCTCGCCGGACTGCTCGAGGCGGCGCGGCGGCACGGCCGGCTCGGGCCCGAGGGCCTGTGGCTGGGGACGTCGTCGCGGCCGATCCTGGTCCCGATCGAGCCGCGGGCGTTGCCGATCGTCGCCGCCGATATCGGCAGCATCGAGCCGCAGGCCCAGCCCGACGACGACCGCATCAGCCGGCGGCACCTGCGGGCTGGGTTCGGCCTGCCGGTCGTCGTCAGGCTCGCTCCCGGACCGGCGGAGAGCGTCGCGGCCGATTACGCGGCGCCGCGGCAGTCGCTCGCCGCCACTGCGGTGCTGCGGTTTCGTCTGCCGGGCGGGGAGACGTTCCTGCAGAAGTTCGCCGGTCCGACGGCGCGGGATCATGCCCCGGCGGTGCTCGACCTCGCCAATCCCCAGGAGATCGCCGCCGTCCAGATCGGACCGGTCCGTCCCCCTCTCGCCGCCGACCTGACCGCGCCGCTCCTCGACGCCCTCGCCGGCATGCCGCGGACGGGGATCGAGGGCTTCCTGCAGCCGTTCGGTCCGGGCGACACGCAGCCGCATCTGGAGATGCTCGAGCCGCGGCAGCCGGGCCGGATCCCGGTCGTCTTCATCCACGGGCTCGCGAGCGACGACGGCACGTGGTACGACATGATCAACGAGCTCCGTGCCTGGCCCGTGTTCCAGCGCCGCTTCGAGCCCTGGGTCTTTCACTATCCTACAGGCGCGTCGTTTCTGCAGTCGGCGGTCGCGCTCCGCCGGCAGCTTTCCGACGTCGTCACGCGGCTCGACCCGGCAGCCGCCGATCCCAGCCTGCGTAACGTCGTCCTCGTCGGCCACAGCATGGGGGGGCTGCACGCCAAGCTGCAGGTGGTCGACCCGGGCACGGCCCTGTGGGACGCGGTGAGCACCCGGCCGTACGCCGAGATGCGCATGCGGCCGGACATCAAGGAGCGGCTGTCAGAAAATTTCTTCTTCTCGCCCCGGCCGTACGTGAAGCGGGTAGTGTGCATCGCCACGCCGCACCGCGGTTCGTCGCTGGCGGTCCGTGGGGTGGGCAAGCTGGCGTCACTCACCGTCCGCCGACCGCCCGAGATGACGGCCGTGTACGCCGCCATCCAGCGGCAGAACCCCGGCGCCTTCCGGGCCGACTACGCCCGCCGGCTGCCGACGACCATCGACATTCTCCGTCCCGACTCGTCGATCCTCCAGGCCTTGGAGCGGCTCCGGCCGGCCTGCTGGGTCACGGTTCACAGCGTCGTGGGGGACGGCCATGTGTCGGTGCTCGGCGGCCGCGACGACGGCGTCGTGCCCGTGGAAAGCGCGCACACGGCTGGCGCCGTCAGCGAGATCACCGTTCCCGCCTCGCACACCCGGGTCCACCATCACCCGCGGACGATCGAGGAGATGCGACGGATTCTCCTCCAGCACCTCCACGAAACCGGCCTCGATCGCGCCGGCGGGCAATGAACCGCCGCGTCGTGGCGAAAAGGGCCGAGGAACCTTGAAGAAGGGCGGGGCAAAAGAAAAGGACCCGTGGTTGGGGAAACCACGGGTCCGAAGCGGCTATCGAAGTGTGGGTCTTGGGGGGGAACAGCCGCTGACGAGACGCTCTTGTATGGTGGTGGGGATCGAGCCCGAAGGACTCGAAAACCCTCATAAGCACAAATATACACCAGATTTTCGCGCCCTGTCGAGAGGGATTTTTATCGGGCGAGGGCGGGGGCATGGGGCAATGGGCCTTGAAACGCCCAGTTTCGCCCTGCCCCGCTGGGCATCCCCGTGCCCGATGCGGTACTTTCTCCGCGTCCGGCAGGCGGATGTCGCCGGCTCCCATCCCCTCCAACCGGAACCAACCATGTCTGCACGTCCCGCCGACCCCTTTTCCGCCCGCTCCACGCTCCAGACGGCTGCCGGTCCGGTCGCCTACTACCGGCTGCGCGCCCTGGACGACGCCGGCGTCACCAACACCGCCCGGCTTCCCTACTGCCTGCGGATGGTCCTCGAAGCGCTGCTGCGAACCTGCGACGACTACGAGGTGACCGCGGCCGACATCCGGGCGCTGGCCACCTGGAACGCCGCCCGGCCGGCCGAGGTCGAGATCCCCTTCAAGCCGGCCCGCGTCGTGCTCCAGGACTTCACCGGCGTCCCCTGCGTGGTCGACCTGGCGGCGATGCGGGCGGCGATGCGCCGGCTCGGCGGCGACCCGCGAAAAATCAACCCGCTGGTGCCGGTCGACCTCGTCATCGACCACTCCGTGCAGGTCGACGCCTTCGGTACGTCCGACAGCCTGGAGCGGAACGTGGCGATCGAGTTCGACCGCAACGCCGAGCGGTATGCGTTCCTGCGCTGGGGGCAGCAGGCGTTCCGCAACTTCCGCGTCGTGCCGCCGGCGATCGGCATCGTCCACCAGGTGAACCTCGAATACCTCGCCGGCTGTGTCTTCCTGCGCGAGCCAGACCCGCGCGGCCCCGACGCCCTGCCCGTCGCCGTTCCCGACACGCTGGTCGGCACCGACAGCCACACGACGATGATCAACGGCCTCGGCGTGGTCGGCTGGGGCGTGGGGGGCATCGAGGCCGAGGCGGTGATGCTCGGGCAGGCGCTGTCCCTGCTCCTGCCGGAGGTCGTGGGCTTCGAACTCACCGGCAGGCTTCCCGCCGGTGCGACGGCCACCGACCTCGTGCTCACCGTCACCGAGATCCTGCGGAAGGCCGGCGTGGTCGGGAAGTTCGTCGAGTTCTTCGGGCCGGGGCTGGCCGGGATGTCGCTCGCCGACCGGGCGACAATCGCCAACATGGCCCCCGAATACGGCGCCACGATGGGCTTCTTCCCGATCGATGACGAGACGCTTGCCTACCTCCGGCTTACCGGACGGCCCGAGGCGCAGGTGACCCTCGTCGAGCGGTACATGAAGGAGCAGGGGCTGTTCCGCAACGCGGCCGCACCGGTGCCCGAGTTCACGACGCGGCTGTCCCTCGACCTGGGAAGCGTCGTGCCCTGCCTCGCCGGGCCGAAGCGGCCACAGGACCGGGTGCCGCTGGTCGACGTCAAGCGGGCGTTCGCCGAATCGCTCACCGCACCCACCGCCAAGCGTGGCTTCGGCCTCGAGGGAGCGGCGCTGGACCGCACCGGTGCCGTCCTGGTGGACGGCCGCAGCGACGAAATCCATCACGGTGCCGTCGTCATCGCCGCGATCACGAGCTGCACCAACACGAGCAATCCGAGCGTGATGGTCGCGGCGGGCCTCGTGGCGCGGAAGGCCGTGGCGAAGGGGCTGTCGCGGAAGCCGTGGGTGAAGACCAGTCTCGCTCCGGGATCACGGGTCGTGACCGACTACCTGGAGCGGTCGGGCCTCGCCAAGGACCTCGACGCGCTCGGCTTCCAGACCGTGGGCTACGGATGCACGACCTGCATCGGCAACTCGGGTCCGCTCCCCGACGCCGTCGCCCAGGCCGTCACCGAGGGAGATCTCGTCGCCGCCGCCGTGCTCTCCGGCAACCGCAACTTCGAAGGCCGCGTGAATCCGCTCGTCAAGGCGAACTGGCTCGCCAGCCCGCCGCTCGTGGTGGCCTACGCCATCGCCGGCACGACCGACATCGATCTCGCCACGGAACCGCTCGGCACCGGCACGGACGGCCGCCCCGTCTTCCTCCGGGACATCTGGCCCACTGCCGACGAGGTGCGGCAGACCGTCGAGCAGGCCGTCGTGCCGGCGCAGTTCCAGGCCCGGTACGGCAACGTCTGGGAGTCGAACCCGCGCTGGAACGCGGTGCCGACGACCGCCGGGGAACTTTACGACTGGGACGCCGCGAGCACCTACATCCAGGAGCCGCCGTTCCTCGCCGACATCACACGCGAGGCCGTGCCGCCGCAGAGCGTGCGCGGGGCACGGGTCCTGCTCGCGCTCGGTGACAGCGTGACCACCGACCACATCTCGCCCGCGGGGAGCATCGCCAAAGCGAGTCCCGCGGGAAAGTATCTCGTGGAGCATGGGGTGCCGCCGGCCGACTTCAACAGCTATGGCGCCCGGCGCGGCAACGACCGCGTCATGACGCGGGGCACCTTCGCCAACATCCGCATCCGCAACCTGCTCTGCCCGGGCACCGAGGGGGGCGTCACCCGGCTCCTTCCCGGCACCGACGTGATGCCGGTCTACGACGCCGCGATGCAGTATCGGGAACGGGGCACGCCGCTGGTCGTTCTCGCCGGCACCGAGTACGGCACCGGCAGCTCGCGCGACTGGGCGGCCAAGGGGACGATGCTGCTCGGCGTCCGGGCCGTGCTGGCGGCGAGCTTCGAGCGGATCCATCGCTCCAATTTGGTCGGCATGGGCGTGCTGCCGCTCGTCCTGCCGGAGCCTTGGCAGCAGCTCGGGCTGACCGGCGAGGAGACGTTCGACATCCCCTTCGCGGGGCTCGCGCCGCGGGCCACGGTCCTGGTGCGGGCGACCGCGCCGGACGGGAAGGTGCGCGAGATTCCCTGCCTCGTGCGGATCGACACTCCGGTGGAACTCGACCAGTTCCGTGCCGGGGGTATCCTGCCCTTCGTGTTGCGGAAGCTGCTGGGATGAGAATCGGTCGGATGCCGGCGGGCTGTTGACACGCGGATGTTGCGCGTGGCGGTTCGGGGGTGCCCGCGGCCCGAGCGTCGGACGTTCGCCTTGGCCTTCCAGGCCTCGGCTCCCTGCATGTCCGCTGCGCTTCGGCATCCATGCCTTCGCTTGCTCCCAAAGCCCGACTCTCGGGGCATGGGCACCCCCTCACGGATCCACGAGCGGATGCCGCAGGGTTGCGTCACTCGGCGACGGGGACGCGGCTGCCGAGAAGGCCGGTCATCGCCGGGGTGGCGCCGCCAAAGATGCCATCCCGGAAAGCCGGCCGCCGGCGGCGGATGAAGCTCTCCGTCACCACGAGCAGCGCCGGCAAGAATACGAGCTCGGCGACCGTGGCGGCCGCCACCGCGCCGCAGGCGAGCATTCCGAAGCCCGCCAGCGACGGCACGCTGCTCGCGGTCACGGCGGTGAAACCCACCGCCAGCACCACGCCCCCGATCACGACCGCGTTGCCCGTCTCGGCGATCGCCCGACGGACGGAGGTGGCGATCGACAGGCCGGCGCGGCGATTGCGGGCGAGCGCCGAGAGCACGTGCACCGTGTCGTCCACGGCCAGGCCCAGGCAGACGTTGAACACGATCACCGTGGCCGGGTCGAGGGACCGGCCGGTGGCCTGGAGGATGGCGCCGATCACCGTCAGCGGAAAGACGTTGGGCACGAGGCTCACCAGGCCCGCGATCGGCGAGCGGAAGGCGACGGCGAGAATGAGGCCGATGACGACCACCTCCAGGAGCAGGCTCGAGCCGAGGTCGCGGACGAGCTGGCGGATGTTGCGCGCCGACACGACCGACAAGCCGGCGAGCTCGAACCGCCAGCCCGGTTGTCGGGCCGCGAGGTCGGCCAGCGCGGCGTCGATGCGGTCGTAGGCGGCGTCGAGGTTGCGGGAGCCGCGGTCCGCCACCCGTGCCCGCACGACCGCGGCCCGCTCGTCCGGCGCCACGAGATCGCGGAACTGCTCGGCGTCGAGCCGACGTCTCGCCCGGTCGCCGAGTTCGCCCGCGATGCTCGACAACGAGATCGCGTGGGAGATGCCTGCGGCCGATTCGAGAATGCCATGCACCTCCGCGAGCGCACCGGTCACGACCCCTTCCCGCCAGTCGATTCCCTCGGGCCAGCGGACGATCACGTCCACGCCGAGCGCCCCACCGAATTCCGCATCGACACGGGCCAGGGCCTGAGCCGCCGGTGCGCCGCGCGGCAGCGAATCGACGACCCGGTTGTCGGCGTCCAGCCCGATGCCCGCAAGGCCGAGAAAGAGCGTCGCCGCGCAGCCTGCGGCGGCGATCGGCCAGGCATGCCGCACGGAGAAGGCCGCCAGGGCGTTGGCAATCCGGCCCGCACGGCGCGACGATCGTCCCAGGCGCATGCCGCTGCAGAACCGGGTCGAGGCGATCAGCGGCGTGAGCAGCGTGACCGCGAGAAAACTCGCCAGCGCCCCGACCGCGGCCGCGATCCCGAACGTGCGCACGGCGTCGATCCGGGCCGCCGCCAGCGACGCGAAGCCGACGGCGGTCACGAGACTGGTGAGACCGCAGGCCGTTCCCACGCGCCTGACAGCGGCCGTCGAGGCGGCGAGCGGGTCGATGCCGCGGCGTACGCTGCGCCGCATGTCCTCGATGAAGTGGATCGAGTCGCAGGTCCCCACCACGAGCGCCAGCGAGGGCACGACGCTGGTGAGGATGTTCACCGGCGCCCCGCACAGCCCCAGCGTCCCGAGGGCCCAGACGGCGCCCACGAACGGGGGCACGCAGGCCACGATCGTCGACCGCAGGCTGCGGGCCACCGCCGCCGAGAGGATCACCGCCAGGGACAGGCCGAGCGAATTGAAGATCAGCATGTCGCGCCGCAGCGCCCGCGAGGCCTGCTCGCGGAGCGCCGGCAAGCCGGTGAGTTCGAGGTCGATGGTCGCGGCTCGTGCCGCATGCCTCGCGAGCATGTCCTCGAGCCGCGTGACCGTGGCCGCGAGCTGTGGCGGCCGGTCGGCCGTCGGCGACAGCCGGACCAGCAGCAGCGCGATCGTGGCATCGGTGGAAAGCAGGTGTCCGGCGACGAGGGGATGACGCAGCGCCCGTGCGCGGGCCGCATCCCGGGACTCGGCGTCGAGCGGGCCCTGCGATCGCGGAATCACCGGCAGCACGGCGCCGGACGCGCCGCTGCGCCGGACGTCAAAGATCGACCGCACGGTCTCCACGCCCTCGACCGTCCCGACCGCGCTGGCGAGTTCCCGCAGTTCGTCGAGCGCCCCCGCGTGGAACAGGTCGCCGTCGCGGGCCCGGGCGAGCACGATGCAGTCACGATCCGGCGTGCCGAACAGGGCGGCCACTTCGTCCACGAGCCGAAAGTCCGCGCGTGAGTCGCGGACCAGCGACCGCAGGTCATCGTCGAACCGGAGCCGGCAGAGCCCGCCGATCGCGAGAGCGGTGAGGGCGATCACCGCCGACCAGACCAGCAACCGCCGGCCGCGACGCGGGGTGCCGCCGCCGCCCGTCAAGGGAAGGCCGGCGGGTCCTCGTCCGGCGTCCGCTCCGGCGGCATCAGGTGGAGTTCCGCCGGATCGACGATCCAGCCCCGGCAGTTCTCCGCGCCGCAGCGGCACTCGATCGCGGCGTCGGCCGGCCAACTGTAGTCGATCAGGAGTTCGGCGCCCGGTTCGATCGGACGGATCGTTTGCAGCCACAACCGGTCTTCCTGGACGCTCTCGGTCTCTTCGAACCAGTAGAAGAGTTCGCAGTTCGGGTCGCAACTGTGGTTGAGGAAGCGGAGCGGCGCGGCGGGTTCCAGCAGCTTTCCGCTCGGCAATTCCATCACGTAACTCGAGTCTTCGGGGTGATCGTCGAGAATCTCGCCGAAGATCTCGCCGAGCACGGCGCCGCCGGGAATCCGGCGTCGGGCGAAGACCCCGCGGCCGACGTGAGTTTCGCCGACGCGGATCAGACGCTGCAGTTTTGCGGACGGGGCGGGGGGGGACGGTGTATGGTGGTGGGACATGGTTCTCAGGTTGCAGGCACGCGAGGCAGAGGCGGAACTTTACCGATGAGCCGAGGCACAGGTCAACGGTCAGGCCCACCACCGCGACGGGCGTGTGGATTCGTGCTCGGTGGCGTATGCACGGCGCTGGTGGCCGCTGCGGTCGCCGGCGACATTGCGGCCGAGAATGCGGCCGAGAATGCGGCCGAGAATGCGGCCGAGAATGCGGCCGAGAATGCGGCCGAGAATGCGGCCGAGAATGCGGCCGAGGCCCGCGCCCCCGGCGACACGCGCGACTGTCGCCTGCGGATCGCCTGTTTCAACGTCGAGAATCTGGCGGCCCCGGCGGAGCAACCGCGGATGAACCGGTTTCGCTTCGAGCCCGCGCGGCGCCGCCACCTGGAGCGGATCGCGGCGGTCATCGAGGCCCTCGCGCCGGACATCATCGTTCTGCCCGAGGTGATTTCGCACCGCGGCGTCGATGCTCTGGCCACGATTCTTCACGAAAAAGGGCTCGCCGACTACCGTGGCTGGCACGTCGACGGAAGCGACGCCTTCTCGGGATTCGACGTCGCGATCCTCGCCCGGATCGAGCCCGACCTCGTCGACGGGAGACGGATCGCGATTCACGTGCCGGCGCGGAAGGGGGGCCGGCGCCGCGACGACGCCGAGCCGGACGCCGCATCGCAGGGGGCGGCCGACGACGCATGGCTGCGGCAGGCGTACACGACGATCGACGACGCGGGCCGCGAACGGGCCGAGGAGGCGGTGCTGCAGCGGCACGCGCTCGCCTACTTCACGGTCTGCGGCCGGAAGCTGGGGGTTCTCGGCGTGCACCTGAAGAGCAATCCCTCGGACCAGTCGGCCAACGCCCAGCGGACGGCCGAGACGCGGATCGCACGGGACATCATCCGGCGGAAGATCGTGGCCAAGGGCTACCTGCCGGTTGTTCTCGGCGACATCAACGACTACGACCCGGACGTGCCGATGGCCGACCGGCGCCGCAGGACGCAGACCACGGTGCTTCGCGACCTCAAGGACTTCGATCCCGGCCGGGAGGGTGCGGAGCTCGTCAACGTCGCGTCGTTCATCCCCCGAGTGGCCGACCGCTACACGTCGCACTGGGATTTCAACGAGAACGGCGGCCCCGACGCCGACGACGTGTTCACGATGATCGACCACATCCTCGTGCCTCGGGAACTCGAGTCGGCGATCCGCCGGGCCTTCATCTGCCACGCCACCGACCTCGACGTCTCCGACCACTTTCCCGTGGTGGTCGATCTCGACCTCGGGCCGCCGGCGGGCAGGTGAGCGGAGCCTCAATGCCCGGCGGCCGAGTCCTGGAGGTATTCCCGCGGCTTGTAGAGCAGCACCACGGGCACCAGCAGCACCGTCGCCAGCGCCATGCAGCCGGTGAAGAACCAGTAGTACGCTGCGCCGGCGAGCGTCGAGTTGCCGGCGGCATCCTTCGTCAGTGAGTTCACCAGCGCCGTGAACAGGTTGCCGAGCGAGACGCTGAGCAGGTACAGGCTCATGACCAGTGACTTCATCTGCGGCGGAGCCTGCGTGTAGCTGAATTCCAGGCAGGTGATCGAGACCAGCACTTCGGCGGCTGTGATGACCACGAAGGCCGCCAGCTGCCAGACCACCGACGGCCAGCGGGCCGCCTCCGGCCCGAGGCCGTCCGCCGTCAGCCGTGCCGCCTCGGCGTCGATCAGGCCCTGGGCGTGGGCCGAGATCGCGAACGCCGCCACGGCGAGGGCGAAGCCGACGAGGATCCGGCGCAGCGGGGTGAAGTCGAGGAGCCGGCCGATCACCGGATAGATCACCATCCCGAACAGCGGGATGAAGGCGAGGATGAGGAGCGGGTTGATCGCCTGAATCTGGCTCTCCAGCCAGTCGATGCCGAGGAAGTGGCGGTTCATGCGCTCCGCCTGCTGCACCCAGGCGCCGCCGGTCTGGTCGTACAGCGACCAGAACACGGCCACGAGCAGGTACAGCGGCACGAGCTTGAGGATCGCCGCCAGCCCCTCCGGGCCGAAAGTCTCGCGGAAGTAGGTAGCGCCGCGCGGCGGGACGTGCACGAAGCGGTTGCGGCCGAGCCAGAAGACGAGCGTGGCCAGCGCCATGAGGATCCCCGGCACGCCGAAGGCCCAGCCGGGGCCGTAGTGCTCGAGCAGCCACGGCGTGAGGAGCGTGGAGAAGAACGAGCCGAAGTTGATCGCGAAGTAGAACCAGCCGAAAACCCGCTCCAGCAGGTGGCGGTTGGAGTGGCTGAACTGGTCGCCGACGTGCGCCGACACGCAGGGCTTGATGCCGCCGGCGCCGACGGCGATCAGGCCGAGGCCGGCGAGCAGCCAGCCGCGCGGCTCGAGCGTCGCCTGCAGGAACCAGCCCGGCATGTCCATCAACGCCAGGCAGAAGTGGCCGAGGCAGTAGACGATCGAAAGCAGGAGGATCGTCCGATATTTGCCCAGGAAGGCGTCGGCGACGAGGCCGCCGATGATCGGGAAGAAGTAGGCGCTGGCGACGAACAGGTGCATCCACTCGCGCGACTCGGCCTCCTTCATCCCGGCCGGGGCGCCGGTGGCCGAGAGCAGGTGCCGCATCATGAAGACGACGAGGATCGTCTTCATGCCGTAGAAGGAAAACCGCTCCGCGGCCTCGTTGCCGATGATGAAGGGGATGCCGGGGGGCATGCCGGCCGTGTCGGCCGGCTGGGTGCGATACTGGGGTGCGGGGGCGGCCATGCGTTTGTGCCTCGGTGAAAAGGAGCCGGGAGGTGACAGCATGGGCGATCGTCGGGCATAACGGCAACCGTCAGGAGTTTTCATGTCGCTGCCCGCGTCCCCGTGCCCCCCGGCCATCCTCGTCACGATCGACCGTCTGCCGGCCTGGATGCTCCCCGCCTACGGCTGCAGCTGGGTAGCGATGCCGGCGCTCGACGGGATCGCCGGCCGGGGCCTGGTCTTCGATCGGGTGATCGCCGGCGGGGACGACGTCCGGGAAACGCTCGGTCAGATCGCGGGCCAGGCCCTGGCGGCAGCGCGGGCCGCCGGGCAGCGCGTGGCCCTCGTCACCGACGACGCGGACATCGCCGCCGGACCGGTCGCCGCTGCTGCCGCGACCGTGAACCTGGTCGCGGCCCGGCCGCTGGCCTCGTGTGCCGTCAGCGTCGCGGAGACGAGTCTCGCCCGACTCGTTACCGTGGCCGCCGAGACGCTTGCTGCCCGGCCAGAAGACGGTCTGTGGTGCCACGTCGCCGGTCTCGGCATCGCCTGGGATGCGCCGGAGGAATTTCGCGACGCGTACGTCGATCCCGACGATCCGCCGCCGCCGCCGGGTGCGGCCGTCCCGAACTTCATGGTCGACGCCGACACCGACCCCGACCTCCTCGTCGGCGTTCGCCAGGCCTTCGCCGGACAACTCACGCTCCTCGACCGTTGCCTCGGGGCCCTGCTCGCCCTTCCGGAGGCGCAGGACCGCGTTCTGCTCGTGGCGGGCGTTCGCGGCCTGCCGCTCGGCCTCCACGCCCGGGTCGGACCCGGGCCGCTGCCGCCGTACGGCGAGCTCGTGCACCTGCCGGTGATCATGGTCGATGCCCGCGGCCGGATGGCCGGCCAGCGGTACGGCGGTCTCGTCACGCCGGCCGACCTGGGAGCGACGCTCGCCGATCTCGCGGTCGCCGGCGGGTCCGTGGGGGGCAGCGCACCAGCGCCGTTGACGGCTGGCATCGGCCCGGCGGGAGTGAGCCTGTCGGGCCTGTTCAGTTCATGGTCGGCCGCGGCCCGCGACCGCGTGCTCGTACGCGGTTCCGCCGGTGGGGCGGTCGTCACGCCGGGCTGGCATCTCGTCGTGCAGGATCCCGCTGCGGGGCCGCAGCCTTGCGCACGCCTGTTCCACAAGCCCGACGATTTTTTCGAATTCTGCGACGTCGCGGACCGCTGCCAGGCGGTGGTCGAGGAACTGCAGGGCCTCTGGGGGGAGCTCGGGAAGGGCACCGGCGAGCGGGCCTGGACGACGCCCCTTTCGTCGGCGGCACGCGACGGAGCCTGACGCTCGCGCGTTGCCGACTTCGGACTGAAGATTGATGGGTGCCAGGAAGGGGAGGGACTACAATCCCTTCAGGTTGTTTACGCACAACGCCGCCCGTCCACGAGTGTTCCTAAGAGTTCGTCTGCATGCGTGCATGGCATGAGGTCCGCGGTCTGCCGTCGTTCCGTACTGCGCGGGCCGCCTTCGCGTCGGCCGTCGCGCTGGTTCTGACGTCGAACGCCATCGCGGCCCCGCCCGTCGCGATGCCCGACCCTCTGGCGCCGGATCAGCAGCGGGCGAAGTTCACGTTGCCCGCGGGATTCGAGATCCAGCTCGTCGCGGCGGAGCCGCAGATCCAGAAGCCGATGAACATGGCCTTCGACGCCCGCGGCCGGCTCTGGGTGACCCACTCCGTGGAGTATCCGTTCGCGGCGAAAGCCGGCATCAAGGCCCGGGACGGGCTGACGATCCTCGAGGACTTCGGCCCAGACGGCCGGGCCCGGAAGGCGACCCTGTTCGCCGACGAACTGAACATCCCGATCGGCGTCCTGCCGCTGCCGCGGCCGCCGGAAGGGAAGACGGCGGCGATCGTCTGGTCGATCCCGCACATCTGGAAGCTCACCGATACCGACGACGACGGCAAGGCCGACCAGCGTGAGATCCTCTACGGGCCGTTCGATTTCGCCGACACCCACGGCAACCAAAACTCGTTCCGGCTCGGGGCCGACGGCTGGGTGTATGCGAACCACGGCTTCAAAAACCAGTCGCAGGCGAGGCTCCGCGGGGAAGGGAAGGTCGTCCTGGAACTGAAGTCCGGCAATACCTATCGCTTCCGCCCCGACGGCTCCGCCATCGAGCACGTCACCTGGGGGCAGGTGAACCCGTTCGGCATGTGCTTCGACGCGCTGGGAAACCGGTTCAATGCCGACTGCCACACCCGGCCGCTGACGATGCTGCTGCCCGGAGGGCGGTACCAGAGCCTGTTTGCCGCGAGGAACGCCGACTACGACGACGGCCTTGGCGCGGCACCCGTGACGACGACAGACGGTCATGGTTCGACCGGCATCGCGGCCGTGGCGTTCGGCGAGACGGACCGCTTGCCCGAAGCCTATCAGGGCAACGCGTTCGTCGGCAACGTGGTGACGCGCCGGGTGCATCGCGACCCGATCGCCTGGCGCGGCTCCTCGCCGTGGGTGGAGAAGCCCGCGGACTTCCTGACGTGCGACGACCCCTGGTTCCGGCCCGTGGACATGTATCTGGGCCCCGATGGCGGACTGTACATCGCCGATTTTTACAACTTCATCATCGCCCACTACGAGGTGCGCCTGGATGATCCGCGGCGCGATCGGCACCGGGGGCGGATCTGGCGGGTGGTCTGGAATGGGGAAGCCGGGACCGCGGCGGCCGAGCCGGGAGTGATCGTCGATCTCACGAAACTCTCCACCGAGGTTTTGGCGGCCCGGCTCGGCGACCCGAATGAAACGGTCCGCCGTCTGGCCATGGAGGAAGTCGTGGAGCGCGGCCGTGGCGACGCGGCAGTCGCGGAGATGCTGCGCCGCACCTCGCCTTCCGAGTTTCATCGCGCCCGTGCGGTGCGGGCCCTGGCTTTGCTTGGAAAACTCGACGCGGCGACGATCGCGGCAGCGGTCGCCGACGAGTCGCGGCTCGTCCGCGTGCACGTCGTGCAGGCTCTCGGTGGATTGACCGACTGGACCCCGTCGCATGCCGACGCGGTCTGCGGCCGTCTCGTCGATCCCGATCCGTTCGTCCGCCGGGCGGCCGCCGAATCCCTGGCGCGGCATCCGATGCGGTCCTCGATCCAGTCGCTCATCAGTTGCTGGGGGGAAACGCCCACCGAAGACGCGCAGCTCATCCACGCCCTGCGGATCGCCCTCAAGTTCCAGCTTACGGCCCTCGAGCAGCGGGACTGGGCGGGCATCGACGCGACGGGTGACGCCGCGGCCCGGCTCTGCGAGATCGCCGTGACGGTTCCGCATGCGGTTGCGGCCGCCCGAGCGGTCGAGATCGCCCGCGGGCAGCAGCTGCCTGGCAAGGCATGGCCGAATCTCCTGCGATCGGTGTGGCAACGGTGCTCAGCCGAGCAGATCGAGGCGGCGGTGCGAACCGCACGGACTGCCTGCGGCACGGACATGGCCTTGCAGGCCGACCTGCTGCTGCCGCTGCTGAGCCCGGCGCCGCAGTCGGGACGTGGCCCCGAGACAAGCCCGGAAATCGTCCAGTGGGCCGTGGACTTCGCCATCAAGACCCTGGCCACCGGCGGCCAGGGTCTTGATGGCGACCGGCTCACGGCGGCATGTGCCGTCGTCAAGGAGTTGAAAGACCCGCGGCTCGCGGGGACGTGGGATCCGCTCTGGCGGATTGCCCGGAAAGTCGACGTGAAAGAGGCCGAGCGGATGGACGCGATTGCGGCCCTGCTGGCTTTGGATTCCGGACGGACGCTCGATGCCGCTGCGACGCTGATCGCGACCGGCACGGAGCCGTATCCGGTACGGATCGCGTTCGCCCGGCAGTGCGGCCCCGAGGATGCGGCGTCTATGAGGACGGCGATCGGCGCGGCCCTGAAGTCGGCGGGTGCTGCCCAGCAGAAGGAACTGGCGATGGCGCTGGTGACGCGGAAGGCAGGGGGGGAAGAGTTGCTCGGTCTGGTCACCGCGGGAAAGGTCTCGGCGCTGTTGCTTCAAGACGCCCAGGTCCTCGGACGGCTGAAGCTATGCGGCATCGCGGGCCTCGACTCGCGGATCAAGACATTGACGGTGGGACTCCAGCCGACAGACAAGAGGATCGAGCAGGTGATCCGTGACACGGCCGGAAAGTTCGCCGAGGCGGCCGGTTCGGTCGCGACGGGGGCGGAGGTGTTCACGAAGAACTGTGCGGCCTGCCATCGTTTGGCTGATCGGGGCGGGCTGATCGGGCCGCAGCTCGACGGGGTCGGACAGCGCGGGCCGGAGCGGCTCCTGGAGGACATCCTCGATCCGAGCCGCAACGTGGACGAGGCATTCCGGACGACGACGGTGACGCTCGCCGACGGCCGTGTCGTCTCCGGGCTCCAGCTCCGCGAGGAAGGGGCCCACATCGTGTTCGCCGACGCGACGGGCAAGGAGGTTCTCGTGCCGAAGGAAGAGATCGAGGAGACGGCGACGTCCCCCGTCTCCCCGATGCCGGCGAACATGATCGATCAGGTTGGCGAAGCGAACCTTCCGCACCTGATCGCCTACCTGCTCCAGCAGGCTGCCGGCACGTCGCCCTGACGCCGACGTGCCGGTTCGAGGCGAGCGTGGCAAACCTTCAGACCTCTTCGAGCATGCTCCTGGCGTCGCCAAACGTGGCCGGACGGTCTCCCATCTTGTCCATCAGCGACATGAACAGCCGGCACATCTGCCGGTCGGGCTTGCGGGCATAGTCGAGGACACGGCCTCCGCGGACTCCCCGCCCGGCGCCGCCCAGGAGGATCGCCGGCAGGCGGGTGTTGTCGTGCTGGCCGTTGATCATGCTCGAGGTATGGAGGAGCAGCGTGTTGTCGAGGAGCGTCCGCTCCCCCTCGCGGATGGCGTCGAGCCGGCCGGCGAGGTAGGCGGTCTGCTCCATGAAGAACTGGTTGACCCGCAGCCAGTCCTCGGTGTCGGTGTGCGACAGCAGGTGATGGATCATGTAGTCGATCCCCTCGCCGGGCTTGCCGCCGTGCTTCGGCAGATTGGGAAACCGCTGGGCGCTGTGGTCGTTGTTGAGCTTGAGCGTCGAGATCCGCGTCGTGTCGGTCTGGAAGCCGAGCACGACGATGTCGCACATCAGCCGCATGTGCTCGGCGATGTCCTGGGGGATGCCGGGGCCCGGGCGATCGCGGTCGGGCTTCTCCAGCGTCGGCCTCCAGCCCCGCACGTCGCCCCGCTCCCCGGCGCCGGCGATCCGTTTCTCGACGCTCTGCACCGATTCCAGGAATTCGTCGAGCGTCCGCCGGTCGGCGACGCTCACGTCGCGGCGAAAATCCCGGGCATCGGCCAGGATGGCGTCGAGGACGCTCTTCGTTCCCGCAGCCGCGTCGTCCTTGAACAGCCGGTCGAAAGCCAGCGCCGGAAACAGTTCCAGCGGTGTCGGCGCCGTGGACGAGCTCCACGAGATGTGGGAGCTGTAGATCATCGAATAGTTCTTGTGGACCGACGGGTTCGACGTCTCGCAGCCGAGGACGAGGCTCGGCACCTTCGTGGCCCGTCCGACCGACGCGGCGAGTACCTGGTCAAAGCTCGTTCCGGAGCGGATTTCACCGCCGGGGGCGAGCGGCGCGCCCGACAGCATGTTGCCGGTCTGGGCGCTGTGGATGCCGTTGCCGCGCGCCTCCGCGTGCCACAGGCCGCCGATGAAAGTCAGCTTCTCGCGCAGCCCGTGCAGCGGCTCGAGCACGCGGCCGAGTTCGAGCCCCGCCCCCTCGCCCTTCGCCCAGAACTCCGTGCCGTGGAAACCGTTGCCCGAAAAGAGCACGGCCAGCCGCGCCGGCGCGGCATGCGGATCCGAGCCGCCCGACGCGGTGCCGCCTGCCGCGTTGACCGACTCGAGCCAGGGCAGGGCCATGCTCACGCCGACCCCGCGGAGAAAATGGCGGCGGGAGGGCCCCGGTACAGTGGCGGTCATGAGTCGTCTCCTATGGACGAAAAGGGCTCGGTGGAGGATCAATGGGGATCGTAGTCCCGTCCGCGGACCTCGCGGAACTGCGGGCTGCGGACGATCCGGTCGACGGCCACGCTCGCCCTGTGGTCGTTTTCCCGGAGGTCGCTGACGAGTGTGTCGAGCAGGGCCTTGTCGGAGATCAGGAGCGGCCTGCCGAGGGCGTAGATGAGAAGTTTTTTGCAGAACTGCCGGACGACGTCGTCGCGGCGGGCCGTGAGCAGGTGGGTGCGGAGGCCGTCCAGGCCGGTGAGTTTCGTGCCGTCGACGAGCGTCGTGGCGGTATCGATCGACAGACCGGCGGCATCCTTCTCCCGGGCACGGCCGATGGCATCGAAGCCCTCCAGGGCGTAGCCGAAGGGGTCGATGCGGCGGTGGCAGGCGGCGCACTTCTCGTCGCTCGAATGCCGCTCCGTCAACTGCCGCTCCGTGAGCCCGGCGGGCGTCTCCTCCGGCAGCTGCGGCACGCCCTGGGGGGGCTTGGGGAGTTTCTGGCCGAGCACCACCTCCCAGATCCACGTGCCCCGCAGGATCGGGCTCGTCCGCGACGCCCCCGCCTGCCGGGCGAGCGTCGCCGCGAACCCGAGGGCGCCGCCGCGGCCGCGGTCCCTCATCCCCTCGATGCGGGTCCATTCCGTCCGCTGCGGATCGATCCCGGCGATGCCGTAGTGCGCCGCCAGCGGCCCGGTGACGAACGTGTGATCGGCGTCGAGCAGCGACAGCACGGACCGGTCGGCCTGGAACATGTCCGTGAAGAACCGGGCGACCTCCTCCTGCATGTCGGCGCGGACCGTCTTGAAGGTCGGGAACGCGGTTTCGCTCTTCTCGTCGAGCGTGGCGACGTCGGCGACGTGGAGATACTCGCAGCCGAACTCGGCCCCCAGCCGGGCCACCTTGGGATCGCCGAGCATGCGCCGGGCCTGGCCGGCCAGCACGGCCGGATCACGGAGCCTTCCGGCGGCGGCCTGGTCGCGCAGTTCGTCGTCGGGCAGGGATGACCAGAGGAAGTAACTGAGCCGCGTCGCCAGTTCCCAGTCGTTGATGGCGACGGCGGCGGGGCCGGCCGCCGGCCGCTCGCCGCGGTACAGAAACTCCGGGGCGGTGAAGACGCGGGCGATGAGCATGCGGACGGCGTCGGGGTGGCCGAGTCCATCGGCACGCAGGGCGGCGTAGAGCGACTCGATGCCCGCCCGTTCCGCGGCCGTCAGGGGCCGCCGCCAGGCCTTGTCAGCCAAGGCCACGACGGCCTGCACGTGCCGCGGCTCCGTCGCTGCCTGCCGGGCACGGAACGCCTCTGCCTCCTGGCGGTAGCGGTCGCGCAGCGGCATGAAGGGCCGACCGTTACTCCCCACCTGTGTGTCGAACTCGATGAGTTGCTCGAGCGCGTCGATCTGCCTGAGCGGAACCTCGCCGACGAACAGCAGCCTGTCCCAGAGCCGGTCGAGTTCGGCCCGCTCCGCATCGTCGAGCATCAACCGTGCCAGGTGATCGTCCTCACGAAAAAAGATCGTGAGCGTCACCTCATGGTCGATCGGCACGATCTTCGGGTAGCAGAGAGCGACGGGAAACAGCGAGCGAAACTCATCGCAGGCCGCCTCGAACTGCCGTTTCTTCTCCCCGGAGGTGCCGACGATCAAGGGCCGCTCGAACGTCGGCTTTGCGCTGCCGCCGGCTCTCGCGGCCATGGGCAGGAGTCCGGCAGGGAGCGGTTTCTCATCGGTCAGCACCGGCATCTGCACCGATCCGGCGGATGCCGGATCGAGGAGCCGCACCGTGGCTACGAACGAAGCATTCGGGACGACGAGCGACCGCGGCAGGCGGAACTCGATCGTGGCCGGTGCCGCCATGCACAGCGTCGTTGCCGCGATCGCAGCGCCATCGGGCCGCCGGCCGAACAGGGCCGGATCGATCCCGTAGCGATCACCGCCGTCCGCGCCACCGGCGGCCGGCTCGTTCGCAAAGGCATCGGCCGGCAGGGAGGCGGCAAGCGACAAGAGCATTTCGCGGAGCATATTCGCGGTGGTATTTTCCGGCGGCCCGGCCGGACCGGTGGCGAGGAGATCGCCGATCTGCTTCGCCAGCAGGGATCGCTCGTCGGCGTCGGCCGCGTCTCGCCAGGCTGCGAGCAGCGAATTCGCGGGGATCTGCGGCTTCTTGGCCGACGATGGCTTGCCGTTTTTCTGCGGATTGGCGGCGAACAGATCGAGCCAGCCGCGGAGCAGTTGCTCGCGCACCCCGTGGGCCGCGGCCAGTTCCGCGGGCGGCGTGGCCGACTTCACCGTCTGGTACTCGTGGACGGCCGCCAGACAGGCCGGTAAGGAGCGCGCGAATTCCGCCACCCGTCCTTCCCAGCGGGCGGCAACGGAACGCAACTCGCGCAGCGGAATCTCCGGCCGCCCCGGAGTCACGATCCGCGGATTCTCCCATACCGCGACGTCCCCCTCCGTGCCGTCGCCGGCATCGGTGACACAGAGCCGCAGCGTGATTTCGTCTCCGGCCTTTGGCAGCGGGACGTTGATCCCCTGCGCCGTCACGATCGGCGTGACGGCATTCTGCCATGTAGTAGGCGCGCCCGCCTTGCCGATGAGACCGACTTCGGCGAATGTCCAGAGGCTCGACTGCCAGGCCGCGACGTCGTCTGCACCGAGCTCGCCCGCGAGAAACTTTTTCCGCAACGGACCGAGAAGCGGGGCGTCGCCGTCGCCGGCCAAAACCGCCCGCAAGGTGGCCAGATACTTCTGATTCAGGCCGGCGGCGCCGCCCCCCTGTGCGGCGGCGAGGTAGCGGCCGAGCGGCAGCAGGCCCGCGGTCGGCCAGGCGGACGTTTTCGGTTTATATCCCTTGGGACTGACGCAGGGCAATCGCATCTTAATCGCCCTGTTTTCCAGTGAGAATGCCTTCCAAGACGTCGTTACACCATCCTGCCTGGAGCCGCTTGCCTCGAATGGAGCACTTTTTCACTGAAGTGTCCCGTTT
>Ga0315907_10001397_pt1 | contig 32609 bp, 27 predicted proteins | sample LakEriMetagenome_3_FD_203525 | JGI IMG/M metagenome (GOLD analysis project Ga0315907, IMG submission 203525) | Freshwater fungal communities from buoy surface, Lake Erie, Ohio, United States - Buoy 12 MA123 | ecosystem: Environmental > Aquatic > Freshwater > Lake > Lake biofilm | place: USA...
TGAAAACCGGAAATTGAACTGCAACACCAGTTCCCCAGGGATGACATTGGTGGCACCCGTGCCCGCCTGGATGTTGGACACTTGCCAAGCGGTGGGTGGGAAGTAGGCATTGCCCGCATCCCACGATGTGCTGGCCAATTCGGCCAAGGCAGGCGCGAGCAGGTGAATGGGGTTTTTTGCCAGGTGAGGGTAAGCGATATGACCTTGAACACCTTTGACAGTCAGCTTGCCCGACAGCGACCCGCGCCGGCCATTTTTGACCATGTCACCGAGTTGATGGACAGAGGTCGGTTCGCCGACGATGCAGTAGTCGAGTTTGATTTTTTTGTCCTGCAGCCATTGGCAGACCTTGACCGTGCCGTCAACAGAGGGCCCTTCTTCGTCGCTGGTGAGCAAGAAGGCCACCGATCCCCGGTGCTGGGGATGGGCGGCGACAAACTCTTCCACCGCGACCACCATCGCAGCAAGTGAGCTTTTCATGTCGGCAGCCCCCCGGGCGAACAACATGCCGTCGCGGTGCGTGGGCACAAAGGGATCGCTGGTCCATTGGCCCAGGGGGCCGGTAGGGACGACATCGGTATGTCCTGCCAAAACGAGCACAGGCCCTTGCGGGTCGCTGCCGCTGCGCAGCGCCCAGAGGTTGGTAACGCGGAAATCCGCAGGGCCAAAAACCAGCGTGTGACATTCAAACCCCAAGGGTTTGAGGCGGGTGGTCAGCAGTTCCTGGCAACCTGCATCGTCAGGCGTGAGGGAAGGGAGGCTGAGCAGTTGCTCAACGAGGTGGACGGTGGCGGTGGTCACAACAGGTCTGAGGGAAAAAGCCGATCAATCGCCCCGCACATCGAGCGTGATTTCGGTGAAGGTGGCATGGTCGTCTTGTTCTTCTTTTTTGGTGACGATGCGCGAAACGGGCGACATGTCGTTTTGCAGCCGCCACATCAAGTTCGTGGGTGAGTCCGCAAAGGCCAAACCTTCGTCGCGTGTGATGGTGCCGTTGCTGATGAGGCGGGCCAGGTCGTGTTCAAAGGTTTGTGACCCTTCGGCCAGCGACTTCTCCATGGCTTCTTTGACACCACTGAAGTCGCCTTGTTCGATTAATTCCGAGACCAGTTTGGTGTTGAGCATCACCTCCACGGCAGGCACCCGGCCGCCGGTGGTGGCTCTAACCAGACGCTGCGACACGATGGAGCGAAGGCCAGCGCCCAAGTCGGCAAGCAGGGCGGGACGGGCCTCGGGCGAGTAAAAGGACAAGATTCGCCCGAGTGCATGGTAGCTGTTGTTGGCATGCAAAGTGGACAGAACCAAATGACCAGACAGCGCATAAGAGATGGCGGCTGTCATGGTTTCACGGTCGCGAATTTCGCCGATCAAAATGCAGTCGGGCGCTTGCCTTAAGGCATTTTTCAGGCCGACTTGCAGGGACTGTGTGTCGCGCCCCACTTCACGTTGGTTGACCACGGATTTTTTGTTGGTGAACAAAAATTCAATCGGGTCTTCAATCGTCAGAATATGCCCCGCCAGCTGCTGGTTGCGCTGCTCCAGCATGGACGCCAGCGTGGTACTTTTGCCCGTGCCCGTGGCGCCGACCATCAAAATAAGACCGCGCTTTTCCAGCACCAGGGTGTTGAGCAAAGCCGGCACACCCAGCGTGTCCAGTGCGGGGATGTTGAAGGGGATGCAGCGGAACACGGCCGCCACCGAGCCGCGCTGCTTGAACCCGCTCAAACGAAAACTGCCTACACCGGCCAATCCGACGCCCACATTCAACTCCCCGGTGTCATCGAGCTCCTCCAATTGACTGGGGCTGAGCACTTCAGCCAGGAGTTGTCGGGGCTGCGTGTGGGTCAGGGGTTGGTCGCTGAGCTGGAGGATTTGCCCGTTGATCTTGATCAGGATGGGCGTATTGGCCGACAAATAAACGTCGGACGCACCCTTTTCCGACATCAGGCGCAGCACGCGCTCCATGTTTCCACCGCTCATGGGATTCCTCCTGCTTTTTGTAGACAGTCTGTGTGGGGTAAGGCTATCAGCTTCTGAGCAAATCGTTGATGCTGGTTTTTGCGCGGGTCTGTGCGTCCACACGTTTCACAATCACGGCGCAATTCAGGTTGTATTTGCCATCCGGGCTGGGCAAGCTCCCGCTGACCACCACCGAGCCCGCTGGAACGCGGCCGTAAATCACCTCGCCGGTGGCGCGGTCGTAAATTTTGGTGCTTTGGCCAATGAAGACGCCCATGGAGATGACGCAGTTCTCTTCAACGATCACGCCCTCGACGATTTCCGAGCGTGCACCAATGAAGCAGTTGTCTTCAATGATGGTCGGGTTGGCTTGCATGGGCTCGAGCACGCCGCCAATGCCCACGCCACCGCTCAAATGCACATGTTTACCAATTTGCGCGCAAGAACCCACAGAGGCCCAGGTGTCCACCATGGTGCCTTCACCGACATAGGCTCCGATGTTCACGAAGGAGGGCATCATGATCACACCGCTGGCCAGGTAACTGCCGCGCCGTGCCACGGCAGGCGGCACCACACGCAGGTTGCGGGATTGGAAGTCAGCGGCGCCGAACCCTTCGAACTTGGAGGGCACTTTGTCGAAAAACCCAATGTCGCCGGCCGAGATGGTTTTGTTGTCCTTCAGCCGAAAGCTCAGCAGCACGGCCTTTTTGACCCACTGGTTCACCGACCACTCGCCCACACCCTGTTGTTCGGCCACGCGGATGGTGCCGCTGTCCAGCCCGGCGATCACTTGTTCAACCGCATTAGCCACGTCGGGATGCGATTGGGCGCTCACCGTGGTGCGTTGTTCCCAGGCGTTGTCGATGAGTTGTTGAAGGGCTTGTGTCATGGTGGATGTTGGATTCGAAATGAGAAAAGAGCAGGGAGATTTTTACTGGCTGTTACGTACGCCCGCGACGAAAGCGCATATGCGCTGTGCCGCTTCCAGGCATTCGGCGGTTTCCGCCACCAGAGCCAAGCGGATTCGACCTGCACCAGGGTTCACACCCTGGGCCTCGCGTGCCAACAGGCTGCCCGGCAGAACAGCCACATTGTATTGAGCGAGCAACTGTTGCGCGAAGCGAACGTCGTCCATGCCGGCTTGCACCTGGGTGACATCGGCCCATAAATAAAAACCAGCGTCAGGCAAGGCCACGTTCAGGCAACCGGCCAGCAGCGGCGTGACTTGCGCAAATTTTTGCCGGTACATCTCACGGTTGGCCACGACATGGGCTTCGTCATTCCAAGCCGCGATGCTCGCTTGCTGCACCACTGGGCTCATCGCGCTGCCGTGGTAGGTGCGGTAGAGCAGGAACTGTTTGATGATTTTGGCGTCGCCAGCCACAAAGCCTGAGCGCATGCCCGGCACGTTGGAGCGTTTGGACAGGCTGGTGAATGCGATCAAATTTCGGAAGTCGCCGCGTCCCAACTGCTGGGCCGCTTCAAGCGAACCGAGGGGGGCTTCGTCGCGAAAATAAATCTCCGAGTAACACTCGTCCGAGGCAATCACAAAACCATGCTCATCGCTCAGCGCAAAGAGCTTCTTCCACTCTGACAGCGGCATGACAGCACCCGTGGGATTGCCGGGCGAACAGACATAAAGCAGTTGCGTTCGTGCCCACACGTCGGCAGGTACCGCGTCCCAGTCAGCCGCAAAGTTGCGCGTGGGGTCGCTGTTGGCGAAATAGGTCCCGGCTCCAGCGAGCAAGGCTGCGCCCTCGTAAATTTGATAGAAGGGGTTGGGGCACACCACGGTGGCGCGTGAAAGGCTCGGGTCAATCACGGTTTGAGCCAATGCGAACAAGGCCTCGCGTGAGCCGTTCACAGGCAGCACCTGCGCAGACGCATCCAGCGTCAAGCCGTAGCGGCGAGCCACCCAGAGCGTGAACGCTTCACGCAGGGCAGGCTCGCCTGCCGTGGCAGGATAGCTGGACAAGCCCTTGAGGTTGTCCACCAGCGCCAGCTCAATCAACGCAGGAGTCGGATGTTTAGGCTCGCCAATGCCGAGGCTGATAGGCCGGTAGGCCGGGTTGGGTGTGATGCCTTGTGTGAGTTGGCGCAGGCGCTCGAAGGGGTAGGGTTGGAGGCGGCTGAGAAGCGAGTTCATGAACGCGATTGTCACCCAGCGCCGCCCGGCTCATCGGTGCGTGACAGCCAATAGCCTGGCCGCTGGCGGTCTGGGGCAATCGCAAACACCACAATTTGTTGATCTTCCTCGCGGTACACCACGGTGAATGGAAAACCGCGAACCTTGGTTCGGCGAGTTTGTGCAGGTGCCGGCGCACCGGCTGTTGGAAAACGTAGGATCAAGGCAAACGATTCATTGACGGCTTCACGAAAACGTCTACCCGTGCCCGAGCGTTTGCTGTCGTAGTAAGAAACCTCATGCAGCAGTTCTTCGCGGGCCTCCTCGCGCAGAAGCAGCTGCTTTGTAAAGTCGTTCAAGGGGCTAAACGGGCCGCCTCGGCCATCACGTCTCGTGCGTCATACAACACACCCTCACCCCGCTCGTGTGCGGCCACACGCCGCTCAATTTCCGACTGCCACGCGGTTTGCACGCCTTGCGGCGCATCGTCGCGCAAAGACTCCAGCAGCAAGTCCATCAAACGGACACGCTCCTCGGGTGTCAATTTGAGGCCTTCGATGGCAAGTTGTGAAGCGAGATCGGGCATGGTGACTCTCCGGCAACAACGCTGAAGTTTAGTTCAGGAGGAGGTTCAGTACTCGTAGAAAAGCAGGTTGAAGGCGTTGGGTGTTTCAGACCAATCAAGCCGCATGTTGGCGTCCCCTTGGAGTTCGTCCCAAGGGATTTCAAGGGCTCGCAGTTCGTGCTGATCCATGTAAATAAGCGGGCTAAGATCGGCTGCAATTTTTTTCGCCAGCTCGACGAGCTCGGGGTCTGTAGCGTCGTCATCCCTTTTTTCTGGGGCGCTCCAGCTGACAGCGGTGATCAGTGAGGCGCGGTAGCTGAGAGCGATTCTCCAACGGCGAACACCTTTTGGCCAAAGCGGCCCAGGGCCAGATGAAATATCAACCCCTCGGCCCTGGGCATCGACAAACAAGTCCCATGTGCACCCGCTTGTATGACCAGGCCCATGATGTTCAAAATACATTGAAGCAGCGATTGTTCGCAATGTTCGATCAATACCGATGAGGTAGCCAGCCCAGGGTTGACTGACTTTTGAGTCGAGCCATAGCACCTTAGACAGGTCGATGTTGTTCAGTACATAGTTCGTCATGGGTCAAGGCATTTTCTGTGGAACAGGCTCACTACCTCGTTGTTCAATATTCGTAGAAAAGCAGATTGAATGCGTTGGGCATATCAGACCAATCAAGCCGCATGTTTGCGTCCCCTTGGAGTTCGTCCCAAGGGATTTCAAGGGCCATGAGTTCGTGGGCGTCTAGATACGTTAGGTTTAGGCTACTTGCGAGGTCTTTGGTTAAAGACACAAGATCGGGAGAAGTGGAGGAATCTTCCGGCCCGGAGTTTGAGGACCAGCTCAACGCTGTTATGAAGGGTCCTCGATAACTAAAAGCCACCTTCCATCGCGCCACTGCGCCTTCGGGCCACCCCAAGAACGAATTCCCCATCCCATGCAGTTGGGTGTTGACTAAAAAAGTCCAGCTACAACCACTGACGTGTCCAGGACCAGAATGCTCTATTTCGACAGTGGGCTCGATGTGGCGCAATCTGCGGTCGATTCCGACAAGTGCCTTCGCCCAAAATAAGTCGTCGATATGCCGGTCACGCCAGAGGTGTTCGGTCAGGTTCACGTCGTGAAGCAGGTAGTTCTTCATGGTCTCTCTTCGGGAAATATCGTCACGACTTCATTGAAGCGCCAACGTCCTGCGCAATTGTTTTTCTCTACCACCAATCGCACCCACCGGGTTGTTCCGAGGGGGCTTCCGGGTAGCTGACTCTGCGGTGCCATGCCGATATCTCTACTCATCGGTGCGTGATAAACCTCTCTGCTACCTTGCTGCTCGATTCTTCCAGGTGGAATGGACGCTCGGGCGATCACCTCATCCACCAGAGCCTGCCCAACCTTCTCAACAAAGTAACTCTGGTCAGAAAACATCGGCATCGTATGACCGCCCCAGAAGGCATGGGCAAAACTCTTGGCTGTGAAAGTGGGTTTGGAGTATCCGTTGCTTGGATCGCAGGTACAAGCCCTGGTGATGGCTTCTTGCAGTGCGCGCAACGCTTTGTCTGCATCGGACATCGGCACCATCAGCATGTCATTACGCGGATCAAACTGAGGCCGTTTTGAGCCACCGAGGTCGATGACCACGACCTGCGCATGCGCATCTCGAATCAGGGCACTCAAACCAAGCGCCAGCCATTTTTTGGCGGTAGTGATTTGCGCTTTGAGCGGAGTGTCCGGGTATTCAGCTTGCGCCAGCATTTGTGGCGTGATAGACACACCGTTGAGCTTCACGTCGATGAGCTTTTGGTTGGCATCCAGCACGTAGTCAATGGTTTGGCCATTGGGCGTGCGAACTTTCAGCAAGTTGCCCACTGGGTTGTAAGTGAAATCCACTGATTGACCGTTGCGTGCCTCGCGGGTGATGTCGCCGCGCGGCGAGTAGGTCAAGGCCAAACTGGTACCCAAGTCCGTCGTGCCCGTCAACATTCGCCCATGTGCGTCGTATTGCGTCATGGTGGCCGTGCGGTTGCGCGGCACGTCTTTGATGCTGGTCACATCCCCGAGCGTGTTGTAGGTCAGCAGCCAGCGCCCCGTTTCCACCCCACCGACCGTCTCCACCACAGAGGTATTCAAACTCTTGGCGTCATACCCCCAGCCCGTGGCGGTGGTGGGGCCGGTTTTTACTGCGGTGAACTTGGCGGCACCGGTGTTGTCTGTGGTGGCGCTGGTGCTGAGGCCAGTGAGGTTGCCCTTGCTGTCGTAGGTGTAAGCCGTGATGCGGTTGGGTTCGGCTTGTTGTAGCGGCAGGTTCCAGGTGGCGTGCCACTGGGTGCTGACCACACGGGTGGCGTTTGCCAGGGCAGGGCGGGTGGTGGCGGTTTGGAAACTGGCGGGGAAGGTGGCTCGCTCGGTGGGGCGGCCTTTGCTGTCGTAGGCGGTGAAGGTGGTGGTGCCGTCCAGCGCGACTTGTTTGGTCGGTTCGTTTTGCGAGCCGGCGTATACCGTGGCTGCGGAGATGTTGCCCACATTCGGGTCGCCGTTGGCGGTGGTGGAAACCGCGATTGGGCGACGGACGCCGCCGGAGTCCTGGAAGGTGTAGTTGAGGTAGCTGTTGGGCGTGGTTACTTGGGAGCTGGGGCGTCCTTGACCATCTGCGGCATAGGTGAATGTGATTCGCTCAGTGCCATTGGCTCGTTGGGTGGCGGCAATGCGACCATTGTTGTCATATTCGTAGGTGCCAATGCGCACGCCCATTTCGTCGGTTACGCCGGTGAGTGCGCCGGGGTAGCGGGCGTCTTCGTAGTGGTAGCGGCGCTGTGCGCCTCCTGGCCAAGCCACCGTGGCCAGATTGCCGCTGGCGTCGTAGCCGTAGGTGGTGGTTTCGCCGCCCGGTGCGACCAGGGTCAGCGGGCGGCCATTGCTGTCATAGGTGAAAGTCAGCTTGCGCCCAAATGAATTGGTGACGGTGCTGATGCGACCCGCCGCATCGTAGGCTAGTTTGGTAGTCGCACCATTGCGTGCGACCGTAGAGATCAGCTTGCCCGCAGTGTTGTAGTTTTCAACGCTGTCGTCGGCAAAGTTTTTGATCCGCCAGCCAGTGGACAGCTCAGTGAGCGAGTCTCGATTGCTGTTGGACTTCCAGATGCGTGGGTTGCCTGAGCCGTAGAACACTTGAATGCGTCCATCTGGGCGCAGGACGTGCAGTGTGGAGGTGCGTCGCTCCCCCGGTCGGATTTTGGAGATCTGGGCATGGACCGATAGCTTCCAGCCAGGGCCAAGATCGGGGCTCGGGTTCATGCCGCCGTTCAACCCGTCGGCCCATTGGCTGCGGTAATAGCGTTGAATCAATAGGGGCTCGGCCCCGGAACCCTGATAGTCGGTCTCGCGGTTGATTCTGGTGCCTGTACCAGGAAGAACCGGATTGCCCACTGGGCAGCATTCCTCTTCCACCGGCAGGGTGTAGCCGCACCACAACCGTCCTCCTGGAACCTCGGAGTCGTCTGCGCTGTCGTACCACCCGCCTGTGGCGTGTTGTCCATTTAGCTGCGGGCATTGCTGATTGGGAGTTGCCCATCCTTGCCGAGCTCCATTTTGGCAGTGCCACCTTGGTTCGGTTTCCCCAGCGGCCGAGGCAAACTCGCAGGAGTCATAAAAACACGCCGGGGCATGTTCGTGGCCTTTCGTGCGCCAAGTTCCATTGATCAGTTTGTAGTTGTAACCCGTGTAGTTGTGGCTTGCGCAAGCGGCCTTACCTGTGGAGAACGTGTCGGGTTTGTTGTGCACCGTGAACCACAGAGTCGATTTGACGCAGACAGAGGAACCACCGTTTTGGCTGCATATCTCGTCGCCTGCTTGGGAGGTTCCGTGAACGCCGATCAGCAAGACGACCGCACCCAGGAGTGATCGCAGGTGTTTCCAAAAGAATGCCTTCATGTGTTCCTCCCCTTGCCAGAGTTTTCTTGGCTACAAATCGTTGATGGACGCTGGCTTTTTCCAAGCCATGTCAGAGTTTCGGCGGAACTTCATTCCGGCCTGCTGTTCCCAAAAAAAAAGCGGACGATATTTTAGAGGCGTACTCGCCATAAATAATTGGCGTTCTGCGCAATGTCCTTGCGGGGGTTGGCGGTGATTTTCAGAAATCCCGCCCATGGAAATCGGTGGCGTATTCGCATGTTGCGCATGGCAAAAGGCCAAAGCTTGACATCTGTGGCGCTAGATGCGGGAACAGATGGGAGCAACCTCTCTTGCATTGAGCGGGGCGTCGTGAAAACCTTGACTCAGGCGCAGCAGAAGAGCTGAAGCGCGGTCAACCCAGCAAGCCGCTTTCTGCCGTGTGTGCAGGTAATTCCACCAGCGGCTGCGCCTTCCAGCCCTTCTTGCGGTGCTCCGCGACCACATTGGTGTAGATGCCGCCGCGCACGTACCACTTGGCGGTGATGCGAATGAAGCGAGGCTGGGTGACTTTGACGATGTCGTCCAGGATGTCGTTGGTCACCTTTTCGTGGAAGGCGCCTTCGTTGCGGTAGCTCCACATGTACATCTTCAGGCTCTTGAGTTCAACGCAGCGTTTGTCCGCCACCATGTCGATGGTGAAGTGGGCGAAGTCGGGTTGACCTGTCAGCGGGCAGTGGCAGGTGAACTCAGGAATCTGGAACTGAATCACGTAGTCGCGCTCAGGCGCGGGGTTGTCAAACACGTGCAGCTCTTTGCTGGGCTTGGAGGGCGGGTTCGGCGGCATGGGCCGTTCGCGGGCAGGGAGCCGGGCGGTTGATTTTTTTTCTGCAGAAGTAGAGGGCTTGCGCGAGGCCATGGCAGTCACCGTGGGGGAGGGGTCGAAAAGGGTTGCGATGGTATCATCCGCCCCGCTCAGCACGCGTGACAAAGCGCAGTTTTTGCTGATAAATCAATGACTTATTGCTTGCAGTCCTTGGGTCTTCGATATCCGTTCGGGCTGAGCCTGTCAAAGGGTGGCCCGCGCCACCCTTTGACAAGGCGAAGCCTTGCGTTTACTCCTGAGCTTGGCAAAGGGTCAGGGCGAACGGTTCAAGTTTCAAATGACCGCAGCCAAGGCTGAATAGCCTGTCACTTAACCCTGGTTTCCAACCCCTCCCGCCACCCATGCGTCTGAATTCGATCAAGCTCTCCGGCTTCAAGTCGTTCGCTGAACCCACCCACTTTCAACTGCCGGGACAACTGGTGGGCGTGGTGGGCCCCAATGGGTGCGGCAAGTCCAACATCATGGACGCGGTGCGTTGGGTGCTGGGTGAAAGCAAAGCCAGTGAGTTGCGTGGCGAATCGATGCAGGACGTCATCTTCAACGGCTCAGGCCAGCGCAAACCAGCCAGCCGTGCCAGTGTGGAGCTGGTATTCAGCAATGAAGATGCACGCGCTGGAGGGCAGTGGAACCAGTTCGCCGAGATCGCCGTCAAACGTGTGTTGACCCGCGACGGCACCAGCAGCTACTACATCAACAACCAGCCCGTGCGCCGCCGCGATGTGCAGGATGTGTTCCTGGGCACGGGGTTGGGGCCGCGCGCTTACGCCATCATTGGCCAAGGCACCATCAGCCGCATCATTGAAAGCAAACCTGAAGAGCTGCGTTTGTTTTTAGAAGAAGCCGCCGGAGTTTCCAAATACAAAGAACGCCGCCGCGAAACCGAGAACCGCCTCAAAGACACACGCGAGAACCTCACCCGTGTGGACGACATCCTTCGTGAGTTGAACAACAACCTCGACAAGCTGGAAAAACAAGCCGAGGTGGCCGCGACCTACCGGGGCCTGCAGGAGCAGGGCACGCTCAAACTGCACCAGTTGTGGTTCTTAAAACACCGCGACGCGGCGTTGGAGCAAGAGCGGGTGAAAAAGGCGGTGCTTGAGGCCGTCAATGCCCTTGAAGCCCGAATGGCGGAGTTGCGCCAAGGCGAGGCTGAACTGGAAACCCTGCGTCAAGCCCACTATGCGGCGGGCGATGAGCTGCACGCCGCGCAAGGCGCTTTGGCCGAGGCAGCGCTGGAGGTGAGCCGTTTGGAAGAACGGATTCGTTATGTGGTGGAAGGGCGCCAGCGCGTAGAGCAGCGCCTCTTGGAAATCAAAACCCAAAACGAGCAATGGGGTGCCCGCCAGCAAGAGGCACAAGACGAGCTGCAGCACATTGCGGAACAAATGCTTGCGGCGGAGGAGCAAAACGAGCTCTTGGCCGCGCAAGCCGAGGAACAAAACAACACCTTGCCACAGCTCGAAGACCAGCTGCGTGCGGCGCAAAACAAAGCCAACGAGCAGCGCAACCAGGTGGTGGTGGTGCAGCAGCAGATTCAGGTGCTGGCCAGTGAAAGCCGCAGCGTGGACGAGCAGGTCAAGCAGTTCAGCAGCCGCCGCGAGCGGCTGGCTGCAGAGCGGCAGCAAATAAGCAGCCCGGACATGGCGCGTCTGCAAGGCCTCAAGGAGCAATACTCCCTGGCGCAAGAGGCCCAAAGTGTGGCCGAAGCGCGCTTGCAGGAATTGGCGGAACAGCTGCCACAGTTGGACGACGACAGGCGCAGCAAACAGGAACAAGTCAACCTGGAGTCGGGCAAACAGTCTGAATTCACGGCCCGGCTGTCGGCGCTCAAAGCCTTGCAGGAAAAGGTTCAAACCGAGGGCAAACTCAAGCCCTGGTTGGCCAAACATGGCCTCGACAGCCTCCCTGGTTTGTGGACCCAAATCCACATTGAAAACGGCTGGGAGACCGCGCTGGAGGCGGCACTGCGAGAGCGCATCAATGCGCTGGCAGTCGGCCGTGTGGACACCGTTCGCGCATTTGCCAGCGACGCGCCACCAGCCAAGTTGGCTTTCTACACTTTGCCTGAAGCCGGTATCACCAACAGCCACCACACTTTGCCACGCCTGTCGGACCTGCTGCGTTTGGATGCCTCGCCGGCGGGCGGGGGTCTCAAAGCGCTGCTCAACGACTGGTTGGAGGGCGTCTATACCGCCTCGAATCTGGACGAGGCCCTGGCGGCGCGGTCTCAGCTGACCCACGGGGAGGTCATCATGACCCGCGAGGGCCATGCGGTGAGCCAGTTCGCAGTGAGTTTTTATGCGCCTGACTCCGAACAGGCCGGGATGTTGGCCCGAGCCCAGGAAATTGAAAACCTCGAACGCCAGGTCAAAGCGCAATCGCTCATGGCCGACGATGCCCGCAGCAGTCTGGTCCGTGCTGAGGCGGCCTACACCGAAGCCTCGGGTCGTATGGCGACCGTGCGCAAAGAAGCCGCCGACACCCAAACCCGGGCCCACCAATTGCAGGTGGAGGTGTTGCAGCTGACGCAGCAAGCGCAACAGAGCCAAACCCGCCGCACGCAGTTGGACGAAGAGCTGGCCGAAGTCGACGCCCAGTTGGAAGAGCTGCAAGAGCGCCGTGCCCAAGGTGAGGCCCGCTTTGAAGAGCTGGACATGCAACTGGCCACCACCCAAGAGCGCCATGCCGAGTTGGAAGAAGCCGTCATCCAGGAAGAGCGGCGCATCACACAGGCCCGGGAGCAGTTGCGTTTGCTCGAGCGCCAAGCGCAGGAAGCCCAGTTCGCTTCGCGCAGCCTGAACGCGCGTCAAAGTGAGTTGAAGCGTTCAATGGAAACAGCAGCCCAGCAAGTGCAAAACAACGCACAAGCCGAGGCACAACTGCAAGACGAACTCACCCGTTTGACCGATGCATCTGCGCAAGCCGGGCTGGAAACCGCGCTGGCACTGCGTTTGGAGCGTGAGGCCCTGCTTGGCGCGGCACGTAGCAACTACGACGACCTGAACCAGCGACTGCGCCGTCTGGATGAGCAACGCCTGTCCCATGAACAAAGTCTGCAGCCCCTGCGGGATGCGGTGACCAAACTGCAATTGGAAGAACAAGCCGCGCAGTTGGGTGGCGCCCAGTTTATGGAGCAGCTCACGGCGGCCGAGGTCAACCTAGAGTCGCTCGCGCAAGGCATCCTCGAGCAAGGCGTGAAGCTGCACGGCTTGCAAACCGAGATCGACCGAATTCAGCGCGAGATCAACGCCTTGGGCGCGGTCAATTTGGCCGCGCTGGATGAGCTCACGTCGGCACGCGAGCGCAAGACTTTTCTCGATTCACAAAACGCCGACTTGCAAGACGCCATCAACACCCTGGAAGACGCCATTCGCAAGATTGACCTGGAAACCAGAGACCTGCTGTCCAGCACTTTCAGCCAAGTCAACCACCATTTCGGCCGCATGTTCCCCAGTCTCTTCGGTGGCGGCGAGGCCAAGTTGGTGATGACGGGCGACGAAATCCTGGATGCCGGTGTGCAGGTCATGGCCCAGCCGCCAGGCAAAAAGAACAGCACCATCCATTTGTTATCGGGTGGCGAAAAAGCGCTCACTGCGATCGCACTCGTGTTTGCGATCTTCCAGCTCAACCCCGCTCCGTTTTGTTTGCTGGACGAGGTGGACGCACCGCTGGACGATGCCAACACCGAACGTTATGCCAAGCTCGTGCGCGAGATGTCGCGCGGCACTCAATTCCTCTTCATCAGCCACAACAAAATCGCCATGGAAATGGCAGAGCAGCTGGTCGGCGTGACGATGCAAGAGCAGGGCGTCTCGCGCATCGTGGCCGTCGACATGGAAGCCGCCATGTCTCTGGCGGAAGCGGCTTGACATGAGCCTGACCGTTTCACTGGCCATCTTGGGCGGTATTGTTTTGGCCGCCATCGTCATCCATGGTGCATGGCAAACGCGCAAAGCGGGCCCGAAGCGCGCGGAAAAACCCCGGGTTGGTGGCGATACAGATGCAATGAGTCCGGCACGGTTGGATCCGGCATTCGACCGCATCGAACCTTCAATGGGGTCCGCCCACCCAGGTTCAGCGATGTCGTCTGAGCCTTCGTTGGTCGGCGAGCCGGGTCCTGCACCGGAGCTGTTGGTGCCCGAAGATCGCCTGCCCACCGCCGCCGCGGCGATGTACAAACGACCCGCCCTTCGGCTGGATGCTTTGATTGACGCCATCGCCCCTATTGCCCTGGAAGTGCCCATCAGCGGTGAAATGCTCCTGTCCCATTTGCCGCCCAGCCGCCGGGCCGGCAGCAAACCGATGTTGATTGAGGGCTTGAATGCGAGCACCGGTGAGTGGGAGTTCGCTCTGCCCGGCCAGCGTTACAGCGAGGTTCAGGCGGGTGTTCAACTCGCCAACCGCACCGGCGCGTTGAACAACATCGAGTTTTCAGAGTTTGCACAAAAGGTTCAAACCTTCGCCGACCTGCTCGGTGGCATGCCCGACATGCCCGACATGCTGGATGCCACTGGCCGCGCCCGCGAACTCGATGCTTTTGCCAGTGCCCACGATGCGCAACTGGCTGTGCACCTGCGCGCGCGCGCGGCGGCCTGGAGTGTGGGCTACATCCTGCAGCATGCGGGTCGCCATGGTTTTGTACCTGGGGCCTTGCCGGGACGTTTGGTTTTGTCGGCGCAAGAAGAGGGTGCACCTCCCATTTTGAGTTTGACCTTCGACGCCCAAGCGGCTTTGGCCGACGATCCCCAACAAGCGGCTGTGCGTGATGTCACCCTGAGTTTTGACGTGCCCCAAACCGCGCAGGATTCGCAGCCGTTTGCCGCGTGGCAGGCCAGCGCCCAGGCATTGGCCCTGGGCATGGACGCAGCCATCGTCGACGACAATGGTCAGCAGCTCAGCAGCGAGGGTTTTTCAGCCATCGGGCGTGAGCTGGAGCAGCTCTACCAGGCTCTGGCACAGCGTGACATGGCGGCGGGTTCGGCGGTGGCCAGGCGGCTGTTCAGCTGAGTTCGCTCGCAGGCGGATCAGTTTTCGACAGTGCCTCAGGGCACCTGCTTCCGTGTCCCACTCCCCCTGATCTCGCCATGTTTCCCCCCTAGGTGTGGGGGGATCGGACGTGAAAAGTTGTCATTTGCCGCCCTCATCGCAATGAAGAGTGTTGTAACCTGTGTCCAGTGTCCTTTTGACACGTTTCGAGTAGCCGTACAGCGATGAGCATCTTCAGTTTTTTGCGTCGATCCCCCGAGCCCAGCAAACCTGCCGCAGTTCCCGTGCCCAAAGAGCCCGCAGATCGCCGCCGACTGTCACGGCTGCGGGCCCGCAGCGGAACCAAGGTGCTCGTGATTGACGACTCGCAAACGGTCGTCGTGGCGTTGACGCGCATGCTCAAACAAAACCACTACGACACCCTGTTCGCCTATGACGCAGAAACGGGCATCAGCCTGGCTCGCGCCCGCAAGCCGCACCTGATTTTTCTGGACATCATCCTGCCAGGCATGAACGGCTTTAACGCCCTGCGGGCACTGCGCCGCGACTCGGCCACGCAGAACATCCCCGTCATCATGATCAGCGGCAATGACCAAGCGGCTGAGCAGTATTACGCCGAACGCATAGGTGCCGACGACTTCATGAAAAAGCCATTCAACCGCGTCGAAGTGTTCTCACGCATCGATCGCCTGTTGGGGCCTGACTTGCTGCCGCATCGGCCAGCGGCCAAGGCAAGCGAAATCTGAGATTGGGCGAATTTCCCGAATCGCCAAGGCAAACACCGTCCGTCATTGACGGGGTTGTCGCCGTCAGTTTTTCGGCGTACGCCTTTTTGCCGCAGCGTTCAAATCTGAATGGAAGGAATGCGGTTTTGCCGAGTCGGCCGTGAAGGCAAAATCTCGTGTCCCGAGAAAGAAATGCATGTCAGCCGATACCCCTTCTAGCCGTGTCAATGCACTGCGGCAGCAACTGGGCGAACACGCCCATCGCTACTACGTTCTGGACGACCCCCAAATACCAGATGCCGAATACGACCGTTTGTTTCAGGAGTTGCAGGCCCTTGAAGCGGCGCATCCAGAGCTCCTAACAGCCGACTCCCCGACACAGCGTGTCATCGGAAAGATCCTGGACGGCTTCGCACCCGTCAAGCACGCCGTGCCCATGCTGTCGATCCGCACCGAGACTGACACCGACGCCAGCGGAGCTTGGGCTTTTGATGCCCGCGTGCGACGTGAGCTGGAGTTGCTGGACGAAGCGCCACCGGTTGAGTACGCCGCCGAACTGAAGTTTGATGGCTTGGCCATCAACCTGCGGTACGAAGCCGGCGTGCTCGTGCAAGCGGCCACACGCGGTGATGGTGAAACCGGCGAAGACGTGACACAGAACATCCGTACCATTTCTCAAATTCCGCTTCGGTTGCTCGGGTGTGACGCTCCCGTGCTGGAGGTGCGCGGCGAGGTCTATATGCGCCGTGATGCGTTTGAAGCCTTGAATGAACATCAGCGTGCCTTGATCGCCCAGGGCGCTAAAAATGAAAAAACGTTTGTGAACCCGCGTAATGCGGCGGCGGGCGCGGTTCGCCAACTGGATCCTGCGATTGCCGCCAAACGACCCTTGAGTTTTTTTGCTTATGGGCTTGGAGAGACCCAAGGTTGGAGCCTTCCTCCAACCCATGGGGCGCTGCTGGATGCCATGGCCGCGATGGGTTTGCCAGTCTGCAAAGACAGGGCGGTGGTGCGCGGCGCCGAGGGTCTGGTGGCCTTCCATCAGGCCATTGGCGCCAAAAGAGACACCCTGCCATTTGACATTGACGGGGTGGTCTACAAAGTCAATTCCCGCGCCCTGCAACAGCGCCTTGGTTTTGTCAGCCGGGAGCCGCGCTGGGCGGTGGCACACAAGTATCCCGCGCAGGAACAAATCACGACGCTGCTCGATATTGACATCCAGGTTGGTCGCACCGGCAAACTCACGCCGGTTGCGAAACTGGCCCCCGTGTTCGTGGGCGGCACCACGGTCAGCAATGCGACGCTGCACAACGAAGACGAGGCCCGCCGCAAGGATGTGCGCATCGGCGATGCGGTGATCGTCCGCCGCGCCGGTGATGTCATTCCAGAGGTGGTGGGGGTGGTGCTGGAACGTCGCCCTTCTGAGGTGGGTGAGGCTTTCGATCTGTACAAACGCCTGCGAGGCCAGTGTCCTGTCTGTGGCAGCCCGATCGCTCGAGAAGTAGGCGAGGCCGACTGGCGATGCACCGGCGGGTTGACATGCCCTGCCCAGCGTAAACAAGCCATCCTGCATTTTGCCGGCCGGCGCGCCATGGACATCGAAGGGCTGGGCGACAAATTGGTGGACCAGTTGGTAGATGCCGGCCTGATCAACAGCCTGCCCGACCTTTACAAACTCGGCCTCGTGAAGCTGGCTGCCTTGGATCGCATGGGCGAAAAAAGCGCGGTCAACCTGTTGGCAGGATTGGAGAAAAGCAAGGCCACCACGCTGGGGCGATTTATGTTTGCTCTGGGCATTCGTCATGTGGGTGAAACGACTGCCAAAGATCTGGCTCGCCACTTCGGTTCCATCGATCGCATCATGGATGCCAGCGTGGAGCGGTTGCTTGAAGTGCGGGATGTCGGCCCCGTGGTGGCGCAAAGCCTGCGTGCTTTCTTTGATCAAGCCCACCACCGGGAAGTGGTGGAGCAATTCCGTGCTGCAGGAATTCAATGGGCCGAGAATCAGGGGGGAGTTGACGCCAGTCCCAAACCCCTGGCTGGGTTAACCTTCGTGCTCACCGGCACTTTCCCGACGTTGAGCCGCGACGCTGCCAAAGACCTGATCGAAGCAGCAGGTGGCAAAGTCAGCGGTTCGGTCTCCAAAAAAACCCACCATGTCGTGGCTGGAACCGATGCAGGCAGCAAACTCGACAAGGCGCGGGAGCTGAACGTGTCGGTGCTGGATGAATCGCAGTTGTTGGCCATGTTGCACACTGTCGAGCAGTAAAGGACAAAGGAGCACCATGGCTGTCAGAGAAATACTCAAGATGGGCGATCCCCGGCTGTTGCGTGTCGCGGCGCCTGTAGAGCGTTTTGACACCCCAGAGCTGCACAGTTTGGTGGCTGACCTCTTCGACACCATGCACGAGGCCCGTGGTGCGGGCCTGGCTGCACCGCAAATTGGGGTGGATCTGGCGGTGGTGATTTTCGGCTTTCAGCATAACCAACGTTATCCCGACGCACCCGCTGTGCCACAAACCGTGCTGATCAATCCGGTGATTGAGGCCTTGTCTGTGGAGGAAGAAAGCGGTTGGGAAGGCTGTTTGTCTGTGCCTGGTTTGCGCGGCATGGTGCCTCGATACAGCCACATTCGTTACCGGGGTTTCGATGTGCACGGCGACCCTATCGATCGGGAAGCCAAGGGCTTCCATGCCAGGGTGGTCCAACACGAATGCGATCATCTGATCGGCAAGCTTTACCCCATGCGCATACGCGACTTCAACCAGTTTGGCTTCACCAGCGTGATGTTTCCCGGGCTGGATCAGAGCGACGATTGAATCAAGCTGGACTACCGGGGCAGTTGAGAACGCAGCACCGGCCATACATTGGCCAGTAAGGTGGCCTGCGCTTTTTCGTTGGGATGGATACGGTCGGCTTGAAAAAGACTTTCCGCCTGCGGCGAGTCGGCCACACCTTTGAGCAAAAAAGGCACCAAGGCGTTTTTTTCGGTAGTGGCCACCCGTTGAAAGACCGAGGCGAAATTGTCGGTGTAGGCTCTGCCGTAGTTGGGTGGTACTTGCATGCCCACCAAAACCACCTGTGCGCCAGCCGCCGTCGCTGCGCGGCTCATGGCTTGAAGGTTGTTTTCCGTCATGGTCAACGGCAGGCCGCGTAAAGCATCGTTGGCACCCAATTCAATGACCACGTGGCTGGGCCGGTGTTGCGCAAGCAGGGCGGGCAAACGAGAGCGACCGCCGGAGGTGGTGTCACCACTGATGCTGGCATTGACCACTTTGGCCCTGACTTTTTCAGACTTCAAACGGGCTTCAAGTAAAGCGACCCAGCCACTGCCGCGCTGCAGTCCATATTCGGCGGACAGGCTGTCACCCACAACCAAAATCGTGTGGGAGGTCTTTTCTGCCACTTTATTCCCTGCGGTTTGCCCGGCTGTTGCCCCATTGAGTCCGAAACCCAGACACAAGGCGCTAGAGTAGACCAGCAGTTGACGGCGCGGTAAATCAAGCGGCTGTTGAATACTTTTCAAAACTTCATCTCCCATATTCCTCATGACCGACATCCTGATCGCCGTTCAAAACATCAGCAAAGATGTGCAAGACGCCACGGGCACGCTCACGATATTGCACGATATCGATTTTCAGGTGACGGCTGGCCAATCGGTCGCCATTGTGGGGGCGTCGGGTTCGGGCAAAAGTACCTTGCTGTCCATCATGGCCGGTTTGGATACACCCACACGCGGAACGGTTCAATTGTTGGGCCAGGACATGTTTTCATTGGGCGAGGACGCGCGTGCCGCACTGCGAGCACAGCACATGGGTTTTGTCTTCCAGAGTTTTCAGCTGCTGTCCAACCTCACGGCCCTGGAAAACGTGATGCTGCCATTGGAGTTGGTCGGTCGTGCGGATGCCCGCACGGCAGCTACGGAGATGCTGCGCCGGGTGGGCTTGGCCGACCGCCTGGGGCACCATCCGCGGGTTTTGTCTGGAGGTGAGCAACAGCGTGTTGCGCTGGCCCGCGCGTTTGTGGTGCGCCCCGCAGTGTTGCTGGCGGATGAACCCACAGGCAGTTTGGATTTTGCTACCGGCGAAACCGTGATGGCTTTGATGTTTGAACTCAACCGTGAGGCGGGAACCACCCTGGTGCTGGTCACCCACGATCGTGAGATCGCTTCCCGCTGCGACCGGCAGCTGCGCATTGAGGCAGGTCGGCTCGTGGTGGGTAACAGCGCGGCATAAAAAAAGCGGTGCACGAAGCACCGCTGTGGGGGCATAAAACGAAGTGCCCGTTTCAGTTTTTGAAGTAGTCTGTTTTGGCGCTGGCACGAACCTTCTCGACGAAGGCGCCAATTTTTTGTTGAGCAAGAGCGTCTTTCAGTCTGTCCTTGATCTCATCCAGCGGTGGGGGAGCAAGGTCTCGTGACTCTTCCAGTTTGATGATGTGGTAGCCGAACTGGGTCTTGACTGGAGCATCGGTCATCTCACCATTTTTCAGTTTGACCATGGCCTGTGCAAACTCGGGCACGTAAGACTCGGCTTTTGAGAAGCCAAGGTCACCACCGTTTTGACCCGATCCCGGATCTTTGGAATTTTTCTTGGCGAGGTCTTCGAATTTGCCTCCGGCCTTGAGTTGTTTCAGCAGCGATAACGCTTCTTCCTCTTTGTCCACCAGGATATGGCGAGCGCGGTATTCCTTGCCTGGTGACTGGGTTTTGAGTTTTTCGTATTCCGCAGCTACCTCAGCGTCAGTGACAGGATTTTTGGCCTGCTCGTCTTTGAACAGGGCTTGAACCATCAGTTCATTTCTCAGTTGTTCCAGGCGCACCAAATATTCGGGGTTGCGTTCAATGCCACGTTTCTTGGCTTCTTGAACCATGATCTCTGTCATCACCAAGCCGTCACGCACTCGCTTTTCTGTGTCGGGCCGCAGCGTCTGTCCTTGTCGTTCCGCGTCGGCTTTGATGTTGGTCATCAAAGCATCTAACCGGGCTTTGGGCACGGGCTTGCCATTGACCGTGGTGATGTTTTGGGCTTGTGTGGCCAACGGGATGGCCAGAGACAGTATCAACGCGGCTGCAGGAAGCAGCTTTCTGGAAACCATGGTGTTCATTGACTCAAGCATGTAGGACTTTCTAACCTGTTGTGGTTGTGTGGAGTGGAAAAGTGAATGGCGTCGCGTTCGACGCTGTTCAAAGCAATTGGTTCAACTTGGATCTGGCGATGTTGGGTCCAAGGGGGAAATTGAAACCTTGGTTGGTTCATTGGGCGCGTGCGCCTCAATCGCCAGCGCGTGGATGCCCTGCGCCATCAGCGTAGACAGCGAATGATAAACGAGGCGATGGCGGGCCAATCTCGTCATGCCCTGGAAATGACGGCTCACCACTCGAACGCTGAAGTGTCGACCTTCTTTTGCACCCGCGTGGCCGGCATGTAAATGGCTGTCGTCTTGCACATGCAGTTCTGCCGGTTGCAGAGCGTGCTGCAAACACGCTTGAACTTGATCTGCGGTGATGCTCATGGCTGTTTGACCACAGCCTCTTGTCCATCAGGCAGTACATGTTTGCTCATATAAATACCTTGGGCCACAGTGAACACCAAGGTAGCACCGAGGCCACCGTAGAACTTGATGTCCAGCCAGGTGTTCTCCGAGAAGTTGTAAGCGAAGTAAATATTCAGAGCGCCGATGACCAGGAAGAACACCACCCATGCCAAATTCAACCGATGCCAAACGAGGTCAGGCAGGCGAATTTGCTCCCCCATCATTTTTTTGAGCAAATTGGCACCGAAAAGCACCGGTCCCAGCCAGAAGGCCAGCCCCATGGCCCAGTTCACGATGCTGAACTTCCATTTGATGAAGGTGGGGTCATGGAACCAGATGGTGGCTCCTCCAAACACGACGGCCAATGCCAGCACCACCCATAACATGGTTTCCACCTTGCGGCGGCGGGCCAGCAAATAGGCCACCTGCAAGCCGGTGACAAGGATGATCACCACCGTGGCCAGCACCATGGGTGCTTCTTTGGGGCCGACGACACCACCGGAAACGATGCCGCCAAGGTACTGAGTTGCAAAACTGGATGCCCATTCTTCATGGGCCTTGGCGTATTTGTAGCTGCCAAAAAACATCAGAAGCGGCAGCAGGTCAAAAAGCAATTTCATGGGGTCACTGGAAATGTGGAAGGCATGGGAGGAGGGGGATATCCAAACCCACCCCAGCGCACAGAATCATGGATTTTGCTTGAAGTCGATCGCCGCCGAGTTGATGCAAAAGCGCTCGCCTGTAGGGGCAGGGCCGTCGTCAAACACATGGCCGAGATGAGAGCCGCACTGGTTGCAGCGCACCTCCACCCTCACCATGCCGTGGCTGCGGTCTACCACCCGCTCGATGACCTCGCTGTTGATCGGCTGCCAATAACTGGGCCAGCCACAACCGGCATCAAATTTGGTCCCTGATTCAAACAGGGGGGTGCCACAGCCAACGCAGTTGTAGTGGCCGGCTTGCCAGTGGTCCCAATAGCGTCCGGTGAAGGCGCGTTCGGTGGCGGCTTCGCGCGCCACGGCGTATTGCGTTGCATCGAGCAACTCGCGCCATTCTTGTTCTGTTTTGGAAACAGGATAGGTTTTTTCGGGTTTGTTCATGATGAGCAGGACACTTCGATGTGGTGAGCCCAATCTGGGGGCAAGGCGGCGTAGGCTGCAAAGTTGGCTTGTTCGTCGAAGGGACGTGTTAATACCTGACGCAGCCTGTCAGTTTCAGTGAAATCACCTGCTTGTGCTTGTCGGATGGCCACCTCCGCGAGGTGGTTGCGCAGCACATAACAAGGGTTGGTGGCATTCATGCGCGCAGCGCGATCGGCGTCGAGGCTGTTCTCCTGCTTCAAGCGGTGCTGGTAACGCGCGCACCACGCTTTGAATGCCGCTTGGTCCAGAAAATAGTCCTGCAACTGCGAGGCTTGCCCTGTGTCGCTGTTGAAATCTGCCAGCCGGCGCCACGCCAATGTGAAGTCCACGCCGCCTTTGGCCAGCAAATCAAGCCAGTCGTCAATCAATGATTGGTCCTGCGGATCTTGTGTCTTCAATCCGAGCTTGGCGCGCCACTGCCGGGCCATTGCATCGGGGAATGCCGTCTTGTAAATCTCAAGGGCTGCCAATGCTCGATCGCTGTCTTTGATGAGCGGCATCAGGGCTTGACCCAGAGCGTACAAATTCCAAAGTCCAATTTGGGGTTGTTGGTTGTAGGCGTACCGACCCTGCGCATCGGAGTGATTGCAGATGTGGTTCGGCACATAGGCATCCAGGAACCCAAAAGGGCCGTAGTCCATGGTCAGCCCGAGGATGGACATGTTGTCGGTGTTCATCACGCCATGACAAAAACCCACGGCCTGCCAGCGTGCCATCAAGTCAGCGGTGCGTTCGACCACCGCTTGCAGCAGCGCCGAGTAGGGATTTTGGTCTTCCGCGCAGTCTGGGTAAAAGTGCTGAATGACAAAGTCCGCCAGTTGTTTTAACTCGGCATGGGGGTTCTCTTGGGGCTCGCTGTACGAAAAATGCTCGAAGTGGCCGAAACGGATAAAGCTGCTGGCCACCCGGGTCACGATGGCGGCCGTTTCCATGGTTTCGCGGCGTACGGGCAAAGCTGAGCCGGTGATACACAGTGCCCGGGTGGTGGGTATGCCCAAGGCATACATGGCCTCGGAGCATAAAAACTCGCGAATTGACGAGCGCAACACCGCACGTCCATCACCCATGCGGGAATAGGGCGTCTGGCCGGAGCCTTTGAGTTGCAACTCCATGGGACCGTTTGGTGTTAGCACCTCGCCAAGCCACAGCGCACGGCCGTCACCGAGTTGACCCGCCCAATGACCAAACTGGTGGCCGCTGTACACGCTGGCCAAAGGTCGCATGCCGGGCCACGCGGTGCCGCCGCTGAAAACGTCAAGTGCGCCTGTGCTTTGCGTCCAGTCCTCAGGCCAACCCAGTAATTCAGCGCAGGCGGGGCTGGTAGCGACCCAGTGGGGCTCGGGTAAACCCTGGGCGGGCAGCTCAGAGAAAAAACGGCTGCCGAGGCTGGCGAAGCGGTGGGTGTATTGCAGCTCAGGGGGGCCCTTGGTGGCTGGCATGCTTGACGAGGTCATTCCCTCAGTGTAGCCACAGGCCGATAAGCCCGCGCTGATCACGGGCAAACCGGTGGGTATTGGCGCAAGCCCCCTGCCCAAAAGGGCAGGCTTTGGTTACCGTTACATCCGAATCTAGGCTGTTTGGAGAATGCATTGAAGGAGCAAACCCCCCAGAAGTGCCACATGAAAGCCTGCAGGAAGGTGGCTGTCGTGTTGTTCGTTGGTCTGTTTTTTACGTTGCCGTCACTGGCGCAAACGCCCCTACGCGGTCAGGTGGTGAAGCTGGCTTGGATTGATCCCTTGTCAGGCCTCATGGGGCCGGTCGGCGCCAACCAACTTAAAACCTTCCAGTTTGTGGCGGAAAAAGCCAACTCGGGCAACCCTGCCGGGGTGCGGTTTGAGCTGGTGACCTTTGACAACAAACTCAGCCCCGCTGAGAGCCTGAACGCCCTGAAAGCTGCCACCGATCAAGGCATCCGTTATGTCGTGCAAGGGAACGGGTCGGCGGTGGCAGGGGCCTTGCTTGAGGCCATCAACAAACACAACGACCGCAACCCCGGCAAAGAGGTGCTGCTGCTGAACCACTCAGCGGTCGATCCTGACCTCACCAACAACAAATGCAGCCACTGGCATTTCCGTTTTGATGCTGACACGTCCATGAAGATGGAGGTCATGACCAGCTACCTCAAGGAGCAGCCTGATCTTCGTTTTGTCTACCTCCTCAATCAAAATTACTCTCATGGTCAGCAGGTGGCGCGGTATGCCAAAGAGATGCTGGCACGCAAACGCCCCGACGTGAAGGTGGTGGGCGAGGATCTGCACGCGCTGGCCCAGGTGCGTGATTTCGCTCCCTACGTAGCCAAAATCAAAGCATCAGGGGCTGAGGCCGTGATCACGGGCAACTGGGGTTCGGATTTGTCGCTGCTGATCAAGGCCGCACAAGAAGCCCACTACACGGGCAAGTTTTACACCTACTACGCCAACGTCACCGGCACGCCGACCGCGCTGGGCACCGCCGGTGCAGGTCGGGTGTATTCAGTGGTTTATTCCTACTACAACATGGGCGGTGAATTGCAGGATTGGATGAAAGAGTTCAAGGCGCGTTTCAACGACGACATGTACACCCACTCCATCTTGCACCTGTTCAATGGCCTCATCCAGGCGATGCAGCGCGCGGGCTCGGCTGATCCTGTCAAGGTGGCAGCAGCCCTGTCGGGTCTGAAGTTCAAGAGTTTCAATGGTGAGGTGGAAATGCGCCGTACTGACCACCAGTTGCAGCAGCCCCTGTACATGCTGGTATGGAATCCGGCCACACCGGTCCATTCCTACAGTGCAGAGAACACAGGGATGACCTTCGTACCGGTGCGTCGTTATGACGCCTATGTGGCGAGCACGCCGACCAGCTGTCAGATGCGGCGGCCGGGGTGATTTTTTAGTCACTTGCCATGCGTTGTGCTGTGCCCTATTCAACTCGAGCCGACACGTTTGGTCCCTTTTGCTCAGTGCCGCATATCTTGCAACGACCATTTGCGTGGATCTGAATCGACCTTGAAGTAGGCATGTCTTCTGCGGGCATGGACCATAGCGGCGTCCTCCCAACATGGACAGCCTCTTCTCCTGTGCCTTGTTAAATCAAGTACCCATGCTTTTATAGCTTTCAATCCAGGACGCATCGTATCGTTTATCAAGTTCCAGGCGCTTGAGTATCTCTTCCCACGCCCACGCAACTTGCTTATGGGTTCCGATTCGATCTTCACTCATTTTCTGAAATTTCATTTCTTTTTCGTCAGGATATTGGCTCAATGCTGACTTACAACGCAGATAAAAAATATTAAAACAGTCTTTTTCTACGTCGCTTAAGTCGATGCCCTCCATGCCCCAATCAAAAAAACAAGATTCTTGACAGGCAAGTTCTGTTGGAAGGAAGGCCGATTTTACGCGGTCAAATATATTATTAAATACATGCGCGTTAGTTATCCAGGACCTATTTTCCCATTCAATTGACTCGTCGGAACTTATCCATAAATTCTTACTCATTACTTATCTCCGAATCAAGATTTGAGCACGCTGTGCAGACGACAAAGAGTTGATCCAGTTGCTAACTCTTGATTGATTCACTGGTGTAAGGTTTGTGAAGTCGAGAACAACAATATCCGCTTTAATTAAATGGGCATTTAAGCTAGCCTCCGTCCGCGGCCAGTTACGATCGAAATAGGTATTAATAGCCGCCATGCTAGCTCGATCTGTGAACATAAAATCGCCGGTCAGTCCGGCATGTGGCCCAGATTGAAAAACAAAATCTGGATGCTTAGGGAAAGTTCCATCGGGATTCGGAGGTGGTCTATCGACCATCTTGATGGTGCTACCAGTGGCGTTTTCCAACTGCGCAGCTAGTTGTATTTCATGCAACGCTGCCTCTGAACCGAAGGACAAGCGACTTATCTGCGAACCAGACACAGAGTCGGTCGGATTGATAGTTGCTACGCCTGTAGAAGGATCTCTGTAGGTCACTGAAAGGTCCCGCCCAGAAGATTGCGCACCGGGAACAATTCGCACATCAGCGGTCAAGCGCCCGCTGCCCCTCGGCCCGACAAACATCTGCGCCAACGATGAGGTAAGTGTTTGGGTGTCGCCAACCTGTAAGGCATCCCAAACAACAGCCGGCATCTCCACCATGCCGTTGACTATCGCTAAACCGGTTCCTAGGAGGCCTCGGTCACGCAAGGAGATGTAGACATCCACCGGCATGCGCACGGTGTCGATTGCCGCATCGTTCAAGCCGCGCAGCACGCCCGGAATGCCTTGGCGCATTTGCAGTCGCAGGGCTTCCGCATCGGCTTGCGCTTGAGCTTCGGCCATCACCTGGCCAATCGCAGTGTTGCGTGCGTTGGCAGCTGCGCTGACTTCGGCGTGATTGCTGTGGGGCACAGGCTCTAGCCTGTCTAGTGGGGGGCGCGGGTCAGTGTCGGACGTGAGCGTTTCGCCGTTTTCGTTTTCCCATTGGTAAAAACGCATCCCGCCCAGGACGGTCACTCTGAGGTTGGTCAGCACTGGGCTTGCCTGTGCGTTTTCCGAAGGATTGCTTGATTGTCCAGTTGTGTTGTTTGTGGAAGGAAGGGTCTGTGTCGATACACCGCCGCCTTGGTTCAACCAGTTATCAGCAATATCCTGCGCTTGCTGCGGACTCAAACCTTGTGCGATGAGGCGGTCTTGTAGCTGCTGGTATTGCTGCTCGGGTGTGGCATTAGGGTCCAAAACGCCCGGATTGACGTTGCCGTCATCATCGAGTGCGGTTTGTACATAAGGCTGTGTTCCAGTGCTTGAGGTGTCATCGTGCGCATCAACTGCGTCACCACCACCACCACCATCGAGGTCACCGTTGCCATCGATACTGGAACCGGCATCATTGTCGCCGTCAACAAAGCTGGTGTTGCTCACTTGCCCGCCGTAGGTGTCTGCGTACTGCGTGGCGATGGAGGGCGCAGGATTGTTCCAGTAGTCGGCTTCGGTCATGCCGCCGCTGAAGGTGTTGGTATTGCTGGCTGTGGTGGTATTACCTCCACCATTTGTGACGCTATTGCCAGCATCGGACACCGACCACCCATCATCCTCTGTCAGGCCATTGACCGGGGTATTGGCCCAGTTAGTGCCGCCCGTGCTCGGCCGAGGCGGGTTGGCCAGCACGTCAATGCCCAGGCTGGTGAGGAACTGTGCCGCGAGTTCGTACTCGGAGCCACTCGGATCTGCCATGTAACGAATGGCCGTGCTGACGGCTGTGGCCATGCTGCGGCCCATGGCACGCTCCATGCCGCTGAGGTTGGCATTGCTGTCCAATTGGAGGTTGATTTGCTCGGCCACGCCGCTGCCCAGTCTGCCCGCTAAAAAGCGGGCCGCGCCTTGCGCAAAGTCCCCGCCAGCCAGCTCGCTCATCAAACCGCTGAACGCGGCGTTGACACCAATGGTGCCGATGCGGGTGGCCCAGTTGGTGACGACCGTGCTGCCGTCGATGTAGACCACGCTGCCACGCGCGTCGGTGAGCAACCCCGCTTCGTTGAGACCGGAGAATTCTGCAAATCCCGCCGTGGCTGCACCAATCAATGCACTTTTGAGTACGTCTTCTAAGTCGATGCGCCCTGTGGTGATGAAGCCCATGAGGGCTGTACCGGTGGCCGCGCCTGCGGCACCACCGACGAGGGTGCCCAGGGTTCCACCGCCAGCAGCGCCAAAGGCAGCGGTGCCAGCGCCCCAGGAGGCCAGGCCAACGATGACCATCGGGATCGCAGTCATCATGAATCTGTCGAAAGACGTGTCGTCGTCTTTGACGTTGTAGACCGAGGTCACCAGTCCATAGACTGGGTCGAAGAACACCTGACTGGGATCGATCAGGTCGTCTCTTGGGTTGTTGACGTCCAGGGTGATGAGTTCGCTGCTGGCATCCAGTGCCAAGTGGATATGCCCATTTACATTGGTGATCATCTCGTTGCCGACGTAGGCGTTGGTGACGAAGGTCGGGTCTGTACCTTCACCCCAGCCCCAACTCGTCGTGCGGTTGTTGAGTTCGGGGTTGATGCCAAAACGGTGGGCAAAGAGCCGGCTGGCTTCGTTGTCTTGTTGCGCGTACCAGCGGGCATAGCTGGCAGTGTCAAAAGCGGCTTGGTAGCCAATGACGGTGCCGATCACACCGTCGTTGCCTTCGATGTTGGTTTGAGTTGGGGTCCAGGACCAAAACTGCGGCAGCTGGGTGGCTTGCGCCTCTTGTTCGGTGAGTTGTCCGGGAGGCGGCGCCCAGACGTCATTGAAAGCCCGCTCGGGAACTGCAATGGCAGGCGGCTGGGCGCTGACCTGTGCAGCGCTGCTCAGAAACTCTTCGTAAACGGCACGGTGCGCCTGCATGAGCTGCAGCATTTGCACGGTGCGCTGGCTGCCGTAGAGCGCTCGCAGTCTCTCGGTTTGTTCATTTTGCGGCAGGGTGTCGACTGTGATGTCACGCACGCCTGCGTCTTGGTAGCGGCTGAGCAAGGCCAGGTTTTCTTCACTGTTCAGACTCAGGTCCACCATGACCAGGTCTTGGATGCTGGCCTGGGTGTAACGCTGGTAGGTCGTGATTGCGGCGTGGGTTTGTGCTGCAGCGCCTTGCCAGTCGACATAACCGGGCACCCACTCCATGCGGGTTTCACCACTGTCGCCGCCCCCCATTTCTTGCCAATGACCAGCTTGGATGCGAACGCCGGCTTGTTCGGGGTTGCCGCCATAAAGCGCATGAAAGGCTTGTGCGGCTGCGCTGTCCATGGGTGCGCCGTTGCGTTGGGTTTCGTCCAGTGCAGCAAGGTAGTTTTGATGCACCAAGTTGCGGTCGACAAATTCGATGCCGCCCAAGCCGCTGGGGGCGCCGGCTAGGCTGAGGTACTGCGCCACTTGTTCCACGGTTTGCCCGCTGGCTTGGGCTAACTCTTGCGCCGTGACGCCGTACTCTGCGATGTTTTGCAACAGGCGGTAGGGATCGGCTTGGTATTGGTTCCAAATAGTGGACACGCCTTGTCCACCTTCCCACAGTTCTCCCGTGCGCGGGTGCGGGCGTGGTGAGGTGTCGACCCGGGTCAGGGTGGTCCCGGTGGTGTTGCCTCCGCCAGGACTTGATGCGCGGTTTGCTCCTGCTGTAGCCGTGTTGGCGCCTGTTTTGATGGTGCCCAGGGATTTATCCGTGTCGGGGTTGGCTGCTTGTTGCATCAATTGACCGCTCGCCAAGTTGCCAATCAGGCTGCCCACTGTTGCCGCGGTATTGGCGCTGTACCACGCCACTGTGCCGGGTACGGTGTTCAAGGGGACCCATTGATCGGGACCGTCGCCACTGGACACCCAGCCGTAGGCGGCATCTTGGCTGGAATTGACCGCACTGGCGACCGTTACTGCGAGGGACGAATGACTGGATGTCTCTGGTGCACCCCATGTGGGCAGGGGCAGCCATTGGTCGGGGCCGTCGCCGCTGGAGACCCAGCCGTAGCTGATGGCTGCCTGTTCAGGCGCTGCTGTTGGCAAAGCGGGCGCTTGCGCGGCCAAGGCGGCAGGCTCGGCGGGTGCCGGTGGTGGACTCCAGGTGGACACGGGTACCCACTGGTCCGGGCCATCGCCCGAGGAAACCCAGCCATAGGTGACCACAGGGCTGGGTTCGGGTTCGTAGGCGGGGGCGGCCGCCGCCTGCTGCGTGCTCGTTGCAGATGATGTCTGCGCCGCCACCATGGCTGCCATGGCCATGCTATTGGCTTGCGCAAACCAGTCTTGTTCGGGCGGGGACTGCTGCTGTTGCAGCGCTGCCGCGATCGTCTGTGCCAGGGCGCTGGTTCCGGCGTCGCCACCGGGCATTCCTTGGTAACTCCACCCTGCATCGCCACCTCCCCAAACCCAGCCCGGGCCATAACTGCCGTCGGACGTGGGCGTGTAAAAGTCTGAATCGTTGCTGACGCTCATGGGGTTTCCTCCTGATTGATTCTTGGTATGGATTGAATGGCGCCGACCGGGTGAGGCCACCGCAAAAAACAATTGGTACAAAACGTCCGGTGATGCTATTTGTGTTTTGTGTGCCTTAATTCACGCCTTAGCAGAGTTCATGGATGCTTTTTTGAAACCAAACGATACCGACTCGGCGGGACGGCGGCGCCATGAATATTTGGTTACTTTTCGGTAGGGCGGTAGGCAGTTGCAGTCTTAGATCCTCGAACAGCACTTCAACGACAGCCCATTGGTCCAGCGGGTTAAGGTGTTGGGTGGGGCGCTGGGACCATGTGATTCAGGTCAGCAGCGGCGTTTCCAAGGGGCTTTGCCAACGGACGGTTGTGCGAATTTCTAATCCCAGCAACAGCTCTGCTACAAACGCGGCCTCATGCTCAATATCCTGATCTCCTGCCGCTGATGGAGTTGTTCCTTCTGTCCGTGTTCAACGGCCTGTCTTATGGCCTCTTGCTCTTCATGCTCAGCAGCGGACTCACGCTGATCTTCAGCATGATGGGCGTGCTCAATTTCGCCCATGCGAGTTTTTACATGCTGGGGGCCTATGTGGGATACGCCATCGCCCAATACGCAGGCTTTCTGGCTGCGCTGCTGGTCGCACCTTTGATCGTTGGTCTGGCAGGCGCTGCGTTTGAACGGCTGGTCCTGCGCCGCGTGCACCGCATGGGGCATGTGCCTGAGTTGCTGGTGACGTTTGGATTGGCTTATCTGATTCTCGAAGTCGTTCAACTTGTGTGGGGCCGCACGGCGTTGCCGTTTGCCCCCCCGGTCTGGCTGCAAGGGCCGGCGCTGACCTGGGCTCAGCTGCCGTCGGGATCCTGGCAGTTTTTTGCGGGTGCCGCGCCGCAGGGTTGGTGTACCGCCCAAGCCTCCACGGTGTGTTCCACCTTTCCCGCGACACGGGCGTTCATGATGGTGGTCTCGGTGTTCATGCTGCTCGTGATGTGGCTGGTGCTGACCACGTCCCGGTTGGGGCTGGTGGTGCGGGCGGCACTGACCCACCCGCAAATGGTGGAGGCCTTGGGTCACAACGTGCCGCGTGTTTTCATGCTGCTGTTTGGCGCGGGCTGCGCCCTGGCGGGGCTGGCCGGTGTGATCGGTGGCAGCACCTTCGTCACTGAACCGGCCATGGCGGCCAGTGTCGGCGCGGTGGTGTTTGTGGTGGTGGTGGTGGGTGGTGTGGGGTCGCTGCGTGGCGCTTTTGTGGCCTCACTGTTGATCGGTTGTCTGCAAACCCTGGCGATTGCCTGGGACCAATCGTTGGGAAGCCTTGTGTCTGCTGTGTTTGCGATGTGGGGCGGTGTTTTGTCCGCAGAAGTTCTGCAGAACAAAGTTTTGCAGCTCAGCGCCTCGCAGGTGGCGCCGGTATTGCCGTATTTGTTGATGGTGCTGGTGTTGGTTTGGCGGCCGCAGGGGCTCTTGGGCCAGAAGGCGTTGGCATGAGCTCGCGGGCGCTGGTGGGATATTGGACGGCGTTTGCCCTGGTGTTGTTGGTGGTACCGTGGTTTTTCAGCAGCGGGCTGGGTTTGTCGGTGCTGTCTCAAATCGGTATCGCGATGATTGCTTGTTTGTCCTTCAACTTGCTTTATGGACAAGGTGGCATGTTGAGTTTTGGGCATGCCGTGTACAGCGGTGCAGGGGCCTATATGGCCATCCATGTGTTGAACCTGGTGTCGGCCGGGGAGCTGGGGCTGCCAGTGAGTTTGTTGCCTCTGGTCGGCGGTCTGGCCGGCATGGGGCTGGCCGCATTGGTCGGCTGGTTCAGCACGCGGCACAGCGGCATGCCTTTTGCGATGGTCTCGCTCGGTTTAGCCGAACTGGCTTTTGCGGCGGTGCTGATGTTTCCCGAGGTGTTCGGTGGCGAGGCAGGCATTTCAGGCAACCGTGTGGTCGGTGACCCTGTGATGGGTGTGAATTTTGCGTCGGGCTGGCAGCTTTACTACCTCATCGCCGTTTACACATGGGTCTGTGCCTTGGCCCTGTTCGCCTTCACGCACACGCCGCTGGGGCGACTGCTCAATGCCGCGCGGGACAATTCGCAGCGTGTGGCCTTCATGGGTTACAGCGCCCACCGCATCCGCTACACCGCCTTTGTCATCGCCGGATTTTTTGCGGGGGTGGCGGGCGGACTGTCGGCTTTGTTGTTCGAGATCGTCACCGCCGAGGTGGTGAGCACGGCGCGGTCGGGTGCTTACCTGATTTTTACCGTGCTGGGTGGCAGTGGCAGCTTTGTGGGTCCCATGGTGGGTGCTGTGTTGATGGTGTGCAGCACGGTGTTGCTGTCGACCTGGACGCGGGCCTGGCTGTTGTACCTGGGCCTGCTTTTTCTGTTGGTGGTGATGTTTTTTCCTGGCGGTGTCGTCGGTGCCTTGCAGGCTTGGCGGCGATCCTCCAGTCGGCCGTCCCGCGCGCAATGGCCCCGCTTGACCCTTGCTGTGTTGGCTGCAGCCGTGGCCTTGCTCGGTTTCGCAGCGCTGGTGGAGATGGTCTACCACCTGCAGTGGGGTGCGGTGCTCGGCAGCCGTTTGGTGTTTTTGGGTATGGCGCTTGATGTGCAGCAAGCCACGCATTGGTGGCTCGGGTTGCTGATGCTGGTGGTGGGCGGGTCTTCTTGTGGGTGGTTGTGGCACCGCTGGTCACGACACAAACAACCGTCGAAAGAGACCAGACCATGACAAACGCACAGGTTCTTGACCCTGCGGCCGTGCTGTCGCTGAAGCAAGTCCATAAACGTTTGGGCCATGCGCCCATCGTGCGTGGGGTGAGCTTGTCCTTGCGCCCTGGCGAACGGGTGGCGTTGATCGGCCCCAACGGCGCCGGCAAGACGACCTTGTTCAATTTGGTCAGCGGCTTGTCGG
>Ga0315907_10001398_pt1 | contig 32595 bp, 29 predicted proteins | sample LakEriMetagenome_3_FD_203525 | JGI IMG/M metagenome (GOLD analysis project Ga0315907, IMG submission 203525) | Freshwater fungal communities from buoy surface, Lake Erie, Ohio, United States - Buoy 12 MA123 | ecosystem: Environmental > Aquatic > Freshwater > Lake > Lake biofilm | place: USA...
GGTTATGGTGGCTCTGCATCGCGTTACCAAGAAGAAAAACGCGTTGTGTTCCAAAAAGACGTAGGCCCGCTGATCTCCATGCAAGAGATGAGCCGCTGCATCCACTGCACCCGCTGTGTGCGTTTTGGCCAGGAAGTGGCGGGCGTGATGGAGCTGGGCATGATCCATCGCGGCGAACATTCCGAGATCACCACCGTGGTCGGTGACACGGTGGACTCCGAGCTTTCGGGCAACATGATCGATATTTGTCCCGTTGGTGCTCTCACCAGTAAACCTTTCCGTTACAGCGCGCGTACGTGGGAGTTGTCGCGCCGCAAAAGTATTTCTCCGCACGACAGCACTGGCAGCAACCTGATTGTTCAGGTCAAAGCCAACAAAGTGATGCGTGTGGTGCCGCTTGAAAACGAAGAAGTCAATGAATGCTGGATTGCTGACCGCGATCGTTTTTCTTATGAGGCCTTGAACAGCGAAGAGCGCCTCACCTCGCCCATGATCAAGCAGGGTGGCCAGTGGAAATCCGTGGGCTGGACCGAAGCGCTGGAGTACGTGGCCCGGGGCTTGAATCAAATCAAGGCCGACCATGGTGCTTCCAGCCTGGGGGCGCTTGCCGCGCAGCACAGCACCACGGAAGAGCTGCACCTGCTCTCTCAATTGATGCGTGGCTTGGGCAGCGAAAACATCGACCACCGCCTGCGCCATGCTGATTTCACCGCTCCTGACGGTGTGCATTGGCTCGGTACATCCATTGCATCGCTCAGCGAGTTGCAGCGTGTTTTGGTAGTAGGGTCTTTCTTGCGTAAAGACCATCCGCTGTTCGCGCAGCGATTGCGTCAGGCGGCAAAAAAAGGCGCTCAGATCCACAGCCTGCACGCCTTGCAAGACGACTGGTTGATGCCAGTTGCTCAGCACTTGGTGGCGGCCCCCGCCGAATGGGTTCAGGTCTTGGCGCAGGTGGCCAGCAGTGTCGCCACCAGTAAAGGGTTGCCATCACCTTGGGCCGCTGTGGCCAGCCCAACAGCACAGGCCATTGCAGCTTCATTGCTCAGCGGCGAACGTAAAGCGATTTTGCTGGGCAACACCGCGGCACAGCACCCCCAAGCCAGCGGTTTGCTCACCGTCGCGAATTGGATTGCTGAACAAACCGGCGCCACCGTGGGTTTCCTCACCGAGGCGGGTAACACCGTCGGTGCCCAGCTGGTCAACGCATTGCCCGGTGCTGGGGGATTGAACGCGGGGCAGATGCTGTCCAGCCCCAAGCTCAAAGCCTGTGTGCTGCTGAATGTCGAGCCTGATTTGGACGTCGCCGACCCGCGTGCCGCGTGCCGCAGTCTGCAAACGGCTGAAATGGTCGTGGCCCTCACGTCCTTCAAAAACGTGGCGCTGGATGTGGCCGACGTCCTGTTGCCGATTGCGCCATTCACAGAAACCTCTGGCACTTTTGTGAATGCTGAAGGTCGTGTCCAAAGTTTCCACGGCGTGGTCAAGCCACTGGGCGAGACACGACCCGCATGGAAGGTGTTGCGTGTGCTCGCCAACATGCTCAATCTGCCTGGTTTTGATTTCGAAACGTCGGAAGAGGTACGGGCTCAGGCCCTGGGTGATGTCGCCAACCTGTCTGCTCGTTTGAACAACCGTTCGAGCGCGCCAGTTCAAGCGCCGACAGCCCCCGCAGGTTTACAGCGTCTGGCCGATGTGCCCATCTACGCCACCGACCCGCTGGTGCGTCGTGCGACCTCGCTTCAGCTGACGGCCGATGCCCGGGCCCCCTCCGTGAGCGTGGGCCCATTGCTGTGGAACGACATGAACCTCGCAACCGATGCTTCTGTTCGAGTCACACAGGGTGCAGAGAGCGCCGTGCTGCCCGTCCGTCTGGATGCCAGCTTGGCTCCTCAAGTGGTGCGTCTGCCTGCCGGGTTGCCCGCGACACGGCTGGGTGCGCAATTTGGCTCTGTCCGGATTGAGAAGGTGTGAGGACCATCCATGTTTGACACCATTCATCATTTCGGCTCCAGCGTCCTGGGCGGTGCCTGGCCCGTGGCCTGGACCTTGATCAAAATCGTGGCCCTTGTCTTGCCCCTGATGATCTGCGTGGCTTACCTCACCCTGTGGGAACGTAAGGCGATTGGTTGGACCCAGATCCGCCCTGGCCCCAATCGCGTTGGCCCCCTGGGTTTGTTGCAACCCATCGCGGATGCAGTGAAGCTGATATTCAAGGAAATCATCGTTCCCACTGCAGCCAGCAAAGGGCTTTTTTTGCTCGCACCGGTGATGACCATCATGCCTGCGCTGGCCGCCTGGGCGGTGGTGCCTTTCGGTCCGGATGCGGCGCTGTCCAACATCAACGCCGGGTTGCTCTTCCTGATGGCCATCACCTCATTGGAGGTTTATGGTGTCATCGTCGCGGGCTGGGCGTCGAACTCCAAGTACGCCTTCTTGGGCGCCTTGCGCGCGTCGGCTCAAATGGTCAGCTACGAAATCGCCATGGGTTTTTGCCTGGTGGTGGTGCTGATGGTATCGGCCAGCCTCAACATGACCGACATCGTCATGGGCCAAGGCAAAGGCTGGGCTGCCGATCACGGTTGGTCCTTCCTGAGTTGGAATTGGTTGCCACTGTTGCCTATTTTTGTGGTCTATGTGATTGCGGGCATTGCAGAAACCAACCGCCATCCGTTTGACGTAGTGGAAGGTGAGTCTGAGATCGTGGCTGGCCACATGGTGGAGTACTCCGGCATGTCCTTCGCCATGTTTTTCCTGGCCGAGTACGCCAACATCATCCTGATCTCGGTTTTGGCCGCCATCATGTTCCTTGGGGGCTGGATCGCGCCGGTGTCGTTCTCGTTGTTCGGCATGACCACGCCGCAGTGGATTGTGGACACGATGTGGTTCTGGAATTGGTTCTGGCTCTTTGCCAAAACCTTTGTGGTTGCTACCTTGTTCCTGTGGGTGCGCGCCACCTTCCCGAGGTTCCGTTATGACCAGATCATGCGTTTGGGCTGGAAGATTTTCATTCCTGTGACCCTGGTTTGGCTGGTTGTCATCGGTCTGTGGATTCAAAGCCCCTACAACATCTGGAAGTGAACGAGTACACCATGACTTCGCTTTCTTCGCTACACGTCGTCTCAAAGGCCGTTTCATGAGTGCCGTCGCCACGCTCAAACAAACCCTTTCCACTTTCATGCTCTTTGAGTTGCTCAAAGGCATGATGCTCACTGGCAGGCATTTCTGGTCGCGCAAGATCACGGTGCTTTTCCCCGAAGAAAAAACGCCCCAAAGCCCACGCTTTCGTGGCCTGCACGCCTTGCGCCGCTACGAAAACGGTGAGGAGCGCTGTATCGCGTGCAAACTGTGCGAAGCCGTTTGCCCCGCAATGGCCATCACCATTGAAAGTGACGTGCGCGATGATGGCTCGCGCCGCACCACGCGTTACGACATCGATCTCACCAAATGCATTTTTTGTGGTTTTTGCGAAGAGAGCTGTCCGGTGGACTCCATCGTTGAAACCCATATTTTTGAGTACCACGGCGAGAAACGGGGTGACCTGTATTTCACCAAGGACATGCTCTTGGCCGTGGGTGATCGTTATGAAAAAGAAATCGCAGCCAACAAGGAGGCGGACGCTCGCTACCGCTGACCGCTGAAGGTGGCCGTGCTTGAGACAAGCGCGAGTCCCTCGCAGCAGCATTGCTGTTCCACAAGCCCATGAATACGACCACGGCGCTCTTCTACGTTTTTTCAGCAGTGCTCTTATTTGCTGCATTCCGCGTGATCACTGCACGCAGCCCTGTGCATGCAGCGCTGTACTTGGTGCTCGCATTTTTCACCGCCTCTTGTTTATGGGTGTTGCTGCAGGCTGAGTTCCTGGCCATCTCCTTGGTGCTTGTGTACGTCGGCGCGGTGATGGTGCTGTTCTTGTTTGTGGTGATGATGCTCGACATCAACGTGGAGGGGCTGCGCAAGGGCTTTTGGAAACACTTTCCTGTGGCGGCATTTGTTGGTGTCGTCATTGCGCTTGAAATGGCTGCTGTCTTGTTGACCGGTTTCCAGTTGAAAGAAGCGCCCGTCCTCGACGCTCAAGCCCGCCAAATGGGCAACACCAAAATGTTGGGCATTGAGATTTACACCCAGTACTTGTATCCCTTGCAGATCGCCGCGGTGTTGCTGCTGGTGGCCATCATCGCTGCGATTGCGCTGACCTTGCGTCGCCGCAAAGACTCCAAGTACATCAATCCGGCTGAACAGGTGCTGGCTAAAAAAGCCGACCGTGTGCGTTTGGTGAAGATGAAAGCGACAGTCGAGTTGCCCGATCCACCCGCCTCGGCAGTTGAGCCCGCAACCGGAGAAAAAAAATGAGCGGTGCTGCCATGACCTCCATCACCCTCGGTCACTACTTGTCAGTTGGCGGCATTTTGTTTGCCCTGTCAGTGATTGGTATTTTTCTGAACCGTAAAAACCTCATCGTGCTCCTGATGGCCATTGAGCTGATGTTGCTGGCAGTGAATCTCAACTTCATTGCCTTTTCCCACTACCTGGGCGACATGGCCGGGCAGGTGTTTGTGTTTTTCATACTCACCGTGGCTGCCGCTGAGTCGGCCATTGGGCTGGCGATTTTGGTGGTGCTGTTCCGCAACCGAGCCAGCATCAATGTTGACGAAATGGACACCCTCAAGGGCTGAGGCGGAACGCTCAGTTTTGCCCCTTAGAAACCACACACGAACATGGCTACAGAACTTTCCCAAAACCTGCTGTTGACGGCGGCGTTGGCCCCACTGGGTGGTGCCATTGCTGCGGGCTTTTTCGGCAAGGCCATTGGTCGCCGTGGTGCGCACACAGTGACTATTCTTGGCGTGCTGGTGTCATTCATCATCTCGGCGATGACCTTGTACGCGGTGGCCACCCAGGGTGCCCGTTTTAATGCCACGGTCTACGAGTGGATGGTGCTGGGTGGGTTGAAGATGGAGGTCGGTTTTCTGATCGATCCCTTGTCCGCCATGATGATGTGCGTGGTCACCTTTGTCTCGCTCATGGTGCACATCTACACCATCGGCTACATGGAAGAAGACCCAGGCTACCAACGTTTCTTCAGCTATATCTCTCTTTTCACCTTCTCCATGTTGATGCTGGTGATGAGCAACAACATGCTCCAGCTGTTCTTCGGTTGGGAAGCCGTGGGCTTGGTGTCCTACTTGCTGATTGGTTTTTGGCACAACAAGCCCACCGCCATTTTCGCCAACATGAAGGCTTTTTTGGTAAATCGGGTAGGGGACTTTGGCTTCATTTTGGGCATAGGCCTGATCGTCGCTTTCGCGGGCACCCTCAACTACACCGAGGCATTTGCCAAAGCGCCAGAGCTGGCAACCCTCTTTTTCCCGGGTACGCAGTGGATGCTGATCACAGTGATCTGCATCTGTCTTTTCATCGGTGCCATGGGTAAAAGTGCCCAGTTTCCTTTGCATGTTTGGTTGCCAGACTCCATGGAAGGCCCAACCCCCATCTCCGCATTGATCCATGCCGCCACGATGGTGACGGCGGGCATCTTCATGGTGGCCCGCATGTCGCCGCTGTTTGAGCTGTCCGACACAGCCCTGAGTTTCATTTTGGTCATTGGCTCCATCACCGCCTTGTTCATGGGCTTTTTGGGCGTCATTCAAAACGACATCAAACGTGTGGTGGCTTACTCCACCTTGTCTCAGTTGGGTTACATGACGGTGGCGCTGGGTGCCTCCGCATACTCGGTGGCCGTGTTCCACCTCATGACCCATGCTTTCTTCAAAGCGCTGCTCTTCCTCGCTGCGGGCTCGGTCATCATCGGAATGCACCATGACCAAGACATCCGCAACATGGGTGGCTTGCGCAAGTACATGAAGATCACCTGGTTCACGTCTTTGCTCGGGTCACTGGCTTTGATTGGTACGCCACTCTTCTCCGGTTTCTATTCCAAAGACAGCATCATCCTGGCGGTCGAAAACAGCCACTTATGGGGTTCCGGCTTTGCGCAGTTCGCCGTGGTGGCAGGGGTGTTCGTGACGGCCTTCTACTCCTTCCGGATGTACTTTTTGGTTTTCCACGGGAAAGAAAACTTCCGCCACAAACCATTTCCTGGTGAACACGACCACCACGATGACGAGCACGGACACCACCAAGAGCCTCATGTGCCGCACGAGTCACCTTGGGTGGTGTGGTTGCCTCTCGTGCTGCTGGCCGTCCCATCGGTGCTGATTGGTTACTTCACCATTTCGCCAATGTTGTTTGCGGGTTTCTTTGACGGCGCCATCCACATTGACGCAGCCAAGCATCCGGCCATGCACCACCTCGCTGAACATTTTCACGGTGCATGGGAGATGGCGTTGCATGGCCTACAAACGCTGCCGTTTTGGTTGGCGGTGGCCGGTGTGGCCACGGCTTACTGGTTCTACATGGTTCAGCCCAGCATTCCTGCTGCCATCAAATCCCGCACGGCCTTTGTCAACCGCATCCTGGAAAACAAGTACTACTTCGATTGGTTCAACGAGAACGTTTTGGCTGCGGGTACACGTCTCTTGGGTCGAGGCCTGTGGAAGGGCGGCGACCAGGGGTTGATCGACGGTCTTCTGATCAACGGGTCTGCGAGCAGCGTTGGTAGTGTGGCCACCGTGATGCGTTTGCTGCAAACCGGACACTTGTTCTGGTATGCCCTGGTCATGATTTTGGGTGTTATTGGTTTGATGACTTGGCAGCTTTGGCCACATTTGAGTGACCTGCTCGGCCGTTAACACAAGCACCCCCGGAGAATAAAAACATGGGATTGTTGAGTCTTGCCATTTGGTTGCCCATCGTCAGCGGTGTGCTTTTGTTCGCCATGGGGCGGGACGAACACGCAAACGCTGCGCGCTGGATGGCTTTGATCGCCGCCGTCGCGAGTTTTGTGGTCACGCTGCCTTTGATCTCGGGTTTTGACAATACGACCGCAGCCATGCAGTTTGTTGAAAAGCTGGAGTGGATCGAGCGTTTCAACGTGAACTACCACCTCGGCGTGGATGGCATATCGGTGTGGTTTGTTTTGCTCACAGCGTTTATCACCATCATCGTGGTGATTGCGGGTTGGGAAGTGATCACCGAACGCGTCAACCAGTACATGGGTGCGTTTTTGGTCCTGTCCGGCATCATGGTGGGGGTTTTCACCGCACTTGATGGACTGCTTTTTTATGTGTTTTTCGAAGCTACCTTGATTCCGATGTACATCATCATCGGCGTATGGGGCGGACCTCGTCGCGTCTACGCGGCGTTCAAGTTTTTCCTCTATACCTTGGCTGGCTCGCTCTTGATGTTGCTGGCCCTGCTCTACCTGTACTTCAAGTCCGGCGGTAGTTTCGACATCCTCACCTGGCACCAATTGCCCCTGCCCATGTCGGCGCAGACCTTGCTCTTCTTCGCCTTTTTCGCGGCGTTTGCCGTCAAGGTTCCGATGTGGCCGGTTCACACCTGGTTGCCCGATGCCCACGTTGAAGCGCCGACTGGCGGCTCGGTGGTGTTGGCGGCCATCATGTTGAAGCTCGGTGCTTATGGTTTCCTGCGTTTTTCCATGCCCATCACACCCGATGCGGCCCACGAATGGGCTTGGTTCATCGTGGCCTTGTCTTTGACTGCCGTGATCTACATCGGCCTTGTGGCTTTGGTGCAGCAAGACATGAAAAAGCTGGTGGCTTACTCGTCCATCGCCCACATGGGTTTCGTGACCCTGGGTTTTTTCATGTTCAACGAGCTCGGTGTTTCCGGCGCGCTGGTGCAAATGATCTCCCACGGTTTTGTGTCTGGCGCCATGTTTCTGTGCATCGGGGTGCTCTACGACCGCGTGCATTCGCGTGAGATTGCAAGCTACGGCGGTGTGGTCAACACCATGCCGACTTTCACGGCCTTTGCAGTGTTCTTCGCCATGGCCAACTGCGGCTTACCGGGTACTGGCGGTTTTGTGGGCGAGTGGATGGTAATTCTTGGAACAGTGTCGGTGAACTTTTGGCTGGGTGCTTTGGCTGCCACCGCTTTGATATTTGGTGCGGCCTATAACTTGTGGATGGTCAAGCGGGTCTACTTTGGCCCCGTTGCCAATGACAACGTCAAAGCGCTCACAGACCTGAACCTCAGGGAGTTCTCCATGATGGCCGTGCTGGCCGTGGCCGTGCTCGCAATGGGTGTCTATCCAAAGCCCTTCACCGACACCATGCACGTCTCGGTGACGCAACTGCTCATGCACGTTTCCACCTCCAAATTGCCATGACATCACGGACGGCAAACGCGTCAAACCCAACATGAACACAATGAACTGGCTGTCAATTTATCCGCAACTGGCCTTGCTGTGCTTCGCATTGGTCATTGCATTGGCCGATTTGTGGCTGCATGATGAGCGGCGCACTACCACCTATTGGCTGACGCAACTGTCTCTCGCCGTGGTGGCTGCCTTGTACCTGTATTTTGTGAATGCAGGCACCAATGAAGACGGCATGCAAGGCATGGTGGTCTCAGATCCCATGGGCAATTTGCTCGGCTTCTTTGCTTGTTTGGCCACCATGGTCACACTGGCTTATGCGCGCCCTTACGCTGCCGAGCGCGACATTCTCAAAGGTGAACTTTTCACCTTGTCCTTGTTCTCTTTGCTCGGTATTTGTGTGATGTTGTCGGCCAATAATTTCTTGGTCATTTATCTGGGCCTTGAGCTCATGAGCTTGTCGCTGTACGCCCTGACTGCGCTGCGCCGGGACCATGCCATCTCCACCGAAGCCGCGATGAAGTACTTTGTGCTCGGGGCGCTGGCCAGCGGATTTTTGTTGTACGGCTTGTCCATGATGTACGGTGCGACGGGTACCTTGGACATTGATGATGTCTTCAAGGCCATTGGTTCAGGACAAATCAACATGTCCGTGTTGGTTTTTGGCCTGGTGTTTGTCGTGGCCGGCTTGGGTTTCAAGCTCGGGGCCGCGCCCTTCCACATGTGGGTGCCTGACGTCTACCAGGGCGCGCCCACGGCGGTGACCTTGCTCATTGGCGCAGCGCCCAAGCTTGCGGCATTTGCCATCATGATGCGACTGCTGGTGGATGGCATGCTGGGTTTGGTGGTGGACTGGCAACAAATGCTGATGGTGCTGTCTTTGGCGTCAATGACTTTGGGTAACCTGGCCGCCATTGCGCAGACCAACATCAAACGTATGTTGGCTTACTCCACCATCGCTCACATGGGCTTCATGCTGCTGGCCATGACCAGTGGGGTGGTGCACAACAATGTCTTCTCGGCCGTGAATTCTTACGCCTCTTCCATGTTCTACATGGTCACCTACGTGCTCACCACACTGGGCACCTTCGGCATGGTGATGCTGCTGTCCCGCAAGGGTTTTGAGAGTGAACACATTGACGACTTCAAAGGCCTGGCACGCCGCAGCCCCTGGTACGCCGCTGTGATGGCCATTTTTATGTTTTCGTTGGCCGGCATTCCCCCCACCGTGGGTTTCTATGCCAAGCTCAGCGTATTGCAGGCGCTGATCACGACCAATGTTGAGGGCTATTTGTGGCTGGCCGGTGCAGCCGTGTTCTTGTCGCTGATTGGTGCTTACTACTACCTGCGGGTGGTCAAGGTCATGTTCTTTGACGAGCCGCGTGACATGTCACCCCTGCACAGCAGCGGCGATGTGCGTGTTTTGTTGTCAATCAACGGTGCGGCCGTGGTCGTGCTCGGCCTGTTGCCCAGTGGCTTGATGACATGGTGCGCTCAAGCCATTGGCAAGACCTTCGGCAGCTGAAATGTCCAGTTTCACCGGCGCCGTTTGGAGCGTGTTGTTGTTGGCCTTGCTGGCCGCTAACTTGCCATTCCTGACGGAACGAATTCTTTTGGTCGGCCCGCGTCGAATACCCAAAGCCTTGGGGTGGCGCGCCCTGGAATTGCTGTTGCTGTGGGGAATCACGCTCGTGGTGGGACTGGCCTTGGAGGCTAGGCTGGGGCAGCGACATGCACAGGGCTGGGAGTTCTACGCGGCCTTTGGTTTTTTGTTTGCCACCTTCGCTTTTCCCGGCTTCGTTTGGCGCTATTTGAGAAAGTCCAGGGATGTCCGCAGTCTCGACTGAATCGAACGCAGGGGACGACCATCTAAGAGAAACCCTGCTTGAAAGCCGCCAGGTCTACCAGGGTCATTTTCTCGATGTGCGCTGTGACCAAGTGCGCCTTCCCGGTGGTGCTGTTGCCCAACGTGAATACATCCGCCACCCGGGCGCCGTGATGATCGTGCCGCTGCTGGATGATGGCAGCGTGGTGGTGGAGCGCCAGTTTCGGTATCCCATGAACCGCGTGATGACTGAGTTTCCTGCCGGCAAACTCGATCCAGGCGAGCCGCCGCTGTGGTGTGCCGCCAGGGAGCTCCGAGAAGAAACCGGTTACAGCGCCAGCGACTGGGCCTATGCCGGCATCTTGCACAACGCAATCGCCTACTCCAACGAAGGCATTGAAGTGTGGTTTGCACGCGGGTTACGGGCAGGTGTGCGTGAGCTTGACTCGGGTGAATTTCTGGATGTCGGCACCAGCACCCTGGAAGTTTTGGAAGAACAAGTGCGCAGCGGCGAACTGACTGACGCCAAAACCTTGATCGGCTTGCTGTGGTTGCGGCAATGGCGTGACGGCCGCTGGCCTTTGGTCTGGCAGGCGTTGACCGAGCAAAACGTGAATTTGACCGGTGCACGCTGAAGCCGCGTGCCTGACAATCCCAACATGAAAGTCTTGAACCTCCGCTGTGCGCACGACCACCGATTCGAAGGCTGGTTTTCGCACGAAGATGATTTGGCGAAACAAACCCAAAGTGGGTTGCTGACCTGCCCCATCTGTGGTGATGCACAGATACAGCGGCTACCCAGTGCGCCCCGCTTGAATTTCGGCGCTGCAGCGCCTTCTGGGTTGTCCGTGTCTACGCAACACGGTTCCGACACCGCTGCGGGCCAGCCAGCAAGCGAAATGTCAACGACCGACACCGGCCCCGTCGCTACAAACGCCTCAACCCACACGCTACAAAGCCTGTGGCTTCAAGCGGTGCAACATGTGATGGCCAATACCACCGATGTGGGAGAACGTTTCCCTGAGGAGGCTCGCCGCATCCACTACGGGGAAGAACCACACCGCCCCATCCGAGGGCAAGCGTCTCCAGAAGAAGTGCAGGAGCTTCACGAAGAAGGCATTGAACTCATGAGCCTGCCCATTCCTGCGGCGCTCAAAGGCAGCGTGCAATGAGAGGCACTGCACGGCAGACATCGTGAGTCGTTGAACGGCGGTCTCACGCCATGGGTGACAATCACCCGTCCACCGCCCGGGTGGTGAAATTGGTATACACAGCGGACTTAAAATCCGCCGCTTCCTGAAAAGGGGCGTACGGGTTCGACCCCCGTCCCGGGCACCAATCAAGCAGTCAAAGAGAGCCGATATGTTCCAGGCTCTCCATAAAAATCAACGGCTTAGGCTGTTTTAGTGGCCGAGTCGTTCCAAGGGCTACCGCGTGAATCTGGGGGTATCTGGGGGTACATTCGGGGGTATCTTCCCGAGTCAGCAAAAAAGTACCCCCAAACCATGGCGCTCAGTGACACCCAGATCAAGCAGGCCAAACCCACCGACAAGCCGCAGCGCCTGTTTGATGGCGGTGGCCTTTACCTGGAAATCAAGCCCAGCGGCGGCAAGCTGTGGCGGCTCAAATACCGCTACGACCGCAAAGAAAAGCTCTTGAGCCTGGGCAGCTACCCCGAGGTCAGCCTCAAACAAGCACGCAAGCTGCGCGACGATGCCCGGGCGCTCCTCGCCGCAGGCACCGACCCCAGCGAGCAGCGCAAGGCCGAGCGCCAGGCCCATGAGCTGGCCGTCCTGAGCACCTTTGAAGCCGTGGCCTACGCATGGTTGGCACACCGCACCAGCGCTTGGGGGGAGGGCACCCGCGTAGGCATTGAGGCATCACTGAAAAACCATGTGTTCCCCAGAATCGGGGCCAAGCCGATTGCCGACATTCAACCGGCTGACATTCGCCAAGTGGTGCAAGCCATCGAGGCGCAAGGGGCAGGGGACTTGGCTGGGCGGGTTTTCCAGCGGGTGCGATCCATTTTCCGTTACGCCATCGCACACGACGTGACAAGCAGCGACCCCAGCTACCCCCTCAAACCCGCCGAAATCTTCAAACCCCGCACCGTCACCCACCGCGCCGCCATGGCCGAAAGCGACGTGCCCTTGTTCCTGCATCGCCTGGCCCAATACGAAGGCGACCCCACCACCTGCGCCGCCCTCACCCTGCTGATGCTCACCGCCGTGCGTCCTGGCGAACTGCGCGGCGCACGCTGGGAGGAGATCAACACCGAGCGCGCCCTGTGGCGCATTCCCGCCGAGCGCATGAAGATGAAAACCGAGCACACGGTGCCCCTGTCCACCCAGGCCCTGGCGCTGCTTGCGCAACTGCACCCCCTCACCGGGCACGGCCCCTTGGTGTTCCCCTCGCCCTTCTACCCCGGCAAATCGTTGAGCGACGGCACCTTGAACAGCGCCCTCGCCCGCATGGGCTACAAAGGTTTGGCCACTGCCCACGGCTTTCGCACCCTGTTTTCCACCTGCGCGAATGAGGCGGGCTGGAACAGCGACCACATTGAAAAACAACTCGCCCACGAAGAACGCGACGAAGTGCGCGGGGCCTACAACCGCGCCCAATGGCTGGCAGAACGGGCCAAGCTGATGCAATGGTGGGCCGACCGCATCGACACCCTGCGACAAGGGGCCGAGGTGATTCCATTCAAAGCGGCTTAGACTGTTTTCATTGCAAATTCAATATGCGAACTGAAGCCCGTGCCGACAAGCAATGAATAAATTCAAATCCCCACATCTGATTCAATTGCTAGATAAGGAATCAGGCTCAAAGGCGCTGGTCGGGCCATCGTTTAGCTGGACAACACTAACCCGCCTAGAGAACGTGGTCGGACGTCACGAATTTTCTTCATCGAGTAAGTGCGTCTCTCTCCATCCGAGAACATCGGACGAGATTCTTCTCCTTATCGAATGGGCGACCCGCATCGCGTCAAATGTCATGCAGTCCGTGGCCGAAGAGCAAGTAGAGCCGCTGACCATTGATGACCTCAGGGTTGACCTTGCCCTTGATTCGGAAAGCGCGATGGAGGCAACGATTGGTATTTTTGAAATGTGGAGGGATTTTTCTCCGCCAGAGCAACTCGCCCAAGCGTTGGTTATCCCTGACAGCACTCTCGGTCCAGAGTTTGTATCGCTTGAAGCCATTGCAGGAAACTTGATAGGTGCCCTGGGCTATCTTCAACTGGACCAAGCCCTGTTGCATTGGAAGGCGACCGATCAATACCATGCACTGAAGCACCTAGCCTACTCATGGGAATGTGCCTTGATAGCCAATACTTTGAACGAGATTGATGTCTCAGCATTTTTTGACAAGCTTCGACGATCTGAACTTGCTCGGAACAGCGCGAATCTCAGGCATCAAAACGACCCCAAAACTCTTAGCAAGGCATTCGTGAAAGAGTGCTGGGAGGCGTGGCGTCAACGCCCAGAACAGTACAAGTCCACCGCGTCGTTCGCTAGAGCGATGCTGGAAAAGCAACCTGACACCCTTAAAAGCGAGGTAGTCGTGGCACGGTGGGTTAGGGATTGGTCAAAGGCCGCCGAAACATAGTACTTTGCGAAGCAGAGTACCTACTCTGCCGTGCAAGATAGTCACCGTGCTGGGCAAAAGGCTTTTACTTTTGCCCGAAGTCTCAATGATGCGAAGCCATGAAGTCCGGGGGGTTCCCGGACGTTGCAGAAAGCAACCATGGCAGCGAAAGCAATCCAACAAGCAGTACACGACAAAGCCCTCGCACGGCGGCGTCAAGTTGAACAACTGGTTCAACTCTCACGCAGCAGTATCTACGCTGGCGTGAAAGCAGGCACCTTCCCCACCCCGGTGCGCATCGGCACCCGGGCGGTGGCTTGGCGAATTTCTGACCTGGAAGCCTGGATTGCGGCCCGTCCGCTGACCAGTGCAGCGGTTTGAATCGGAGGTTGCCATGAACAAAAAAAAGGCCACCCCGAAAAACGAAGCAGCCCGCAACAAAGTGCCCCGCAAGTCTAACGCTTCAACCTCACCACCAGCCCATCAACGACCCACGCGACACCTGGACAACAACAGCGCCGCCGCACAACGTGGCAGGGTGCTGACTGAACTGCGCAGCGGCCCCAAGTCCACCTTGCACTTGCGCCGTAACTGCGACGTGCTGGCCCCCGCCGCCCGGGTGTTGGAACTGAAACAGCGCGGCCACCACATCCTCACCCACTGGGTGAACGAGCCCACCGATTGCGGCAAGCTGCACCGTGTCGCGCTCTATGTGCTGCTGCAAGAAACCGGGGGCCAGCCATGAAGCCCACGCTCCTGTCTTCACACTGGACCGAGCACCTGGTCATGCTGGCGGCGCGGTTCTCTCACCTGGGCTTCGGCCCCGACCTGGCCGCCCTCACGGTGGCCGAGGCCTGGGGGCTGTACAGCTACTTAACTCGACTGGCGGGCTTGCCTGCATCGGGGTGCTGACATGCGCGCCATCTGGAGGCATGGCCCATGAGTGGCGGGGCCATGCTGCGCGCGAAGAAGCTCAAGGGCAGCGGCATCATTCGCGCTGCCGCTGCGCACAACAAACGAAGCATTCAAGCGGAGGTGGGGGCCGGTGGCAGCATCGACCCGCACCGCTCAGTTTTGAATGAATGTTTGGCCGGGCCAGAAACGCCTGAAGCCGTGGCCATGCTGGCCCGCGACCGACTGCAAGCCGCAGGGCTCACCAAGCTGCGCAAAGACGCGGTGCGTGCGCTGGAGTTTGTGGTGAGCCTGCCGCCCACCCACACCCTCAACGACCGCGCTTTTTTCGTGGCCTGTGTGGAGTGGGTGGCCAGCCGCTACGGTGGGCACGGCAACATCCTGAGCGCCGACATTCACCGCGATGAAGCCGCACCGCATTTGCATGTGCTGCTGTTGCCACTGATTGATGGCCGCATGAAGGGAAGCGACCTGCTGGGAGGCCGCGCCCTTCTGGCTCAGATGCACAACGACTTTCACACCCAGGTGGCAAACCACTATGGTTTGAAACGCGCCACGGCGAGGCTCACCGGCAAAGGCAAGGTGGCAGGCGCAGCAGCGGTGCTGCAACAGCTCAAGACCACCTCAGACGCGGCGCTGCAAAGCAAGGTGTGGGGTGTGATCCGGGAATGTGCCGAACGCGACCCCAGCCCCTTCATGCAGGCGCTGGGCATAGATCAAGCGCATAAGGCGACCAAGCCGCTGCGATCAATGACGGCCATATTCACTAGCAAAGGCAAAGGCGCAAAGACCGCAGAAGAGGACGAAGCCTATAGGGTTCGCCGTGGTGTTGGTGGGTGAACCCTATGCTCTGTAGGGTTCACTTAATCGTCACCCCCTGTGCGAGCAATTCAGCCTTGAGCTTTGCAAGTTGGAGCCTGGAGGTTTCTAATTGAACACGGGCCGCTTCGTCGTTGGGGCGCTGTACGTTGGTGTGCCACCGCCTAAAACCGTAGGCCATTCCGAAAACTGAAATTGCTGAACCGAGACTGATCATCGCTATTAAAAATTTGTGATTGCTGACTGCGATATCCACCTTTTTCTGGATGGTCGCCAGCCTAATCTGCTGTGCTTTGTTGGGGCTTTGAACTACTTTGAGCAATTCCAGTTCATCCGCATGGGAAAAGATGATTTCGTTAGTTTTGTCCCCCAACACAATGATCGACCCAAAACAAAATAACAATCCAACCAGCGAAAACAGGGCATAGAACTTGAACACGTTGTCGGTAGGAACTGAGAGGTTATTCAGCACGAGAGGGCTCCAATGGTTAAGGGATGGGACTGCAGGGTACGGCCCTGGCTCCGAGATTCTCCCGGGCAGCTCTTAAGTGACTATCCCCTTGATCGGGGCCTTTCAATCGAGGCAGACTCCAAGCATGTGCAATCGCTACCACCCATCAAGACCCGATGAGTTCTATGCCGAGTTCAAGGCCGAACCGCCCACCAATTTCCCGCCCGGCCCGGTGTTTCCGCGCAGCCGTGGGGTGTTCTTGCGCCGCGCCAAAGACAAGGCCGAATTTCAGCGTGAAGGCGTGGTGGGCCAATGGGGTTTGATCCCTTGGTTTGCCAAGTCGGCCACGCTGCCCTACTGCACCAACAATGCCCGCATTGAAGGCGTGACCACCACAGCCAGTTTCAAACAGCCTTGGGCCAAGGGGCAGCGCTGCATCATTCCTGCGGCTGTGTTTTGGGAACCCAATTGGGAAAGCGGGAAAAACCAATGGTGGCGATTCAAACGCGCAGACGGCAGACCTTGGGCGCTGGCTGGTTTGTGGGCCAGCTGGACAGACAAGGCCACGGGTGAAATTCTGGAGAGCTACAGCATGTTGACGATGAACGCCGACAGCCACCCCATCATGCGGCGCATGCACAAGCCCGACCCCAAACTAGGACCCACCGAACAAGACAAACGCAGCGTGGTGGTGCTTGAAGCGGAGAACTACGACACCTGGCTCGCGGGCACCCAAGACGAAGCGCGAGAACTGGTGAAGCTGGCCCCTGTGGAAGTGTTTGATGCTGAGCCTGACCTGGCCCCCTGAGAGCACTAAAGCATCCTTTTCCATGAGCCACGCCAACCTGTCCAACCCCGGCACCAAACCCTGCTGGCATTGCCACTGGTTTGACGGGATGACGGCACAAGACACCGCCGCTCTGTGTTCGAACAAAACTTGCCCAAGGGTGCGAAGCCAGCCAGAAAACGGCTGCTGCTCTTGGGAGCGCGAACCTGGCTCAGACGATGAGAGCGGGCCACCCTTTCGGGGGCCTACCTTTGGCGGCATCAATTCAGGTGTCCCCAAGCGGGCCTAATTAAGAGGGACCTCGTCAAAGTGGGCAGCATTGATGCAACGAAATCTAGCGCAATCAACGGGTGACGCCGGAACCTATACTGAGTCAAATGGAAGCCAACCAAACCCAGATAGAAGACGAGGAACAGCCCGACATATTGAGGAGCTTGACCTTTCTTGTGCCAGCTACCCCGGGGTGCCCCGCCCATGAAATCAGGTTCTTTTATATGACGAAAGAGTCCTACCTAGAAGGGCTGAAATCCGACAGGTTGGTGCGGCGTTGGGGCCCCGAGGACGAGGACTCAATCCCGGTCTTTTAGCAGCTGAGAAATCGTGCCCCCCCCGATTCCTGGGTGCTACCCACGCAAGGTTTGCGACGAAAACGCCGTGCTGTTGGGGGGGAGATTGTTCATAAGAAAAGCGAGAGGATTTGAAAATGCGGGCGCATGGACCAAGGCATGTTTTTTATGTAGTAACTGTGGCAATTTTGTTAGCAGGCTGTGCGCAAAACAAAGCCGACGGAGATCGCCCCCAGTACATGACCAAAGCTGAGAGAGATCAGTACACCCCAGGCTTTCAGAGCAGTTGCCTCACCGCCCAGAAGTCAGATCCGCTAGGTAAACACCTCTCAGATGCGCAACAGAATCAATACTGTTCGTGTGCAGCCAATAGGTCTGCAGAAACAGTGACTCTAGAGCAGTTGGGCACCTATATCCGTACAGGGAGTAGAGACCATCTAATGCCTCACTACCGTGAGATCGCGCTTTATTGCGTGGGAAAGCTGCTTCCGATTTGGCTTCCAGAGGCAAACCAGAGAGCGACTGGCGGCGTCTTAAATAGCGACGCAGACCTGATTGAAATGCTGAAGCGCAAAAATACCCCGCCTTCAGTGAATAAGTAACCAATGTCCGACCGCTATACAGAGCCCTGCGACAAACCCAGGGGGGGGTAGAAGGTCTGGGCGTCTGCAGAGGGAAACCGATTTGTTTGGGTTGTGTCATCGCTAGCCCATGAATTGCCCGGAAGGCAATCGCTGAGGACTGATTCTCCTCGCGCGCGCGTACAACTCGGTGGCCCGCCGCTAGAGCCAACGGTGCCAGCATGAACCCCGTGGGGGCAGTGAATCTCTCAGGCTTTCCCATCTGAGAAACCAAGCTGTTCCCCACGCAGAGAAAAAAGCCCCAATTGAAAACAATCAAACGAGCAGATGCCATGACGCGCATGTTTTGCTGATCGGTTTGAGCCCAAGGGGGCAAAAATCACCAAGCCGCCATGGCAAGGTTATGCCAAGGGTGAGCTAAGGTTTTACAAAGGGTAGCCCGCGTTCCCGTGGCCCCTTTTTTTGTGCGCACATCTTGACTGGTGCCCGTCCAACCCGAGGGTGGGGGCGGGTGAAAACTGTGGGCACAAGTGAACGGAAACCGATCTGTTTCGCTCGCACCACTAAACCCGAACAAATTTGATGCGCTGAATAGCAGCCAGCAGTGACCGATGACGGGGGCAGCGAGACTCAGCAAAGGTAAGTGCCACCAAAACAAGCTGGGGGTATCTTTGGGGGTATCTCTGTGCCTTGATGTCGTTAGAACCTAGCATTCATGCGGGTTGGCGGGCGTCATTCGACCCCCGTCCCGGCACCAAATTTGAACCGCTGCTGATCGCTACAGTTGCGTCAGATGTCAACCAACTCTTTGCCAATGTGACCAGCGGTGTGACGTCGCCACTGCTTTCAAAACGCAAACTGGGCTTGCCGATGGCCGTTGGTGGAAGGTCCCTCAGACGGCGTGCAACCTCCTTCGCCACCGCTTGAGCGGTGTCCAGGACGGTAACGTCAGGGCCCATGGCCTGCTCAATCCAATTTCGCACGAAAGCGTAGTGGGTACAGCCGAGCACCACGGTGTCGACATTGGCCGCCTTCAGTGGCGTGCAGTACCGATCTACCAAATCCTGAATTTGGCCGGATTGCAAATCACCCGATTCGATGGCCCATGCCAAACCTGTGCAGGCCTGCCCCACGATGCGTGCCCCGTCTCCATAGCGCTCAAGCAAACCGATGAATCGTTTGCTCTGCAATGTGCTGCGCGTGGCCAGCACGCCCACTCGGCGATTTTTCGACAATGCGACTGCAGGTTTGATACCCGGTTCCACACCTACGATGGGAATGTGAGGCCAGCGCTGTCGCAGCGCGTCAGCGGCCACCGCAGTGGCGGTGTTGCAGGCAATCACCATCGCATGGCACTGACTCACCACCAAGTGCTCGGCAATCTGTGTAGACCGATTCAGCACATAGATATCGTCACGCTCGCCGTAAGGCGCATGCGCAGAATCGGCGAAATAAAGAAAGCGTTGGTCGGGCAGAACCGTTTGAATGGCCCGTAGAACCGACAAGCCGCCCACACCAGAATCGAACACACCGACAAGTTTTGTCGAAGTGCCTGCAATGCGGGAGAGTGGAGCGCTGTTCACGGTGGGCGAGTCTATCCGGCTGCGGCCTGTATTAAGGATGCTGCAAGAAAGCGACGAGAAATTAGAACGACCGTGCTATTTTAGGTTTCATCCCCTATGCTCTCAAGCCAGAATGCGTTAAATCCCGGTGCGGGCAACTAGAATCAGATTTACGTATACGTCAACTCAAGCGGAGTTTCAACAATGAAAGTTTTGGTGCCGGTCAAGCGGGTGGTGGACTACAACGTCAAGGTGCGCGTCAAAGGCGATGGCTCGGGTGTAGACATTGCCAATGTCAAGATGAGCATGAATCCCTTTGATGAAATTGCCATTGAAGAGGCCGTGCGTTTGAAAGAGAAGGGCGTGGTCACGGAAGTGATCGCGGTGTCTTGTGGTGTGGCGGCCTGCCAAGAAACGCTGCGCACGGCCATGGCCATTGGGGCCGACCGTGCCATCCTGGTCGAAACCGACGCCGAGTTGCAACCCCTGGCCGTGGCTAAGCTGCTTAAAGCTTTGGTCGACAAAGAACAGCCTCGCCTGGTGGTGCTCGGCAAACAAGCAATCGACGACGACTGCAACCAAACTGGCCAAATGCTGGCCGCGCTCACCGGCTGGCCTCAGGCCACCTTCGCCTCCAAAGTGGAGGTGCAGGGCGAGCAAGTGCATGTCACCCGCGAAGTCGATGGAGGCCTGGAAACCTTGGCCTTGAACCTGCCGGCGGTCATCACCACCGACTTGCGTTTGAACGAGCCGCGTTATGTCACCTTGCCCAACATCATGAAGGCCAAGAAAAAGCAGCTTGATGTCGCTAAGCCTGCCGACCTCGGCGTGGACGTGACCCCGCGCATCAAAACACTGAAGGTGAGCGAGCCGCCTAAACGGGGTGCCGGTGTGAAGGTGCCCGATGTCTCCACTTTAGTAGCCAAACTCAAAACCGAAGCCAAGGTGATCTGACCATGACTGCACTTGTGATTGCTGAACACGACAACCTCTCCATTAAAGGCGCCACGCTCAACACCGTGGCCGCTGCGGCCCTGTGCGGCGGCGAGGTGCATGTGCTGGTGGCGGGCCACAACGCCCAAGGGGCGGCGCAAGCGGCCGCGCAAATCCCGGGCGTGGGCAAGGTCCTGCATGCGGATGGCGCCGCACTGGCTCACGGTTTGGCTGAGACCCTGGCCGCGCAGGTGGTGGCCCTCGCACCGGGTTACAGCCACATCCTTTTTCCCTCCACGGCCAGCGGAAAAAACACCGCACCGCGCGTGGCGGCTTTGTTGGATGTGGCCCAAATCTCCGACGCCAACAAAATCATCAGCCCCGATACGTTCGAGCGCCCGATCTACGCGGGCAATGCGGTGGCCACGGTTCAAAGTCTGGACGCCACCAAAGTCATCACCGTGCGCACCACCGGATTTGACCCGGCTGCGGCGACAGGGGGTTCTGCTGCTGTTGAGTCGATTGCGCCTGTCGCTGATGGTGGATCGTCCCGGTTTGTCGGCAGTGAAATTGCGAAGAATGACAGGCCCGAACTCACGGCGGCCAAGGTCATCGTTTCCGGTGGTCGTGCTTTGGGTAGCAGCGAGAAATTCACCGAGGTGCTCACCCCCTTGGCGGACAAACTCGGTGCCGCCTTGGGTGCCAGCCGTGCGGCGGTTGACGCTGGTTATGCGCCCAACGATTGGCAAGTCGGCCAAACCGGCAAGATCGTGGCACCGCAGTTGTATGTCGCCATCGGCATCAGCGGTGCGATCCAACACTTGGCTGGCATGAAAGACTCCAAAGTCATCGTCGCCATCAACAAAGACCCCGAAGCCCCCATTTTCAGCGTAGCCGACTATGGCTTGGAGGCCGATCTGTTCACCGCAGTGCCTGAGTTGCTGGCAGCGCTTTGAACTGACCCTTGTTGCCGCGAAACCAGCCCGTCACTGCGAAACCTGCATGACGGGCTTTTTTGAGACTGCACCCAGCCTATAAAAAAGACAGGAGACATTCATGAGCTACACCGCCCCCCTCAAAGACATGCTGTTCTGCATCAAAGAGTTGGCGCAGTTGGAGACCATTGCCCAACTGCCCGGCTTTGAAGATGCCGGTTTGGAGACCGCGCAAGCGGTTTTGGAGGAGTCGGCCCGCTTCAACCAAGAGGTGGTCGCACCCTTGAACTGGGAGGGTGATAAAAATCCATCGTTTTGGAAAGACGGACAAGTCACCACCACACCTGGCTTTAAAGAAGCCTTCCGCCAGTTCGCCGAAGGTGGCTGGCAAGGCCTCCAGCATTCCCCTGACTTTGGTGGCCAAGGTCTGCCCAAAACCATAGGCGCGGCTTGTATTGAAATGCTCAACAGTGCGAACATGAGTTTTGCCCTGTGCCCCTTGCTCACCGACGGTGCCATTGAAGCCTTGATGACGGCGGGCACGCCTGAGCAGCAGGCGCTGTACATCCCCAAGATGGTTTCCGGTGAATGGACGGGCACCATGAACCTCACCGAGCCGCAGGCAGGGTCAGACCTGGCCAAGGTCCGCACACGTGCCGAACCTCAAGGCGATGGCAGCTACAAAATTTTTGGCACCAAAATTTACATCACCTACGGTGAGCATGACATGGCAGCCAACATTTGCCACTTGGTGCTGGCGCGTGTGACCGGCGCACCGGAAGGCGTGAAGGGCATCAGCCTCTTCATCGTGCCTAAGTTCAAAGTCAACACCAATGGCAGCTTGTGTGAACGCAACGATGTGCACTGTGTCAGCATTGAACACAAACTCGGCATCAAAGCCAGCCCCACGGCTGTGCTGCAATTTGGTGACCACGGTGGGGCCGTCGGTCATTTGATTGGCCAGGAGAACCGTGGCTTGGAATACATGTTCATCATGATGAATGCCGCCCGTTACGCCGTGGGCATGCAGGGTATCGCGGTGGCAGAACGGTCTTACCAACAAGCCGTGGCCTTTGCCAAAGACCGCGTTCAATCGCGTCCGGTGGATGGCTCCTTGCCTGACAGTGGCCCCATCATTCACCACCCCGACGTCAAACGCATGCTGATGACGATGCGGGCCTATGTGGAAGGTTGCCGTGCCATGGCTTCGGTGGCTGCGGCCGCCTTCGATGCGGCGCATCACCACCCGGATGAAACCACCCGCAAACAAAACCAGGCTTTCTATGAATTCATGGTGCCTCTGGTCAAGGGCTACAGCACCGAGATGAGCCAAGAGGTCACGAGCCTCGGCGTGCAAGTGCATGGCGGCATGGGATTCATTGAAGAAACCGGTGCGGCCCAGCACTACCGCGACTCCAAAATCCTCACCATCTACGAAGGCACCACCGCCATCCAGGCCAATGATTTGGTCGGCCGCAAAACGGCCCGTGATGGGGGCCAGACTGCCAAAGCGATTGCGGCTCAGGTGGCACTCACCGAAACGAGCTTGAAAGGCCGCAGCAGCGCCGCAAGCCAAGCCATGCTGAAGCGTCTGTCGTCAGCACGCTTGGCGTTTGAACAGGTGGTGGACTTCATCGCAGCGAATACCAAAAGCCAGCCCAATGCAGCGTTCGCAGGCTCGGTGCCCTACCTGATGCTGGCGGGTAACCTGATGGCTGGCTGGCAAATGGCGCGCAGTTTGGTGATTGCCGAAGACCAACTTTCGCAAGGCCAAGGCGATGCGAATTTCTTGCAAGCCAAGGTGGTCACGGCGCGCTTCTATGCGGAGCACATTTTGAGCAAAGCGCCTAGCATCCGCGACGCGATTGTCGAGGGTGCTGACAGCGTCAATGGTTTGGCGTTAGACGCCTTTTGAGAGCGGCCATGTCTTTGCCTGCAATTTTCAACACCCTGCGCCTGCCGATCATCGGCTCGCCCCTCTTCATCATCAGCAACCCGAAACTGGTGATTGCGCAGTGCAAAGCCGGCATCGTCGGCTCCATGCCGGCCTTGAACGCGCGGCCAGCCTCGCAACTGGACGAATGGCTGGCCGAAATCACCGAGACTTTGGCGGCTCACAACAAAGCCCACCCCGACCAGCCCGCTTCGCCCTACGCCATCAACCAAATCGTGCACAAGAGCAACGACCGCTTGGAGCAGGACATGGCGGTGTGTGCCAAGTACAAGGTGCCACTCATCATCACCTCGCTGGGTGCGCGGGTCGATGTGAACCAGGCCGTTCACAGCTGGGGCGGTGTGGTGTTGCACGACATCATCAACAACACCTTTGCCAAAAAAGCCATTGAGAAGGGCGCTGATGGTCTGATCGCCGTGGCGGCAGGTGCGGGTGGCCACGCGGGCGTGAAAAGCCCCTTCGCCTTGATCCAAGAAATTCGACAGTGGTTTGACGGCCCGGTGGCGCTCAGTGGCTCCATCGCAACCGGCGATGCGGTATTGGCCGCACAGGCGATGGGTGCAGACCTGGCCTACATCGGTTCCGCTTTCATTGCCACCGATGAAGCGCGGGCTTCAGATGCCTACAAGCAAATGATCGTCGACAGCAACAGCGACGACATCGTTTACAGCAACCTTTTCACCGGGGTGCATGGCAACTACCTCAAAGGCTCTATCGTCAATGCGGGGATGGACCCTGACCATTTGCCTGAAAGTGATCCCAGCAGCATGAACTTTGGCGGTGACGCGAAGAAAGCCTGGAAAGACATTTGGGGCTGCGGGCAGGGCATTGGTGCGGTGAGGGCCGTCACGTCAACGGCGGAGCTGGTGCAGCGCTTGGCCGCTGAATACGCTGCGGCGAGGGTGCGTTTGGGTTTGGTTTGAACTCAGATCAAGCCGCCGAGTTTTCAACTTCCAAACTGCAATCGCATCCACTGCCAGCAGAGATCATGCGTCCAGCCAGGCGGCGGATCAGCCGCTGTGCCCATCGGGCTCGCAGTCCCGTGTGGCTGGCGGGATCGACCAATACCCCGCAGCGGTAGCGCGATTCGCTTTCCATCCACTGCAATGCTGTGCAAGCCCCCGTGCGGCGTCGGCTGATGAGCATGCCAACAGGGCAGGGTGCATAGGCACAGCAAACACCGCAGCCATTGCAGGGTTCAGCCCACGCTGGCTTGGGCGGCGCGGCTTCATGGGTATGAAGAATGATGACCTTCTCTGTGGACTTTGCTGGCATGGATGCATTGCAGCACACCGGAAGATCCAAGCAAACTGTTCTGCAATAGAAGGCCTGCAGATGGTCCAAGACAGAAATTTTGCATGGCAAAAGAGTTCCGTTGGTGTTACATTGCCCCCCGTGACAACTTAGTCCCTTCCCGTCCCCTTTGGTGTTTGTGCGCGCTTCAAGTGTCGCGAATGTCAAAGGCGGGTCGCTTGTCCGCCAATCGGTCTAGCCGTGTCGCGGAAGGTTTTTAACCCATCGATGTGCCGGAAACCGGTGCGAAAGGTGAGCGAAAGATGATGCAAAAGCAGCAAGAAAACTCGTATCTGTTCGGGGGCAACGCGCCCTATGTCGAAGAGATGTACGAGGCCTATCTCGACAACCCCGGTTCTGTGCCTGACAACTGGCGTGCGTATTTCGACGCACTGCAGCATGTGCCTGCGACCGACGGCAGCAACAGCCCCGACGTGGCACACGCGCCCGTCATCGAATCCTTCGCGCAGCGTGCCAAAGCCAACGCCTTTGGTAACAAAGCCAGCAGTGCCGACTTGGCCGTCGCGCGTAAACAAGTCCATGTGCAGTCGCTGATCGCGGCTTACCGGTTCCTCGGTTCCCGCTGGGCCGACCTCGACCCCCTCAAGCGCCAAGAGCGCCCCAAGATTCCCGAGTTGGAGCCCGCGTTTTATGACCTGACCGAGTCCGACATGGACATCTCGTTCAGCGCCACCAACACCTATTTCAGCAAAGCTGAAAACATGAGCCTGCGCCAGATCGTGCAGGCACTGCGTGAAACCTACTGCGGCTCCATCGGCGCCGAGTACATGCACATCACCGAGCCTGCTGAAAAGCGCTGGTGGCAGGAAAACCTGGAGAGCATCCGCTCCAAACCCAATTACACGCCTGAGCAAAAGAAACACATCCTCAACCGCTTGACCGCGGCCGAAGGTCTGGAGCGTTACCTGCACACCAAGTACGTGGGCCAGAAACGTTTCTCGCTGGAAGGTGGCGAGAGTTTCATTGCTTCCATGGACGAGCTGGTGCAGCGCGCTGGCAGCAAGGGCGTTCAAGAAATCGTGATCGGCATGGCCCACCGGGGCCGTTTGAATGTGCTGGTCAATACCCTGGGCAAAGCACCCAAGGATTTGTTCTCTGAATTCGATCACACAGCACCCGAAGATCTGCCTGCTGGTGACGTGAAATACCACCAAGGTTTCTCCAGTGACGTGACTACGCCCGGCGGCCCCGTCCACTTGAGCCTGGCCTTCAACCCATCGCACTTGGAAATCGTCAACCCGGTGGTCGAAGGTTCAGTCAAAGCCCGCTTGGACCGCCGTGGTGACAAAACGGGTGCTTCCGTGTTGCCCATTTTGGTTCACGGTGACGCGGCATTTGCAGGCCAAGGTGTGGTGATGGAAACCCTGGCGCTCGCGCAAACCCGTGGTTACTACACGGGCGGCACGGTGCATGTGGTCATCAACAACCAAATCGGTTTCACCACCAGCGACCCGCGCGACAGCCGCTCCACGCTGTATTGCACTGACGTGGTCAAGATGATTGAAGCGCCCGTGCTGCACGTTAACGGCGACGACCCCGAAGCCGTGATTCTGGCCACCCAGCTCGCGCTGGACTATCGCCAACAGTTCAAGAAAGACGTGGTGGTCGACATTGTTTGTTTCCGCAAACTCGGCCACAACGAGCAAGACACCCCAGCGCTGACGCAGCCGCTGATGTACAAAAAAATTGGCCAGCACCCTGGCACTCGCAAGCTCTATGGCGACAAGCTCGTGACACAAGGTGTGTTGCCTGCCGATGGCCCGGAGGAAATGGTCAAGGAATTCCGCGCCGCCATGGACGCAGGCAAGCACACCATTGACCCGGTGCTGACCAACTACAAGAGCAAGTACGCGGTGGACTGGTCGCCCTTCTTGGGAAAAAAATGGACCGATGCGGCCGACACGGCGCTGCCATTGGCGGAGATCAAACGCCTGGCCGAACGCATCACCACCTTGCCATCCACCTTCAAAGCACACTCACTGGTGGAGAAGGTCATCGCCGACCGCGCCGCCATGGGCCGTGGTGAGATCAACCTGGATTGGGGCATGGGCGAGCATCTGGCTTTTGCCTCGCTCGTGGCCAGCGGTTATGCGGTGCGCCTGTCAGGTGAAGACTGTGGACGCGGCACCTTCACCCACCGCCACGCCGTGTTGCACGACCAAAACCGCGAGAAGTGGGACGAAGGCACCTACACGCCGCTGCAACATGTGGCCGAAGGCCAAGCGCCTTTCGTCGTGATCGACTCGCTGCTGTCGGAAGAAGCGGTGCTCGGTTTTGAGTACGGCTACGCTTCGGCAGAGCCCAACACGCTGGTGATCTGGGAAGCCCAGTTTGGTGACTTCGTTAACGGCGCTCAGGTCGTGATCGACCAGTTCATCGCGTCCGGTGAAGTGAAGTGGGGCCGTGCCAATGGGTTGGCATTGATGCTGCCACACGGCTACGAAGGCCAAGGCCCCGAGCACAGCTCGGCGCGCCTGGAGCGTTTCATGCAGTTGGCTGCTGACAACAACATGCAGATCGTGCAGCCCACCACGGCCAGCCAGATCTTCCATGTGCTGCGCCGTCAGATGGTGCGCATGTTCAGAAAGCCCTTGGTCATCCTCACGCCCAAGTCCTTGCTGCGCAACAAAGACGCGACATCGCCCATCAGCGAGTTCACCAAGGGTGAGTTCAAGACGGTGATTCCGGAAACCCAAGCCGACCTCAACGCTGACAAAGTCAAGCGCGTGATCTGCTGCTCGGGCAAGGTGTACTACGACTTGGTCAAAACACGTGCCGAGAAAAAAGCCACCGACGTGGCCATCATTCGCGTCGAACAGCTTTACCCCTTCCCGCACAAAGCCTTCGCGGCCGAGATCAAGAAGTACCCGAACGCCACCGACATCGTCTGGTGCCAGGACGAGCCGCAAAACCAGGGCGCTTGGTTCTTCGTGCAGCATTACATCCACGAGAACATGCTCGACGGTCAGAAGCTGGGTTATGCCGGTCGCCCCGCATCCGCTTCGCCCGCAGTGGGTTATTCCCACCTGCACCAAGAGCAGCAAAAGGCTTTGCTCGAGCAAGCCTTCTCCAAGCTCAAGGGCTTCATCCTCACCAAGTGAACTGAGTTCTGCCCGCGCGCGCCTATCGATACAGGCGCGGAGCGCGGGCAGGCTTGCACCTCAAATTATTGAAAGAACACAACATGGCCATCGTAGACGTCAAAGTTCCGCAACTCTCTGAATCCGTGGCAGAAGCCACCCTGTTGCAGTGGAAGAAAAAGCCCGGCGAAGCCGTGGCAATGGATGAAATCCTGGTTGAAATCGAAACCGACAAAGTCGTGTTGGAAGTGCCAGCACCCGCCGCCGGCATCATGGCCGAGCATGTCAAGGGTGATGGCTCCAGCTGCGTCGCCGATGAAGTTATTGCGCGCATTGACACCGAAGGCAAGGCTTCGGCAGCGCCTGCCTCCGCACCAGCAGCCGCGCCCGCCGCCGCTGCACCAGCACCCGTTGCGGCTGCCGCTGCCACCGGTGGCTCCAAGAGCGACGTGGCCATGCCTGCCGCCGCCAAATTGATGGCCGACAACGCATTGGCCGCAGGTTCTGTCGCTGGCACCGGCAAAGATGGCCGCGTGACCAAAGGTGATGTGCTCGGCGCTTTGGCCTCGGGTGCCAAACCGGCTTCGCCTGTTGCCGCTGCACCCGCAGTGGCCGCCAAACCGGCCTTGCCCACCGTCGCTGCACCTGTCAGCATGAACCTGGGTGACCGCCCAGAGCAACGTGTACCGATGAGCCGCCTGCGTGCCCGCGTGGCCGAGCGTTTGCTGCAATCGCAAGCCACCAACGCCATCCTCACCACCTTCAACGAGGTCAACATGGCCCCGGTGATGGAAATGCGCAAGCGCTTCCAGGAAAAGTTCGAGAAAGAACACGGCGTGAAGATTGGCTTCATGAGCTTCTTCGTGAAAGCCGCTGTGGCCGCGCTCAAGAAATACCCCGTGCTCAATGCCTCGGTTGATGGCAACGACATCGTCTACCACGGCTATTTCGACATCGGCATCGCCGTGGGTTCGCCACGCGGTTTGGTGGTGCCGATTCTGCGTAATGCCGATCAAATGAGCTTTGCCGACATTGAGAAGAAGATCGCTGAGTTCGGCCAAAAAGCCAAAGACGGCAAGCTGGGCATTGAAGAGATGACCGGCGGCACCTTCTCCATCTCCAACGGCGGTGTGTTCGGCTCCATGCTGTCCACCCCCATCATCAACCCACCGCAGTCGGCGATTCTGGGCGTGCACGCCACCAAAGACCGCGCCGTGGTGGAAAACGGTCAGATCGTCATTCGCCCGATCAACTACCTCGCCATGTCCTATGACCACCGCATCATCGATGGCCGCGAAGCCGTGCTCGGTTTGGTGGCCATGAAAGAAGCGCTGGAAGATCCGGCTCGTTTGTTGTTTGACATCTGATTGGTGCTGCGAGGCCGTGAGACTACGGACACTGTGGATTGTTTGCGGTCTCGCGGCAACAGCTGGATATTTTTTCTCGTCAAACGGTTGGTCGTTCAGTCCTTGGTGGCTGATCTTGGTTTTTGTACCCATAGCGTGGCTGTTTGGCGAGGCATTCATTGCATCAAATTGGCCCGATTGGTTTCATAGAAGGTTTTACAAAGATGAGTAATCAATTCGACGTCATCGTCATTGGCGGCGGCCCTGGTGGCTACATCGCCGCCATCCGCGCCGCCCAGCTCGGCATGAAAACCGCTTGTATCGACGAGTGGAAAAACGACAAGGGCGGCCCGGCACCGGGCGGCACCTGCACCAACGTCGGCTGCATTCCCAGCAAAGCGCTGTTGCAGTCCAGCGAGCACTACGAACAGGCGGCCCACCACTTTGCCGACCACGGCATTGGCCTGTCCAACCTGAGCATGGACGTGGCCAAGATGCTCTCCCGCAAGGACAACGTCGTCAAACAAAACAACGATGGCATCTTGTACCTGTTCAAAAAGAACAAGATCAGCTTCTTCCACGGACGAGGCTCGTTCGTGAAGCAAGTCGAGGGCGGCTATGAAATCAAGGTGGCCGGGGCCAAAGAGGAATCGCTGACCGGCAAACACATCGTCGTGGCGACCGGCTCCAATGCGCGCCAGTTGCCCGGTGCACCGTTTGACGAAGAAAACATCCTCTCCAACGACGGCGCCCTGCGTATCGGCGCTGTGCCCAAGACCTTGGGCGTGATTGGTGCTGGCGTGATCGGTCTGGAAATGGGCTCGGTCTGGCGTCGTTTGGGCGCAGAGGTCACCATCCTCGAAGGTCTGCCCACCTTCCTGGGCGCGGTGGATGAGCAAATTGCCAAAGAAGCGCACAAGGCCTTCACCAAACAAGGCCTCAAGATCGAGCTGGGCGCGAAGATTGGTGACATCAAGTCGGCCAAGAAGGGCGTGAGCATTGCCTACACCAGCGCTACCGGCGAAGCCAAAACCTTGGCCGTGGACAAGCTCATCGTGTCGATTGGCCGTGTGGCCAATACCATCGGCCTGGCCCCAGAAGCCGTTGGTTTGAAGCTCGACGAACGCGGCGCCATCGTGGTGGACGACAACTGCAAAACCAACCTGCCCAATGTGTGGGCGGTGGGTGATGTGGTGCGTGGCCCGATGCTGGCCCACAAGGCGGAAGAAGAGGGCGTGGCGGTGGCTGAGCGCATTGCCGGCCAGCATGGTCACGTCAACTTCAACACCATTCCTTGGGTCATCTACACCTCGCCCGAGATCGCTTGGGTGGGTCAAACCGAGCAGCAACTCAAGGCCGCAGGCCGTGCCTACAAAGCGGGCACCTTCCCCTTCCTGGCCAATGGTCGCGCGCGGGCTTTGGGTGACACCACCGGCATGGTGAAGTTTCTGGCGGACGCCACCACCGACGAAATTCTGGGCGTCCATATCGTTGGCCCGCAAGCGTCGGAGTTGATCGCCGAAGCCGTGGTGGCGATGGAGTTCAAGGCTTCCGCCGAGGACATCGCCCGCATTTGCCATGCCCACCCCTCTTTGAGTGAAGCGACCAAAGAAGCCGCCTTGGCGGTGGACAAGCGCACGCTCAACTTCTGAGCGGGATGAAACCATGAGGTGCAGCGGGGCGACCGGAATGGGCGCCCCGTTCTTCTTTGTAGGAGTTCGTTGGCGATGTTCCTCAACCATCGCTGCATCCGTTTGGGCCGATCCTTCGACAGGCTTGGGACGAACGGCTGAGGTTGGGGGAATGCCGCTGGTCGAGTTTTGGTTTGAGTGTTCCAGATGACCTCCGTTTCCGAGCTTTACCACCAAACTTTGCTGGAGCGTGGCTACCAAAGCGACGCGGCACAGTTGCGTGCGGTGCAAGCCCTGCAGCGTTGCGCGGACGAATGGGCCGTGTATGTGCAACGCCGCCGCAGCACCATCGGCAAGTTATTCGGCACACGCCCACCACTGCCGCGTGGTGTTTACATGTATGGCGGGGTGGGGCGGGGCAAAAGTTTTCTGATGGACTGCTTTTTTCAAGCAGTACCCTTAAAGCGCAAAGCCCGTTTGCACTTCCACGAGTTCATGCGCGAGGTGCACCGGGAGTTGGCCGAACTCCATGGCACGGTGAATCCGCTGCACGAGCTGGGGCAGCGCATGTCACGGCGCTACCGCTTGATTTGTTTTGACGAGTTTCATGTGGCCGATGTGACGGACGCGATGATCCTTTACAAGCTGCTGGAAGCGCTGGTGGAGTTTCGAGTCAGCATCGTCACCACCTCCAACTTTCACCCTGATGGGCTCTACCCCAATGGCTTGCACCGGGATCGCATCTTGCCGGCGATTGAGCTGCTGAAGAAAAATTTGGAGGTGATCAATGTGGACGCGGGTACCGACTACCGCCAGCGTACCCTGGCCCAGGTGAATTTTTACCATTCCCCTTTGGGCGACGCCGCTGAAGGCGCCATGACCGCCGCGTTTGAGCAGTTGATAGAAACCAAAGAAGAAACGCCGGTCATGCGCATTGAACACCGCACTTTGCGTGCACGCAGAAAAGCCGGTGGTGTGGTGTGGTTTGATTTCAAAGAACTCTGCGGCGGTCCACGCTCGCAAAACGACTACCTGGAACTGGCCTCGCAATTCCACACCGTGCTGCTCTCCGGTGTACCTCAGATGTCGCCGCGACTGGCCTCAGAAGCCCGGCGGTTTACTTGGCTTGTGGACGTGCTTTACGACCGACGAGTGAAACTCATCCTGTCGGCCGCGGTCGAACCCGAATTGCTCTACACCGAAGGGCCCATGGCGCATGAATTTCCCCGTACCGTGTCTCGATTGCACGAAATGCAGTCGAGCGAGTTTTTAGCACTGGCACGCCGCGATGTGGACACGGGCTTGACATGAGACGTTGTGCCCTCCTGCCATTGGCGGCTTTTTTTGGCGTGCTCATGGCATCTGCCCATGCGCAATTGGATGTTGCAGCCGAGCGTGCGCGTATCGCCCAAGAGCGTGCAGCGGCGGGCGAACGTTTACGTGAGCGAGAAAAAGCCTGTGCAACGCGTTTTGTGGTTACGTCATGCGTTGAAGCGGCGCGACGAGAACACCGAGAAACACTCGCTCCTTTGAAGCAGCAAGAGTTTTTATTGGACGATGCACAGCGGCAGCTGCGCGCGGCGCAGCGCCGCGCACAATTGCAGGAAAAAGCGGCTCAAACCAAGAGCGACATTGTTCTTCCCAGCACGCAACCTGCTGCTGCCGAAGAAGCTGCATCTGCACCCACCCGACGTCCAGCGTCTCCTGCAAAAACACCGACACCTCAAGAGCAGGCACAAATCGACCAAGAACGCGCGCGGAAGCAGGCAGCGTCCCAAGTGGAGGCGCAACAACGAGCGCACGCACACCAGCAGAAGCTGGAAGTTGCGAAACGCAGGAAGCAAGAAGTCGAGAAGAGAAATGCGGAAAGAGCGGCTTCGGGAAAACCTCCGCCCGCGCCTTTGAAAATGCCGCCCAGCGCGTCGGCCCCTTGATTTACTTCAGCGGGTCCACCCGAATCAGCGCCAGCGACAGGTTGTCGCCGCCGCCACGGGCGCGTTGCCTGGCTTTGCTGATCAGCATTTCACTGGCCTCACGCGGTGGCAGTGCGTGCACGATGGCGCCCATTTCTTTGG
>Ga0315907_10001399_pt1 | contig 32593 bp, 20 predicted proteins | sample LakEriMetagenome_3_FD_203525 | JGI IMG/M metagenome (GOLD analysis project Ga0315907, IMG submission 203525) | Freshwater fungal communities from buoy surface, Lake Erie, Ohio, United States - Buoy 12 MA123 | ecosystem: Environmental > Aquatic > Freshwater > Lake > Lake biofilm | place: USA...
GGATGAATCGATTTCGAGCAATTCTGGTTCGATGGGACAAAAAACTGAGCAACAACATCGCAGGATTACACCTTGCATGCGCTTACATCACATTTAAACGCTCGGGGGTTTTCGGATAGGCTCTAAGCCTTTACAGTTCAGATCATTGACATAAACGATTGGAATAGGGTTACGTGGTTCTTGAACGCAACTTGGGCGTGCCGCGATTGGTACAAATTGCTCAGTGCGTTGATGCTGGGCTGCCAGCCATGATTAAGATCGTAGCCAGTTTCCTTCGAGGGCTCTGTCTCGAGTACTAAGCGGACTCGTTCAGCACAACCTGCCGCATTGCCGCAAATGACGTATCCCACAACGATTCCGAATGCATGTCCGGGCCCGTATTTTCCTTCTGCGAACCTGTTTACGCCGTTTCGAACATAGGCCAAGGCTAATGAGTTCTCATCGCTTCTTATTCGCTTGCACTCCATCGTTAGGTAAGTCGATTCCCGCCAAGTATACGAAACCATGATATCGATCAAACCAGTTGGCGTATCTTGTTGAGCACGATCCGATTGCGCCTCCCGCTCGAACCGCATTTGGGGAATCGGATTCATCCGGTTTTTTGCTTCCGCCATCTTCCATCGAAGTATATCGGTGATGGCGTCTTCATGACTATGGCGATTGATTCGAGAGTCCGTCTTGGTTGCAGGCCACGCGTCATGCAGAATTTGCAGCGCTAAAAACACGATTGTTTGCTGGGCTTTGCCGCGAATCATCGGATTGAGCCGCCCGCTTTTACCAGAAGCAACCAAGATTATTCCCCCTCTCTGCAAAGTTCGTCAAAGATGGAATCCGCATCATCGTAAGCCCTCGCTCTGGACCAAAAACGCTTTTGCGACAATTTAACGATAATGCAGCGATCGTTGTCGTAGTGGATCATCGATCGCCGAAGCTGGAAATTCGAGGTCAATGGCGCGTGCAACAACTCTGCTAGGCGTCGTGAGTCGAATTCCGCTTGCGACTTCTCAGCGAAACGCACTCCACGATTCCTGGCTTCGTCGAAACGAATGACAACGCAGCAAATATCTTGAGTATCAGCAAATATATCTGCGTTCACGGTCAATTCTCCACCCGTCAAGTTGCTGCGGATGCATTTGACGAGCGTGTCAGCATAGTTCGCGATTTCGGCTTCATCAGGCGACTGTGCGCTTGTTCCATCGCTACCATGACGAACGAAATTCAAATCGTACTTGACCGTGTCTGTGATGTACTCTCGCTGCCAATTTGGAATCTGGTAGAACTCGAAGATCGCCTCGTCAAGCGGATTGAGATTAACATAGCCTGAACTGTTTGCTAAATCTTGAACTACTCTTCGCAATTCAACGGTATCAGCCTTGGAATTTACCGATTTGAAAGGCAAACGTTCAAAGTCGTTCTGTTCCGCAATCTGCTTGTCGATCCCGAATCTGGTTGCCGTCATGAAAAAGCAGTACATTGCCAAGGATGAATTGATGTATGCGTTTACCAAGTCAAGCTTCCACTCGTCAGGTTTGCTCAGGGGAATACCAAAGTATGAGCGAGAATAGACGATATCTTCCACACACTTGGCTCCAACCAGTCGATCTTCCTGAAGACTCTGCTGTGCCAAGAACATTGGTCCTTGATAAATCTCGCAGCTCCTGGCGTGCTCCAATTCGGCGTAGTGAAACGGAGGCAAGTCATCAATCGCGAAGCGAAAACGAGAAAGCTTCTCTGCCTCTAGCATTTTCCGTGGCAATCCATCCGGAACTGGCTTGAGTTTTGTGCCTCGAATGTACCCTTGATAAAGTCTTGAACCCCACGCTTCTAAGACTTGATCAATCCTGCGACTGGTTGAATAGAACCCGTTTATAATCGCGCGATCGCGAGGTGTTCCACAGGAAGCGATTTTGAACAGATGCGGCTCGACCGCAATGCGATCATTGGGCAGATGATTCAGCCGCTCAAGAAACAATTCGACAATCCCATGTTTGCCAAAAGTTTCACTTCGCTCGGCGGACGCGAACACCAGTTGGTCGCCCGACTTTGGAGCCGTGTTTTCTGCGACGAATATCATGGCCGGTTGTTTGGCGGATGGAAACAGTTTTTTATCGTGCAACGTCGATAGATTGAGCATCGCTCGAGCGCGGAGCGTCGTAAACAATTGCGACTTTGATTTGAGCGATTGCCCCTCCTGGCTGAAGAAATTCTTGGCATCAATGATCAATCCGATACGACCGTTGGGTTTCAGGAAATCCCGACTTCGCCAAATAAAGGCCTGATCGATAGGAGATCGAAATGGCAATTCGATAGGCGGATCTTGCTGTTCGCAATATTCAAGGTGCGAACGCGACGAAACATGCGATGTCGAGCGTTCGCCTTTCGGCTTATTCCACGGAGGATTTCCTACCACAATGGAAAATTCTTTTTGCTTAAAAGCCTCCGTATTGCTAAAGCTATCTGAGGAAAACGCGTCCGCGACAAACAGATTGCGATTTTTCAGGCTATGCCGGAATTTAAGATGCTGGGCGGAGTTGAGCGACGGATCGAGTTCGAAGGCTGTTAGGCAAAGACTGAACGCTGCGATTTCGATTGCCGTTTCATTAACATCGACGCCGTAAATTTGCTCCGAAAGCACGCTGCGGACAAGCGTTCTTGTAAGCTTCTCCCCGCCTGCGATGCGACGTGCAACAAGTCGCCGGAAAGCATCGACCAAGAAAACTCCCGATCCACAAGCCAAGTCGCAGACCTTGGCGTTGCGAGGAAGCTCTTTCGAAAACAACTGGTCGTCGAAAACTTGGGAGAAAACCAAATCAACTAGGTTCACCGGTGTGTAATGAGTTCCGCGTGCCTTTGCGGTAGCTTGATCGTCCGCGTAGATAAAGCGTTCATAAATCGAGCTGATCAATTCGATCGGAATGACCTCGAAATCGTACCGCCAAAAGTCAAAACTCTGTTGGCCCGATCGCAAGTTCTGTCGCTTTACAATCGCTTGGGCTACTTCCAATTGAGCCTTTGAAAATGTATACGAAACGTCATCTTCACTCGGAGTTGGCGGAGGTGGAAAGAGGTCTCCGTTGAACGTCTCTCTCATTCGTTCGAAGAATTTTTTCGTTTCGCCGACACGTGATAAAACGTCGCCGAAGGACTTGGCATGGAGTCCTTCGAAAAGTTCTGTCGGCAAAACACCGCGAGCCTCTAAGTAGGCCGTGAACAAAGTTCGCAGCATTAGTCGGTGTGCAAGCAACGGTTTGCATCCGTCGTCGGTCAGCATTTCGGCTGCAGTGCGAAGATCATTCGCCAATTCCGCATCGATGCGAGTCTCTTTGGAGATTCGTTTGCCCGCACGCGTAGCCCAAAATTGACCGCTTTCCAAACTGATTCTATCTAGTTCGTATTTTCGTAACTGTTCCAAATCTTGAATCGCGCAGGATAGCAACTCGGCAGGGTGTTTTTGTTCATCGTTAGATTTAGGTGGTGGTTGAAACGCATTAAGGATGCGGACCCGCGTCGGTGTGATGATCCAGAGCATTCGACCGAGACCATGATTCCACGCCGTCCGATGCCAGTGATGAATATCGTTCAGGCTGGGATCGGACGCAAGGCTTTTCATGTAAATGCACGGAGTGCCATTGATCTCGAACACATCGGTGACGCCCAGTTTGTCAGAGTCGAGAATCGCGGCGTATCGAAATCGTCGATCGTCGAAACCATCACCCGCAGAGGATGCCTGGCGCAATGTATCGCCACGAACGAAACCGGTGTTCGCACCAACGGTCTGGTAGCCCAGTTCGTTCATCAATGTTACGTATTCGTTTATCGTGCTTCCGGTCGCCACTATTATCCTCCAGTCTTTAGCCCGCTGATTTGGTTGTGGCATTCGGGTTGCGGATTTGCGGGACCGAGTAGCTCGCTCGTGTCTCGTTCACTGCAACTTGTAGACGGTTCCAATCCGACTTTTTCAAAGGCAAACTTAAGATGCTGCGCAAGAAATCCCTTGACTGTGGATTGGAGAGCAGCGTTTTTAGCGGCGGAGGAACGACATCACTGAGATAGAGATATTCTAAGACGTCGGCCCGAAGCCTGGAGGCTAATTTCGTTACGATGTCGGGTGAAATTCCCTTTCCTGACCGACCTGTTTCGATCTTGGTGATGTAAGAGAAACTGATGTCGGTTTCGTCAGCAAGCTGTCGAACCGTTAACCCCGCATTTTCCCGGTCAATGCGTAGCCTTGTTGCAAAACTGTCCATGACTCCCCCCATCGCTTTTCTTACAAGTTCTAACTATTTGTGCACCGCGAGTCAACAGGGCCATCTGAGTAGAGCAATGTATGTCAAGGTAGGTGCCTGGCACGAATGGCACTGTACGCCTTGCGTAAACTGTTCCACTCAAACGAGTTATCTCCCTTGCTGAGCCTCTGTCGCAAGTCGTCTCTGGGTTCCATCATCAGCTTGTACTGGTCCCTCCGGCGCTTGACGCATCTGGGTTCGAATCTGCCCGGTCTATAACCGACTCGACATTGCGATATGCAGCGAAGAATCTGGCGAAGCATCTCATCGGGATTCAAGGCGGAAAAGCATGCCACATCCCAGTTCGAAAGGATGTACTGACAAGTCGACACAAAGCTGATCTGTCTCGGAAGGATCGACTCCTGTTTCGCCGCAAGTCCCACGGTCATTCTTATAAGGTTGTAGGCCAGTAGTTTCATCCAGAATTCAGTGTTGACCATCGGTGGCGATTTGCACCGCATGAAATCCATGTTTAAGTGCGTCTTGATATTCCGGATATCGAGTTCGACATTCCAGCGATAACCATAGAGCTCTGCAATCTCCTGAGCTGAGACACCTTCCTGGCCAGATCGTTCCAACATGTTCGTGACGACAACAAACGGGCTCTGCTTGCGCCCTGGCTCGGAGATAATATACCTCATCTCTCGGAGTTCAAGCTGTTCTGGGAGGCTCCTATGCATCTGATCGGTCATCCAGTTCGGACGAGATCCCCGTTTCCAAGTCACGATGTGATCGTTCTTTCCAAGTCGTCTTCCTTTGCGGAAGTCGGTATGGCGAGCTTGATGTTTGCGGAAGCAAACATGGACCCCTTTTTGCATCAGCAAGGCAATCAGCCAGTAACTACAGAAGTGCCTGTCGGCAACAACAACATCCCCAGCCTTGAGACTCGACAAGAGATGGCGAAGCATAGCAATCTCGCTAGTGTCTTTCCCTTGATACGGCCCGATCGCAGCATCCAATAAGCAACCAGTTCCCAAATGAAGTAAAGCCACCACACGAGCGATCGGGAATCCCAAGCCTGGCTTTTGGGCGGTATGTTGGGGATAGATGGCTTGAATTTGGCTCTTGTAGCAGTAGTCCCCTGTATTGGCATGAGGGACGTTTCGTCCTATCTGAATCAAGAAGGTCGAAATTCTTGCCACGGCAGCTTGGCACGTAGCGTCCTTGCCATCTCGCATAACTTGGCAAAGGAATGCCCATAGAACAATGGCTGAGTGGAAGACGCCTCCAAAGAGACACTTGTGCTTGCCGAGGACATCGCGGAGCAATTCTTCGGGGAGCAACTCCGGAAGACGTTCGACGGGAAAAGCACTAAGGACGCGCTGAAACTTGAAGGTGCATTGGCGCCTTGATTTTGGTAGAGACATCCTACGAAAAAACCTTCCTTGGCTAGTTCAAGCTTGCAAGGAAGGTTCTGGATTTTAGCCAAGGCAGGTTTTTGAAGTCATCATCAATTGCCAAAGCTCGCGGAAGTATAACAAAAAACTTCCACGTGCCGCTAGAGAACTTGCGCTCTGACCCCAGGCGTACAGTGCCATTCGTGCCTGGCACCTACCGAAGGGCCCCTATTCGACTCTATTACATTACAAACTGCCATGTCGGTCACTGAATTTGTAGATATCAACACTCTTGATCGTGCGGAGGAGTGCAATTGCGCCCGCTGACTGAGCAGGTATATAAGTGTCTTCTTGATATGCATTGTAATAACATATGTTCCATTCTGTCGTGGTCGGTTCCGTACTGATGAACCCCATGAGCTTCTGGGCGCAACCTTGCGGCCACCGACTGCCGAGCATGTTTCGCGGTTGTGACCGATCTAGGCATGGGGACATCGTTATCATGATTTCAACCAATTTTGGAAGACGACCGTTATTGATATGAGCGCAGCCAGCCCATCTGACGAGCATCACCTCCTCAGCGTGACAAGCACCTCCCCCGGGAACATCATCCTGTCCTTTGGGCAATGAATTAAACGTCCAAACCAATTTGTCATCCCTATCCCACCGCACCACCATGGCAACCTGATTTAATTTAATTTCTTCAACCATCTGTATAATCTGATTTTTGAAATTTACATCACCGTTTGTATTCAGGCGAAGCTTCGTCATGTCTTTCTCCGTATCTAAAAAATTCGTTAAAACAAAGGCGTTAAAACAAAGGGGACAGGTCCCGTTGTTGTCTTTCAGGTGCCGTCGAACGATGGCGGCCTTCTGATCAGCAGTGAATTTTCTAAGTGTTTTGGTCATCGGAATCCTCCAGGGTAACCGTTCACGGCCCGGACGGTCGATGTTAGCAAACTGATCTAGACGCCGTCAAGGATTTTTTGGCTAAATGCTTGGATGAGCATTCCCAAGCATCGCCTCGAACTCCCACCCGAAGCCGAGCCCGCTCGTGATTTTATCGAGGCCCTCGTCGCCCGTTACGAATCTCAAATCAAGGAACTCAAGCAACAAGTTCAATCGCTTTCCGAGCAGGTTCAGTCTCTTACAGAGCGGCTTAAAAAACCAAATCCTCGCAACTCTTCGCTCCCGCCTAGCTCCGAGCATCCTCATGGAAAACCGCCTCGGAAGCCTTCCAAACGACGAATCCGCAAACAGGGAGGTCAAGAAGGGCACAAACGGCATTTGAGAGAACTCGTTCCGATTGAGCAATGTGGTCCGCGATTGGCCGCCTTCACTGGGCTGCTTATGGGGCACTTCCGCCAAAGCAAGCGAAGGGCGTCTAGTTTCCTGAGCGATCTACTTAATATCCTTTGTAGTCCTGCTTGGACTGTCAAGATCCAGAACCTGGTCTCCGACGCACTATCCGAACCTTATTGCCAACTCCAAACGGAACTTGCCAATCAAAGTCAACTTTATGTCGACGAGTCACCGACAAAGCAGCACAAGGCGAAGGCATGGCTGTGGGTAGCTGTTGCTCCGATGTTCGCCGTCTTCGGAATCTTTGCTAATCGCTCACGAGAGTCGCTCGTCGCCCTCATTGGGGACTACTCGAAGATTATTCTAAACTGCGATCGAGCCAAAATGTACCTCGATGGACCTCGGCTTCAATGGTGCTGGGCGCATCTCAAGCGAGATATCCAGAGCCTAATAGATTCGCACGACAAGCAAGTCAAGCGACTTGGCCATGACTTGATGCGGCAAGAACGCTTACTATTTGAATACTGGCAACGATACAAACGCGCAGAGGTCAATTGGAAAGCATTCAGGCGATTGGCGAGTCCCGTTCGCAAGGAGTTCAATAGTCTTCTTCTACGGGGCAGTTATAACGGTAATGCCAAGTTAATTGGATTCTGCGATGAGTTCCTGCCTCGCAAGGATCACCTATGGGCGTTCCTGGATGCAGAAGGAATCGAGCCGACGAATAACGTGGCTGAGCGGGCACTTCGTTCGGCGGTGATCCTGCGAAAACTGAGTTTTGGAACTCAGAGCAGCCGAGGTAGTCGTTATATCGAGCGTATCCTGAGTGTTTCCGAAACTTGCCGGTTACAGAAACGCAACGCTTACGAATATTTGATTAGCGTGATGAAGGCTAAGTTCGCGAGAGAAACAGCGCCGTCACTGATCCCGTTGATCCAAGATCACGCCGCCGCGACGTAATTCTTTGCATCGGCCCGTGAACGGTTACCTGGCACGTGCCAGAGGGCCCACTGGCAGCCCTCACAAAGCCCTCAAATTTAGCAGCTGATATTCTCCGAATGCCCCAGTCCACCGCTGCGAGTAGAAACGCCATACTCCCCCTCGGCGTACTCCGAAAGTGGTCGAGTGAACTTCATCTCCGTCAAAAGGATTGCCCCTCCGGTATTCCTCAGGGTCCAGTATTCTCGCATTTGGACCTGATGCTCGCGATGCGTAAAATCGCTGTGCATCTCGCATCGAAGACTTGTCCTCCTCCTTGTCGTATTTTTGCATATTAACGTGCGCGACACGAACAGCCCCATCGGCGGCCTGACTCCCCACACCGAGCGTGCACCCCGTCATATCTGCGGTGAACATCGTGAGCGCCTCGTTCCACACCGTAACGGCACCGACTTCATTCGGTCGGTAGGGACACCAATACGCTCCGAATGTCCCTTGGGTATCCTGCCCTAGAAATTGGCGTACCCCATACACGCCCAATTGTCCTTCTCCTCCCCTTCGCGTGCAGGTAAATTCAAATTCCAACCCATAGTCGATGAACGCGGCTTGATAGATCCTTATGATTCCATTGTTCCATTGATCGCCCGGCACTTCCGGCAGGATCAGGTTGTTACAAGCGAAGACTTCGGGATCTTGAAAGAAACTCGCCCTCGCTGCTTGATCTTTTGTCAATTTATCCTCCGCGAATTGTGTGAAAGAAAGAAAAGCTGTCAGGAACCGTTCATGATCTACTTATTCAGTATAAACAGCAGGTGTATCACTCGAACGCGTATGAAAACTGGCCATCTGTAACACCCACTTTGACACCTGCGATCGCCTTGCCTTCCATCATTCGCACCAGGAATTCGCGGCTGATGTCAGGCAGCATGGTGTTGGTCAGAATCGCATCGATCATCCGACCTCCGGATTCGCTCTCGGTGCAACGGGACACGACCAGTTTTACCACGTCTTCGCTGTACTCAAACGGAATTTTGTAACGGGCCTCGACCCGCTTCTTGATGCGGTTGAGCTGCAGCTTGACGATCTTGCCGAGCATCTCGTCGCTCAGCGGATAATAAGGGATCGCGACGAGTCGACCAAGCAACGCTGGCGGAAAAACTTTCAACAACGGCTCCCGCAACGCCTTGGACATCCCCTCCGGATCGGGCATCATCTCGGGATCCTTGCACAAACCGGCAATCAGGTCCGTGCCGGCATTGGTCGTCAACAAGATCAACGTGTTCTTGAAGTCGATGAATCGACCCTCGCCGTCCTCCATGTAGCCCTTGTCGAACACTTGGAAAAACATCTCATGCACGTCCGGATGCGCCTTTTCCACTTCGTCAAGCAACACCACACTATATGGCTTACGCCGGACAGCCTCGGTCAGCACACCCCCCTCGCCATACCCGACGTATCCCGGTGGTGCGCCCTTGAGCGTGCTGACGGTGTGGGCCTCTTGGTACTCGCTCATGTTGATCGTGATGACATTCTGCTCTCCCCCGTACATCGCCTCGGCCAACGCCAATGCTGTCTCGGTCTTGCCGACCCCACTGGTCCCAGCCAACATGAATACGCCGATCGGCTTGCTGGGATTGTCTAAACCCGCACGACTTGTCTGTATCCGCTTTGCAATCATCTCCATCGCGTGGTCCTGGCCGATCACCCGCTGGGCTAAATGGTCTGCCACCTTGAGGATCGTCTCTATCTCGTTGCGGGCCATTCGCCCCACCGGTATCCCGGTCCAATCGCCGACCACTGCCGCCACGGCTTGATAATCGACCGTCGGTAGGATCAACGGGGTCTCTCCCTGCAACTCCGCTAGCTTCTTTTGAACCGCTCGCAACTGGGCCATGTCCGCTTGCCGCTGCTCCTCGACCTGTCGATCGCCTAACTCGTTGGATTCCAACTCCACGGCAGCATCGGCCTCAAGCTTGCTGCCTGTCCCCTCGACAGGCTGGACGCCCGATCGCAACTTGGCCCGCAAACTCAACAACTCATCGACCAACTCGCGCTCTTGATTCCATCGCGATTCCAACTCTTCAAGTCGCTTGCGCTCCTGGCCTAGCAAATCGTTGGCCTCTTGCTCCCTCTTGCCAATGTCTACCCCGATGGCTTTCTCTCGCGCGATGATGCCAAGCTCGGTCTCTAAGGCCTCGATGCGTTTGCGGCTGTCATCAACCTCGGCCGGTGTCGCATGCAAACTGACGGCAACCCGAGCGCACGCTGTATCGAGCAAACTGACGCTCTTGTCGGGCAACTGCCGAGCTGGAATGTAGCGATTGCTCAACTTGACAGCCGCCTCGAGGGCTTCGTCGAGGATCTGCACCTGGTGATGCTTTTCCATCGTCGAGGCGACTCCTCGCATCATCAAAATGGCTTTGGGTTCATCGGGCTCATCGACCTGAACGGTTTGGAACCGCCTTGTCAATGCGGGATCTTTTTCAATATGCTTTTTGTATTCCGCAAAGGTTGTGGCACCGACGGTGCGCAAGGTGCCACGCGCCAAAGCAGGTTTGAGCAAATTGGCCGCGTCTCCGGTTCCTGCCGCTCCGCCAGCACCAACAAGCGTGTGGGTCTCGTCGACAAACAGGATGATCGGCTTGGGGCTCGACTGCACCTCTTCGATGACCGATCGGAGTCGCTGCTCGAATTCCCCCTTCATGCTCGCTCCGGCTTGTAACAGCCCCACATCGAGCGCTAACAACTGAACATCCTTGAGCGACGGTGGGACGTCCCCCCGCGCGATGCGCTGCGCGAATCCTTCGACAACCGCTGTCTTGCCGACACCAGCCTCACCCACAAGGATCGGATTGTTTTGGCGGCGTCGCATGAGGATGTCGACGACCTGCCGGATTTCTTCGTCGCGGCCGACGATGGGATCCATCTTTCCAGATCGGGCTTGCTCGGTCAGATCGGTCGTGAACTTCTTGAGGGCTTCTTGCTTACCCATCTGGGCTGGTGCCATCGCCCCGCTGGCTTCACCTGGGCTTGCACCACCGCCGCTTTGCGAACCATCTGTGGCTCCCAAACTCGATTCCGGCGAGGCGGCAAGGATCTTAGCGAACTCGTCGGCCAAGACCTCGGGCCGTATCTTTTCAAACTCCTTGGATAAACCGAACAACGCATGGCTCAATGTACGCGTCTTGAGAATCCCGACGATCACATGCCCTGTGCGTACCTGATTTTCTCCGTACTTGAGCGTCCCATAGACCCACCCGCGCTCGACGGCGTCCTCGATCTGCGACGACAAATCGGAGATCGATGTCGAGCCGCGAGGCAAACGATCCAAAGCGGTCGTCATGTCGGTAGCCAACCTAGCAGGGTCAAGCTGAAAATGCTTAATGATGCGATGCAAGTCCGAATCGGTCAGTTGCAAGATCTGCTGTACCCAGTGAACCAACTCGACATAAGGATTACCGCGCAACTTGCAAAAGACTGTTGCTCCTTCAAGTGACTGATACCCCACTCGATTGAGTTTTCCAAAAAGCGCTGCTCGGCTGATGTCTGACACTGCGGTATACCTTGTACTGGTAGTTTCGATATCGATTTCAATTCACGATTTTTGCCACACACCGTTGTGGCTGATTTTAACATGCTCAAATCATGATCTACAACTAGTTGATCCAAAAAAGGGATCAACAAGACTAACTTCCTCGTTGGACCACTGGTTCGGCCAACAGACACAGATCATCAGCATCTGCTACCAATGCATCGGCCTCTAACCACATGGACAAACCGAGCCTATTTTCACCTAGGACCCAAGACGGCGTTTCGTCGCGCCGCAGAATCCACTGGATCTCGAATTGAAGCGAATCGCCCACATAATTCCTAACCAAATCCAACATCCTCTCGTGGCTTGGACTCCCCGGCAGCAACCGCTCGAACTGCTCGCGGGTCAGGGGTCCGATCCGAAGTCGAAATTTCTGCTGGCAGTCCCAAGCGTGCGAACCGAGGGTGCACGAGACACCCAAAGTGGCCGAATCTGGATCTTCGCCCAATTTAAATCGGTAACCCTCGGGGATCTCGACCCATTGACCGATGAACTCCTCGATTTGGGCGGGGACTTCAAAGAATTCACTGACGATCTGCGTCAATCCTTCGGCATGACGCGAGTGGGCCGACATGAGCCCCCCGTAGTACCACTTGGCAGAATCTGGCAACGAGTCATTTTCAAGCAGTGAAAAAAAACCGATCCCCACAAAAGAGCCGACATATTGGGCATAGCGATCCTGATCCGGACGATCGAAATGGACCGTTGGCTGGGCATCGGCCCACGCACGATAAAAGAGAGTAAGCAAGCGATGATGAAATACATTGACAAACGCTGCAAAGGTCGGATCTTTCTGCTGATGGATTCGATCCCTTGCATATTCTGTCAGATGCAAAGGCAAAGGCCCGTTGGGACCAAACATCCCAAAAAACTCAACGGCCAACTCCCAGATTTCCGCCTGCTGCTTGGGTTTGCACTCCGAAAGGGCTGCAGGTGCGAATCGCAAGGTTGGTTTTTGGATCAATCGAACCGGTTCATCTCGAAGCCGCTTGGATTTCCCGAATTGGGCTTGGTTGGGCAATTGCTTTTCCAAGAGCCTTAGGGCTTGATAGAAATCGTACCGATAAGCCTCCGACTGCATCCCCTCGAGCAGTTGGCTCAGAGGACTTGGCGAAGGCCCGTTCTGGCTGGCCATCGTGTGATCTCCCCTCTTTCCAATGAAGTAAGCACCGTTTCGGTGAAGGAGTTGATCGAAACGATCTTGGAAAAAAACCTCTCCAGCACTGACGCCAAGGTGAAACAACCGAGCCCCTCGAAGGCGTTCTCTTCGACCACAAGGCGCAATTCGATTCCTCGCCCAAATCCGATCGGTCCACTTTTGGAAATCGGTCTCGTGATGGGATTGGACTGAATCGATCGAACTCCGTCGATCCACTTTTGCGATTGGGAGTCATTTTCGTCGGCATAGAGCGAAAGCAGTTCTCGCAACGCTACGGCACCTTGCTGCGTTTGATCTTGGAGTGAGGAATGATGCAATGCAAGGTGGCTGATCAAACGCCAACTGCTTCCTCCGTCGGAAATCGCCTTAGATCCTTTGGGCTTGGTCGGACCGACCAAGACTTTTACGGCAGAAACCGGTGCCCCCTCGTCAAGTGAAAAATCGCTCGATCCTACTCCGATAGGCAATTGGATTGGTAAATCCCGATTGGTGCACAGCGTCCCCATGCCGAGTTGTTGTAGCTTGGTCGAAAGCGCAATCCCCTGACTATCGACCAAGGAGACGTAGGATTCGCTACCGATATAGCTGGCTCTGCCCCCAGTCCGTCTTTGGTTGGCCGAGAGGACTCGGGGCATACGACGCAGCGTGTAGTATGCATGGACAGAGCGTTCCGTAGTTTGGTCATTGATGCTGTAGAAAGGGAGGAAGTTAAGCTGATCCTCGGCGGCTGTACCGTATCCGACGACATCCGTGATGGAGTGAACTTCAAAATCCAGGGGACGGGTTCGGTCGGGGATGATCTGATGCTCTGCTTGGCGATGGTCTAAGAGAATACGATCGGCTCGCTTTGGGAACAGATTGATTGCAGGAGTGCAGTAAAGCGAGAAGTTTTCGGAGCCGACTCGGTTGGCCAGTTGGGAATCTGCGCGATCCAAGAGAATGGCAAGTTCGATCGTTTCGGTGTTGCATTTGCGAAGAAGTTGGTCCAAATGGTTCAATTGGACGAAACGATAACGCTCTGGGCATGCAAAATACTCTTGCAACAAACGGTAGCCATCAAAGCTTCGCATCGGGGTCGGAAGCATCGCTTGTTCGACGTCAAAACCCAAGGCGCTCGTTGCAGTCTTGCCAAGGCTCTGCGACCATACACCGACTGCACCTTGATCCGCGTCTCGCGCGGCCAACCCGATGCAATTGGCCAAGCATTGCTCATAGATTCGAGGCGATAAATCGTTCGATCCACCGATGAATAGGGGCAACTGACTCAAAGGCAACGCATTGAAGGGGACACCACCAAAGGTCTTTAACTTCAGCACGATGGCTCCCTTGAGCTTGGGCAAATCAGGCATCTGTTGGGCCGAGTAGTTGAGCGAATGGTATTTTGCTTCAACCAATTGGATTGGCCACATGGTCACGGGATGCCCCGTGCGAAAAGTACAGCGCGTTTGCTCTCCTTTGCTCAACTGCCCACGCAACGTCGAATTTTTGGCAAGCGTAAAGCCGTTTGCAAGAGAACCTTGGGTCCGATCGGGCTGGAACTCAACGATTGCCATCGACGGGATCGGTGAGAGAAAGTTCGGGAACAACAACTCCATCAGATGCGAGGTAAATTGGGGATACTCCGACGACATCCGCAACTGCACTCGTGCTGTTAAAAACGCTACGCCTTCGAGCAGCCGCTCGACGTAGGGATCACCGCATTCGAAGGAATCTAAAGCCAACCGGCTGGCAATCTTGGGATACTCCTTGGCAAATTCTGCCGCCGTCTCCCTCAAAAAAGACAATTCTTCGTTGTAGAACCGCAGGAGTCTCGAATCCATCTCTTATCCTCACGACTGATCTACCACGTCGATGATCCCAGACTCCAAGTCCACGACCGTTGAGACGTAAAGTTTCTCGGGGATCGGTTGGCACCAAAGATCCGCACGTATTTCGATAGCGATCGCGTTGGGCCTTGCATGTTCGCCCGACGTGCGATGCACAACCACCTCAATAGTATCTGGGATCAACCTCGGTTCGAACCATCGAATCGATTGCTTGATCGAGTCTTCGAGCTTGGTCGAAAGTACCCCCGAGACCGTCTTGCCTGTCAGATCAGGGATCCCATAGTTGATCACGGAACTGGGGATTTCGGGGAGTATTCCGAAATCTTCCGTACTCTCAAGGTGAGCATTGCTAAGGAGCCAGGATAAATCTCGAAGAACCGCATCTCGCAGTTTATCGACGGTAAAGTAACGATTATCCTTGGAATCACTTTTTGAGGTGGGCTGGTTATCGGTCAATCGATCCAGGAGCGATGGAAATAGTTTTTCTTGAGAAGTCAGTTCCGGCATCGTCGTCTATTTGGGCTTTCGTTACGAACTTGCAGCTTGGTCGGCTTCAGACGTCCCACCTTGAAATTGGATCTTTTGGATTTGCAAAATCGGGATGTCTTCTTGGTCGGTGGCGAACAATCGTTGCCCTAACCCGATTTGTGCGTGATCGTTGGATACGAGCCCCTCACCCTTGGCCCATAGCGTCGTCGTAGCCATTTGAACCTTGGGATCCTCGGACGACTCTGAGCCTGGATAACGGACAGGAATCATCGCGGGCAATTGACCTCCGTTGCTCCAGGTGAAAACAGCTTTGGCCCAGATCAAGTCACGTAGATCGACCGGCGGTTCCAACTCGAGCGTTTGGATTCTCTCGATCGGAACTAGGTAGTACTTGCCTTGGATGATGGCTTCCATAACCGGCCCAAATCTCGGGTCTGCATCGCAGAGCCATTCGAAAGGGCAGAGCGACTGGTCGGCTGTGAGGATCTCACCGGAACTAGCGGGTGCCAATTCCATAGCTTCATGGCGTAATTTGTCAGCTTGTGCATGCTGGGATTGTGCATCCAATTCGATCGCATGGCACATCAGAGCCATCCATCTTTGGGGTTCTCCGAAGATGGTCGGTTTGACTCCTTGCGAAAAGACTTGAAAGCGATGTTGCTCGCATTTTATGGCCGAACTGTACAGGGCCGCTAAACCTAGGGCACTAGGATCCAATTGACCTAGAACTTCGAGTTGGTTCAGGGCGCTTTCCCATTTGCCAACGACGCTCAAGAGCTGAAACAAAAAGATTCGGTACTTGGGCTCTGCCGGATTTTTTTGAACGATCTTTTTGAGTTCGACCAAAGCTTGATCGATCCGACCCTCACGCAGCAATTCTTCGGGCGACATGGTTTGATCCTTTAACAAAGTGGCATCACTTGGCTGGTTGACCGAGTCCAACGAGCCATCGACCTAAAGTCGCTCGTGGCCAATCCGACGCAAAAGAAATCGGATGTAGTCAAATCGGCCGAGCGACTTTCGCGGCGACCGATTTTCAACTTTATCATTTCTAAGGACACCACGACCAAGCAACCGTGTGCTGCGGAATCGGGAGCGGAACGGCGCGAGCCGTCCGGTGAACCTCTGAATTCCAGCCACAGCGAGGCAGCTTACGCTGCCGGAAAAAACTTGGTCGTTTCCCAACGGACTCCTTGCGGGCCATTAGAAGGTTGAATTCTTCTCAAGGTCCCATTTCTGAGGAGTACCCTTGGTCACAGCAGACCCATCGTACTTATCGTAGTTGTAGGTGATCTTGGTGAAGTTTAGCGAAAACGACTCACTTGGTCGTTCGCCGGCACTGGACATCGAGTAGGAACTGACGATGGCTTCGTCCAATTCAATCGTCAAGTAGACTTGCCCTTTTGCATCGGCACCACCGGTCTGAATGAAATGGATTTCCGCTTTGCCGAGACTCTTACCACAAGTGGCCTGCATGAACAACGCGGTCGAGGCAACATCCATGATTTTATTGAATGTAACCTCGGAGAAGGAAGGGTTGCTCGTTTCGCGATCTCCACCTCCGCCGACGCTACTGATGCCTCTTCCTACTCCAAATTGAATTGAATTAACGGTGATCCATTTGTCGTGCCCTGGCACCGTAGACTCACCATTAATCGCTGTAGCAAATTTTAATACGATCATTTTGAATTCCTAATTCTGAACGGGATACTTGCGAAAGAAACGTAAGGCGTGAAAGCTATTTTTTGCCCGAAGGTAGTTTGGAAACCAGTCGAAGGGAAACGGTTAGCCCTTCGAGTTGGTAATGCGGCCTGAGGAAGAACTTCGACGAATAGAATCCTGGATTTCCTTCGATCTCTTCGACGACCACTTCTGCAGCGGCCAGAGGCTGTCGAGCTTTTTGGGCATCGCTTGCGACCGAAGGATTCTGAAGAACATAATTGCCGATCCAGTTGGTTAGCCAAACTCGCATGTCTTCGCGCTCTTTGAACGAACCAATTTTGTCTCGAACAATGCATTTTAGATAGTGGGCAAAGCGACAGGTGGCAAAGAGGTAGGGAAGCCGAGCGGCGAGATTTGCGTTGGCTGTTGCGTCTGGGTCATCGTACTCGGCGGGTTTGTGCATCGATTGTGCCCCGATGAATGCAGCAAAATCAGCGTTCTTCTTATGAATAAGCGGCATGAAACCGCTCTTGGCCAATTCCGCTTCTCTTCGGTCGCTAATCGCGATTTCGGTTGGACATTTCATATCCACACCACCATCGTCGGTGGGGAAGGTATGGCAGGGGAGTCCTTCGACCAAGCCACCGGATTCGATGCCTCGGATTTGGGAGCACCATCCGTAGTTTTTGAAGGATCGGTTGATGTTCACGGCCATGGCATAAGCCGCGTTGGACCAGCAATACTTGTTGCTATCGGCTGCAGCAGTGTCTTCCTCGAAAGCGAATGCTTCGACCGGACTGGTTTTCGAACCGTATGGGAGTCTTGCGAGAAATCGAGGCATGGCCAAACCGATGTATTTGGCATCGTCGGATTCTCTCAATGACCGCCAGCCCGCATATTCTGGAGTGGTAAAGATTTTGGAAAGGTCTCGTGGATTCGAGAGCTCTTGCCAGGAGTCCATTTGCATGACCGTGGGTGCTACACCGGTGATGAAAGGTGCATGGCAAGCGGCCGAGATTTTTGCCATTTCGCCGAGGAGTTCGACATCTTGAGGGCCATGGTCGAAGTGGTAATCGCCGACGATGCATCCGTAGGGTTCACCACCGAATTGACCATACTCTTCCTCGTACATTTTCTTAAAGATAGGACTTTGGTCCCACGCGGTGCCTTTGAATTTCTTGAGCGTCTTGTGCAGATCGCCTTTCGAGATGTTCAAAACGCGAATCTTGAGCATGGTGTCGGTTTCGGTGTTGTTGACCAGGTGGTGCAACCCGCGCCAAGCACCTTCGAGCTTCTGAAAATCCTCGTGGTGGAGGATTTGGTTGATTTGAGCACTTAGTTTAGCGTCTAGTGCTGCGATGATCGCTTCGATGGATTTCAAAGCATCATCGGAAACAAGATGGGTCTGAGAGAGGGCTTGGGCAGCTAGGGTTTTTACCGCAGCCTCAACGGCTTGATTGGCTTGTTCAGACTTGGGTCGAAACTCTTTTTGAAGCAATGCTGCAAAATCGTTGGGAGTGGTTGACTGAGCTGTCTCTTTCGACGCGCTGGTTGCATTAGGGTCAGAACTCATCGGGTTAGCTCCTGGTACGGTTAAGTTATTTGAAAAGTATTGGTAATTGGCCGGGATGTAAAGCTTGAGGGATGTTTGTGCGAGTAGAAAACTCAGGAATCCTTGGGAGCGGCCGTCAGCGACTGCATCAAAGCTGGATCGGCTAGGACTTTCGCGATGAGGGCTTCGGCCCCCTCTTTGCCGTCCATGTAGGTCATGAGGTTGGCTAGTTGCTCGCGTGCTTGGAGCAGTTTGTTGAGCGAATCGACTTTGCGAGCGATGGCCGCGGGTGAAAAGTCATCCATACTTTCAAAGGTCAGCTCGACGTTCAAATTGCCCTCTCCCGTTAGGGTATTGGGTACCGAGAAAGCGACCCTTGGCTTCATCGATTTGAGTCGTTCGTCAAAATTATCGACGTCGATTTCGAGGGCTTTGCGCTCGGCCACCGGTGCGAGTGGTTCTGCCGGAGTGCCAGAGAGATCTGCTAAGACCCCCATAACAAACGGCAATTCCACCTTCTTCTGAGCCCCATAGACTTCCACATCGTACTCGATTTGGACGCGGGGCGCACGATTCCTTGCGATGAACTTCTGCGAACTATCAGCCATCATTAGGTTCCTTGTGTAGGTATCCGGAATAGATCAGTTGCTCAGGCGAGCGTCAACATAGGTAACATACCAAAATTTCTAAGTCAAAATTTCTAAGTCAAAACTTCTCAGCCACTCTCGATGTCTTGTTCAGGTCCGCGAAGCGACTGGGCTCGATCGACCGAATCAGGAAGCAAGTCCTGAAGGATCTCGATAAAACTCTTGGAAGCCAGCCGCTTGGCGCGTCGAATCAGCATCGGCAGAGGGCTAGAGGGTTCGTTTTCTGCGTAATACGCGCAAACGCCATCGAGAGCCAGGATCGCCTCTTCACGGGTGCGGATCTTACCATCGAACTTGTAGACCACCGGCTGTGCCTCTGGATTGAGTTGGCCATCCTGGGCTTGCAAAGAGTTCGGATCAGCCGAACCGTTCGGTGATTCGGCTGGTGGCGGCTGGTAGTCTTTGCGGCTCTCTAGTTGCCTGACGACGGTCCGATGCATATCCGAAATGAGTCGGATAATCGGATCGAGACTCAGCGATTTGGAGGCACCTACTTTGTTGGTGACAGCTTCTTCGATCGCTTGGAGATTTTGCTCGATCGAATCGAGGGCTTCGGCTCTTTGGGTCAATTGCTCAAGGGGGACCTCGGCAAAGGCACCGCGAATGACCGTCATGGTCAATGCATCGGGGGTTTCCGATTTGGATTTGGAGTCTTTACCCTCGTTGCCCTCGCGGTGCAAGGCTGCCTCGATCTGGCGATAGGAAATCTTGCCGCTCAACATCGATTCGACCAGCGGCACGTCCCGCAGAGGTTTCAAAAAGGTGTCTTCATCGCATAGGATCGAAAGGGTGTTGACACGATAAGACGGATCGTTGTTGTCGTCTGCATCGAGCCCCGGGTAAATGCCATCCCAGTACCTCTCGACATATCCTCGGATCAGTTTTGTGCTGCCCTGAAAGCCTAGAAAACCTTCCAACGAAACAGAACTGGTCGCTAGAGCCAACGCCACACGCAAATCCTTCGTACGGCCCAATAGCTTTGTCGCTAACTGCCGAACCTTTTTCCAGTCAGGCGGTTGGGCAGCGACAATCAATGTCCCAATTTGTTGCTCGGGCTTATGCTGGTTGCTGCGCTCTAGTTCACCGAACTCAAGATCGTACTCAAGGTTCTCGCCGCAGGGCGATGATTCGGTGATAGGTTCAAGCAAATGTTCGATCTCAACAAGATCCATCGTTTCGACTTCTCGGAGTAAATGATCTACGTAAATGATCTACTACAGGCATGGTATTCAACGCATGTATCGAGTATGATTCTGGGGTTGAAGACACGAAATGAACGGCAAGCCCGGATCGGCTGATTTCACCTCTTTTCAGTCACAAGTGTAACGGATTCAAGGTGGGCTTGCAAAAAATTTCCTACCGACGAGAAAATCTCTTTTTTTGAGGGATCCGCAAAAAGCCAATTGGATTCGGCCAAATCGAGGGATACAATGATTCCCTGATGGTCGGATTGGAATTGTGCAAAAATCCCAAGTCCAATGAAATGCTAAGTGACCTAGGGGCACGATCCATTTTTGTGCATCACGGTTCGCATCGGAGCCACATATGACCAGCGTTAAACTCAAAACGCCGCTTGCCGATGATGTGCTGATCTTCCATCAAATGCAGTGTTTTCAAACGCTCAGCAAGCCCTTTGAGATCACTCTAGACCTACTTTCAAAAAACCCCAAAGTGGATCTTTCGAGCCTATTGGGAAAACCTATCGGTGTAAGATTCGCGTTTGATGACGGGCCTAAGCGTTACTTCCACGGACACGTAAGCCGTTTCTCCCAACTGGAACCGTTCCAGGACTACGCGCGATACCAGGCCCACTTGGTCCCATGGCTTTGGTTTCTCACCAAGCGAGCCGACTGCAGGATCTTTCAAGAACAATCGGTCCCTGAGATCGTCAAGAGCATCTTTGAAGATCACAATGCCTCCTCGATGGTCGATGATCGCCTGTCGGATAGCTACAAGCCGAAAACCTACTGCGTCCAGTACCGGGAGTCGGACTTTGAATTCGTTAGTCGTCTCCTGGAGAGCGAGGGGATCTACTACTTTTTTGAGCACTTTGAATCGAACCACAAACTCGTCTTGTCCGATGCCCTATCCTCTCATAAAACCTCCCCTGGATTCGAGTCGATTCTCGCTAAATCTGGTAAATCCAGGGACGCGAAATCTGTGTACTTTGATCAGTGGTTCGCATCCCAAGAAGTCTCGATCGGATCCTATGCCCTGAGCGACTTCGATTTCGAACGCCCCAAAACGGACCTGTCCGCTAAAAAGAATGCGAACAAGGCTTTTAGTCCTGCAGATAAAGAATGGTTCGACTTCCCTGGCCGATACCTCGATGCCGAAAGCGGTGCGTCTTATGCCACAAAACGCCTCCAGGAATTTCAGGTCAACAGCCAGAGAGCCATCGGTCAAGGTAGTATCTGTGGGCTACAGGCAGGATTGCTCTTCAAACTCACCGACCACCCAAGGAATGACCAGAACCAAGAGTATCTGATCGTGGAATCTCAAGAGTACATCGCAAGTGGCAACCACCAAGCCGAAGAGGTGCAAGGAATCGCAAGCTGGAATTGTAGCGCATCGGTGATGCCCAGCAAAATACCATTTCGCCCCCCACGATTGACGCGAAAGCCGATCATGCTTGGCCCCCAAACGGCAATCGTTGTGGGAAAAAAGGACGAAGAAATCTGGACCGATAAGTTTGGACGCGTCAAGGTTCGATTTCATTGGGATCGTCTCAGCAAATCCGACGAGAAGAGCTCCTGCTGGATTCGTGTCTCCCAAGCTTGGGCAGGCAACTCCTGGGGCACGATTCACATTCCACGAATCGGCCAAGAAGTGGTTGTTTCATTTCTCGAAGGGGATCCCGATCAACCGATCATCACCGGTAGCGTCTACAACGCGGATCAAAACCCTCCCTATCCACTCCCCGACTCCCAAACGCAGTCAGGTATAAAAAGCCAAAGCACCAAGGGTGCCAACAGCAAGAATTTCAATGAACTAAGATTTGAGGACAAAAAGGACGCCGAGCTGATCTACCTTCACGCCGAACGTGACTTCGAACGAGTCGTTGAGAATAATGACTCTCTGAAAGTAGGTTTTGATAAGAAAACCGACGGCGATCAGGTCATCAGCATCCATAACAACCAAACGATCACCATAGGCAACAAGGATTCCAAAGTAGGTAGTCAAACCATCACCATTTGGAAAGACCGACTCGAAACCCTAGAAACCGGTGACTATAAATTGGTCGTCCAAAAGGGGATGCGGTCCGTGGAAATCAGCAAAGGGAACGATCAGTTGACCCTCGGCGAAGGCAATCGCATCGTTGATATCAAAAAGGGGAACCGCCAAACGGAAATCAAAGGCGATGACAAGCTGACACTGGCCTCTGGGGCCCAGACGATCAAGATTTCCTCAGGCGGTCAGACCGTCGAGGCTGCAACATTCATTTTGCTGAAGGTTGGTGGAAGCAGCATTAAAATTGAACCGGCATGTATCACCATCAAATCCGTTGCTATCAAGATCCAAGGCGATGCGAAAGTCGACATCAGTGCCCCGCTTACCAGTTGTAAAGGCGACGGAATGCTCACCCTCAAAGGTGGCATGACAATGATCAATTAACCCCAAGGTGCACACAGATGGCCAACGCAATCCTTAAGCTTATGGACGGTCCATGGATGGCAAGGCAATTCATTTTGCAACCCGGGGAAACAATTCGTGTCGGTAGTGGAGACCTCGCAGATCTATCGATTCCCGACGCTCGCCTTGCGCAACTGCAACTCGAGTTCGTATTGGCTAATGGTATTTGCCAATTGACAAATCTCGAACCGGCCAATGAGATGCTCGTCAATGGTAGCCTCTGCAAAACAGCAAATCTCAAGAGCGGCGATGGTATTCAAGTCGCAGGTGCCTTACTGAGCTTGACACTCCCGGATTCTTTTCAATCCCAGGTCGCGCTGCCACCAAATCACCCGCCTAAAAATTCACAAGACGGCAACGATACAAGCCCCCCGAAAGAGACTCTAGGTTTGCACGAGCTTGTCGAAGCGTTGGGTTTCCCGGCGGACGTTTCATCGATGCTAACCCAAAGCGACACCACTACTTCTTTTTTAGAAAAACTTGTGGCTGCCAATCAGCACGCGAGTGCCATCCTGCTTATCGCTTCGAGTCTTCCGAAAGACCAAGCTTTGCAATGGGCAAGAAGAACTCTTGAAGACCTCCAGATTGGTTCCAAAACTTCTTGGGAAGCCAATAGGATGGAACAAATCGATCGCTGGATGGAAGACCCCAACGACACGATGCGCCGAAGCGTCCATGAAATGGTTTCGTCGGATGATTTCCAGAATCCTTGGAGTTGGTTGGGCCTTGCAGTTTTCTGGGGCGGCAAGAGCATCGCTCCGCCGGATTTACCGGATGTCCCGCCCGATCGATTCTTGTCATCAAAAGGGATCTATGCCGCATTGCAAATCTGCGCCCTACAAGATCCCAAAAATGCAATTAGCAGATACCTCCACATGATCCAGACTGGAATCGAGCTGATCAAGTAAATGCGATAAACCGATGTTTTGTCCCGAATCACGCGGACCGATGCTTCAGTGTTGCTTGCCGTATCAGAACCATCATCATCTTTCGCGAACCCGGGGTGTTTGCTACCGGTTTAATCGAAGAAGAGTACGGAATGAAGGGTTTTCGTATCGACACGAAGTCTTGCAATTGGGGACCCATGCGTGGACTACGATCTGTTTGCGATTTGGCCAAAACACGACTTTGACCCACAAGCTCAGAGGCACTTATTAAATCAGCAAGTGAAAATGGATGATCGATTGCAAGAGGATGCTGACTACCTTCAACGAGTTAGATCCATGGCGAGCTTCGACAAACGCCTACAAGACCCTAGACCCCAACCAGCGAGGCAAATCTTCGAATACCTAGAGCACCATCGTTTTGGAGACGTAAGTGCGAGAGTTATGTTTGTAAAAACATGCCTCAACACAGAGATTCAACGCAAAGGTGGTAACGCAGTCCATCATAATGATGAAGCTGGAAATAAAGCACTTGCAAGGCCCCTTATCGAATGCTTTCCCCTAATCGCATTCGTTCCAGAGGAAGGAATCGCCCTCATTGAAGACCTCGCCGATTTCAATGACTTGGTGGTCTACGCGTGGGATCATAGGTATACCGTTAACATCAAAGAGAATTGGTATACTCAAACGTTTCCGCGTATGTCGTTGAGTGTACGTATAATCGCAAGGAATCGGCAGATTGAACAATAACGATTCGACATTCTAGACTATGGATCGGGCTGTTTTGCAGTTGAGCTGTTTTCGCGTTCTTGACAAAAAATTCTGATCGTCACCTCTTTTTGCATATTCGAGACTTCCTCCTGTCTTAACTGAAGTTGAGCTGATCGACTTGGTGTTAACTGTAGTGTGAGTTTTACCGTCTCCCCTATGACTAAGCCCTTGGGCTTGGTTTCATTTCTCGTATTACTATCGTCAAATATTGGTCTCATGAGGGAAGTCATGTAGTCGATGACTCGCGTTTGGAAACCTGATTTCGTTAAATCTTTGGAGCCCCCCCGTGGTTCGGATTGTATCGTGGATAGACAAGAGTGAGAGTACTCATAAAGTCTTATACCATCCTCGATCTCGCGCGAACGCTGGACTAAGAATGGCTGATCAGACGCCCCATTCGGCGATATGCTATACGACTCCCATGTAAGTTGTTGCATAGGATCCACGAGAGAAAAGTTTTCGAAGGGCCTCAGTGGTTTTTGGATAGTCTCTGAGTTTCCGCTAAAGTCCGCTTTCGTTTCATCTGGATCAGAAATTGTTACCGCCTCGTGTCCAAGCGCATCTGTTGGCATGCCCTGAGGCTCACGCGAGATTTCTGGAGTAAACCACTTAAGGAAAATTTTGCCGGAGGAGTCAGCTGTAATCAGCGCACACTGACAAACCCCAGTTTCCAAAGGATACTCATTGTAAAGAAACTTGATGTCGGTCACACGATCCTTGTGGTCTTCAAATTGCAATAACTCGATTGGTTTGGACGTCGCTTCGTACCAATCCGATATCCGGATCAATTTCCGTTCGAAATGGACCAACCGCTTACCATCTGGAGAAACCAGGAATTTCTCAGCGGATACCTCTCGAGTCTGTGGCTTATAATTCGGATCGGACAGATTACTCATGAGGAACTGATCAATACGATCGGCTCTGCTGACGTAAAGAACTTTCGAATCCGACGAAAAACAGAGATCAAAACAAGGTTCTCCTGGGAATAGCAGCCTGCATTTCCATACGCTCTTTTCTTCAGTAGTATCCCTTGTGTACAAAATCGTTTCTTGCGTCGAAGCGATCGCAAACGCCAACCCATCTTTGGAGATGCAAACTTTATTGATTTCCCCCGAAGGAATCATTTTTTCAAAATCTTGTTGATCGATCACTGACTTTATCAACCGATACCTATTGCTGATTTTCTGATAGACCTGCATTCCAGCTTTCTGTCCGAACACGATAAGTTCATTTGGGACTACAGGATTGAAACACAAATAAACGGAATCCTCGGAATCTAACGTCACCGACTGGAAAGGTATCCATCGATCGCCCATCGATTCCCAAATGCGAAATCTACCGTCATCAAGACCTGCAGCCATATTTCTTACTTCGATCGATCGGTCTGAATCTCGGTGGGACTCACTGATCGAAAGAGACGCTAGCTCCGTCGACATTTCGAAAATGCCTTTTGAAAAATCAGATTCGTCTTCATTTTTATCTCCATCCAGGTTTACCAACCTGCCACCGCTACCACCAACCACAATTATCGTGTTGGATGTGTCAGACAGGTTGGTTAGCAATCCGTTAGCGGCATAGGGCAGCTTCAAACCAATCAGCTCGTGATCGTAGGATGCCTGTTTCTTCGTAAGCCGAATGAGCTTTTGTGCAATATCCGACAACCCTTTGTTGGCGTCATTGGAATCCAAGATTCCCACAATCGAACCATCAGAATGATTGAATTCAAGGTCGATAATCTTTAGGATTTCATTTGACTGGACAACACGGCTCAGATTACCTCGGTTTGTCTGCTCTACATAGGTGGGATCGTTGTGATCGTAGCAAGCGATAAGTAGATCATCATCGCTCCTGACTTCACTAAAGCCTAGAAAAAATTTCGAGGATCCAGTCGAAACAGTCATGGATGTCACGTTTGGAGGCACATGAATATCAAATTCAACCTTTTCTGAATTGAACCCCCGCTTCTGAATGATTCCATCTTCGGTAGCAACAAGCACCGATTTATCTCCATCCACAAAAAACACATCAACTAGGCCGCTATTGCTCAAGGACCATGTGTGTTTGTGTTCAATCGCTAGCGTTGTTCGATTGAAGGTAAAAAAATGCAAATCACCCTGGTCGTCACCGATTGCAACCTGCGTAGCATCCTCAGAAATCGCTACACACGTCGCATCGCTTGTTGACCGATCCAGATCACCGTTGGAATCGGTTGGTGGAATTGCGCTAGGAACGGGAACCCTGACAAAAGCACTTTGACTTTCTACCCAGATCGAGCCAAGACTACCCGCTTGACTACTCCCCGTGACAAACACTTGAGGTTCGTCTTCTGTCCATTGGCTGACTGCAACGACGCCTCGTGCCCCCGTGGCCCTTAGCACTTCGGACTGAACCATTCGTTCTCGATCCCAGATGCAGGTGGTATCGTCTCCTCCGCTGGTAATCAGTTGCTTTCCTCCACCGAACCAAACAGCCGATTTCGACTCAAAGGCATGACCCTCGGGTCTAAGCACGTTCGCTGAAGCATTAGGAGTTGAAAAATCCCAAGCGATCACACTTGCGTCTGAAAACCCCGCAGCAACCCATCGCCCATCGCTCGATGTAGCAACGGACCGAATAGCCCCCGGATTCCTTAACAAGAAGCTGTCTGAAAAACGATCTTCTCGCAGACCTTGTAATTGGGTCGGGAAATTATACTTTAGGATGTCCCAAAAACGAAACTCCCCAGATGCCACACTGAGTAGCTCAAACTTGTTTACTCGAAATTGGCAAGCATCGACCGGATGTGTGTGCCCTCTCAAAACCTTGATAAGTTCGAGTGCATCGTTTGACACCTTCCAAACCCTGATTGTCTGATCGTTGCTACCAGTAGCAATGAAAAGCCCTGGTTTTGACTCCGACGAGCCGTCGAGTCGGTGTTCGAATGAGCCGACGGCGATCGACAGAATGCTTCCATCATGACTATCTAGGTCGTCATTTCGAATGTAAGAAAAGGCATTTCTTTGTTCAACCGCCTGCCGTTTGACAGTTTCCTCCACTCTCTTTTTCGAAAGCGGTGCATCAGACAGTTTTCGTATGAGCAATCGGCGATCTAATCCTCCAGAGATCACTTTCTCTCCATCGGGAGTAAATGCGACGCTGTATACCGGTCCCTCGTGATCGTCAAACCTTCCAAAGTATTCCCAGCGATTGCGATTAAACTGCCAAATTCGAACGATTCCGTCCCCGCATCCAGTTGCAATGTACCTCGAATCGTTCGAGAAAACTGCATGATAGACAAAGTCGCCTTTTAAACAAGGTAGATCCGTGCACCTCTCTGGTACTTCATTACCTGACTGCCAGGTGCACGCGATGACTTGTGCCTTTGAATCCGATCCGCTAACTAAAATCCAGTTACTGTCCTTTGAAAAAACAATGTTTTTGCAGGATTCGGTCATCAATTCAATGGATTCAGTGTGCTCATTGGCAAAGGTTGGAAAATGTTTTTCCGGCGTTTCGTCTGACCCTACCCTGCGGTGCACACTCAAGAGTAGGTTTTTCGAAACCCCTGTACCGCTTCTTCGCAAAACGACGGCCAAGAATTCCCCGCTGGCTGAAATCGCCGAAGTAATAATGACAGTCGATGGGTCCGTACGTTCGAAAATCTTAGCACGTCGAACTGCTTTCCCTTGGCCAAGTGCTGGATCAACATCCTCCGTCGCATAGATAGCATCATCGCAAATCGCAAGAAATCCTACAGCACCTGGCGCGATCAGCGACACGCTTTCAACACTAGACATGGCAGCACCTTCTACTTTGAAGGTGTTTTCTTGGGATTGCTCTCTTAGTTTGCTTAGCATCCAATATTCGATATGACGGTCATGATTGATCGATCCAAGCGTTTCGTTTGCATCATTGAACTCATTTCTCCCAATTTGCTCATTCGCTAAGCGAATGTTTGCAATATAGGAGGATTTTTCCGCTCGCATAGCTTCCTGCCGTGCACGATATCCATTTTTCAAAGCTTCCATTGCGGATTTTTGAGCAGATCTTTGTTGATCAAACGCGTTGTTTCTTTCCCGCTCGATATCATTCTTCGACTCGATGGTGTCGAAGTTCCAAAAAACCATTGCCACCAAAAACCCGATTGTAAGAAAAAATACCAGGCTCGACATGGACAATGCCAAAAGCCTCCAGATGCGTGAGCGACTCTCACGCTTTTCACGTTGTTTAATTTTTCGACGGATATTTCTAATCAAGGCGATCTGTTCGTCATCGTTACCATCGAGAAGACTCAAGCCATTCGTGTAGTCCCCCTGAGATAAACAGTATTGAGCGTGAGCAATTTTTGCTTTGCGCAAGGCGTCCGTGGCCGATTGATTCCCAGTCCATATCCTCAAGGCTTCAAGAAATGCGAATCGCGATTGAGAGTAAAGATCTGGTGAGGATTCCTCAATCGCTTGCGCAAGGTATCGCGTTCCTTGATCGGTCAGGCGTATGCTCTCGACATGCGACTGATAAGCTCTGATCGCCTCTTGGAATTCTTTCACCGTAGCGAACCGGTCCTTGGGATCTGTCGCTAGAGCTTTATTTGCAATGCTGATTAGCTCACCCGATTGGATAGGATCTACTATTTGATTCAATCTGATTTTTTCCAAAGCATCGACTAAATCGGTGGCTTGTGGATGGGGCGGAATACCTTCGATCATTTGATACAGTACTGCACCGAGCAAGTAGATATCGCTATGGACGCCTAAATCTGTGTAGATACCCGAAGCCATCTCAGGGGCCATGTAGGCTGGTGTGCCTGCAAGCGCGCGCTCTTGGCATTCAGAATGGTCATCATTATCGGCCGGGTTCTTAATCGCTATCCCCCAGTCCATCACCACAACCTCACCAAACTCGCCAACCATCACGTTTTCGGGCTTGATATCGCGGTGCAGATGTCCGTTGGCGTGAGCAAACGCAATAGCATCGCAAACCTTCAATAAAACCTCAATCTTTTGCTCGAGAGATTGAGCTTTCAGCAGTTGCAACCATGATTTTCCGCGAACATACTTCATCGTGTAAAAGGGACTACCAAATTCATCCCGACCAAGCTCATAGATTGATATGATGTTGGGGTGGTTCAGTTTTCCTGTAACCTGCACCTCCGACACAAACATTCCATCAATGAGATTTGTATCGGTTGATGCATCGCGTTTAGGATATTTTAACGCTATTTCGCGTCCTAATGAAGTTTGCTCGGCAAGCCACACCCTGCCCATGTTCCCTTCACCAATAATGCTCGTCAATCGATATTCGGTTTGAAATCCAGTATCATTGCTTGTCTGTTTAACAAGCCGAGTTGGCAGTTTCGCGCTAGAGTGCTTTGAAACTGAGTCGAGGTGACGATGACTTATTGTCTCTCCGTGTGCAAAAGCCGTGCTCTGGTCTGCGTTGTCCAAAATCGGTGGGTTATCCGGTTTTGGATTTGTACTCCCAGAGTTCATTCTAGAGCAAACCCGTTCGCCATCTAAATGCTCGGTAGGTGAACCTGCCTCGAGAAACGTACCACATCTTGGGCAGCGCTCCTGAAAATCGTTCTGGGTTTTAACGATACTCTGACAGGTGGGACACTGTAAATTAGTAGGCATATACTTCCAATCGATTGACAAAAGCAAATAGATTGCCAGGGAATGCTAATTTAACGATCATTATACTGATCCTGACTGTTTTCCAAAGGTACGCTCCTTGCCTGACCGTCCTTGATAATCACATCGAGAATGATCCTGTCGGAACTCCTAATCGTAAAGGTCTCAAGTTGATTTGGTACTAGGTCCTCACGCAGAAGTACTTGATAACGATTGTCAGGAAGCCGCTTAAAGAGTTCAGGAAGTTTTTTAAGATCGTACGCTTGGTATTCGTCTGTATCTTTGTTGTTTTTTAAGAGAATTGCATCCCGTTTATCATCCCTTCCTGATTCGGGAGAGACCTCCGCAATCAAATAAATTCTTTTCGTTTTCTGTGTAACTTGTACGCTCGAACTAATGCTCCGATCGATATTCAAAATAATACTCGATCTTGAAATCACCGGTGCAGTGTCGACCTGTAGCCGAGGTCGCTGTGGCACCACGATGGTGGATGGTTGTGGGATAGCGACAGCGAAGACAGGAAGAGTCGAGATTACCGGGATGATGACTGACGATTGATACTTTTGGTTTGTGAGAAGGCTACTGCCTTTTTCATTCAGCACAATAGTGCCTTTTGCCAAATCGGATACTCTCAATTTGACGATGATGTCTTCGCTTGGATTGAGTGCATTCGGATGGACCAAGTATCGATGCATGAACATTGAAGTTTTGTTGGGATAAACAACACTTTCTGGACCATTACCTTTACCTGCCCCCCAATCCAATTCGACTTTCAATCCACTGGCCATCACCTTCCCAGGTTCACCGTGCGGCTGACCATCGGTTAATTCCAATTGGATCTCCGCTTGCAGAAGCCGGTTCGGTAAGTTCCGTAACGATTTTGTCTGCTTTTGGTCGATTACGCGAGTATCATTAGGGTTTGATTTATCTTGGTAATTGAGAAAGCTACCAAATACGTATCCACTCTCGGTTGCTAAAATAGCGTGATTTTTAATGTTTAGAACACTTTTAGCATCGATCTCAATCCGACTAGCCTGTATGTTTCCTTCGATACTGATCTGTTGAGCATTTAAACGTGCAAGCGTTCCTGCGTGGATGACCACAACATCAATCGAATCGGTTTCCATTACCTTGATGGAGCCCGCTTTGCTTTTCGCATCCAAGACGCCGACGGTCGTCTTTACCGAAACATTGTCCTGAGCCTCGATCATCAATCGCACCGCAGTGATGAGACCATTATCACCGGTCATCACCGATTTTGCATAGATCTCGGCTCTCCCAGGCGTGTTCATCAAAACGTATTCCAAAGATCCAATTTCCTTGATCGCAATATCGCCTGCTTGGCTCTTGGCATCCATGCGTCGAATAGCCGTCGATAGGTTGATTGCGCCCTGAGCGACTACAGTCAATTGATCCGCAGTGATGAGACCATTCTTACCGGTCATCACTGACCTTGCGATAAGCTCCGCTTGCTCGGGGGTCACGAGCGAAACGATCGTGATCGCATCTCCTGCTACCACTTTAGCTCCTCGGGCCGCGTCCAATCGATCGATTTGAATCGAATCGGTTTCAACGACCTTGATCGAGCCCGTTTGACTTCTTGCATCCAAGGTGCCGATGGTCGTCGTGACCGAAACATTGTCCTGAGCCTCGACTATCAAACGATCCGCAGTGATCGAACCGCCCTCAACGGTCATTACTGACTTTGCGATAAGCTCCGCTTGCTCAGCAGTCACTAGCGAAACGATCGTGATCGCATCTCCTGCTGTAACAGTTGCACCAAGGGCTGCCTCGAGACGATCGATCCTGATCGAATCGGTTTCAGTGACTGTGACGGAACCTTCCGAACTACGAGCATCCAAGCTAGCGATGGTAGTCCGCACATCCACTTCCTGATCCGCGGCGATCGTTAATCGATCGGCTTGGATCGATCCGTTTTCGATGGTCTTCACCGATCTGCCCCTGAGCTCTGCTGCCTGAGGTGTCACTAGTGAAACGATCGTGATTGCATCACCTGCCGTAACGCTGGCACCAAGGGCCGACTCCAGACGATCGATCTTGAGCGAATCGATTTCGTTGACCGTGATGGAACCTTCCGAACTACGAGCATCCAAGCTAGCAACGGCAGTCCGTACATCCACTTCCTGTTCCGCCGCAATCGTTAATCGATCGGCTTGGATCGATCCGTTTTCGATGCTCTTGACCGATCTACCCCTGAGCTCTGCTGCTTGAGGTGTCACTAATGAAACGATCGTGATTGCATCACCCGCTGTAACGCTGGCACCAAGGGCCGACTCCAGACGATCGATTTGAATCGAATCGTTTTCAGTGACGGTGACGGTTCCTTGCAGGCTACGAGCATCCAAGCTAGCAACGGCAGTCCGTACATCCACTTCCTGTTCCGCCGCGATCGTTAATCGATCCGCTTGGATCGATCCGTTTTCGATGCTCTTTACCGATCTACCCCTGAGCTCTACTGCCTGAGGTGTCACTAGTGAAACGATCGTGATTGCATCACCTGCGACCACTTTGACCTCCCGGGCAGCGTCCAAGCGATCGATTTGAATCGAATCGTTTTCGACGACCTCGATCGAGCCCGTTACACTTCTCGCATCCAAGAAGCCCATGGTCGTCGTGACCGAAACATTGTCCTGGGCATCGACTAGCAATCGATCCGCAGTGATCGAACCGCCCTCAACGGTCATTACTGACTTTGCGATGAGCTCCGCTTGCTCAGGAGTCACGATCGAAACGATCGTGATCGCGTCTCCCGCTGTAACGCTGGCACCAAGGGCCGACTCCAGACGATCGATCCTAATCGAATCGGTTTCAGTGACTGTGACGGTTCCTTCCGAGCTACGAGCATCCAAGATAGCAACAGCAGTCCGTACATCCACTTCCTGTT
>Ga0315907_10001402_pt1 | contig 32581 bp, 18 predicted proteins | sample LakEriMetagenome_3_FD_203525 | JGI IMG/M metagenome (GOLD analysis project Ga0315907, IMG submission 203525) | Freshwater fungal communities from buoy surface, Lake Erie, Ohio, United States - Buoy 12 MA123 | ecosystem: Environmental > Aquatic > Freshwater > Lake > Lake biofilm | place: USA...
ACTCCTAATTTTAATTCGAGTCAAACATGTACGCAATTGTAGAGATAGCAGGGCAGCAGTTTAAAGTGCAAAAAGACCAAAAGGTATTCGTTCATCGATTAGATGCTGAAACCGGATCAAAAATGACATTTGATCACGTGTTATTGGTAGATAACGAGGGAGCAATCACTCTTGGCGCCCCAGTTATAGCCGGTGCAACAGTCACCGCAGAAGTCCTTGACCATGTCAAAGGAGATAAAGTAATCGTTTTCAAGAAAAAACGAAGAAAAGGTTACACAGTAAAAAATGGTCACCGTCAGCAATTTACGGCGTTGAAAATTACAGGTATTAAAGCTTAATTAACGAGATTAATAGTTTAAATCATGGCACATAAGAAAGGAGTCGGTAGTTCCAAGAACGGTAGAGAATCACACAGCAAGCGTTTAGGCGTTAAAATCTTTGGTGGTCAAGCCGCTATTTCCGGAAACATCATCGTACGTCAACGTGGTACCCAACATCACCCAGGAGACAACGTTGGGATTGGTAAAGACCATACATTGTTTGCATTAACAGATGGATTAGTTGAATTTCGTAAAAAGAAAGATAACCGTTCATTTGTTTCAATTGTTCCCTTCGAACAAGCATAAGCAATATATTTCATACAAGATATTTAGCCCTTTCTTCGGAAGGGCTTTTTTATTTTAGTTATTTTGTACTTAAAATGTTAAAAATCCTACAACACAACCTAGCGCTTAGCTTGTTTTCTGGCGCCTTGCTCATTGTTTCCTACCCATTTTCCGGAAGCATAACTCCATTGGTATTTGTTGCGTGGATTCCTTTATTTGTTGTCGCCCTAAGATTAAAACAGCAAGGTCGAGGGTTGCTTAATTTTTTAGCATACGCGTATTTTACCACATTTATTTTTAATGTTGGATCTACATGGTGGATTTGGAATTCCACCGCCGGAGGTGCATTAATGGCATTCATTTGTAATAGTTTACTAATGGCAGGTGCCTTGACTATTGGATTCGGAATGTTTAAGCGCCTTAATACTGGGCTGTTTCTTATCGGACTTGGGTGTACATGGATCACCTTTGAATTCGTTCATTTAAATTGGGAATTATCCTGGCCTTGGCTCACCATGGGTAATTACTTTTCAATTCATCCGTCATGGGTCCAATGGTATGAATACACCGGTTCCTTAGGTGGGAGTTTTTGGGTAATCGCCGCAAACATTCTTGGTGTCTTACTTCTTTTAAACCTAAAATCTAAGCAATACGCCATAGCATTCATTTCTATACTTAGCATTCCACTTTTTATTTCTTTCATGGTAAGTAAGAAGGCAGACATTACTAAATATCCTACTCAATCTGTTGTTATACTTCAACCCAACATTGATCCATACACTGAAAAATTCAACATTGACCCTGCCCAACAAGTAGAATCCATGCTTGGCTTGGTAAGTCCGTATCTACACAATAGCTTAGCGATTGGCCCCGAAACTGCGCTTCAGGAAGCATTCATAGAAAAGGATTTTAACAGAACTAGGAGTTTTAACCTTTTAAACGCCGCATTAACATCCACAAACAGTTCCTTATTAATCGGCGCATCTACCTTTCAATTATTTAATAAAAAGCATTCTGCCGCTTGTAAAGCCTTACCTAATGGAACATTCTATGAATCTTATAATACCGCGGTATTTATGGCAAATAAAAAGCAGGATTTCATTCATAAATCGAAGCTCGTTCTTGGCGTAGAAAAAATTCCTTTTTCCCGCTGGCTTCCGTTCTTAGAACAACTATCTATCGACAATGGGGGTACATCCGGGTCATTGGGTGTAGAATCTGAACCCAAGGTGTTTAGGAATGAAGACCAAGCGTATGCTCCGATTATTTGCTACGAATCGATTTATGGCGCATTTGTAGCCGAACAATGCAACAAAGGAGCAACGCTTTTATGCATCATAACCAACGATGGTTGGTGGGGTAATACGCCCGGGCATCGGCAGCATAATCAATTTGCCTCATTACGCGCTATTGAAACCAGAAAATACGTGGTTCGTTCGGGAAACACAGGAATAAGTTCCGTGTGGAATTCGAGCGGTGAATGCATTAAGCAACTTGGATATGATACAAAAGGTGTACTCACCGCGAAGGTCCCGTTAATCAAAGGAAAGACGTTTTACGTTCGGTTTGGCGATTATTTAGGTTGGATTGCTGTATTTTCTTGGTGTTCACTTTTACTAAATAGCTTTTTCAATTCACGAAAAAGGATTAAATAAATATTACCTTTACGTGGTGGGTATATTAACACGTTGTATATTAATTCTTTTCACTGGTTTACCACTAATCATTTTTACACAGGTAGACCATTGGGAAATGATGGTGTCTGACAATAGCACCTGGAGTTACCACATTCCCACGGCAAATACAGTAACAACTTGGTATTCCCCTTCATTCGATGCTTCTAATTGGGCTGTAGGACCTGGAGGATTTGGCTATGGGGACAATGATGACAACACTACCGTTCCGGTCAATTCAACCAGCGTTTATTTCAGGAAATCCTTTACCGTAATCGACACACAACACATCAATAAACTCTTATTTGCAATTGATTACGATGACGGATTCATTGCGTATCTCAATGGAATCCCCTTAGTTAGTCGAAATGTGATTGCCAATCCAGCACCTTCTTGGAATTCCTTGGCGACTAGTTCTCACGAGGCGGCGATGTATAGTGGTGGACAACCGGATAAATTCTACTTCTCCAAAGCAGAAATTTCTAATCTCTTGTATCAAGGAACAAATACACTATGCGTTGCTATATTTAACAACACTGCAAATTCAAACGATCTTACTGGCCGTTGCTTTTTAATTGCCGGAATGGCAGACACAACCCAACACTATACAACAACACCCGCTTGGTTTACACCTCCAGTAGACCTTTTTGCATCCAACCTACCTATTGTAGTAGTCAATACGAACTTCGTTAACATTCCTGATGAACCGAAAATTGACGGAACCATGGGGATTATATATCAACATAATGGTGATACGAACCACATCAATGACCCATTCAATGAATTCTATGGGCAAATTAGCATCGAACGACGAGGCTCTTCTTCCAATACGTTTCCAGCAAAATCCTATGGTTTAGAAACAAATGGACCCAATTTAGTTAATTACAATGCATCCATTTTCGATTGGCCCGAGGACAATGATTGGATATTATATGCGCCATACACAGACAAGGCCATGATAAGAAATGTGTTAACCTATCAGTGGGGAAGAGATATGGGGAATTATGCCCCGCGAACTAAACTCTGCGAACTTATTCTAAATAATGAGTACATGGGGGTGTATGTATTTATGGAACGGATTAAAGCTAATCCAGGCCGAGTTCCTGTGGATCAATTAGCCTATGAAGACACGGTTGACAACCAGTTAACTGGCGGATATATTTTAAAAGTTGATAAAACAACCGCTGGGGGGATTATTGCATGGCCCTCACCTTACCCTCCTGCCGCACCGGGATCTGGAACCATAGGAATTCAATTACATGACCCAGAAATTGATACCATTCATCCACTTCAACTATCCTATATTCAATCTTATTTTACTGCATTTGAAGATGCTTTGGCTGGTGTAAATTATACGGATCCGTTAGTTGGCTATGCACCGTTTATCAATGTCAACTCATTTATCGACTTTTTTCTAGCCAATGAACTCACTAAAAACGTTGATGGATATCGCATATCCAGCTTCTTGTACAAGGAACGCTTTAGTGAAGGGGGTAAATTAGTTGCCGGTCCATTGTGGGATTTTAACATCGCATTAGGCAATGCGAATTATTGTCAAGGAAATACCACATCAGGGTGGGCAAAGAATTTTAATTCTATTTGCGGTGGGGGTCAATTAATTCCATTTTGGTGGGACCGATTACTAAGCGACAGTACATTCGCCAACCTGACGCATTGCCGCTGGTTAACATTAAGGCAAGGTCCGCTGAGTGATACAGTGATCATGTCTATGATTGACAGTTTTGCTTTGGTACTGGATGAACCATCCCTCCGCCATTATATCAAATGGCCTATATTAGGTACCTATGTTTGGCCAAATAATTTTATTGGTCAAAGCTTTGCCGAAGAAGTCAACTACCTTAAAACATGGATTACTAATCGGTTGACTTGGATGGACGCCAACATGGTTGGATCCTGTGATAATTTAGCCATAATTCAGAAAGAAACACCTACGATTAAGGTATTTCCTAATCCGAGTAGTCAACTGTTTTATATTGAAGGAATTGAACGTCCTACCCATGCTCAACTACGCGCTCAAACTGGTCAATTGATTAAGACAATTTCACTCGATTCATTCACCACAACAATTTCCGCAGAAGAGTTAGAAAATGGCTTATACCTTATCCAAATCGACGGCGCACCTCATATTTATAAATTATTGATTGTACATTCATGAAAAAGCTAGTTTTATTGACATTCCTTAGCCTAAGTATTTTTTCTTGCAAAAAGATAGCAGGACCAGGAGGCACGTCAGCCATTCGCGGAGAAGTAAAAGGGAGCAGTTTTGACGCCGGTCAGCACGAAATCCTACAAGTTATATGCACTGCGGGTAGCGAAATTGAACACGGTGATTATTGGCTTTTAAATACAGGAGACGCATCGAAGCAATATTATATTTATTATGCTAACCCTACATGGATTAGCAATGCGGACCCCCAACTTCAAGGAAGAATTGGAATCATGGTCTCCTTTAATTATTCTGATTCGAATACGGACATTGCAAATAATACGCTTACTGCTATCACCGGGACCGCCGGAATACCTTTTACCGCTAGCATTACAAACGATCTAATTACGATAACCGATCAGAGTTTAATGGATGTTCCGGACCCTGACAATGGAACCACTTCGTTTGCTATTGATGTTGCCATACAAGGAGATGTGGAAGAAAGCACAAATAATATCCCCATGGCAAATGAACGGGTCTATATCATCTATGGGAACAATGCGTATGCGGCAACAGATGTACGCACCGACGAGCAAGGTAAATTCTCATTTGAAGGATTACAAAAAGGAACTTATAAAATTTACGTATTATCGAAGGACCCTTTGAACGAAGATATTTATAATCGCGTGCAGCAAGAAGTGACGATTAATGCAGCGGAAGAAATCGTTAATACTGAACCCTTCCTTATCTCTTATTAATGCGGTATTTACTTGTTGGAATCACCTTATTAAGTCAAAGCATTGGCTATAGCCAATACCAATCCTGGGTTGGCGCTGACCTTAGTTTCAAACCGATTAAAAAAACAAAAGTTGAACTTGGGGTCCAGCAGCGAATGAATGGGATTAACGCTTGGAATCGTACATTTTTAAGTGGGAAATTAAATTATAAAGTATTCCCTGGAGTTTCGTTTTTTGGAGGATATCGCTTCGGAATATCTCCAAATCCACAGAGTGCCATCGATTTAAAATCCATAACATATCGTCACCGAACGGCTTTAGGCATAGAAATAAATCCAATTGATTGGATTAATGACAAATCAAGGTTGTCTTTTGGAATTAATGGACAATGGCAGTGGTCTCAGAGCAAATTCAACAGAGACCGACAGGTGATTCGTACAAAGATTAGTGTAAAATATGATATAAATGATTTCCCTCTTAGCCCATTTGTCAATTGGGAGTATTTTTATGACAAAACGAGAGACATAACGTACATGGAAAATGAAATCCTTATTACTGGAGGGACTTCTGCCTTTCGGTCATTTGGTGGATTTGCAGTTGAATTGCCAAAATCTCAAACCATGGAACTGGCTATTGGCAGAAGAAAAAACTACCTTTCGAATCAAGTGAATTGGATCATTGATCTAAATTATTCACTATCCATTAAATAAACCCTTTATTCGCTGAAGCTTCGGTGGAAACTCGGCAACGTTCTATTCCGTATTTCATAAAACAAAAAAGGGGGGCCTTTCCTCCTTCGCACATGCTTCGGTTGAATCTCGGCCACGTTCTATTCCGTATTTCATAAAACAAAAAAAGGGGGGCCTTTCCTCCTTCGCACATGCTTCGGTTGAATCTCGGCCACGTTCTATTCCGTATTTCATAAAACAAAAAAAGGGGGGCCTTTCCTCCTTCGCACATGCTTCGGTGGAATCTCGGCAACATTCTACTCCGTATTTCATGAAACAAAAAAAGGGGGGCCTTTCCTCCTTCGCACATGCTTCGGTTGAATCTCGGCCACGTTCTATTCCGTATTTCTTAAAACAAAAAAAGGGGGGCCTTTCGGCACACCCCTTCTCCATCAATCAACATCGTATTAATACCCTGGATTTTGAATCAGGTTTGGATTTAGAATAATATCTGAGGTAGGAAGTGGATACAATTCCAAGTATGGATCAATTCCAATCCCGGCTACATCTCCTCCTTTGAAAGGCCATACATAGGTTGAACCAGAAAACAAATCAAAGCGAATTAAATCGGTTCTTCGTGTTGCTTCCCATTGCATCTCACGTGCACGTTCATCAATAATATCGGACAAGGTTACCGTAGCTAAGTTATGCGTATTATTCCCAAAGGCTCGCTCTCGGATTAAGTTCATATATTGTAAAGCAGTTCCTGCATCACCCAAACGCAAACTCGCTTCAGCCATCATTAAGTATACATCTCCTAAACGGAACATTGGAAAGTCGATGTCCGTATGTGGCGAATTGGCATTATTAGAAGCAGTTAATCCAGTGCTGGTTACATTCTTAAACTTCGGATTTGCGTACCCTTGGGTAAATGTGCCCAAGGTGGTTATTTGCTTCGTTTGACCAGCCGTGTAGAATAAATAGCGTGAATCTTGTGTAGTATCTGCAAATTTGTTTACCAACGCCTCGGTAGCTCTTAACCCTGCCCACTTTCCGTTTACGCCATAATCTGCTGCCACCATTGAACCACCTAACGAAGCACATACTAAAAAGGTAGTTCCACCCCACGTTTGGGCGTACAACCCATCATAAACCACAGGGAATATAATTTCAGGGGAAGTATGATTATCGGCTAAAAACAATTCTTGGTAGCTGTCATCCAAGGTAAATGGACCTGCATCGATAATTTTTTGGCAATAATCTTTACAATCAGCCCATCTTGCCGTTCCAGTATACACTTCAGCATTCAAATACAACTTAGCTAATAAGGCTTGTGCTGCCGCTTTTGACGCGTGACCATATACTACAGACGATGCTGGCGTTAGGCTTGGCTCAACTGCCAAGAGTTCTGATTCAACGTAGTTAAATAAATCAGCGCGTGTAATTCGCTCCGGTTGAAAAGCACCCACTTGATCATTTTCGTCAACAAATGGTACATTTCCAAACAAATCCATCGCATGGTAATAACTCAATGCCCGTAAGAATCTCGCTTCATTGCGATACATACGAATCATCTGCTTGTCGTTCTCACTGAACCCTCTGGCATCTAATTTCTCATCGCTCGCTTGACCAATGAATTCATTACATAAGGTGATTTGATAATAAATTCGGTAGTACATACCTTTTACCCATACATTCTCGGCATTAATTTCATTCTTTACCAATTCCGGAATTCCTGGGTCGTTCCAACCACAAACCGCTTCATCGGTGGGTAATTCTTGTAAATTCCAAAGCACACGAACATAGGCAGAGAACCCTTCATCGATTCCAGCAATATCCGCTTGTCCAGCCGGACCTTGGTTACCCGTCATTGAAAGTCCTGAATACAATTTAGCCAGAACCTTAATATAATTGTTTGGGTCTTTATATACCGTTTCGGCATTAAGACCATACTTTGGTGACTGATTAAGTTGTTTGTTACATGAGAACCCAAGAAGAAGTGTTCCCAATAGTGCAGTATATAAAATTGACTTTTTCATGGTGCTTTATTTAAAAATCAAAGGTTAAGTTTAAGGTATAAACACGAGGTCGTGGATAGAAGTTATTATCAACTCCTCCCCCAACTTCAGGATCTTGTCCGGAATATTTAGTTACAACAAATACGTTTTGTACTGAGAACCCGGCATTTAATCCAATCTTATTTTTGGTGAAGCCAAGTTTTCCAAAGTTGTATCCTACGTTGATGTTGTCAACGCGCAAGAAATTCGCTTTTTCAAGGTAGTGGTCAGATAACAACTGGTTTGTAGTTGTTTTTTGTACCTCATCCTCATAGTACAAGGAACTGATATTGTTTAAGTATTTCTTAGTTCCTTCCACTGCGGTAAACGTTCCACTGTTTGAGTGGATGTTGTTATAAATCGTTGCTCCCAATTCACTTCGCATGGATACCCCAGCATACCATTTTCCATATTGAAAATTCAACGCTGTTCCTAAGAAAATTTTCGGAGCTACTTGTCCGGCATAATAACGGTCTTTCACGTTGATTACGCCATCGTTGTTACGATCAACAAAGGCATTGGTATCTTTCCATTTATCCGTTGCAGTGATTTGTCCATCACCGTTCATGTCAATGCTTGCTTGTTGACCCACTTCGATCAAGCTGCCGTCTTCCTCATATTGCTGCTCGTACAAGAAATACGTAAAGGTCGGATAAGCCACTTGATGAATCAACACTTGGTTTCCGATTCCTCCCGCGATACCTCCAACTAAGATACCTGGAGAATTCGGGTCTTCAATTTGAGAAAGTTTCGTTACTTGATTGATGTTACGGGTTGCATTCACCATCCAATCTAGGCGCATTTTCTTTTTTGCAATAATTCCCAAATTCAAGCTCGCTTCAATTCCTTTATTTTCCATCCCACCCACATTGGTTAAGATTTGGTTCGTAAAGTTAGTTCCTGCCGGTACGGCCACTGTAGCTAGCAAGTCGGAAGTTAATTTCTTGTATACATCAACCGAACCTGAGATGCGGTCTTTAAGTAATCCGAAATCTAATCCGATGTTGTAACTAGTAGTGGTTTCCCATTTTAAGTTGGCATCAAAGCCTGCAGGACGGAATACCGTGTAATATTGCCCGCCGAAAGCGTACTGTGCGGTTGGGCCACCTTCGAAGTAATTCCCGATGTAGGCGTAATCACCAATTCCATCTTGCTGACCAGTTACACCCCATCCGGCACGAACTTTCAACATATTAATGGCTTTGATGTTTTTCATGAATTTCTCTTGGCTAACAATCCATGCCGCAGAAGCAGCAGGGAACCACCCCCAACGTTGCTCAGGGCTGAATCTAGAAGAACCATCACGACGCATAGACACGTTGATTACATATCGGTCATTTAGTGAGTAAATGGCGCGTGCATAATATGATAACAAGGCATTCTTTGTGTAAAACGGATTAGCTGCTGGAAGAGCAATTACAGAATCTTGGGCTTGATTGTAGGTAGGATTATTCGGGCTTGAAGTATACCAATCTTGGTAAGAATATCCGGCGGTTACATCTAACAATTGATTTTTCAATTTTTCACCAGAATTATAATTTGCATACGCTTCAATCAATTTATTCCCTTTCGTTTGACGGTATTGACTGTAACTTCCTTGACTAAAATATCCTGCGGCCGAAGTAGCTTGTGTTTCGGTATACCCCGTACCTTCTGATTGATCGGTACCAAGGTTTACCACTGCTTTTAACTGCGGCAAAAATGGCATTTTATATGTTGCTTTCGCATTTCCGATGTAGCGATTAACCACACTTCGATCTTCCGACTGCATAATTAAGCCCAGTGGATTTCTACCAGAAAGGGTATTCGGTTTGTTGTTGTCAATCCATTCAAAATAACCGCCATACAATGATGTGTCTGAATAAACGGCTTGTGTTGGATCAAAAAATGCTGCGCCTAAGGCCCCGCGATTCGCAAAGAATGCACGCGATTGAACCAACTTTTGATTGATTTCCAATTGCAGCGCTCCATCCATTAGGCTTGGTGTCATATTCAAGCTCAAGGACGTACGATTCATATTGTCTCGTTTCAATAAGCCATTTTCATTTCTATTTCCAATAGATAATCTATACGGCAAACCCTTGATTCCTCCTGTAATCGATAAATTATTATCAGCTACAATCGCATTGCGAAATACTTCACGTTGCCAATCTGTGTTTGCTGTTCCTAATAATGCTTTCTGTGCGGCAGTTCCTTTACGGTTGATTAACGCACGCAAGGAATCTCCAGAAAGTACGTCGGCATATTTGGCAATGGTAGATAACGAAGTTTTAGAATCTAAGACCACCTTTACTTGATTTTGAGTTGCGGAACCTTTTTTCGTAGTGATAATAATTACCCCATTCGCGGCACGAGAACCATAAATTGCCGTTGCCGAAGCATCCTTTAAAACAACAAAAGACTCAATATCATTCGGATTAATTAATGATAATGGATTCGCTGCTCCTGAAATCCCGCCATTATCTAAAGGAACTCCATCCACCACGATTAATGGGTCGTTACTCGCATTGATTGAAGTACCCCCACGTAGTCTCAATGTACTTCCTGAACCAGGCGCTCCATCATTCGAAGTAACTTTTAATCCAGCTACCTTTCCCATTAACAATTGCTCTGGGGTAGCAAGCGATCCTTTTAAAAAGTTCTTCTCATTAATAATGGTCGCCGAACCTGTTAAATCCTTCGTTCTCGTAGTACCATAACCAATCACAACCACCTCATCGGATGTTTTCTGATTATCTCCAAAAACCAAGTTTTTAGTAACTGTTCCTCCACCAGAAATGGCAACATCTACGGTCATGTCTTCTAACCCAATGAAACGTAAGGTTAAGACATAACTTCCATCAGCCAACCCGGTAATTTCATAGGCTCCGTTTACATCTGAAAAGGCAACCCCTTTGGTTGGACCATCCGCCATTACTTTCACATCGCTTAACTTATTCCCTTTGGAGTCCTCAATTACCCCGTTGATTTTACCCATTTGCGCAAAACCTAGTACGGTCAAGGCCAACATAAAAATCAAGGAAAAAGATTTAATAAATAATTGTCTATTCATAATCTCTTAAATTGTTGTTAGTTTTTAATTAAAGTGCTTTCAAATATACTTTTTTTTTCAAAATGTCATTATGACACAAAGAAATTTAATGGAATTTGATTTTCAATTCATTACCATCCTCCAGTATATAAATTAGGCGTGCTGTTTTCGTTGTTGAGTCAAAGGTTATCTTGGCGTCTTCTCCAAGCAATTGATCATTGGTCTTACTAATTATTCGAGGGGCTTCAGAAACATTGTGAATGACCAAGGTAACTCCTGGACTAAAGGGTTTGCAAAACGGACTGGTAGATTTCACTTTAATTGCCGATTTTTTCGCTGACTTCTTGAGATAGTCGAATTCGAATAAGGTGTAACAATCCCCATCAAAATCTTGCCGTGAATTCCCGTCATCTTCAAATAACTTCCCTTTAGAGGTGGAAACCGTAGGGTCGTAATAGAAATGCACCTCCACCTTATTTACAGAATATTCTTCAGTAGACTGAATTCCTTTCTCAGCCATCGGAATAAAAGCGCCGGCCTTAACAAATACAGGAATATTATCTATAGTCAAGGAATCGATGGTGGGTTCATTCCAAACCATTTCCATTCGAGACCCCCAAAAACAACGTGCTCTGGTTATGAACTGCTGCGGCACAACCAGTTCGTCTGTGTACAGGTTAAACCATGGATTCGAATCTGGAAAATCAATTTTTGCGATTTTTTGTCCTTTTTCGGTTACTGGGACAACAAACATGTCCGGACCCCAAAAATAACAATCCGTTCGGTCCATAAAGTCCGTTTGTTTTGGATACTCCATAAAAACAGGGCGCATCAATGGAATTCCAGTAGTTGAATTCTCATAGGCCAAGGTATAATTGTAAGGCAACAAGCGATAACGCCATTCGATGGCTTCTTTCGCCAGGGCCTTGGTTTGAGGATCTTTAAAAATCGCTTCGCTAGCCACTTCTTGTTGTGCATGCGGTCTAAAAATCGGCTGAAACACCCCGTATTGTAACCATCGAACGTACAGTTCAGGGTCGTCATTCGCTCCACCAAAGCCACCAAGGTCGGAGTGGAGGTAACCAATTCCTTGCAATCCTGCCTGTAGGGTAAGCTCCACTTGAGGTTTTAATCCACCCCAAGTGCGATTCACATCACCAGTCCATGGAATCATTCCGAACCGTTGAGAACCTGAATAACCCGATCGCATTAAAATAAATGGTCTTTTATTGGAAAAATCAGCGCGGTAGCCTTCCTGAATTAACCGTGCCCAATCATGGCCATATATGTTATGTACCCGATTGGCTCTTCCTACCACGTGGTATAAATCATCGGGATGAACCTCTGGCTCTCCTAAATCTCCCCAAATCCCTTCAACTCCCATTTCTATTAAGCCTTTGTAGATGTTCCAAAACCACTGTTTCGTTTCCGGTTTATAGATATCAAGCAGGCCTGTATTGCCAAAATAAAAATCATAGGTATATGGCTTTTCACCGGTAAAGTCTGTGCAGAGTAATTTTTTAGTTTTAGTTTCTTCCCAGGTCTTTGAAGTGGTTAAAATAAAGGGCTCAGTTATTAAGACGGTTTTAACCCCAGTATTTTTAAAATCCGAGATCATTTGTTTTGGATTCGGAAAGCTATCTCGGTGGAATTCAAAATTACCCAAGGTACCTTGGATGGTTGTGCCAAACCAATACAAATCAAATACAATGGCATCAAGAGGAATGCTGTCGGACTTAAATTTAGCAACTACATCTCGAGCTTCTTGCTCCGAATGATAGCCAAAGCGGCTTGTAAAATTACCAAATGCCCAACGAGGTGGGAGCGGTTGTCTTCCTGTCAAACTGGTATATGACGCTACTAGTTCTTTCCAATTATCTGCTGCGATTACCTGATAGGTTTTTCTTCCACCCGTTGTTTCATAGGTCATGCTGCTGTCTTTTTTTGAATCCAGGTCTAGAAAACCGGTGTACGAATTATCAAAATGCAAGGCATAAAGTCGATCTGAAATCACCAAGGGCATGCTATAGTTCATCTGTTCTGAATGCGTTTCATACCCGTAATGTGCCTTATTGTAAAGCGGTAACCTATACCCTCTACGGTCCATTCCAAGCACGCGATTCCCGGTACCGAACAATTTTTCGTCCTTACTTAAGTTGAACTGAATCTTTTCCATACTGGAATCCACATCATAACCCCATCGTTCAGAGAGCAAGTAACGCCCCTTGTGCCAATAGGTTATTTTAAAGGGATTTGTTTGGATTAAAATGGTGGGATTCATTTTCTTATCCCGATCTTCTTTGTGATAAATATGTATAAACGGAGGAATCAACGCATTGGATGTTGCCGCCCATGTAAACGCATTTTCATCCGGTTTTTTTTCTACCGTGTGAGAGTTTGCTTCATGCTTTTGTCCATTGGGAATAAAGGTGGTTTCAATAATGTTCGTACCATAAGATCGGAAAATGTATTCACCATCTGAAACGGTGACTTTAATTCCCGCAGGAATTGAAGCTATACTCTTAAATTGTCGTGTCGGATTTTGACTCCATGCATTTAGGTTAATCCATGTAAACAATACGAGGACTAAGACCTTTCCTACAATTCGATGATCCATGCTGTTTTTCCTGGAATTGTTAATGATTTCTGCGACATGTCAATGAAGGTATCGGATAACACCTCTTTTTTTAGGGGAACTGCTCTTATAGAAAATTTATCCAGGACATCAACAAAACGACTCGTTGCAATGAATTGAGCATCCGTAGAATTATTCAGCACGACCATTATTTTCTTTTCTCCTAAGATTCTAAAATAAACATATACGTTATTCTCCGGAACATACTGCACTAAGGTTCCTTCATGAATTACGGCTTGGTTTTTACGCCAATTGAGCACCTTTTTTGTGAATTGAAAATACGCTTCTTGTTCTGGAGTCCGACCCAATTTTGAGCGTTTTCGCACATCATCCTGCGCATAAAATGCTGTCAGCGTGTCGCTATCCCACCCGCCCGGAAAATCTCTACGGATATCGGCGTCCCCAACATCTTTTGAGCCCTTCATGCCAATCTCAGAACCGTAATAAATTTGAGGAATTCCTCTAGTGGTTGCAATTAAGGTAAGTGCTAGTTTATAATCGGCCAGGTTTGGACAATATTCATTGAAGCGCTTGGTATCGTGATTTTCCATAAATACCAACATATTGTTGGGATTTTCATAAACAAAATCATTTACAAAATTTTCATAAATCCTCGCCATACCTTGGTCCCACCCTTGATTCCGTTCATTAAACGCCTGAATGATTGCGTCGTGTAAGGTGAAATCCATGACTGCCGGCAGCCCACTGTTATATGAATCCAAGGCTCCAATTTTACTGTCCTTTTGCCAATAGGAGATTTGTGCTTGATTATGCAGCCACACTTCCCCTACCATATTTAAATAGGGATATTCCTCCATAATGGCCTTGGTCCATGTAGCAATCGCTTCTTTATCATTGTAAGAATAGGTATCAACACGCAAGCCATCTAAACACGCATACTCAACCCACCAAATGGTATTTTGAATCAGGTAGGTTAAGAGTAATGGATTTGACTGGTTCATATCAGGCATAGAAGTATCAAACCAACCATCTTCGGAAGCGGAATGATCACTTGGAGCAGCATATGGATCCATTTGGGTGCTGGTTCGGTAGGAAGATCGAGTAAATTGATCAAACTGATGAATCCACGTTTTCGTTGGGAGGTCTTGAATCATCCAATGCTTACTTGACCAGTGATTGGGCACTTCATCTTTAATCACTTTGAGGCCTCGTCGGTGGGATTCAAGCACCAATTCCTTGAACCAAGAATTGGTTCCATAGCGCGGATCCACCTTATATAAATCCGATTGGGCGTAGCCATGGTATGAATACGTAGGCTCATTATCTTCCAACAATGGTGTAGTCCAAATAGTCGTTGCACCTAATTCCTTAATATAGTCCAAGTGCTCCATAATCCCAGCGATGTCACCACCGTGACGACCACCAGGCAGTGAGCGATTTCCGGGCTCAGTCATTCCCGGGTAGGTGTCTTGACCGGGGTAAACGTTCGCAAAACGGTCTGGCATTAAGAGGTAAATAACATCTTTGGTTGAAAACCCTTCTCGCTTCGCCGATTGGTAGATTCGCTCTTCCAATTTAAACTCAAAGCGCGCAACTTCCTTATTCTTGGTATTTCTTAAGGTAATTGGGTAGGTTCCTGCATTTCTATCTTGCGTTTCCACGGTAACAAAAAGGTAGTTCGGATTTTCAGTTTTAACGATTCCTAGCACATTCAACCCTTGTACATTCACTGTATACTTAGCAATTTGAGGGCCGTGGAGCAACACCTGAACTTGATGGTGTTTCATTCCAACCCACCAATTAGCTGGTTCCACATGGTCCAACACGACATCTTGTGCCGACAATAGAAAAACAACAAGTAAGGAGCTTAGCGATAAAAGAATTTTCATGGGATTACAATACGTTTTCTTGTTTGTCCAGTGGATGATATTTCAATAAACATCTTATTTGTCGGGATTTCATCTAACACTCTTCCCAATAAATCTACACGTGTAATCCACTGCAAAGGCTCTTCATGCTGTTCTGCTAAACTAACCGAACATGGATTGGTTAAGCCATTATAAATTAATTGATTCGTTGCAAACGCACTTCGTTGGGTAATATAGGTATCTAAGGAAGTGGATACGTGGTTACCCCATGCATCTGTTATGGCATCCAGAAAATCTTGGTCAGAGAATCCATAATCCAGTCCTTTGTATGTATCAGCAAGGGCAGACGGACTAATTAGCGCTTGGGTGGCTTCCCAAATTGGCAGCATATAGCCCGGGGTGAAATAGGTATTTATGTGTTGTTGTATATAATACGAAAACCGATCTTTGAAGTATGGAACTTGCATCATTCGGGTATACAAGGGACGTGGTGTATTGCTTGGAGACCACGTATAAATATTACGAAATTGCCAATCAATTCCAATCCAGTCTACGCCGAAGGTGTTGTCTAAATCATATTCTAAAAAAACGAATTTACCATCTGAAGGGCGCTGATAGAGGTAGTAATTGTTTTTATTGAAGGTATAGCCATCCCATTGACCAACTAATATTTGAAAAGCCAAAGAATTTAATAAAAGCTCTACGTCAATTACCTCTTGAATTGCGCAAGGGAATTCAGCAATGGACGAATTATTGAGTACATCAATAAAGTGAACTAACCCTGAAAAATCGTTGAGTGCCTCATTCGTTTTAAGTTCATATAGCGCTTGATACGGAGCTTGTCCTCCCCCTTGGTATAGCATGTCAGCACCCCATTTGGCTTTATAGAGATTTCCAGTATCATCATTGGTAAACCGTGCTTCGATGTATTGATCATCAAGGTGCTCCACGTTTATATACAGGCCTTTATATTCTCCGTTTATATACACTTCGACATACGAGGTTCGTGCGGCAGGCAATCCGGACCATCGCAGCATTTCTTGGCATGTTCTACTTCGCATAATAGACACATCATTATGCTCACCATTAAGGTTTAAGGATTTTAAATCGTACCATTTAAATCCAGGTTGGTATACATTAAAGTCGATTTTAAAGGACTTTTTTGCTGATTGAAGCGACGTATTTCCTCGAAGTCTGATCCCCACAGTATCGATTGTATCAGTAACTACCGAACTGGCATAAATGAAGGTTGCTAGAAACTCAAAGGAAGCGCCAGAACTATCCCCAACCATCGTATTAAAATCTTGGGGATTCATGGTAATATAAATCTTTGCTACTTCATTTTGAAGAAAGGCATTTGAATTGGAAGGATGGGTTAATTGAGCTACTAGGCTCAGTGGAAGGAGGCAAGCACAGAAAAAAATATTTCTCATTATTTAACTATTGTTTTATGTGCTATTGAATTACCAAGTTTCACAAGGATCAAATACGTTCCGGAAGGGAGATTTAATGAATTCAAATGAACTTCATTCGCTCCAACCATCGCCATCGTGCGTTGAGTTTTCAACAGCAGACCTTGTGCATCAAATACTTGCACCTCTAGGGGTTGAAAATCATTCGATGTTAACTTAATGGTGAAATCCGACTCAAAGGGTACAGGAAAAACAACGAAATCAAAGGAGGGATTCTCCAGATCTTCGATGGAGGCTACCGAAGTAATATATGGTTTTGGTAAGGGAACATCGGTATATACACGATACTCACCGGGTTGTAAGGGAATCGAAGCATTTACATTGGTAACATTCAAGCTATCCCCTGTAAAGTATTCGTACCACATTCCGGTATGTTGAAAGGCAGGAATGGCTGAGGATGCATTCACATCAATATTTACCAATGAAACACCATTCATCGTCGGATGGTTCATAATCATCCGTTTAATTCCCGAGCCCAGACTGGCCTGAAAATCGAGCGATCTGAACGTCTCATAATTGTTTCTTAAATCGAGCATCGCTGTATACACATCCAATAATTGTTGGCGGCGGCCTTGTTGAAGGTAATTCCAAAGAATAGGTTTATTGCATACTCGACATGGATAATCAATATTGATATCATACCCGTATTCACCGAATTGCCAAATCATCCGTGGACCTGGTTGTGAAAGAAAGGTAACAGCCAATCCTTGCATACGCCCCAAAGCCGTATAGGGATCTTTGGCATTGTGTGCAGGATTTGATGCATTCCCAAAGGTAATTGCCTCATACATTAGGCGTTGTTCATCATGACTTTCCATGTAAGAAATCAAATGAGGTTGCGACCAAGTGCGGTTCGTGTAGATACCGTTGGTTAAACTCGAATTTGCAGGGAAACCCTTCCCTGAATTTTGATAACCATGTGTCACATTTCCCCAAAGCATGCATCCGTAATCTGCTAGTTGCTCTTCTTCATTGTTATCGCACCAGTGTTCAAGGATGATATATTGATCCGGATCAACCGCCCAAATGCTATCAGACATCCGCTTGATGTTATTCATTCGCTCTACACTATAATTTGCGGTTGTATTGGCAAAACCTTTAGTGAAATCAAAACGGAACCCATCAATGTTGTAGGTTTCTAACCAATAGCGATTTACTTGATCTACATATTCCTTAGTTGGTGCGGTAGCGTGATTGAAGTCGTACCCCCAACAATTTGGTGGATGAGGACACACCGAATTAAACCATGGATTATTTGCCGCAGGGCGGTTATTCACCGCATCCCAATACATGTTCACCATAGGGTTTTGTCCAAAGGCATGATTAAGCACCATATCAATAATTACAGCAATACCACGTCCGTGGCATGTATCTACAAATTCTTTAAACTTCTGTGCTGTTCCGTAATATTTATCAAGCGCCATATGAAAGGAAGGATTATAGCCCCAACTTTCATTGCCTTCAAATTCAAAGTTCGGCATCAATTCGATGGCGTTAATTCCTAAACGATCGAGATAAGCAATGGTATCGATCAGCGTTTGATAGTTTCGAGCAGCGACAAAATCACGCACCAACAATTCATAAATCACGAGGTCTTTTTTCTCGGGACGGTTAAAGGAAGTATTTTGCCAGGTATAGGTAGTTGGCGTTGTGTAGAAAACAGAAACAATTCCTGTCGTTAATCCGGTTGGATAAGCCGGTAAATTGGGGAAGGTGTTTGCGTTAATAAATGGATCATTATTAGGATCAAGCACTAAGGTACTTAACGGGTCAGCGTATTTACCTTGATTCGTGATAAAATACTGGTAGCTATAGGCTTGTCCAGGCTGAAGATTATTAACAACCAACCACCATCGGGTAGAATCCAAGGAACAATTCATATGAAATGCTCCCGTCGGTACCCAATTATTAAAATCTCCTACAAGATATACATGATCCTTCTCTGGAGCATACAATTGAAACAAGGCCGTGGAGTCGTTCAGCATTTGCACTCCATTCTTTGTTCCTGCAGGTGGGTTAAGATAGGTTAATGGTGGATTAACGGTATAGTAAACGCTATCTTTTATTACGGTAGTTCCATTGTCTGCCTCAAACAGTAACAAATGGGTTCCCGGAACTGTAGCGGTAATGTTCGTATTAATTGCCGTAGCATTCGGCGTTGATTGAATCAGCACCCCATCCTCTTTCAAGGTTAAGGTTGCTGGTTGATTGGATTGCGCATTAAACGCAAAATTTTGATTTAAATCTAATAGAGGCATTTGGCTCGGATTAAAAATCGCGGCTTGTAAGCCTCCATTAACTGGGTAAACGTCATAATAAATATCGCTCCCATCAGCTTCTCTTCCGACAACGGAGCCGTTGGCGTTGCGGAAAACAAACGCTAATTTTAAAACGGTGGTATTTACGGGAAACCCATAAAATGCATCAATATCTATGGTAATTGAATGTTTGTTATTTCCAATATTGGTCATTTGTACATTCGGATCTACTTGCCCCCAATTTCCTTGAACAAAAAGCCAGTTGGTCGGCGACGTACTCGCTGTGGTTATTAACCCTGCATGACAATACACTTGATTGGTTCCAACCAGTGCGCCATTGCCTTTTGTAGCATCATAAACTATTGTGACTACATCGTTTACGGTTGGAAACGCTGGGGTAAGTTCTAAAATCTGGGCGTTAATCGCCAAGTTCAGCAAACTAAAAACAAGAAATAATCGACGACTAATTTTCATAAGGTTAAGATAAAGAAAAAGCCTACGTTTTCACATAGGCTTTTCCAAGAAAAAAATATAAAATTATTTTTTCATCAATTTACCAGTAACAACGTTACCAGCAGCTTTTACTTGGTACAAATATGAACCTGCCATCAAGTTAGCTGTAGAAATCTCTACCGAATTTTCAGCACCAGTAACTACTGATTTTGTAGCAACTACTTTACCTGACAAATCAAATAATACGATCTCAGCTGAATTTGTATTTGAGCTAAAGGTAAAAGTAGCTACATCGTTTGCTGGATTCGGAGCAACAGTTAAGTTACTGATCGCGTTGTTGTTCAAGTTCGCAGAACAAGAAGCAGCACACGCATCCCAACAATACGTTAATGTTGTTGCAGCAGCAGGAATAACCAAGGTACGGTTGATGTTTCCAGAACCATCGTCAACACCACAGCCACCTGAAACGATGGTATTAAGTGGGTCAGTTCCTTCGTTCATTCCCCAGTTACCATTGATAAACTTGTAAAATAAGGTTTGATCAACAGAAGTTGCTGGAAATTCAACAGCGATTTCCCAGATGTTGTTTCCAAGATCTGTCATTGCAGAAGTAGCAGTGGTTGGAGACCAGTCCGCCATTGGACCACCGTTCGCGTTACCTCCCATTGCTGAGAAATTACCTCCTACGCGGATTCCGGTTGCATCAAGTGTTGCACCACCAGCTACGTAGTTGGTTACATCCACTTGGAAAGTTACGGTTACTTGTGCAGTAGCCATTGCTCCAATAAATAGAGCAGATAAAAGTGTAAACATTTTTTTCATACACAAAAAATTTAAACGGTTAATACTTACTTAGTGTCAATTAGACAACTTCAAAATTAAAAATAAAATCAAATTTTCAATGATTTTTTTAAAAAATTTTCTTTACGCAATTGTTAATTAACGGGATAAAGAAATGGGACCAACATAAAGTAATCCGTTAGTTGCCAAGTTTAATGGGAGATTCTCAAAAATCCCCAAGTAGGAAGACCCGCTGCCAGACATCGCCGCATAAATTGCACCTTTTTGAATAAGCCCTTCAATACCCACAGAAATTTCAGGATGAGCCAAGGTTACTGGCTTTTCGAAATCATTCACGTAGTATGCCTGCCATTCACGTAATGCTTTGATTTCATGCCCAATATGGTTAGTCGGATTTGGTACAATGGAACCATACGCCGAGGCTGTACTTACATGAATTCCCGGGTTATAAATTGCGATATACAAGCCAGAAAGATTTACATTCATCGGATGCAGTTGTTCTCCCCTACCTGTAGCCAATGCCGGCTGATTGGCAATAAAAAAGGGGCAATCACTTCCTAATTCTGCCGCTAAATGTTCCAAGCTTTTGGTAGGCAAACCCAAATCAAACCATTCATTTAAGCCCTTTATGGTAAACGCGGCATCTGAAGAACCGCCACCCAAACCTGCGCCAATCGGAATCTGCTTTCGCAAATGAATAGCCAATGGCCCAATACCATACTTGTTTTTCATAAGCATGTATGCACGTTCAACCAAGCCCAAGCTTCCATCTGAAGGTATATCGATGCCTGTTTGTTTATATGAGAACTCTTTCGATGAACTTAGTTCGATAATATCATAAATAGGAACAGGAATCATAATCGATTCTATATCGTGAAATCCGTCTTCGCGCTTTCTAAGAATACGCAACCCGAGGTTTATTTTTGCATTTGGATATAGGATCATTGAATACAAAAATACAAGAACGCATTAAAATTTTTACTTTTGTCCTAACAAGTAAATCAAACATGAGTACATATCTAGATTTTGAAGCTCCATTACAAGCCTTACAAGAACAAATCTTGCAAACGGAACAGATTGGAATTTCCACCGAAGTGGACATGTCCGAAAACATAACGGCGTTAAAGAAGAAATATACAGAGACTGCTCAGAACTTATTCTCTACCCTATCGCCTTGGCAACGGGTACAGTTATCACGGCATCCAGACCGTCCGTACACCTTAGCCTATATAAATGCAATTACCGACAATGATTTTCTAGAATTGCATGGCGATCGTGGAGTAAAAGATGATAAGGCTATGGTTGGTGGCTTTGGCTCAATTAATGGTAAAACCGTTATGTTCATTGGTCAACAAAAAGGCATCAATACAAAAATGCGTCAATATCGAAACTTCGGGATGCCGAATCCAGAAGGGTATCGCAAGGCCTTACGTTTGATGAAACTTGCTGAGAAATTCAATAAACCCATCGTTACATTTATAGATACACCGGGTGCATTCCCAGGGCTTGAAGCAGAGGAGCGCGGGCAAGGGGAAGCCATTGCAAGAAATATCTACGAAATGATGCGCTTAACGGTACCTGTTATTTGTATCATTATCGGTGAAGGTGCTTCAGGTGGTGCTCTAGGAATTGGCGTTGGAGATAAGGTGGTAATGCTTGAAAATACATGGTATTCTGTTATTTCTCCTGAAAGTTGTTCGTCGATTTTATGGCGTTCCTGGGAACACAAGGAGCAAGCGGCCAGTGCACTTAAACTAACTCCAACGGATATGCAAGGTTTTGGACTGGTTGATGATGTTATTAAAGAACCTGTTGATGGTGCACATCGTAATCACGAGGCCATCTTTAGCGAAGTCAAAAACAATATCCTTGCTTATCTCAAGGAACTTGAGCCTATGCATCCATCGGACCGCATAACCAAAAGAATCGAAAAATTCAATCAAATGGGTGTTTGGCAATAAGCCTTAAATGAATGTCTGAATCGCTTTTTACTCCCATTGCTTATTTAAAAGGAATTGGTCCTCAAAAGGCAGAATTACTTAAGAAAGAATTACAAATAGAAACCTATTGGGATCTATTAAATCATATTCCCTTTCGGTATATCGACCGTTCTCAAATCCATCAATGTTCACAACTTCATTTAGTTGACGGGTATGTTCAATTGGAAGGCTACATTGATCAAGTGCAAGAACTGGGTGGTGGTCGTTCAAAACGCTTACAATGTCGATTCACTGACGATACTGCGAGTATACAACTCATTTGGTTTCAAGGATGGAAATGGATTAAATCTGGACTAATTGCGGGGAAAAAATACCGTGTATTTGGCAGACCGCGATTAAACGGAAATTATTGGAGCATCGCTCATCCAGAAATGGCTCCTACTGAAGAGTCGAGCTCTGTTGGATTTCAACCCATTTATCCAAGTACAGAAAAATTAAGTGCCAAGGGGCTACATACCAGAGGTATAGAAAAAGTAATCCATGGCCTGCTTGAACGGATTTCACTAACAAACATTCCGGACAGGCTTCCTGAATCGATTCGTAAAGAAATGCAATTGATAGATATTGCTACAGCCTATGCCTACTTGCATCAACCCGCCACAGAACAGCAGTATTTGCAAGCAAAAAAACGCTTCGTTTTTGAAGAGTTATTCATGTTGCAACTTGAAATGATCCTTAGAAAAGGGGTTCGCAAACGCACTGAAAAAGGCTTTGTATTTTCGAAATCCGGGGATATTTTAGCAAACTTCTACCACCATAAATTACCATTCGACTTAACGGAGGCACAAAAAAGGGTAATTCGAGAAATCAGGAAAGACATGCAAACGGGACAACACATGAACCGATTGCTTCAAGGGGATGTAGGGTCTGGAAAGACCTTAGTAGCCTTAATTACGATGTTAATTGCACAAGGAAATGGATTTCAATCCGCTTTACTTGCACCTACAGAAATTCTATCTGCCCAACATTATGAAACAATCGTCAGTTTTCTATCGGATTTACCCATTCGCTGTGCCCTACTCACCGGGTCGGTAAAACGTGCGCAACGAAAACCCTTACTTGAAGCATTAGCGAATGGAGAAATTGACATTTTAATTGGAACCCATGCACTGTTAGAGGATGAAGTAATTTTTAAGAATTTAGGGCTGGTGGTGATCGATGAGCAGCACCGATTTGGTGTGGCCCAGCGGGCAAAGATGAGAAAGAAAAATACGTTGGCACCCCATGTGTTAGTAATGACTGCTACTCCAATTCCAAGGACGCTTGCAATGACCTTTTATGGTGATTTAGATGTTTCTGTAATTGATGAACTACCCCCAGGAAGAAAGCCCATCCAAACCATTCATCGCTTTGATACGCATCGCTTACAGCTGTTCAACTTTATGCGTGAGCAAATTGGGTTAGGAAGACAAATTTATGTGGTTTACCCGCTTATAGATGACAGCGAAACCTTAGATTTTAAGAGTTTATCAGACGGCTTTGAAGCCATATCACGCGCATTCCCATTACCCGAATTTCAAGTGAGTATCGTGCATGGAAAACTCAAGCCAGAGGTGAAGGAATATGAAATGAAGCGCTTTGTTGATGGGATAACAAACATCATGGTCGCTACCACAGTGATCGAAGTTGGGGTAAATGTTCCAAATGCTACCGTAATGGTTATTGAAAGTGCCCAGCGATTTGGATTGTCGCAATTACATCAGTTACGTGGACGTGTAGGACGAGGAGGAGAGAAATCTTATTGTATTCTTATGACCAACTATGAGTTATCTAAAGAGGCTAAAAAGCGGATGGAAACCATGGTTGAAACCACAGATGGATTCAAAATTGCTGAAGTAGACTTAAGTTTAAGAGGTCCGGGGGATATATTGGGTACCCAACAAAGCGGTGCTTTAAATTTAAAGATGGCCGACCTTTCAAGGGATCAGCACGTGGTAACGGCCGCAAGAGAGGCGGCACTGCGTATCTATGAGCAAGACCCGAGCTTAACGGAACCGATGCACTTGACCTTAAGGAATTATATGTTGACCTTGTTCAAAAACAAGCCACAATGGGATAAAATTGCATAAAAAAATCCCGCCGAAGCGGGATTTAATATCTGAAAGAGCTGCGCTTTACGCTTGATTCTCTTCGGTTAATTTTTCGTATACTTCTTTCGAACCAACAATCATATTTTGGAAATGACGCACTCCTGTACCTGCTGGAATTAAATGCCCAACAATTACATTTTCTTTCAATCCAAGAAGGTGATCTTCTTTACCAGAAATCGCTGCTTCGTTAAGTACTTTCGTAGTTTCCTGGAAGGAAGCTGCAGAAATAAACGACTGGGTTTGAAGCGACGCTCTCGTGATCCCTTGAAGAAGTGGTGTAGATGTTGCTGGTTCAGCCTCACGAGCCTCAATTAGCTTCTTATCTTCACGTTTCAATCGGGAGTTTTCATCACGTAATTTACGTACAGAAATCAACTGACCTTTTTCTACTTCGGTAGAATCTCCCGCATCTCTAATGAACATCATACCATAAAGGTGGTCATTCGCTTCCATGATATCTGCTTTATGAATTGATTGTCCTTCAAGGAAACGAGTATCTCCTGGATCAACAATCTCTGCTTTAAGCATCATTTGACGAACAATTACTTCAAAATGCTTGTCGTTAATTTTCACCCCTTGAAGTCGGTAAACCTCTTGAATTTCATTTACGATGTACTCTTGAACTTTAGTTGGTCCTTCAATATTTAAGATATCATTTGGTGTAATTGCACCATCAGAAAGTGGTTGACCTGCACGAACGAAATCGTTCTGTTGTACCAAGATATGCTTCGCAAGTGGAACAAGGTATTTACGCACCTCACCTAATTTGGAAGTAATAATGATCTCACGGTTACCACGCTTGATCGTACCGTATGCAGCAGTTCCATCAATTTCAGAAACAACCGCAGGGTTCGATGGGTTACGTGCTTCGAAAAGCTCCGTTACACGAGGTAAACCTCCCGTGATATCCCCAGACTTACCAGAAGAACGTGGGATTTTCACCAAGGTAACCCCTGCATCAACTAAGTCACCTGCATCAACATTTAAGTGGGCGCTTACTGGAAGTGAATATTCTCTTAATACCTCACCAGATTTAGCATCTACAATATGAATTGCAGGACTTTTCTTTTTATCACGAGACTCGATAATCACCTTACGGTTATATCCAGTTTGCTCATCCATTTCTTCTCGATATGTAATACCTGCTTCCATGAAATCAAACTTAACCTTACCTTTTACTTCGGTAATAATCAAGGCATTGTATGGATCCCATTTACAGATTACATCTCCTTTCTTCACTTTAGTTTTGTCCTCGACCATTAAATCAGAACCGTAAGGAATATTGGCATTCATAATAACAATACCTGTTTTCTCATCTACAATTCTCATTTCACCTGAACGACCTACAACAATTGTTTTCTCTGTTCCTTCAGGTCCTTTATGGTCAATAGTTCGCAATTCTTCAAATTCGATGCGACCAGAAACTTTTGCTTTGATGTCGGAGCTATCTGCAATGTTAGAGGCAGTACCCCCAACGTGAAACGTTCTTAAAGTTAACTGTGTACCTGGTTCACCGATGGACTGTGCGGCAATAACACCTACAGCATCACCAATTTGTGCCGGTCTGTGCGTTGCAAGATTTCGTCCATAACATTTTGAACAAACTCCTTTACGCATTTCACAGGTCAATACAGAACGAATTTCTACATCATCAATCCCTGCTACCTCGATTTCCTTAGCAACATTTTCTGTGATTAATGCACCACTCTCTACAATTAAGCGATCAGATTCTGGATAATATACATCATGAACAGAAGTTCTTCCTAAAATACGATCGTATAATGGCTCAACAACTTCATCATTCTTACGTAATGCAGAAGCTACAATACCGCGAAGGGTACCACAATCTTCTGAATTAATTACCACATCCTGAGCAACATCCACTAAACGACGTGTTAAGTAACCCGCATCCGCAGTTTTAAGGGCGGTATCCGCTAAACCTTTACGTGCACCGTGGGTAGAAATAAAGTACTCAAGAATTGATAACCCTTCTTTAAAGTTGGAAAGAATTGGATTTTCAATAATTTCCTGAACGGAGGCACCAGATTTCTGTGGTTTCGCCATCAATCCACGCATTCCTGAAAGCTGACGAATCTGCTCTTTAGAACCCCGTGCACCAGAATCAAACATCATGTAGATGGAATTGAATCCTTGACGGTCTGTTTTAAGCTGATCCATTAGGGTCGCTGTCAAACGTGAATTGGTATGTGTCCAAATATCAATAATCTGGTTGTAACGCTCATTGTTAGTGATTAATCCCATGTTATAGCTAGCCATAACCTCGGTAACCTCTTGTTCTGCTTTAGCAACCAATACTTCTTTTTCCTTCGGAATGATAATATCATCCAAATTAAAGGACAATCCTCCTTTGAAGGCCATATGGTAACCTAAGGTTTTGATATCATCCAGGAATTGGGCTGTACGGCTTGTACCAGAAATTTTAAGTACTTCGCCGATAATATCTCTTAAGGCCTTTTTTGTTAGGACATCATTGATATAACCAACTTCACGCGGAACGTTCTCGTTAAATAATACACGTCCACACGTGGTATCAATCATTTTCAATACCGGCTCACCTTGTTCATTTAGATCGTACGTTTTTACCTTGATGGTTGCATGTAGGTCTAATTGGCGCTCGTTGTATGCAATAATTACTTCTTCTGGAGAATAGAAAATTTTACCTTCACCTTTCACTTTATCGGTTTCCGTTGAAACTTTACCTTTTGTGATATAATAAAGCCCAAGTACCATGTCTTGAGATGGAACAGCGATTGGCGCACCATTCGCAGGATTCAAGATATTGTGAGAGGCAAGCATCAACAACTGTGCTTCTAAAATTGCAGCATTCCCCAACGGTAAATGCACCGCCATTTGGTCACCGTCAAAATCCGCGTTAAAGGCGGTAGTTACCAAAGGGTGAAGACGAATTGCTTTTCCTTCAATCAATTTTGGTTGAAATGCTTGAATACCTAAACGGTGAAGCGTAGGGGCACGGTTAAGTAACACCGGGTGACCTTTCAAAACATTCTCTAGAATATCCCAAACCACTGGTTCTTTTCGGTCTACAATTTTCTTTGCAGATTTAACAGTTTTCACAATACCACGCTCGATCATTTTACGAATGATGAATGGTTTGTAAAGTTCTGCTGCCATGTCTTTTGGAATACCGCACTCATGCAGTTTCAAATCTGGACCTACAACAATTACAGAACGTGCCGAATAATCTACACGTTTTCCTAGGAGGTTTTGACGGAATCGGCCTTGCTTACCTTTCAAGGAGTCAGAAAGTGACTTAAGAGCACGATTCGATTCAGTTTTAACTGCACTAGACTTACGTGAATTATCAAATAACGAATCAACCGCTTCTTGTAGCATACGTTTTTCGTTACGCAAAATCACTTCAGGTGCTTTAATTTCGATCAAACGCTTAAGACGGTTATTACGAATAATAACGCGACGATAAAGGTCATTCAAATCCGAAGTAGCAAAGCGACCACCATCAAGTGGAACTAATGGACGTAATTCAGGTGGAATCACAGGTACAACCTTAACAATCATCCATTCTGGACGGTTGTCAATGCGTGTCTGTGAATCTTTCATTGCCTCTACAACTTGTAAACGCTTAAGTGCTTCATTCTTACGTTGAACCGATGTTTCTTCATCAGCCGCTGCACGCAACTCATTGGATAATGAAACCAAATTTAAATCTCTCAACAAATCATAAAGTGCTTCAGCACCCATCTTTGCGATAAATTTGTTTGGATCCGTGTCATCTAAGAAATGATTGTCTTTAAGCGCTGGATTATCGATAATATCTAAATAATCTTCTTCGGTTAAGAAATCATATTTCTTCAAACCTAATCCTTCCATTTCAGCGGTAACACCCGCTTGAATCACGACATAGCGCTCGTAATAAATGATTTGATCAAGTTTCTTAGTTGGAAGGCCAAGTAGGTAACCAATTTTATTTGGTAACGAACGGAAATACCAGATGTGTGCTACAGGAACAACCAAAGAAATATGGCCCATACGTTCACGACGAACCTTTTTCTCAGTTACCTCTACACCACAACGGTCACAAACAATTCCTTTATATCGAATACGCTTGTATTTCCCACAATGACATTCATAATCCTTAACTGGTCCGAAAATACGCTCACAGAACAAGCCATCGCGTTCTGGTTTGTACGTACGGTAGTTAATCGTTTCCGGTTTAAGGACCTCTCCACTAGATTGCTCCAAAATCAACTCAGGCGAAGCCAATGAGATCGTGATTTTATTGAAGCTATTTTGTTTTTTTGGTGTTTCTTTCTTAAAAGCCATTTTGTACGCTTTAACAATTTTTTAATTAATCCATACTAACATTAAGGCACAATCCTTTCAACTCATGTAATAATACGTTGAACGATTCTGGAATACCTGGTTCAGGAATATTATCTCCTTTAACAATTGACTCGTATGCTTTTGCACGACCCATTACGTCATCGGATTTAATAGTCAACAACTCTTGAAGAATATTCGCAGCTCCAAAGGCTTCAATTGCCCATACCTCCATCTCTCCAAAACGCTGACCTCCGAACTGTGCTTTACCACCAAGCGGCTGTTGCGTAATAAGCGAGTATGGTCCGATTGAACGAGCGTGCATTTTGTCATCTACCATGTGAGATAATTTCAACATGTAAATTACCCCAACCGTTGCCGGTTGATCGAAACGCTCTCCAGTTCCACCATCGTACAAGTAGGTTTTTCCTGACTTCGGAACCCCTGCTTTAGCTGTCCACTCATCAATTTCCGAAGGATGTGCACCGTCAAAAATTGGCGTAGCAAACTTAATTCCAAGTTTTTCTCCGGCCCAACCTAATACCGTTTCATAGATCTGACCCAAGTTCATACGTGAAGGTACCCCAAGTGGGTTCAACACGATATCAACTGGCGTTCCATCTTCTAGGAACGGCATATCTTCTTGACGAACGATATTGGCAACGATTCCTTTGTTACCGTGACGTCCTGCCATCTTATCTCCAACACGAAGCTTACGTTTTTTCGCAACATACACCTTAGCCAATTTCACGATTCCTGCTGGTAATTCATCTCCTACAGAAATATGGAATTTCTTACGTTTGTAGTTACCTAACAAATCATTCGCTTTAATGCTGAAGTTATGGATTACTCGGCTAATCATTTGATTGATTTTGTCATCAGCAGTCCAGTTTAATGGATTGATAATAGTATAATCTAATGTCATTAAGCCTTTCGCTGTAAACTTAGTCCCTTTCTTAATTAACTCTTCTCTAAAGTTATTGAATACACCTGCAGATTTATTTTCTCCTAAGATGGTCATTAACTTCTCCGTTAATTTTTCTTTCAGGTCATTATACTCTTTTTGGTATTCCATATCCAAGGTTTCCAAAATTGGCTTGTCTTGTGATTTGGACTTACGGTCTTTAACCGCACGAGAGAACAATTTCTTTTGAATAACGGTACCACGAAGTGACGGACCAGCTTTCAATGATGCATCTTTCACATCTCCAGCTTTGTCACCGAAGATTGCACGTAGCAATTTCTCTTCTGGTGATGGATCTGTTTCTCCTTTTGGCGTGATTTTTCCGATAAGGATATCACCTTCTTTAATTTCAGCACCTATTCGGATTAATCCGTTTTCATCTAGATCTTTAGTTGCTTCTTCACTTACGTTGGGAATATCAGACGTTAATTCTTCCATTCCACGTTTTGTATCGCGAACCTCTAACGAGTATTCGTCAATGTGAATTGACGTAAAGATATCGTCACGAACAATCTTCTCAGAAATCACAATCGCATCCTCGAAATTATACCCTTTCCATGGCATGAACGCCACTTTTAAGTTTTGTCCGAGTGCTAATTCTCCACTTTCTGTAGCATAACCTTCACATAAAACCTGACCTTTAGAAACGCGGTCTCCTTTCGCTACAATTGGCTTAAGGTTCATACACGTACTTTGGTTAGTTTTAGCGTATTTAGTTAACGAATAACGTTTAACCTCGCTGTCAAAAGAAACCAATTTATCTTCATCGTTCCAATCGTAACGAATAACGATTTCATTTGCATCAACATATTCTACTACCCCATCACCTTCTGCATTAACTAAAACACGAGAATCACGAGCTACAAGCTCTTCGATTCCTGTACCAACAATTGGTGAATGTGGTTTTAATAATGGAACTGCTTGACGTTGCATGTTAGATCCCATCAGGGCACGGTTGGCATCATCATGCTCCAAAAATGGAATTGAAGAGGCCGCAATCGAAGCAATTTGATTTGCTCCAACATCCATAAGGTGTAATTCCTTCGGATTAACCACCGGAAAATCACCTTCGTAACGTGCTTTTACTGTATCGGTAAGGAAGTTGCCTTTATTATCTACTTTCGCATTTGCTTGAGCGATAATTTTTCCATCTTCTTCTTCAGCAGCCAAGTAAATAGGTTCTTCTGTGAAAACCATTTTACCATTATCAATTTTACGGTAAGGAGTTTCAATGAAACCAAGCTTATTTACTTTCGCGAAAACACAAAGCGAGGAAATCAAACCAATGTTTGGTCCTTCCGGTGTTTCGATGGTACAAAGTCTTCCGTAGTGCGTGTAGTGAACGTCACGTACCTCAAATCCTGCACGCTCTCTTGATAGACCGCCAGGTCCGAGGGCTGAAAGACGACGCTTGTGCGTTACCTCGGCTAGTGGATTCGTTTGGTCCATAAACTGAGAAAGCTGATTCGTTCCAAAGAATGAATTAATGACAGAACTTAACGTTTTTGCATTAATCAAATCGATTGGAGTAAATACCTCATTATCACGAACATTCATACGCTCTCTGATGGTACGCGCCATACGCGCTAAACCAACACCAAACTGAGAATATAATTGCTCACCAACGGTTCTTACCCGACGGTTAGAAAGGTGATCGATATCATCAACATCTGCTTTCGAGTTAATCAACTCGATCAAATACTTAACGATTTCAATAATGTCTTGCTTCGTTAACACACGAGATGTTTCATCTGCACCGATTTTCAACTTCTTGTTAATTCGGTAACGACCCACTTCTCCGAGATCATATCGTGTATCCGAGAAGAATAATTTTTCAAAAACACCTTTTGCTGTTTCAAAATCTGGAGCATCCGCATTACGTAACTGACGATAAATATATTCAATAGCTTCTTTTTCAGAGTTGGTTGGATCTTTCTGAAGTGTATTGTAAATGATGGTATAGTCAATTGCGTTTGCATTCTCCTTGTGAAGGATTAAGGATTTCGCACCTGAATCAAGGATATCATCTAAATGTTCTTCTTTAATTTCCAATTCACGCTCAAGGATTACCTCATTACGCTCGATAGAAACTACCTCACCAGTATCTTCATCAACGAAATCTTCAATCCAAGTTTTTAGAACACGTGCAGCAAGTCTACGACCTACTAATTTTTTCATTCCAGCTTTCGTGATTTTCACTTCATCTGCTAAGCCAAAAATCTCAAGAATATCACGGTCTGTTTCATACCCCATTGCGCGGAACAAGGTAGTTAACGGTAATTTTTTCTTACGGTCAATGTATGCATACATGATGCTATTGATGTCTGTAGCGAATTCCATCCAAGAACCTTTGAATGGGATAATTCGAGCAGAATACAATTTAGTTCCATTGGCGTGACGTGATTGTCCGAAGAACACGCCTGGTGAACGGTGCAACTGAGAAACGATTACTCGTTCCGCGCCATTCACTACAAAAGAACCTTTTGGGGTCATATACGGAATTGTACCTAAATATACATCCTGCACGATGGTTTCGAAATCCTCATGCTCGGGGTCGGTACAATATAATTTCAATTTAGCTTTGAGTGGAACGCTGTAGGTTAATCCACGTTCGATACACTCTTCAATCGAATACCTTGGGGGATCGATGAAATAATCCAAAAACTCGAGTACGAATTGATTTCGTGTATCGGTGATTGGGAAATTTTCTGCGAAAACTTTGAAAAGGCCTTCGCTTTCTCTGTTTTCAGGTGTTGTTTCAAGCTGAAAGAATTCTTGAAACGATTTCAATTGAACCTCCAAAAAGTCGGGATACTCAAAG
>Ga0315907_10001403_pt1 | contig 32570 bp, 63 predicted proteins | sample LakEriMetagenome_3_FD_203525 | JGI IMG/M metagenome (GOLD analysis project Ga0315907, IMG submission 203525) | Freshwater fungal communities from buoy surface, Lake Erie, Ohio, United States - Buoy 12 MA123 | ecosystem: Environmental > Aquatic > Freshwater > Lake > Lake biofilm | place: USA...
TGAGACCACTTGTAACTACTTACCCAATAAGTGGTTCAGGTAAAACTATTGAAGTTCCTGTGTACCCAACAATTAGTGCTTCAGCAGTAAACGAAGCATCTGATTTATCAAACACAGCAGTAAACCCTACTTCAGCTACTATCACAGCTTCTGAAGTTGGTGTTATGACAACATTAACTGACTTAGCTAGAGATTCAGCTAGTAGAAATGTTGGTGCTGACATTGGTAAATTATTCGGTGAAGCAATCGCTAAAAAAGTTGATACTGATTTAGCAGGACTACTTGATGACTTTGCATCTGCAAACGATCAAGGTGGTGCTGGAACAGAATTGACTGCTGACTTGCTTTTCAAAGCACAAGCTATTTTAAGAAGTGCAAATGTACCTGCACCTTACTATGCTGTGTTTCACCCTAAAGCTACTTTCAATTTAAAGAAAACTTTAACACAACCAGCTTACACAACTACAAGTTCTGGTTATGCAATTTCTGAAATTGGAAATGAAGCTTTAAGAAATGGATATATCGGTAGAATTGCTGGTATTGATATTTTTGAAAACGCAAACATTTCTATTGATGCTTATGATGATTCATTCGGTGGAGTATTTCACCCACAATCATTAGGTTTAGCATTAAAAGAAGATTTCAAAGTTGAGACTCAAAGAGATGCTTCTCTAAGAGCAACTGAGATCGTATCTAGCATTACTTATGGAGTAGGTGTATTAAAAGACACTTATGGAGTAACTGTAAAAACTGATACTGCTCTTTAATTAAACTTCGGTGGGGTGTAAAAGCCCCACCAACTAAATATTACTATGGCAAATTTTTCTACTGATACAGATTTAACATTTTACCAACCAGATATTTTAACTTTTGGAATAGCTAACTTTACTTCTCCAAATGATTACCACGCACAAGCACGAGCAGATATAGAACGAGATTTAAGAATAAGATGGTTTCCAGTTTACTCAAAAGAAACTTATAGAGATATAGCAATCCTAAACACAACTGAAATGGACGCAACATTATTAACTGATGCACAATTTAAAAGAGCAAGTGTATTTAGAGTAATAGGTTTTTATTGCTGTCCACAATTAACTAAATTCAATTCAAACGATAACCCTGACAGATTCCAAGTTATGATGAAACATTATCAACAAATGTATGCAGATGAATTTGAAGCAATTTTAAGAGATGGTGTAGAATATGATGCTGATGATTCTAATACGATTGCTGATGCAGAAAAAGCACCTTATCATAGACTTAAACTAATTAGATGAAGATTACTGTTGAGGACAATTCATTACAAGTTGCTAAGAACTTTGAAAAACAAGTAAGAGAACAACCACAAATAGTTAAGACTGCATTAGGAAGAACTGCTGAGTTCTTAATGGGTATTATTAAACAAAGAACTCAAAAAGGTATGAGTGCAGATGGAACTTCATTCCCACCATACACAGAAGCTTATAAAACATTTAGACAAAATGCTGGACGACAAACACAATATCCTGATCTAAACTTCTCAGGTCAAATGTTATCTAACATTACACAAAGATCAAATCCAAGTTATGCAATAATTTACTTTGCTAATAAATTCCAAAATACTAAAGCACTAGGTAATCAGAAGAAAAGAAAATTCTTTGCAATTGGTGCAAGAGAAATACAACCAGTAATGAATGTATTTATGAAAGAATATAATAAACTAAGTACAATTAAATGAGCAAACGAGAAGATATAGCATCTAATATAGTTACAACAATTTCAACTGGAACATCTCCTATAACTTTAAAAAAAGTTACGAGAGAACCTTTTAATGTTGATGAGTTATCTGAACAACAATATCCAGCTTGTTTCGTGCAATCAGGAAATGAAGTTAGATCAGATGAAACAATGACATCAAGTACAATTACAAGACAAGCAACAGCAGATTATGTAATCGTTGGTTATGTTAAAGGAACTCCAACAAATATTGATACAAAAAGAAACGAATTAATTACAACGATTGAAACAAGACTAAATTCTGATAGAACACGTGGTGGGTATGCAAAACAAACTCAGGTAGTAGAAGTATCTACTGATGAAGGAGTTTTATTCCCAATAGGTGGTATCAGAATGGTGGTGCGAGTTATGTATCAATACACTTCTGGCACACCTTAATATAAACAAACAAGGAGAACAACATGGCAACTCATACTGGCTCAGAAGGAACTATTAAAGTTTCATCAACAACAGTAGGTGAACTTAGAAGCTACTCTTTAGAGCAAACTGCTGACACTATTGAAGATACTTCAATGGGTGATACAAACAGAACATATAAATCTGCTTTAAAAGGTTGGTCAGGTTCAGCATCATTATTTTTTGATGAAGCTGATGCAGGACAATTACTTTTAGTTCTAGGAACAGAAATAGCTTTGAAAGTGTACCCAGAAGGTGCAAGTTCAGGCGACAAATATTACTATGGTCAAGCAATCATAACTGGTAGTAACGTATCAGCATCTTTTGATGGAATGGTAGAAGCTGAAGTAACATTTACTGGAACTGGTGCTTTAACATTTGGAACTGCGTAATTAATTATTAATTAGAAAAGGAAGATATGAACGTTATAGATAGAGTTAAAAGTCAATTTGAATCTTTAGGTATTAAGAAGATTGAGGTTGCTGAGTGGGGCGAGGAAGGCAAACCTTTAATAATATACTGCTCACCATTTACATTAGGTGAAAAAAGAAACCTATTCAAAGGTGCAAGAAATGATGATCTAGCAGTATTAGTAGATGCAATCGTTTTAAAAGCTAAAAATGCTGATGGAGAAAAAATATTCAAGCTAGATGACAAACAAGTATTATTGAATAATGCTGATGCAAATGTTATAGCTAGAGTAGCAACAGAAATGTTAGCTGGTGTTTCTTACGAGGAAGCTGAAAAAAAGTAAGAACTGATACTGAACTGTTTTCCATTTTAAGTTTGTGTCAGGAATTAAATAAATCAATGGAAGAAGTTTTGTGTTTAACACAAGATGAATTTTATTATTGGATAGCTTACTTTAAAGTGAAGGCAGAACGAGAAAAACTACACTATGGCAGATCAGCAACTAAACATAAAACTTAATGCGATTGATAATACATCAAAAGCTTTTAGTGGTGTAAAAGGTTCAATACTAAGTTTAAGAAACGCATTAATAGGTTTAGGAATAGGTGCAGTAATAAAACCAATCATAGATATCACTAAAGAATTTGAAACTTTAAGAACAACTTTAAGATTTGTAACTGGTTCAGTTGAAGGTGGACAAAAAGCATTTAGCTTATTAAGAAATTTATCTAGACAAACACAATTTTCTACCAAAGAATTATCTGACACATTTATTACATTACAAAATGCAGGAATAGAACCAACAGATGAATTATTAAAAACATTTATAGATACTGCTTCTGCTACTGCTAACTCATTAGATACTTTAAACGACTTAACAAGATTATTTGCTAAAGGTGCTACTGGTGCTGGTATAGGTGCTCAATCATTATCTCAATTAGCTTCTAAAGGTATTCCAGTATTTCAAATACTAGAAAAAGAATTAGGATTAACAAGATCACAATTAAACAAATTTGCTGAAGATGCAGAAGGTTCAGAAATTATATTAGAAGCTTTACAAAAAGGTTTAGCAAATACATTTGGTGGGGCTTCATCACAAAGAGCAGGAGATTTAGCAATAGTATTTAAAAATCTATTTGAGAATTTAAAAGATGTTGCTGATTTAATTGCAACTGATGGTGGCTTTAGCACTTCATTTAAAGAGTTATTAAAAACGTTTGGAGATTTATTAAAAACATTAGAACCAGTAATTGCTATACTTGGTAAACTATTAAATTTTGTAACAGAACTTGCTAATGTTGGACTTGTATTATTAAACAATTCATTAAAATTAGTTCTTGGCACTCTAGATAAAGTTGTTTCAGGATTAAGTAAAGTTGTAGGATATGGTTCTGGCTTACCAAAAACAGTAGGTTTAGATGAAGATAGAACAGTAGCACCACCAGAAATAACTAAAGCTAAAATAGAAGATAAATCTTTTATTGGTTTATTAGAAGGTAAATTAAAAGGAGAAATTGCTTTAGCTGATTTAGCATTTAGAAGTCTTAACAAAACTTTAGCTGAAGGAACAATTATAGGTATTAAAAATGTTTCTGTTGCTATTGCAGAATCTATTGTGCTTGGTAAAAAACTAACAGATACATTTAGAGAATTAGCACAAAAAGTATTAGTTAAAATTTTATCACAATTAATAGAAGAACAATTAGTAAAAATAGCTTTAATAGCTTTAGATCAATTAAAGTTAATTATTGCTAAACAACAAACAGCAGAAATTATAAAACAAAATGCTTTATTGTCTCAACAAAGATCAATGGGTGGTGGGGGTGGTGGTGGATTCCTAAGTACAATTGCAAGAATAGGATTTAACGCATTTGCTGGTGGTGGAAGTGTACCATTAGATGCACCTAATTTTTATAATCCAGTAATGGAAGCAGAAGGTGGTGCAGTTAGAGGTGGTATGCCAATTACAGTTGGAGAACGTGGTAGAGAATTATTTGTACCTAACACAAGTGGAACTATTGTGCCAAACCATGAAATTGCAAATACTGGAACTAATATAACATTTAATATTCAGGCAAATGATGTTAGAGGTATTAGAGAATTATTAATTGATAATAGAGCAACCATAATTAACTTAGTTAATCAGGGTGCTAATCAAAAAGGAAAATCTAACGTAGTATGAGTGGCACATTCCCTTCAAGTCCAGCACCTAGAGATGTAGCAATTAGTTCTAACCAGAACACTATTGTAACTACAACTGCATCTGGGAGACGACAAGCAAGACAAATTGATGGACAAAAATTCAGATTAAGACTTAGATTCCCAGTTATGACTAGAAGTGAGTTTGCACCTATACTTGCTTTTATAATGAAACAAAGATCACAAATGGAATCATTCCAATACACTCCACCAACTGTTGATGATTCATTAGGTTCAGCTAATACAGTTATATCTGTAAATGGTGCTGTTAGTGCTGGTGCTACTTCTTGCTCAATAGATGGTATGGGAAACAATTTAACTGGTGTACTTAAAGCAGGAGACTTCTTTAGATTTACTGGACAGAATAAAGTTTATATGTGTGTAGCTGATGTATCTTCTAATGGTTCTGGTGCAGGAACATTAACATTTGAACCACCATTAAGATCAAACGTATCTGACAATGCAGTATTAATTTATTCTAATGTAGATTTTACAGTTGGACTAACTGGAGATATTCAAGAATTTACAATCGGTACAGAAAACTATTTCCAATACGAAATTGATCTTATAGAGGTATTGTAATGACAAGATCATTAAGTGCTGGAGTATTAGCCGAAATAGCAACTAATAAACTTAATCCAGTTGAACTTGTTTATCTAGGAATTAGTACTGGAACTTATTACACAGATCATTATAAAGATTTAACATTTGATGGAAATACTTATACAGCTTCATCATTATTCTTAGGAAGTTCAGAAGTACAAGAAACTGCTGATGTTGCAGTAAATAATCTTACACTTAAATTCTCAGGTGCAGATTTAACAATCATATCTTTATTGCTTAACAATAACTACATGAACAAACCTGCAAAAGTTTATAGAGGTTTCTTAGATGATAGTCAGGCATTAATAGCTGACCCATTTCTTTTATTTGATGGAAGAATATCTAGTTTTACACTAGAAGAAAATGCAACAACATCATCTGTTAATGTTATTATAGCTTCTCATTGGGCAGATTTTGAAAAGACTTCAGGAAGAAGAACTGCTGAGAACTCACAAAAATTACATTTTCCTAATGATAAAGGAATGGAGTTTGCAAGTAAGACTGCACAAAAGATTAAGTGGGGTTCTGCATAATGAATGATTTATATAGAATAGTACATCTGTATAGACAATTTCCTAAATACAATGAATACACTTATGAAGATTTAGTTAAAATGATAACTCCCTCTTTAAACTTAGATCAATACCAAATTCATAGAGTTGGCACAGAAGATGTTGGATATACAAACTGGGCTTTTTTAAGTGATACAGTTGAACAAAGATTTAAACTTACTGGAAGATTAAAAGCTAATGAATGGAATTGTGGAGACAATGTTTGGCACATTGAAACAATAGCTAAAAGTCATTTAAGAGAAATTATGAAATGGACTAAAGAATATTTTAGAACAAAATTACAAATTAACCAACCAATTAAATGGTTAAGAATTAAAGATCACACAATTTATAGAAGATCAGAAAAATATAAAAGAGAATTTCATATACACGCATGATAGATTTATTTAACTCAATATCTACTTTAGCTAATAGGATTTTTGATAATCTTATTAATGGAACTGACATTCCACTTTATACTTCTGGTGCTGACCCATTTACTGCTGCGATTATTCAATTCGTAATAGTAACTGCAATTAGTTATGTAATTGCACCTAAACCTAAAGCACCAAGATTTAATGCACAAGATGAAATTAAAGGTGTTACTGTAAGTAAAGATTCTAACAACAATCCTATTCCAGTTGTCTATGGTAAAAGACAAGTTGGTTTAACAAGAGTATTTGTAGAATCTTCAGGAACAGATAATCAATATCTTTATGTAGCTGGAGTATTGTGTGAAGGTGGTGGGGCAGGAATTACAGCAATAGATGAAGTTTATGTAGATGATAAACTAGTAACATTTGATGGTGCTTTAACTGATGGAACAGTAAGAGGTGTATCTAGTGCAGATACTAATTTCTATAAAGGTGGAGAATCTTTAATATCTATTCAAGGATTTTTTGGATTAGACAATCAATCAGCTTCTTCTTTGCTTGACGAAACAACTAACTGGACTTCAGATCATAAACTATCTGGTCTTGCTTATGTTGCTTTAAGGTTTAAATGGAATCAAGATGCTTTTAATGGCTTACCAGAAGTTAGAGTAACTGTAAGAGGTAAGAAAATATATGACCCTAGATTAGATTCTACTAAAGGTGGTTCTGGTTCTCATAGACAAGATGACCCTACAACTTGGGCTTATTCTGCTAACTCATCTTTAGTTCTTTTAGATTATCTAAGAAACAGCAGATATGGAAAAGGATTGCCTAATGATGCTTTTGAAACTAATTACGATTCATTTAAGACTTCTGCAAATACCTGCGATACACAAGTAACTCCTTATACTGGTGCAGTAAGCGATATAAACCTATTTGAAACAAATGCAGTTATAGATAGTGAGAAAAAAGTATTAGAGAATGTAAGAGAACTCTTAGTGCCTATGAGAGCAATCTTTAATTACACACAAGGTAAATACAAAGTTATTATTGAAGGTACTGGTTCATCACAATTACTATTAACAAAAGATAATGTTGTAAGCGAAGTTAAATTACAAGGTGAAAGCAAATCAGAAAAGTATAACCGAGTTATTGGTACTTTCACAAACCCAGAAAAAGATTATCAATCAGATACAGTTTCATATCCACCATTTGATGATTCAGGATTAGCAGTAGAAGATCAACACGCAACAATGTTAAGTGATGATAACAATACTTTATTAGAGAGAAGTTTTGATATGTTACAAGTAACTTCTCCATATCAAGCAGAAGAAATTTGCGAGAACATATTAAAGAGATCAAGAAACAATTTAAAAGCAGAAGTAACAGTAACTTCAGAAGCACTTAATTTATCTATTGGAGATATAGTTACAGCTACATACGATACAGCAGGATTTAGTGCTAAACCATTTAGAGTAATGTCTTTAGCTATCAATTCAGATTCAACAGTAACCTTAGGATTAGAAGAACATCAAGATAACTTTTATACTTGGGAAGAAAAAGGCGAAGCACCAACAATAGCTGATACTGTACTTCCAAATCCATTTTCTGTATCTGCACCAGCTTCAGTTACTTTAGATGACCAACTAATAGAGTATTCAGATGGAGTTGTTATTACTGCTTTAGATGTAACGATTGGTGCATCACCTGATAACTTCGTAGATTACTACCAAGTAGAATATAAACTAAGCACAGAATCTACTTACCAAGTATCTGGTCAAGTTAGAGGATTAAATCATAGAATACTAAACGTAGTAGATGGATTAACTTACAATGTAAGAGTAAAAGCATTTAACACATTAGGAGTACAATCAACTTATACTTCTGCAACAAGAACTATTATTGGTGGAATAGCACCACCAGCAGATGTTGAAGATTTTTCTTGTAATATTATTGGAAGTGATGCTCATTTATCTTGGACACAAATACCTGATTTAGATTTAGCATATTATCAAATAAGATTTTCTACATTAACAAGTGGTGCATCTTGGGCTAACTCAGTTTCTTTAGTTGAAAAAGTTGCAAGACCAGCTACTTCAGTTACAGTTCCAGCAAGAGTAGGTTCTTATTTAATTAAAGCAGTAGATAAAAATGGTAACTTCTCATCTAATGAAGCTGTTATAGCTACTAACATTTCAACAGTTGGAAACTTTAATGCTGTTGCAACACAAACTGAATCTCCTACATTTTCAGGAACTAAAACAAATGTCATTGTATCAGATGGAACATTAAGATTAGATTCATCAGAACTATTTGATTCTGCAACTGGAAACTTTGATTCTGGTACTGGATTTTTTGATTCTGGTTTAACTGCTACTGATTTATATGCTACTGGAAATTATTTATTTTCAAATCCAATAGATATTGGTGCTGTTTATACTTCAAGAGTAACTGCTTCTATTACACAAACTTCAGATAACTTAGATGATTTATTTGACGCAAGAACTGGCGATTTTGATGACGCATCTTCTAACTTTGATGGAGATACTCCTGCTAATTGTAATGCTCATATTGAGATTGCTTTATCTAATGACAATATAACTTATACTTCATTTAGAAATTTTACAGTCGGAGATTACACAGCAAGATATTATAAATTTAGAGTAGTATTAATATCATTTGATTTAAGTTCTACTCCAGTTATTAGTGCTTTATCTGTTTCTATTGATATGCCAGATAGAATATTTAGTGGAAATGATATTGTTTCAGGAACTGGAACTTATACAGTAACATTTACAAATCCATTTTATTCTGCTAACTATGCTGTTGGAATTACTGCACAAGGTTTAGCTACTGGTGATTACTACTTACTGACAAATAAAACTATAAATGGTTTTAATGTAGCTTTTAAAAATAGTAGTGGAACTGGTGTAAGTAAAACATTTGACTACCTTGCAAAAGGTTATTGATTAATATATTAGATAGATTATGGCACAACACGATATGAATATTGCGAATCAGGGTTTCCCTGCATTTCGTTCAGATTTAAACAATGCACTATCAGCAATTCAAACAACTCATTCAGGAACATCAAGACCAACTGGTGCTGTTGCTGGTCAAATTTGGCTTGATACGACATCAGCAACTTCTCCTACTTTAAAATATTATGATGGTGCTGATGACATTTCTTTAGCTACTATTGACCATAGTGCTAACACAGTAAATTGGTTAGACTCAAATGTTTCTGTCACTGGTTTAACAACTACTGCTACTGGAACTGTTATAACTTTATCTGATACTGCAAATACATCTACTGTTAATTTAATTATAGATAATCAAAAAGAAGTTCGCTTTCGTGAAACGACTGCAAATGGAACAAATTATATCGGATTAAAAGCACCAGCTAGTGTTAGTGCTGATTTAACTTTTACTTTACCTGCAACTGATGGAACTAATGGACAAGCACTTGTAACTAATGGTTCAGGAGTTTTATCATTTACAACTATTTCAACTTCACTAACAACTCCTTTAACAGTCGTTGGTGATGCTACTGCTGGTTCTGAAATTAGATTGCCTGAAGATACTGACAATGGTTCAAACTATGTTGCGATAAAAGCACCAAATACTTTAGCATCAAATTTAACTTTAACCCTTCCAAGTGCAGATGGAACTTCAGGTCAAGTGCTTCAAACAAATGGAAGTGGGGTTTTAAGCTTTGCAGGTGTTTCGGCGAGTGCTGGACAAGTTATTCAAGTTGTTACTGCTACTGATTCTACAAGAAGAACAACAACATCAACTTCATTTGTTACAGCTTCAAATACTTTAAGTGCAACTATAACTCCTTCTTCAACTTTAAATAAAATATTTGTTGTCATGCACTCTACTTGCAGAGTAGCAGTAGGTGATGCTGGTTATGATGGAAGACACAATATATTTACAATTTATAGAGGTGCAACAAATTTAGGAGATAGCACTCATGGTTTGTCATCAAATATGAGTTTTGGAAACAGAATTTTTCCTCTATCTATGACTATTTTAGATTCACCAAATACAACTTCAGCAACTACTTATGAAGTTAGAATGAGAACTAATTTAAGTGATAATACAATGGCAATAAACGATAATGGGGCAAATGATTCTGCTAGTTGTAAAGCTAGTATTACACTTTTTGAAATTAAAGGATAATTATGAAAATAGATATTTGTACTGCAATACTATCAATTAAAAAAGGTTCGGAAGTAAGTGTATCAGATGATGATATTAATACTCTTGAATGGCATGATGGAAACCCAACAAACATTACTAATAAACAAATATTAGATAAGCAAAAAGAATTACAAGCATTAGAAGATGTTTATGAAAATAGACGCAAGGAATATGGTAATTGGCAATCTCAATTAGATGAGATTTATCATAGTGGTTTAGATGCGTGGAAAGATAGAATTTCTGCGATTAAATTAAAGTACCCTAAAGAATAGACTTAACTTCTTCTTCAGTTAAACCAAGTGCTTTTAACTTAGCAATAGCTGATTCTTTTCTAGCTTTTTCTTGTGCTATTCTGTTTTGTTCTGCGATTTTAAATTGTTCTTGTTTTGCCAAAAACTCATCTGAATAATTAAAAGAACCATCTGGTTTTCTAATCATGTCAGCAAATACATTATCATCTACTTCAACATATCCTTCTACATAAGGATAAGATATTTGAACTACTTTGTTATCTATTATTAATGCGTATTTCATATTAAGCTACATTTATGTTATTTTTTATTATTAAGTATTTCATGCTACTTTCCATATTTGACAATCTGAATAAACTTCTGTTCCATAAGTAGTGTGATGACCCAAACCAGTATTATTAATACCAGTTCCACAACGATATTGTAATTCAAAAGTTTTTTGTGCAGATATTGTAAATCTTCCAATTATCCATTGTTCTGACCATGATGTGTCAGCAACATACATATAAGTACCAGTTCCAATTATAGTATCTGAACTATCTGTTATGTTTCTTAATTTTACTTTTACATAATCAATATTGTTATAAAAAGGCATTCTTGCATTAATATAATAAGTCCCACTAGGTAATGTTATTTGATTTGATGATAATGAAGCACCAGAAATTTCATTAGTTAAAGAAGTATTTAAAACTCTAGTTTGAAAAGAACCAGCAACACTAGTACCACCATGACTACCACTAGCTTTTTCATCTCTTACATGAAATAAAGCAGATTCAAATTTTCCGCCTGAACTAACGAATGACAAAACCCCACTTCCATTTGTTTGAAGGAAAAACATAACTTGCAGATTTTGCAAATCTAAAATATAACAATTACATGATAATATTTATACTTGGGGTTATTCTAGGAGTTTATCTTGGTTGGAAGTACGAACTTGCAATCAATGACTTTATAGAGTCAATTAAAATACATTTAAACATTAAATAGTCTTGAATTTTGTGCGTTGCACAATTATATATCCTGCATGATATATACGACTGAAGAAAATAACTTTTACTCAAAGGAGAACTCAATGTTAAACTATTCTGACATTAAGAACTACTGGACTAAATTCTACGCAGATGCTTTTGAAGATGCAAAATCATTTTGGAAGAACTATTTAGACACAGTTCAAAACATATACAAAAAATAACTTTATTTTGACAAACTAATTTGATATTAATGCACAAAAATTTAATGTGCATTTACAGATTAGCTAATGGAGAGTGTCTCTTGCTAAAGTCTTGCAAATGCTTAAACGACAATGGCAAGAACACAATCAGAAGAATTAATAAGTCTAAGGGGTCATATTACAGGTATTCGTAGAGAAATAAAAATATTAGGCACAACAGTATATAAATTAGAAAAAAGATTAGAAAAATTATTTTGGTCTATATTTATTGCATTAGGCACTTTAAGTATGGCTTTATTGACTTTATTCTTAGCTAAGTAAGTATTGCCAATTAAAACGAATACAACTACTAGTTAGTTTATGAATAAAAAAATCTTAGTTATTTCTGATTTACATATTCCATATCATAGACCAGATTCATTTGAGTTCCTAAAAGAAATTAAAAAACAATATAAGCCAGATACGATTGTAAACATAGGTGATGAGATTGATTGCCACGCACTTTCGTTCCATGACCATAACCCAGATTTAGCTTCTGCTGGACATGAACTTGTAAGAGCAAAAGATTTCATTAAAGAATTAGAAGGCATATTTCCTGAGATGATTTTGTTAGACTCAAATCATTCTAGCTTAGTTTATCGTAGAGCAATTAAATCAGGAATACCCAGAGGTTACCTAAAAGAATATAACGAGTTCTTAAATGTAAAAAAATGGAATTGGGTAGATAACTTAACACTAACACTTCCAAATAAACAAAGATGTTTCTTTACTCATGGAATATCTGCTGATGTAACTAAAGTATCTCAGATTAATGGAATGAGTTGTGTGCAGGGACATTTCCATTCTAAGTTCAAGATTGAATACTGGGCTAATCCTGATGCACTATTTTTTGCCATGCAAGTAGGTTGTTTGATACAACAAACTAATATGGCTTTTACTTATTCTAAAAACTTTAAAACAAAATTTCTAATGGGTTGTGGAATGATTATAGATTCTACTCCAAGACTTATGCCAATGGTACTTAACAAAGAAGGAAAATGGATAGGGAAGTTAGTTTAAAAGAATTACTGTTTAGCGAGACAGCTACAAGACTTGGAATAGACAATACTCCAACTGACCAAATCCTAATTAACTTACAAACATTAATTTACGAAGTAATCACTCCAATAGTAAATCATTTTGGCGATATTAAAATAACTTCAGGTTATCGTTCTCCTGAATTATGCAAAGCAATAGGTTCATCTGAAAGAAGTCAGCACACGACTGGAATGGCAGTTGATTGCGAAGTCTTAGGAGTTCCTAATAAAGAACTTGCTGACTGGATAGTTAATCATTTAGAATTTGACCAATGTATTTTAGAATTTTGGAAACCTGAAGAAATCAATTCAGGGTGGGTTCATGTAAGTTACAATAAAGCTGGTAATCGTAAAATGTATTTAAGAGCATACAAAGCAAATGGAAGAACTGTTTATGAAGTCTTATAAAAAACAAGTTGGTGGCAATCACTATAAAAAATACAAGATTCAACCAATAGAATTTATATTAAAAAATAATATTGGATTTTGTGAAGGTAATGTCATAAAGTATATTTTAAGATTTAGAGAGAAGGGATTAATTGCTGATTTAGATAAAGCAATTCATTATATTGAACTACTTAAAGATTCAATTAAAAGTAGTAAATAGCATAAATCTGATTTAAACGCATTTTAAAGCATATTGGCTTTATAATGAGAAACAGCTTAAAAACTCCTATACCATTAAAATTTAGGGGTATTTTGAGGGTTTAAATAGGCAAATTTAGAACATTTAGAGAACAATATGGACATTATAAGAATAGACCCAGATTTTACACCAGAAACACACACTATTGGTGCTACATCTGCTCAATCATCAGCTATTATAACTCAATCAGGTATTATTAGAATAGCTATCTCAGGAACTCATGCTCACGTTAGGTTCGGTGCAAATCCAACTGCTACTGAAGAAGATATTATGTGTACGCAAGATTCAGTACAATACTTTGCATTTAAGTCAGGCGATAAAGTTGCTTTTATTAAATCAGGTGATGGTTCTGGTCAGATAAACATTTGTGCAGTAGATTAATATGATTCCAGCTATAACTGCTCTTGCACCTATTCTTAATAAAGTTTTTGGAGTTATAGACAAATCTATTTCTGACAAAGACTTAGCATTAAAATTAAAGAACGATTTAAATATGCAGTTACTTCAATCTGGTACTGAAGAACTAAAAGCTACTGCAAGAATAGTTGAAGCTGAAGCTAAATCAAATTGGTTTGTAGCATCTTGGAGACCATTACTAATGTATGTATTGATTGCTATTCTAATTTGGAATTTTATTATTAGTCCAATAATCTTAGTCTTATTTAAAATAAATGCACAAGTACTTTTACCTACTGATGTTTGGACATTATTACAAATAGGTTTGGGTGGATATGTGGTTGGTCGTTCAGGAGAATCTATCGCAAGAACTTTAGCAAATAGACCAGCACAAAAAGATGAATAATTTTTATCTAGTTACCTATTCCATTTCTTATGTGAAGGTAAACTCAGATAACATAAAAGAAGATATTGTTTGGTGCAGATTCTTTGACAATGAAACATTTGTAAATTCTAATTCATTTTTATCACAATTAAAGCAAGTAAAGAAATTAAGAATAACTGGAGTTGAGTGGGAGATAGAAGATTGTAATTGGTTTGATTATTTTGATGATATCTCAAATACTATTCACTAATTTAACTGAACTTCAAAGTATTCTATATTATCATTTGGAAAGCATTTTAGTTGCGACTTTGGCAGTAACTTTAATATTTGATCTACACTTCTGAATAAAATTTTGTCGGCAAGTGGAAAACAAATGGTAAATCTAGTATGATAATTCGTGAACGATTGCTCAAAATAAATATATCTTTTTATATCTCTAACTTTAATCTTAGCTAAAGTTTTTCCTTGTTCCCAAGTTGCGTTCTTTAATTCAACAAAGAACTGCTCTTGCTTATATGCTTCTTTAGGTGCGTAAACGAAGTAATCTGGGAAGCTTTTGATAAGTGTTGGGAGTTTGGCAAACAAAGGAATAACACTTTCAGCGAAAGATTGAGAATCGCTAACAGCATTAAGACCAAGCTTCCGATACAAATAGCCACGACTAGTGCAATACTGAACGAAACGATCTTCACTAATGTTAAGATAATTCTTTGTGCGATTTTCATAAGACTCATGGTTAAAGTTCTCAATGTATTTTTTATCATTCATTTATCTACTCAGTTCACGATTAGTTACTAGCCATGATCTGTAAAGATCAACCCAGCTTTGTAAGTTTGCATACTTGCCTTTAAGAATAGAATAATTTTTTTCAGCAACTAATAAACCTTCAATGATTGTTTTGTAGTTCTCATCACTATAAGCCCACTTCTCAGCTTCAGCTACCGAGCAATTCTTTTCTATTTTCTTTGTGAGAGTTATTTGACTGAATGTAATCTTTTTAAATTCTTCGCAACGTCTAAAAGTATATAGTGCTTCTGACATTTGTTCTGATACTGAATCCAGTTCAGCTTTTATTTCATCAGGATTCTTTAAACTTAAATCGTGGGCAATACTATTCATTTCCTTCCTTTACAGTTTACAGTTGCACTAGGTTATTATCCTAGTAATTTTTCAAAGTTAAAAGCTATCTTGGAATTGATAAACTCTCTAAGTCTTTTTGCTTTTTCAAGTTTCATCTTATATTCCAATTCAAGATCAAGCAACTTTCGTTGGCGATCTCTCAGCTTCATAACTACTTGGCTTTGTTGTAGCATCAGCTAGTTTTATATTATTTCTTATGAACTTAGTATTTAGTATGTCCACAGAAATAATCTTACCTTCCTTTGTTTCAGTTAGAGCATCTTCTGTATTCTCAAATAGTTCTTTAACTAAGATAGAACACTCAATTAACTTTTCTCTAACTACCTTCATTATTTTACTTATATATATTTTATAATTAATTGCAAGGATATGGCAGGTGGAAAAGGGGGAAAATGAAACTAAACCAACAAGGTTTAATAAACCACCTGCCATAAAATTTCTAGTTATGAAAATTAATTTGAAATAAAAACTTGTAATCTTTTATTTTCAAATCAATTTCTTCCTTTGTAACATCTATTTTACCAGATTCAATACCTGATTTAAGTAAAGCCATAACAAACATATATTCATCTTTGTTAAATGCTTTAGATACTGGTCTATCTGCTATTTCTTTTTCAATAGTAGTTACAGCAGTATTAAAGTTATCAGCTTCAAAGTCATCAACATTAAAGCTTGTATCTGGTTTTGCATTAGCACCAGTAGGCAACTCCTGAATCATTGGAGTTTTATCTTCCTTACTAAGAACGAATAAACTTCCATTCTTTTTTGATGCACCACAAGTTACAGAAACAGTTTTATTCTTTTCTAAGAAACTAGGTTTAATTGCAGACCATAAAACTATTTCTTGATCGTTTACTTTAAACTTAAAATTTGGAAACTTATTTGGAGTTCCATCTTTTGTAAGTCTATTATCGTAAACGTATTTTACTACTCCTTGTACGTTCATTTACTTTTCTCCTTTTTGGTTTAGGTAGCGATACATTTTTAGGCAGGAAATCGCCACATCTTCCTGCATTTCTCCTATTGGAAATTCTTTAATATTTAATTTTCCAGTCTTGGTGCAATTAACAATCACACCTTGTTTAACATCAATCCCAAGTTCTTCTTTAACGCAAATTTTATAAAGATAGATTTGAACTAACATAGAATCTCTTATTCCTGATGATGACTTCCAGTCATAGATAATATGATCTCCTGATTTGTTTTTAAATAAAGCATCAAGAGTTCCAGTAAACTTATGAATACGACTAAGCACTTTACGTTCAGTAAATACAATTTCTAAACCTTCTTGTTTATCGTACCATTCTTTAAACTTACCAAATGACTTTTTAATTTCAGGATTAATAATCTCAGGAACTATTCCTTTATGAATATAATCTTCAATTAAGTTATGCACGTGTGTTCCAACCGAACCTGCATCTGACATATTCTGGTTTGGTGCTTTTTTAATTTGTTCTGCGATCTTAGTCAGTTCAATCTCATCATAGCTAACTCCTGCTCTAATTAACTTCTTAAATTCTTCTGAGCATATCTTGGCTGACCATAAGCCAATAACATTAGCTGGAGTTAATAATTTAGTAATACCAGTAGCACTAGGCAACTGTTCTTCATTCCAAAAGTATTGATGAGCAACTGGGTCAAAGAATAAAGTCTCTTGACCATTGTATAGTTTTATTTCTTCCATTTTACCTTCCCTTTTTTTTAGTTATTACAAATTAACATTAAAACAATAATAAACAATATAAATATTATAATTACATTAAGCATATATCGTTCATAATTGTTTTGCTAAATTCTTTTTTAGGTAATTCAGCATCATATAAACTATCAACAGATACACCAAAGATTTTAGCAATTTTATAAAGTTGAGACGCACCAAGTTCATTCTTGCCTAATTCAAACTTACTTATCTGTTGAGTAATAGAACCCATAAACTCAGCTAAATGTCTTTGAGACATATATTTAACTTTGCCAAAAGGTTCTTCAACTTTTGTATTAATTCGCAAGAACTTAATATTACTTGCAAGTCTATTTATTATATCGTGCTTTGTTTCCATAAATCCTTCCATTTTTTGTATTGGTTCTGCCAGTATTCAGAATTGAAATCAGGATTATGATAAGGAAACTTCTTATAGAATTTATCTAAAGAAATTGTCTTATCTTCAACTGAACACAAATCATAATAGTATGGTGCTTCATTAGAAGTTATATAACGATTTGTTTTTGATTCTAATAGCAATCTATTTATTTCTTGTTGTACTGTTTTCATATTTTCTCCTAGTTTAATAACGAGTGCCCACGATTAATCAGGCATTTTCTTATATAGTTTTTTCTAGTATCTTCAGCTTTAGACACCACACCTAACGAAGCTGGTCTAAGAATATTATCAATTATCCAAGCTTGGAACTCTTGGCTATCTGATAAAGTCTTTTCTGCAAACTTTTCACACAGAATAATATCATTTGTAATATCTTCTGCTTTAGAATGTGGGAACGTCCCAGAACGTCCAGCAGTATCTATTACAGCTTTGTAAGAAGTACAGTTAGTTATTAATAGTATTAGTATTAAACCTAATAATGTTTTCATTTTTTTTCCCTTTGTTTTTAGTTAAGTACTCTATCGTAAAAGCATTTAGTATTTCTCTTTTACGTAGATTCGGCTTCTCTCTCCAAGCGAATAAGATGTATTCTATTAACGTTTGGAATCTTCTATTGTTTATTGCTTCTTCTAGGATAACAGTTGCGTAATGTTTATCCGACTTTAGTTTTGTCATTTGCCTTCTCCAGTTGTTGTTTCTCTAATCGTTCTTTGTATTTCTTTAAAGCTTCTTCCATTTTAACACGCATTACAGAATCAGCTAATTTTGAACTGAGTTTTTCTTTATTTGAAAAGTTCATCTTTTTTCCTACTATTTATAATTTTTTTTAGTTCGTTGTAAATAGCTTTGTCATAGCTAGATACTTTAGAACCTGAGAACTCTTGAATAATCATAAATTTTTTCATGATAGAAAGTGAACCTTTTAGTATATCTAATGGAACTTTTTTTAGCATCTAATTAATTATCCAATTTAATAATATTATACTTGACGTGCCTAAAACAATCACAATCAAGAACCCTATTCCATCTTTAGTTTCTCTAGTCATTTAAAGTTCTCCCATATTAAAAATGTTAATATTATTGCAAAACAAAACCAAGCAATTCCTAATTCAGATATAAGTTCAAGCATTTTTATATCCTTGTTTAGTTAGCATACCATTTAGTTTTGAAATTAGATTAAAGATACGTTTTTTTGTATGCTCACCTCTAATTTCATTGTCCAATAAGATTCTTGAAAGTACAGCGACCATCATTTTCATTTCATAGTAACTCATTGAACAAATCACTCCTATTTCTCTTTTTGCCATAATGTTTTAAATACCCTTCTTTTTTTTTTAGTACACCAATACCCATAATAACCAGTTATTTTTTTTTTCATTGTTTACTTTCCTTTTTAGCTAAGAAAAAAGCATTTTCATTAATATCTAAAATTACATTATTAGGAACATGATTTAAACTTATTCTTAATGCTTTCACAAGTTCAGTAGTGAATTGTCGGCAATAAGTTATGTTCTTAATGCAGTTCTCAATTAAAGCAGTTTTTTCTAAACTAATTTTATAAGTTGGACTACTGGCATTAATTTTTTGCCTAGCTTCACCAAGTGTATTTGATTTATGTATAAGTTTATTATCTCTAAATATATCGTAAGCATAAATTACTCCATATCCAGTTTGTCTTTGTACAAGTTTTATTTTATCTTTACCATGTCGTTCTACAATCATTATATACCTCTTTGTCCAGCTTTGTTTAAACCACCTTCAACTTCTTCATAGTTTACACTACGAGTTCTCCAACCAAATGGTATCACATAATTTTCTGGGAACACAAACAAATGATATTGATTTGCTGTGTCCATTAATCTTGATTCACTTGGATAGAGTTCAATGGCTTCTCTTGTTTCACTTACCAATTCGTTTTTAATTAATTGGAAGTGTCTCCAATCATGGATAGATTTTTTATCCAATCTTTTAATAGATAGATAATCAATCATGCCATACCAACTTTTTTCATGTACTAACCAATCAGCTTGGCTTCCACGAAAAACTCTAACTTCATAAGTATCGTTTCTGTAAGCTTCACAATTATACATTTCATTGTAATATTGTTTTGCTTGTTCCCAAGTAAGCTTTAAACCAAACTTAGAACATTCAGTTTTACAATACTCAAATCTTTCCTTCATAGGTAAATCCCAAATAGGAAAGTTTGCTTTTAAAAATGGAGTCATATTAATTTTCCTTTACGTAAGTTTTCCAATACTGACCCTTTATTAAAAGCTTCTTAGTTTTAGTTTGATGATGCAATTCTAATATTTGCATTTGCAAACATTTATTAATTGCTCTTGAAATTCTACCTGAGTTTAGTTCAGGCATTTTTTCTTTGACCAAACCAATCATTACTCTACGACCAATACCTTTAACTCTTTTAGAGTCGTTAGAATAATTTTCTTGAAGCAACTTTACTACTTCAGGATAGACAACAGAAAAAGAATTACGAGAATCTTTTTTGTATCTATTCGCAAAAGCTGAGAACCAACTGTACCAACCTTCACGATCACTATTCCAACATGGTGCATTTTCTTCACCAGTATATTTTACTTTGTTTGTCATTTTCCTTCCTTTGTTTTGGGTGGCTTTTACACCACCCATTTAGTTTATAATTTAACTTGTTTTAAAGTTTCCCAACCAAAGTCTTTGCATAAATAATAAGTGTTATTAATAGCAACAATATCACCAACACTCATTGAAGTATGACCACACTCTACTTTATTTTGTTTCATAGCTTCTTGGAACTCAGCACCAGTTCCTAAAGTATCTTTATTAATTACACAAACTTTTCCAGTTTTATTAGTGTAAGATAATGGATTACTTTCATCACTATTAAATGCACTAAATATGTCATCTTGATTTGTTTCTACATTTGTTGAAAACTCATAAACTTTAACATGAGTTTTACTAATGTCATTTGTGTATTTAGCAAAAGGATTAAATTCTTTTTGATAAAACACTTCTATTTTATTTACTTTGTTTTTCATATTTTCCCTTTTTGTTTTTGTTATATAGAATCAATATAATTATAGAAATCAATAATTCAAGCTTTAAAGTTGCAGATTGTGGATAATTATACAAGAATTATATCAATAAAATCAATGGGTTATTCGTTGCTATTTTGTTCTATTATTGATAATACTACTAATTGTGGTGTAAGTGCCTTCCCTTACACCACGTTTAACATAGGAGACTCAATGCCACTAATCAAAGGTTATAGTAAAAAATCAATTTCTAAAAATATTCGTAGAGAAATTAAGTCAGGCAGATCACAAGCACAAGCAGTTGCTATTGCTTTATCGGTTGCAAGAAAAGCTAAAAAAAGAAAAAGATAGTGCAAGTTCCGAAGGCAAATATAATCAATTCAGAAAAGCATAGAAGGTTCGTAGCATCATTTCCTTGTGTAGTTTGTGGAAACAATACTCAGGTTCAATGCTGTCATATAAGATCAATCCCAAAAGTAGGTAATGTAGGCAAAGGTGTTAGAGATGATTCTTATTGTATTCCAATGTGTTTTACTTGCCATAACCTGCAACATGAAATAGGCGAATTAGAATTTTTTAATAAATTTAATATAAATCCTATATTGATTTCTATGAAATTAAGTACTATATCTCCTTGTAAGAAAATTAATCAACTTAAAAGCATAGGAAGGTACAATGGCAAACTTAACTACCGAGAGCATATCAGAATCAACAAAAAAGATTCTTTGCGATAAAAAACTATACAAAGATATTAACTTCTTTGAAGTTCCACATAATAAAGTTTTACTAGCAGTAATTAGATCAATCACTAAAAAATCTTTTGCTCAGATTGGCAAAGATTACAAAAAGTCTTGGTTTAGCATTTACGCATCAGTAAAAGATACCCAAAAGAATGGTCTTAAATCATTTACTAATAAAGTTATAGAACTTGTTAAGGAAGATTTAAAATGAATGATGGTTGGATAGCTTTACATAGGAAGATTTTTAACTCTAAGGATTTTAATAATCAGTTAGAGGTTGCTGTGTTTATTTACTTGGTTGCTATGGCTTCACATAAATCATCTCAGGTTGTTTATCGTAAAAAGAAATTAACTTTGAATAGAGGTGATGTTTCAATAGCTTATAGGGATTTAGCTAGAAAATTTAATATTTCTTTGCAGAACATTAAAACCATTATTAAGAATTTAAAAAAATCTGGCAACATCAACCAAAAACTAACCAAAAATTTAAGCATATATACCATTGTAAAATATAGCAAATATCAAGATATAGAACCTCAAAGTAACCAAAAACTAACAAACAGAACAACAACTATTACTACTAATACTACTAGTATAGATAAAAATATGTTAAGTCTAAGCAGTATGACTGGTTTACCTAAGAAAATTACCTTACCTACCCTGCAAGACTTAAAAACCAAGATCATTGAAAAACCTAAAGAAAAGAACGAATTTGAAATTATGCGTGAAAAACTTGACGCAGAAGATTTTGAAAAATGGGTGCTGTCAAAATTAAACTCCTGATTTTATTATCTATTTAGTTCTTTAAAAATTATATATTTACATAACCATAAAATATCTTTATTCGGACTGCATTAACTAAAAGGAGAACTGGTTATGAAAATAGAAAAGGTAATAGCTAAACTTGAAAAGGCACAAGACAAGATCAATACAGAACTAGATGCTTTAAGAGAAATGCTAGAAGATCATCTTGAAGAAATGGAATCTGAAGAAACGTATGACGATTCTGACGAGGACATGGACGAAGATTATTCAGATGATGAAGATTTAGATTCTGACGAGGAATAAACTCAATCAAAGATAAGCTGTAAAGCTGGAAGGTTATCAACCTTAAACCAATGAACACTAAACTACTGTCTATTAGACTATGGGAATACTCATGTATTTGTCTATTCTTGCTTTTTGTGTTTGTACTTGGCTCATTCTTTCCGAATGATTACACCAAGTCTATCATAAGACAAAAAACAATAGATGAAATTAGGAAGATAGGTTCTTTTTATGAACCTAAGATTGAAGTTATGTCTAGCGAAAGGTTTATATCATCAATGCAGAAATGTATTGCTTTTCATAACCTAGACATAAGGAAGGAACAGCAAATCCCAACAGCATTAATAATAGCACAAGCAATTGTAGAATCTGATTATGGAACGTCTCGGTTTGCACGAGAGGGTAATAATTTATTTGGAATTAGAATTTGGAGTCAAAATGGTATGCTACCTTTAAAACAAGACCCATCAATTAAATGGAGAGTTAAAACTTACAAATCAAAATGTCAGTCAGTTAAAGATTATATAAACATATTAAACAACAATCATCATTACGCAGAATTTAGAAATTTAAGAAATAGAACAAAAGACCCAGTTAAACTTGCAGAAACACTTGAAAACTATTCTACTTCACAAACGTACCGAACTGAGATAATCAAAATGATTAATAAAATTAAAGACAAGATATGATAAAGTTTCTAATTAAGATTAACCAGTTCTTAGATAAGATTATTTGGAAACATTTTAACAAGCTAAGAAACAAGAGATTAAACAATGGCAAATGAGACAACATCAACTTCGCTAAACAAACTTTATACAAACAAAGTTAAAACAAAAGGTACTTATAGAGTTTATAAACCTAAACCATTAAAAATGCCGAGAAAAAAGAAATGAAAAAACCAATCTGGGAAACTAAAAGACCAAGAGGACTAGGCAAACCAAAATCCTTTAATAAAAAATCTAAAGCTTATAAATCTGCAAGACGATCTGCTGGACAAAAGTTCGGCAAGAAATCTAGCTTCGTTAAGAACCTTTACATAGCCAAAAGACTTAAAAGAAAATGATCTTAGATAAGATAACCTTTGGAAGCAGGATTATTAATCTAAACTTAATAGACAAAGAACAAGCATCTAAGAAAAAGATATTTGGCGAATTTGACTCAGATACAAACACACTTACTTTAGACAAATCACTAGACAATATCCAAATGGCAAACACAATACTTCATGAAATCTGCCACATGATACATGATGAATACAAACTAGACTTATCTGCAAAAGCAGAAGAACTTGTATGCAATTCAATAGGTAATGGACTATGTCATGTACTTTACCAAAACCAAGATTTACTTGACTTCCTTTACAAATCCCTTAAAAAAGAATAATTAGCATATTACGATACATCAATCGGTTAATATGGCTAAAGATATACAAGTAATAGACAAACAAAATGGTAGAGGGAGACCGATTTTTGACTTTACACCGAAAATATTAGACCAGATAAAAGAATTAGCCAGTTATATGTGTAGTAAGCAAGAAATTGGCAGAATTATTGGTTGCTCAGAATCTACAATACAAAGAAATCAATTAGCACAAGAAGCATACGAACTTGGGGTTGCACAAGCAAAAAAAACTATTCGTAAAACACAATTTGATATAGCTACTAAACTAAATTCTAGCATAATGGCTATGTGGCTTGGTAAAGTTTATCTTGGACAATCTGACAAAGTACAAAATACTGATGACAATGTACCACTACCGATCTATGACATTGTTGAAGAACCAAAAGAATTTATTGAACTAAAAGAAGTTGAAAATGAGTAAATGTATATTCTGCAAAAGATTAATGATTAACAAGTTAGAGCAACACATAAAAGCTTGTCATAAATGTATTATTGATTTACTTTCCAAACGTCATAATTTAAAAGTTAAAAGACAAGCACCAATAAGTATTAACACAAAGAAATATGAGAAGATTTAGTTTAAGAAGTTCAGATAAGAATAAACGTGGTGGATTATCAGCATCAGGTAGAGCAAGATACAATCGTGCAACTGGTAGCAATCTAAGACCACCAGTAAAAGGTCGTCCAAGTTCGCCAATGCAACTAAGACGCAAAGGTTCATTCCTAGTTAGAATGGGAAGTGCTAGAGGTAGATTGTTTGATGAGAAGGGTCGTAAGACTAGATTAAAACTAAGCTTAGAAGCTTGGGGTTATAGAGGTAAAAGCAAATCTGAAGCAGTAGCTTTAGGCAGAAGATATTTGAGGGCATATCAGAATAAAAAAAAGTAGTGGAATACTTTGTAGTATTCTTCTTGCTGATCTTTAATGGGCAGGAATATAGACCTATATTTTTAAAGATGGAAGATGGTAGAACCTTCAAGACTTTAGAAGATTGTAATAGATTTGGCGAGAAACAAGGCGAATTAATTATAGAAACTTTAAACGAACAAGGTATTATATATAAGGATTTGATGTACAAATGTGTGGAAGAAAAAAGCCAAGAAGCATGATTGATAAGAAGCAACGAGGGTCTAACGATCTTGAAGTAATCATTTACGAACTTAAAAAAGAAATAGACAGATTAAACGAGGAACTTCAGATCAAAGAAATAGAGTTAAAAAAACTAAGAGACAATGATTAATGTCTTTATTGGTTATGATAGCAAAGAGAAAATAGCTTATCATATACTAAGCGAGAGCATACTAAGACATAGTTCAGTACCAGTAAGATTCACACCACTATACCTTCCAAACCTTAAAGACTCATTCACAAGACCAAGAAACAGTTTATCATCTACTGAGTTCTCATTTAGTAGATTTATAGTTCCTTACCTTATGGAGTACAAAGGTTGGGCATTATTTTTAGACTGCGATATGCTGTTTACTTCTGACATCAAAGAGTTATGGGATTTAAGAAATGATGATTATGCAGTTATGGTTTGTCAGCATGATTATATACCTAAGCACTTATCTAAGTTCGGCAATCAAATACAAACTGTTTATGAGAAAAAGAACTGGTCTAGTCTAATGCTAATGAATACTGACAAGTGTAAACAGCTTACAAAAGAATATGTTGATACTGCATCAGGATTAGAACTTCATCAATTCAAATGGACTGATAAGGTTGGTGGTTTACCTTTAGAATGGAATTGGTTAGTTGGCGAATACCCATACAATGCTAATGCTAAGAACATACACTTTACAGAAGGTGGTTGTTACTTTGAGAAGTATGAGAACTGCGATTACTCAAAAGATTGGTTTAACATTTATACGAATACAGTTAAGATACAATTATGAAAGCTTTTGTAACTGGTGCTAATAGAGACTTCATAGACATCTTAGATTGGTTCTTAGAAGGTTATCACAAGCATATTAAGATTCCATTATACATAGCTAACTTTGGTATGCTTAAAAAATATCCAAATGAACTTATGGTTGCAACAGATGACAGAACTTGGTTCTACAAACCTAAAGCTATAATGCAAGTTCCTGCAACACAAATAATCTGGTTAGACTGCGATATAGAAATCAAAGAAGATATATCTGATATGTTTGATATGATTAAAGACGACTACCTATTATCTAAAGATCATGCAGTTAGAACTGACAGATGGCAAACTGGTATTGTAGGTATCAAAGATAAAAAGGTATTAGACAAATGGTTTGACAGATGCGAGATGAGACAAGAACGATCAGATCAGGAAGCATTTAACAAAGTAGCACATGAGTTTAAGATCAATAGATTACCTGACAATTATCATGGTTTAAGATTAGGCAAGAATAATGATATAGCTAAAACAATACATTGGACTGGAGAAGATGGAAAAGAAATTATTAGAAAAAAGATTCGTGAGTCAATGCAGGAATCCAAACATAGTCTCAGTACCAATTAAATTCATTAAGTATTCAAATCAGTTTGACAAACATAATTGGCTTAGTCTTAAAGTAAGATCAGAACGAGATAACTTATACCTGAATGATAATCTAGCTAAACGCAGATTAAAAACATTACCTGAGATTGATAATCTATTTAATCCTCTAATACTTTGGGCTAGTGATTATTTGATCTGCATATTCGGCAACAAAAGACTAAAGACAGCTATTGATAAAGGTTACACTCATATAGACTGTTTAATCTACACAAACTTAGATAGAGCAGTAAGAGTTGGAACTTCTATTTGGAATACTTTTAAAGAGAACAAACTATCTAAAGTTGATTATTTATTAACAACTGATAATCAAGGCATTACAGATATTTCTAAATATATGGTGGAAGAAAAACAATTCATAGACATTTACGCAACACACCAACAGATACTTGTAAGAGAAGCTTTAAATTGTAACGAAGATATAATGGAAACTGGTTGTGGTTATTATTCTACACCATTGTTAGTTGAGATAGCAAAAGCTAAAGGAATTAAATTAATATCATTTGTCCAAGAGATTAACTGGGCTAGAAGATTTGACTATTTAATCGGTTCACATTATCAGCAAATACAAATAGATTTTGCAAAAGAAATACCATTAACACAAAGGTTTGGAATGTGCTTATTAGATCACGAACAATTAGTTAAAGACAGAATCAAACATCTTAACCATGTTCTAAAGCACACAGATACAGTTGTAATACATGATGCAGATATAGTTCAGTCATTTAACTTCCTGCACAAACCACATACGATTGAAATGCACAAACACTTAACACCAAACACAGCAGTTATTAGAAATGTTTAATCCTTACGAATACTTTAAAGGCAAGAATGTTTTACTCATTGGTAATGGTGAGAAGATAAAACAGATTGATTACAGTAAATACAATTCAATAGTTAGAATGAATCTTGGAGTTCAAGATAAACCATGTGATGTATGGATTAACAATCTAGTGTACGAGGGACATAATATGCTTAAAGAGATTCCTGATATACGTTGCATTGTAAGACTTAACTTTGAAAAAGATGGCAAGAGAGCAGAACGTATGCCTGATTGGGTTAAGAAAAAAGCTTGGCTATGGAATGTGTTTGAATACAATCAAATGACAATTAGGTATAACTATTATAGACCAACTACTGGCTTTGTAGCAATCTATTGGCTACTCAATCATTGTCAATGCAAAGTAACTATTACAGCATTTGATTTCTTTAAAACTAAGAATAGATATACAATGGAAGAAGTACAACACATTGGAACTCCAAAAGGATATAACCATGATGTTAAGTTAGAAGAAGATGTTATTACAAAGTTACTTCAAAGAGGAATTATAAATGCCATTTAGCAAACCACAACTAGACGTATATACTTGTCCAAAAAGATTTAGAGTTCTTATTACTGGTAGAAGATTTGGCAAAACACATTTAGCCATGTATGAACTATTAAGATTCGCAAGTAGAAAACCTAACTCAAAGATATTCTATGTAGCACCAACTTACAGAATGTCTAAAGAGATTATGTGGAAACAACTTAAAAGATTAGTTGTAGAAAAAAGATGGATTAAATATGCTAATGAAACAGAATTGTCTTTGGTGCTTAGGAATGGTTCACAGATTAGTTTAAAAGGTGCAGATAAATCTCCTGATAATTTACGAGGAGTAGGATTGGACTTCCTATTACTTGATGAGTATGCAGATATACCAGTAGAAGCTTGGACAGAAGTCTTGCGACCAACAATCTCAGATAAGCACGTTACTGGTAATGTATTATTTATAGGAACACCTAGAGGATTTGGTAATTGGAGTTATGAGATATACCAGAAGGGATTAGGAGATGACCCTGAGTGGAAATCATTTAAGTACACAACATTAGATGGTGGTCAAGTTGATGCAGAAGAAATAGAACAAGCTAAACGAGATTTAGACGAGAGAACATTTAGACAAGAATACTTAGCTTCATTTGAAACATACTCAGGAGTTGTTTATTACAACTTTGATAGAGAACAAAATGTCCAAGAATGTAAGTACGATAAAGATGCTATTATTCATATTGGCTTGGACTTTAACATAGACCCAATGTCAGCTTGTTTATTCCATGTTAAAAATGGTATCGCTTATGTATTTGATGAGATAGTTATTTATAGTTCTAATACTGACGAATTTATTGATGAATTATTATCTAGGTATAACAAAAATAAAATGATTGTTTATCCTGACCCAGCATCAAGACAACGTAAAACTTCTGCTGGTGGTAGAACTGATCTTACTATCTTGCAAAATGCTGGTTTAAATGTTAAAGCTAAATCTACTCATGCTTTAGTTAGAGATAGAGTTAATGCTGTGAACAGTAAACTAAAAGCATTTGATGGTAAGAGAAGTATTTTTATTAATCCTTCTTGCAAAACACTAATTAATAGCTTAATGAAACAAGTTTACAAAGAAGGTACAAATCAACCTGAAAAGAACAATGGCTACGATCACATGACTGACGCATTAGGTTACGCAATAGAATACATATTTCCAATTACTTCAAACTTACCAAAATCAGAACCTAAAAGATTTTCATAATGGCATACACAAGAAAAGATATAGAACAGCAACACACACAATACAAAGGTATGATGCCAAGATGGGAATATTACATCAGATCATATTTAGGTGGCAAAGAATACCAAGATGGAAAGTTCCTACAAGAATACCAATTAGAATTAGAATCAGAATATTTTAAAAGACTTGCTTATACACCATTAGATAATCATGCTAGAAACGTAATAGACATTTATTCATCATTCCTATTTAGAGTTCCACCAACTAGAGAACTTGGAACATTACAAGACGACCCATCAGTAGATCAATTCTTAGATGATTGCGATTATGAAGGTAGAACATTTGATGCTCTAATGAGAGAAGTACAAAACTATGCTTCTGTTTATGGACATTGTTGGATTATCGTGGACAAACCATCTACAAATGTAATGACACGTGGAGAAGAATTAGAACAAGGAATTAGACCATACCTAAACATCTACACACCTGAGAACGTATTAGATTGGAAGTACACAAGATCACCACAAGGATATTACTACTTAGAATATTTAAAGATTAGAGAATCAATAGAAGATGATAAAGAAGTTTATAAGATTTGGTATGAAGATAGAATTGATACAGTATTCTTACCAACTACAAATAGAGACGAACCAAAACTAATAGAGTCAGTTCCTAATCCTATTGGAAAGATTCCTGCTGTTATTTTATACAATCAAAGATCACCTATGAGAGGTTTAGGAGTTTCTGATTTAACTGATATAGCTGATTTACAAAAATCTATTTACAATGAACTATCTGAGATTGAACAAATTATTAGAATATCAAATCACCCAAGCTTAGTTAAAACTAGAGATACTGAAGCTGTTGGTGGTGCAGGTTCTATTATAGAAATTCCTGATAACATTGATGCAAACTTAAAACCTTATATCTTACAACCAAGTGGAAGTAATTTAGATGGTGTAATTAAATCAATAGAACACAAAGTAGAAGCAATTAATAGATTATCTCATGTAGGTTCTATTAGAGCAACTGGAGAGAGAATACAATCTGGTATCGCATTAAGAACTGAGTTTCAATTATTAAATGCTAGACTTGCACAAAAATCTAAACTGATGGAATTAGCTGAAGAACAAATTTGGAGACTATTTGCATTATGGCAAGAGACAGTATTTGATGGAGAGATTATGTACCCAACTACATTTGACATTAGAGACTGGGCAACTGATTTAGAATTATTACAACAAGCAAAAGCTTCTAACATTAAATCAACTACATTCACTAAGGAACTAGATAAACAAATAGCTAGAACTGTAATTGATAATGATGAAACACTTGCAGTAATAGATCAAGAAATTGATACCAATACTCAGGCACTTGGAGAGTTTCAACCACAACCAATAACATTACCTACAATTTAATGTGGCACAAGATTTATTACAGCAACTTCAAAGCATAAGAGAAAAAGCAGTAAATAATTTAGAAGCACAACATCAAAAACTTTTAAACGATACATTAGCAACATTAGAAAAAAGAGTAGTACAAACTGTATCAAATCTTCCTATTCAAGATGGTGTATTATTTAATACAAGACTTGCCATTGAGATAAGACCAAAACTACAACAAGCAATAGAAGAACTTTACTTAGCAAGAGTACAAACATTCATAAATGATTATGATAAGATTGCAGGAACTATTGTAGCAACTTATGGAAAGCTTCCTATACCTGCTGAGTTTAAACAAATAACAGAAGCAGATTTAGTAACTATTCAACAGTTAAAAAAGATAGCATTTAGTCAATTTCAAAATCTAGCAACTGAGTTCACCAACACATTAGCACAAGAAGTTTATCAATCTACATTAGTAGGAAAACCAATAACAGAAATGGTGCAAACAATTAGAGACAAAATAAATGGAATTTATCAACAAGCAGATACTAAAAAACAAAAAGAACTTGTAAATTTTATTCAAGAACAAAAGATTGCTGGTAAGACAAATACAGAAGATTTTAAAACAGCAGTAGATGAACTTAAACAATCTTATGGTTCTACTGTTACTGGTGCAAACCTAGCAGTCTATTCAGGTCAAATAGTCCAAGATGCTTTAATGGGTTTTGATGGACAGTTTGCAAAGTTTAGAGCAGATGAAATAGGATTAACTTCATATATCTATTATGGAACTATCATTAGAGACAGTAGAGATTTCTGTGTTGAACACGTAAACAAAGTATTTACCGAAGATGAAGCTAGAGAATTATGGCAACAAGAATGGCAAGGTAAATCTGGTAGCGACCCATTCTTAGATAGAGGTGGATATAATTGTAGGCATCATTGGCAACCAGTAGACCCTGATTGGGGAACTATTAAAGAAGATGGTACTTTTGAATATGATATAAATAAATTTGAACAACCAACAGAAACACAAGATACTACTACCATTGTTCCACCAGTTGTAACTCCAAGAACTAGAGCAGGAGTTAATGCTACATCTTTAGACAATCCTATAACAGCAGATAAATTACAAATAATACCAAAAACAGTAGCAATTAAATCATTAGAACAACAAGTAGTAAACGCAACTAAAGATGTAAGATACCCAGTTGATGCAAGTGGTGTTGCAATAAATAGATTTCGTAATCCACAAAATATTGGAAAAATATCATTAGGAAATATTAGTGAAAAATTATTAACAGAAATATCAGTTGTTAAACAAGAGTTAGATGATCTTGCAGATAAATATAATATTCCAAAAATAAGAGGTGTAGTAAAAACAAGATCTACTGCTAGATCTATTATGTCAATGGGAGATGGCAAGTTAAATGTAAATATAAACAAATCTGAAAATCTACAAAGATATAGAAATTTTTATCTTGAAAAATTAAAAGTAAAAGAAGTTAATTGGAAATTTGGAGATAACTTGGATAATAGACCATATAATGCCTTTATTTATTTTGACAATCAATTAGACCAATTAAGAAATGTTATGTACCATGAATTTGCTCATCATGTTCATCAAATGAAGGGAGTTACATCAACAACAGCAAATTATGGAATTAAATTTACACCAGTTGTGGAAGAAAAGCTTAAAACAATAACAAGGAATTTAAGAAAAAGTGCATCAAGATATGGAGACAAAGACCCTTACGAATGGTTTGCAGAAAACTTTAGTCTTTACGAGATGAAAAGAACAGATTTGGTAGACCCACAATTTATTAAATTTATAAAGGAGATATAATATGAAACCAATACAAGAAGCAGAACAAATAATACAAAAAAAAACACTAACTTTAGAAGATTACAATAGATTTATTGATTTAGGAAAATTAATAAAAGATGAAGAATCTAAATTAGAATACGATTGGTTGTGCGAAGCTATTGAAATTAGATTACCAGAAATAGCAGAAATAACTGGCAATTATGATTTTGTAAAAACTTCCGATCTATAAAAATATCCTAATACTGTTGCATTTTTGCAATTATCTTGATAATTGACAATAATAAACATATAGAAGGAGAACAAACAATGAACGACCAAGTAAAACAAGAGTCGGTTGAGAATACAGCATCTCAGGAAAAAGCTGGAGTAGAAGTTTCTAACAATCAAGAA
>Ga0315907_10001407_pt1 | contig 32540 bp, 56 predicted proteins | sample LakEriMetagenome_3_FD_203525 | JGI IMG/M metagenome (GOLD analysis project Ga0315907, IMG submission 203525) | Freshwater fungal communities from buoy surface, Lake Erie, Ohio, United States - Buoy 12 MA123 | ecosystem: Environmental > Aquatic > Freshwater > Lake > Lake biofilm | place: USA...
AACAACTTTATACTAAGAAAGATTATACTGAAAAGATTAATCACCTTTTTAAAATGACGTATCCTAATAATGGTTCATATAAGTTTGAGGTTAAACACGTTATTGGTGGAGAGAATGATAAACATAGGGTGTTTTTTGAATTCTTTTCTCGCTAGTGTATGTTTTGGTTCCTATTTATATTTTTTATTTTAATTTTTGCCGGAATTGGGATGGTGTTTGAGTTTTTCGAGCAGATGAAGGAGAGTGAGTATGAGATTGTTCGAATTTTATATTGGGTCCTCGTTGTTTGTTTTTGGGTTTATATCTTTATTTGGTTAATTAATTTCTAAAATTTTTTTCCGTCGGTTCCCGATTCCCCCTACCCCCTTTTTTGTTTTTATAAAAAAGTTGCGTATCTTTGTGGTATGAAATTATCACCTGAGCAACTTATTAGAGCCGAAGAGACATTGAAGGACTTCGTGTGTCTTATTCCAAGGTATCTTGAGGTTAAAGGTAATGAAAAGCTTTATGATATGTTTCTATCGAGAAACCGTAACCCACTTTTTGATATGACAAATACAAAGTTTTGGGAAACAGGATTGTCCTCCAATGGCTCAAAGTTTTATGGTGTTAAAAAAGTTAAGGACCATTACATCCCCCGTAAACTTGCTATGGGTTATATTATGGATGCTCTTGTTTTAAATTCTAATATGTTAGTTGAGGATTTTATTATTTTATGTAAGAAATATGCATCCACCATTACATTAACTGAGGAAGAACATAATCTTGTTACACTTAGAGCCAAGAATACTGGTAAACCAAATTATGAGTTCTATGAATCTTGTGGGATTATTGTTGAGGGACTTGATGAATTGATTGTTAATATTTAATATATTTATAATACAAAAAAACTATGGATATTAGAAAATTTATTGATAAGGTTAAAAACTTTAATTCTTTGAATGAGGGTTATGCTCAAATTGGCGCAAATAGTTTGATGGAGGGAATTAAATTAAATAGTACTAATAAATCTTCTAATCTAAATGAATCTTCTCTTAACCGGGTTTACTCATTTATAATTAACTATGATTGTGCAATCATAACCGCATTTAGGTCCAAGTTGGTAAATTGCGTTGATAATACTGAATTTGAAAAATTAAATATCTATGATAACAAGGGAAGGAATAAAAGTTTAAAGGCCGTTTTATTATCATTGGGATATGGAGTTACAAAAGTTAAGGGCTCATATATTGAAAATTATTTATCAGACAATCAAATTGAGGTTAAGGAAGATAGTTTCTTTGTTGTTAACCTTTCTGGTGACCCAAGTTTTATTGATAAGATAAAAAAACTCGGTGAAATGTTTTGTCAAGATAGCGTTATGATTTTGGAAAAAGGTGGGGAGAATAACTATTTGTTTGGAACCAACAATTCCGATTTTCCTGGTTATGGTGAGATATCCTCTATTGGGAACTTTAAGCCGGGTGTTGAGGCTGAGTTTATGACAAAGGTTGATGGTAGACCATTTACTCTTGAATCATTTGGTGACCTGCAAATTAATTCTAAACGACTTGTTAAGGAATTTGCAAAACCAATATTAGGTTTATTGTAAAATTTTCCCTTTAGGGTTATCAACCTCTTTTTTTTATTAAATTATTTTCCTATATTTTATTTATGAAATACGGAACTTTAATTTTGATTGGTGTTGTAATTGCTCTTTATTCAACCCATTTATATCTGACTAAGAGAGAGCCAGTTAAAACTATTGATACAATTATCTGTAAAGAAATGGATGGTTACGGAGAAGACATTGAAACAGGTGAAAAATATTTGGTTGTATGGAATGAATGTGATACAATTTACGAAAAATAATTAATATGAATATAAATTTTGAAACCCCCCAATTAATGTTTAAACTCACCAAATATTATGGTGAAATGGAAGATGGTAGAACATTTGCAATAGTTGTTCGTTCAGGAGATGATTATGATTCAGTTGAAGATATTGAAACTGATGACGATGAGTTTACCCAAGAAGAACTTGCCGATATTGAGAAAAATTTTTATGACTCTTTATAATTTATAACTATGAAAAAAGAAAAAGCAAAAATGGCAGCACCAAAGAAAGAAAAAAAGACAAAGGCCTCAGAAGAAACAGTTGTAACCGCTCCGAAAACAATTTCAGTTAAAATGGTTGAGTATTATAATACCATGGTTGTTCGTGAACCAATTGAAATTAATGTTGAGGATTATCCCGAACTAAACGGAATGTCAGAAGAAGAAATGAAAGATTATATTAAGGATAATTGGTCTGACATGAAATCAACAAATGAAGAATGGTACGAATCCCTTTACGATGAATGTAGTCAATCCGACGTAATGAGAGAAAAGATTACAGGTGAAGAACAAGAATGTTATTTTGATTAAATTTAAAACCCCTCATTTCGAGGGGTTTTTTGTTTTTGATATATTTATACAATATGAGGGATTTGATATTTAAAGTTCTTAGGGAAGAAGCTGAGATGGCCGAAATGGGCATTAAGGTTAGTCGTTTAAAATCCCTGCAACCAAAACAATATCTTGTTAAGACAACCAAAAAAGAAGAAAAGGCTGCAGAAGAAAAGAAGAGATTGAAAACAATAACTGAAAAGGTTAATACTTTATACTCTCAAATTTCTGATGAACTTAAAAATTTAAATTGGGAAGATATCTATCTTCACCCAAAAGATATGTTTTTCTATATTATTCTTCCATCTAAAATAAAAACAAAGATGAGAAGACTTGCAGACTTTTATGGTGAACTTGTTGAGAATGATTATACAAACTTAGTTTCACCAAAAGAAAAAATCGAACAATTTTACGACGACTATTTTGATTACTTGGAGAATGATTTTATTTACTCCTACGTTGATAGACCAAGAAACAGAACTCACTTCCCAAAAGGTCTACCCAAAACATTATTAGGTTATAATATTGGTATTAAGATTTACAAACAAATGCTTAATACATTAGGATTTATGCAGTCAGAACCAAATGCAACAAAGGAAGTTCAGGCAATTTATAAAAAATTAATTGAGTCTCCTGATGTGAATTGTGTTATCTATAAGGACCTTGTACTTCTTATGAAAAGAAGTTTAACAAAGGACGAAAAGATTAAGATTGTCGGAGAGAGTATATTTGAAAGATATCAAACAAGACCAACAAGTAAGAAACTTGTTATTAATCAATCAATAATTCTGGATTCAAGTTTGATGAAGGAAATCGGAGAAAAGAGATTACAGTCAATGATTAATGACATTTATACGTATTCAAAAGAAAATTTTAGAGTTCCATTTGAGGACATGGACTACGATTATTTCTAAAATGAAATTATTTTTATTCATATTATTATTCTTACCACTTGGATTATTATGTCAGGTGAAGTATTCTGTTGAGTATAACAAAATGATTGACTACAATGGAAAATCTCGTGTAGAACATGATTATAAGGGTACTTGGTATTTTTCGGGCGATTCTTTATTAGTCCAAAAATATGATTTGGATTCATTGATTTACAATGTGGTAGAAGTTAAAGGTAGGAAAATTTTATATAAAAATGATTTTGAAGAAATAATTGAGGTAACATTTATGAATGATAATGTTACTATTAAAAATAGTTTAAGACCTAATCAATATTTAATATTTAGAAAAAAATAATATGAAACAGAAAATTAAGAAAAAACAACCTTCATTCTTGGTTAAGATGTTTATGGACGAGAATGATATTAATGAAAAATCAATTGTGGGATTCGCCGCATTTATTATGATGGTAATTTGTCTTGGAATAGACATTTACACAGGTTTTTATGGAATGAAGTTCCCAATTAATGAATTTGTATTTGATGGTTTCCTTTACATTACTCTCGGAGCATTTGGTATTGCATCCATTGACAAATACGTAACGGCTAAAAAGAAAATTAACGAGGTTACAGAAGACGAGGAAGAAACAACTGAAGGATGAAAATCGTAATAACTGAATCACAATATTATAAAATTTTAAGTGAGAGTGCATTAGACTCACTTAAAAATGTTTTTACAGGTAAGACTATGATAAATTTGGTCTTAGCTCCTGAAGAATTTCAAAGGGAGTTTAAACTACCTAAAGAATTATCATCAGATAATTTTATGAAAATATTGGGAAACTCCCCTATTAAGTTCAGTGCTTTTCACATCGAAAATGAGGGTTATAAATTTCCCATTTTTCCATTATCTTTGACAGGAAATTACAAAGGAAATACATATAGATTTTCTATGGAACCGCTCAATAAAGAAAGAGGTTTCAATATGGTTAATTTGAAAATAACTTTGGACGGAAAAGAAAGACAAATACCAAAAGAGATATAATGGAATGGTTAAGACCTGAAATAGAGGATGAATTTAATAGAGTCGAAAACTCTATTAAAAAATTTATGAAGAGACAATATCCTTGGATTGAAGATGTTAATATTGACAAAAACAGTTTTCAAAAAAATAAAATGTCATCCAATTCTCTAAAAAATTACGACGTATCAATTGTTATTGATAGAAAAAATCTTGATATGTTAAGGGGTAACGAAGAAATGTTGGATGCGGCTCAACAACAGTTTGAATTGTTATTTAACACTGTTGTAAGCTCAATTTCATCTTTTGATAATGTAAATCCTAAAAGAATTCTTATTGATGTAACACCTGTAATTCAAGATTTTAATTAAATTTGTAAAATGTTAAACGATACCCAAAGAACCTCAGTTGAAAAGTATATCGAGATGATGTCTCGAGTAATGGGTGTTGAAATTAAGTATCAAATGGAAAAAAATAGGGAATTTGTTTATTTTGTTGTTGACCTATCGAAATACGATATTAACTCGGATAAATACGACGAGGAATACTATAACAAGATTTACGCAAAACCAAAAGGATTTTTTCGTAGAAAAGAAGGTAAAATACTTGAATTCATTCACGAAATGAAAAAAGTTTTATCAATACCTGTTGATACAAATATTGAAGGTTATCTTACTTTCAAAAATTATGATTATACAGACAAATTAATCAAAGATATAAGAAACGCAATCAAAAAAACCGAGTTCCCTAATGCTCAAGTAACTATGGAGGCCGATTTTGATTCTCCCACTCCTAAGTTAAAATTTGGAAAACTTCCTTTAGATAGAAATGTTTTTAAAGAATTTTTAGAACAATTAAAAGGTTTGGTTGATTATGATTTAGACAGATATCAATGGTCTTACACACAGAGTTCCATTAAAGAAGATTAATTTTTTTTCTTAATTTTTTTCTCTAAATCACAAAGAGTTTTATAACTTTTATCTTCATTTATAATTCTTGGAGTATATTCTATCATTGCGGAATCCTGTATAACTAATTTCTCTTGCCTATATTTTAGAGAACTTTTCATTTCATCTATTATCAACATAATTTCTTTTTCTCTTTCTACAATTCTATTGGTACATTCTTGCTGGTTCGAAATAATTTGTCTACTTAAATCTACAAGTTTTTGATTTTGTAAAACTAAATTTGAGTTTAAAGTGTCAATTTGTTCCTGTTGGAATGAAATAGTTTTTTTGAGCTCTTCATTTTCAGGAGAAACTGACTTAAAATATGGTGGTAGTACAAATATTAAAATTGCCGCAATAACAAGAATTACAAGACCAGTCATTCTTTGTCTTCTTGTTAGCGTTGAGAGTATTTGTTGTACATCAAACTTCATATTTATAAATATAAAAAAACATTATGACGCAAGAAGAAAAATCAATTCTCTATACACGTTTACTAAGTGAACATGACAGGGTATCAAATCAAATTTCATCGATTAAAGGAGAATCCATAGATTTAAATGAGGAACAACAAAATCGTATTAGAAGGTTACAAGGAGTTCTTAATAATATATCAAATCAAATGATGTCTCTTATGAAATAAAAAACCCCTCGATGAGGGGTTTTTTATTCGATTTAATTAGTCAACAGAAACAACTTCCAAATCAAAAATCAACTTTTTTCCGGCCAATGGATGGTTCATATCAATTATAACTGAAGATTCTTTAATTTCTTTTACAGTTACTTGTACAGGACCATATTCGTTTTGCCCCTGAAGCATATCGCCTTCTTTAACACCCTCAGGTACTTGGTTCAAACCTACTTCGGTTACCATTTGAGGATTGAGTTCACCATAAGCGTCTTTTGGCTCAATTTGAATTGTTCTCTTTTCTCCTACTGCCATACCAATAAGACCATTCTCAAAACCTGGAATAAGTTGTCCTTGACCTAAAGTCGCTGTTAATGGAGTTCGTCCTTCTTGGAGTGATGTGTCGAAGATTGTGCCGTCTTCCAATCGGCCAGTGTAGTTTACGGAAACACTGCTACCATTTGTAATTTGTGTCATTTTTCTTTATTTTTATTAATTATACTAAACTTCTTCCAATATATCAATAAGCCACTCAGGTTTATGTCCATTTTTCCATACAGCAAAACCCATCTTTGCTCCACGATAGTAGTTTCGATATGATTCTACTACGTCAACAACCTTGTATTCCTCAGGCATTGCCTTTGGGGGTTCGGTAAATCCAATGTCTTTAATGTTTGGTTTATTAACCAAGCACCACTCAATTACATCTTGTGATTTATGACGTTTTTCGTACCTATTAGTGTACTCTTTACAAAGAGCAAGTCCAAGTTCACAAAGATAAAGATAATTCGATAATGAGGTTCTGGTCCATATAGAACAGGGGTGATTCTTATGAGATAACCTGTACGGTACTTGGTCGGTCGGTTGGTCGGTAATATGATGTACACCACACAATAATTGAGCGGTTTCAAGAATCATTTTAACCACATGCTTATCGCAGTGGTCCTTTGCGCATTTATTTACGTCCCAATCTAAAAAAAATATGTTCATGGGTACAAATATACTAAATAATGAAGTATTTATATAAAAAAATCAAAAGTATGAGACAATTATTTAAGATAGACGAATCCGAAAAGAAAAGGATTCTTGAAATGCACGAAAATGCAACAAAAAGAAATTATTTGGGTGAGCAAGAAAATCAACAGCAACAACCTCAGGCAACAGTTACAATTGAAGGGAACCCCTATAGGTTACCAGGTATAGTTGACAAAACTTCATTGGAGAGTTTTATAGGTGACAACGCTTTTACTCCGCAAGAGTTAAGTGACCTTAATTCAATTTTAGGAACTAATTTACAAATGGAATCACCTGGTGGAATGGGTTCAGGTTTAGGAAAAAAGGCTTTGTCTGCCGTTAGAGATTCACTGAATTATTTAGCTCAAAGAGTTTCGTCTAAAGAAAATTTGTGTAGAGCGCAATATACATTAGACCAATTTTCAGGAGTACCTAATGTTACAGAATTGTCCCAAGAAATTTCTGACCTAACAACAAAAACACTTGCTGATGCGGTTAATTCAAAAATTAAATCATCACAATATTGTAGAAGTTAATAAACTACTATGAATTGAAAAAGGGGACTTATGTCCCCTTTTTTATTGAATAATTTTAGGATTAATGACAAAGTAACCCTCAACCTTATCACCTTTAATTGTTTCAAATAGATAAATCATTTGATTGTCCTCAGTTTTACCCAAGATACAGAGTCCGATACGGCCGGCTTCGTCAACCTCAACATCAACCAAATTTTTAGAATTATTATTTTTGATGATTACATTTTCAAAACCATTATACTTTTCAACCATATTATCCAAGTCAAAAGTAATCACTTCAGTTTTTACACATTTTGCCAAATTTCCGTAAACAATTTTATTTGTCAATCGAGCTTCATCGGTATTAATACTTGATGAGTGAGAAAAAAACTGAATTGTATCAAACTCAATGGTAATAACTTGAGAATTAGAGATAAAACTCAAAAGGATAAAGGTGATGGTTAGGATGGTATTTCTCATTTGTTTTGGATTTATTCTACAAATATACTGTAATTTACTGCTCTACTCCAAATTTTATTTTAAAAAAGATATTTATAAAAAAAATGTTAATATGGGAAATATATTGAAAGAAGAAATTAATCAGATTCAATACCTTTTTGGCTATAGAAGAGGTATTGTTGTTTCAGAACAAAGTGAACTTGGTTCGGCTCCCGTGCAATTGTTTACTTATATAAATGGGCAAAAAGAATTAAATACAGATTTTTTAAGTGGTAGTGGTAATTTAGGTAAGTGGGTAGGTTCGGATGTCAAGAAATGGTGTACCGAAAGGACTACTGAAGGTTCTGTGTGTGTACTTGGAAAATCAATAGATAAAGAAAAGGCCAAAACAATGAAATTATCGGCAGCAATAAACTCATCAAAAGTGGACGGATATAACTCTGAAAAACTTGCCCCAACATATATAGGTGAGTTTGAGGAAGACTCAGGTGATGGGACAAAACAAATTAAACATTATTGGGGAGCAGTCTACTCAAAAAGTTAATAAAAAACCCCTCAAAAGAGGGGTTTTTTATTTATATTAAATTTCTTGTAATTGTTCTTGTTTTAAAAGTTCGTATGCTCTTGCAAGACGAGTCATTCCGATTCCGCCACCAAAACGAGGGAAGAACTCAAATGATAAAAACTCCTCAAGTTCCTTCTCAACTCTATCTTTTCCAAAAAGTTCAAAAAGTTTATTAGAATAACCACCATTTTCTATTGTATAAAACATCTCTCTCATTTTCTCCACATCACAACTTCTTTCGGCCGAGCCGATTGTTTCTTGACCGTACATAATGACATCAACTTTATTGAAGATTCCATTTGTTCCGTGTTGCATATTCCAAAATGGGTTGGTTCTGAGTGGGAAATGTTGGAGTGATACTACTGAACCCTTTTCTTTCCACATTCTTTGTTCGTGCTCGTCCTCAAGTATTGACGCTCCTCCATATTCGGAGCAAACTCCCTCATAGGTTGTGTTAACTGGTTCATCAAATCCAAGATACTCAAGTAATTCTTCTTCGAGTTTCAATAAATCCTTCATCGTTCCTTTTGATTCAAATTCAAACATTGGGAAAATTAATTCGTGACGACCTGGAATTGGATTTTTCTCTTGTCTATAGGATGTTGAAATACAATATACTCCCTCCCATTCAGGGTTTTTAAGCAATTCATATTCTAACCACATTTGACCTGTTTGTGGTAGAGGCCAAACCTCTCCTTTGTACTCAAATGTCGTAATTGAATGTGGATTTTCACATGCTGCCAAAATTGACAGTCTTGATTGTGTTGGAACTTCTTTAAATCCTTTTGATTGGAAGAATGTTCTCATCTTTTGAACTAATTCGTTGTAAACTTCTGTGTTTTTCATTTTTATTTATTTATTGGTTTATTAACAGGGCAAAAAAAATCCTGACAAATGTCAGGATTATAATGAAAATAAAATATTGTAATTTATTCGTAACTTTCTTTTCTCTTTTATTATTTTCATTAAATTTAAATATATCCTTTTTTAAAAAAGTAATCAATAGTTACACAATATTTATATAAAAAAGTTTTTTTATGAAGAGTCTTCTAACTGAAGTTGAAAAAATAAAAAAGATGATTGGTTTATCTATTAATGAAATGGCTAAACCGAGCGAGCAACACATTAAGTCAATTCAGACAATTTTAAGTGCAAACAATTTATTGAAAAAAGAAGTGGAAATTCTTCTTAATAGTATTATTGAACTTGCCGATGACCAAATTATTAATTTTGATTTATTAGAACACGGAGTTAGAAATACATTACTTAAAAAAGGTGATAAGTATAGTGCGATAGTTAAGTATTTTGAAAAGGTTTTGGGGTCGTTAAAAGACAGAGAACCTGACACTTATGAAATTGAGCCTGAGCAAGATGATTATAGTTTTGAACCCGAGGAACCATCAATCCTAAAGAAAAAAGTATTCAGAAAAGAACTTTATTACTTACAGGTAGAACTCCTCAAACTACAAGAATGGTTAATGGAAACAGGAAAAACTGTTATCATTGTATTTGAGGGTAGAGACTCGGCAGGAAAAGGCTCCACGATTAAAAAATTCACAGAAAATCTTAATCCAAGATATTTCAATATTATTGCTTTAGGTATTCCATCACCTGAAGAAAGACAAGACTGGTTTGGTAGATACAAAAAACACATTAAACCTGGTATGATTAATTTCTTCGATAGAAGCTGGTACAACAGAGGACTTGTTGAACCTGTTATGGGTTATGGTAGTGAACAGGAGTATGAAGACTTTATGGAGAACGTAGAGAATTTTGAGAACGAACTTGTAGAAAAAGGAGATTACTTATTTAAACTATGGTTTTCAATTGATAAGGAAACTCAAGCAAGAAGATTTGAAATGAGACAAAAATCTCCTCTCAAATATTGGAAATATTCTCCTAACGATGCCAAAATGCAAGATATGTGGGAGAGGTTCACAGAGTTCAAACAAAGATTATTTGACAAGACATCCACAATAAATCACCCTTGGATTGTTTTGGATGCAAACGATAAAAAAATTTCAGGATTAAATGCGATTAGATATGTGCTTCAGAATATTCCTTATGAAAATAAAAATGAACAATTATTAGATAAAGAATTTCCTGAAGCTATGACTGTTCTAAGACCTGAAACAAATGAAAATTCTTAATATTTATAAATTATGGGAAAAGAAATTAAATTAACAGAAAGTCAATTAGATAGAGTCGTTAAAAGACTTATGAATGAAAATGCTCGTTATGTTATGTCATTTGACGAGTTTATGAGACACAAGAACAAAGACCAGCAATATACTTGCGGATACGAGAATTTATGTTTCTTAGTTCACGATGGAAATTACCAAATAGATTTGGGTGAAAAGTCCCACGAAAAACATAAGATTCCAAACGGAGTTGGTGGAACAATCTATCACGATGGAAATAATGTTTATTTCTGTCCTGATTTTGGTGACGATAGACCAAAAAGAACAATTCAAGTGTTCTAAACTTCCATTTCAAGAAGTCTGAAACGGTGGTGTTCTTCCGTGTTCCAACTATGGTTTATGGTTATTGTTTTATCGACTAAGTTAAAAACGATATTTCCTTGGGAGCCTTCATTTATTTCCCAACCACCGAAGCCACTTAAAGCATCATAACACATGTCCTCAAGAAAGGTAGGAGTACTTTCTCTTTCACCATCAACCGACATATCACCATCAACATATCCACTGTCACCACCACCATTGTAAGAACAAATTATTTCTGATACCCCTCTATCGGTATATTCTTTGAAAATATCCATATCATTAATTTCACTTTCGTCAAATGCCTCTTCTTCATCAGGAGTGGAATAATTACATTCAACAATAATTTTTTTTGAATCCGTATCAAAAATAAGGTCTACACTAAAAAAATCTACATCATTTTCGCCGGCATGAAAGTTATCTTCAAATTCATCCGTATCTACCTTATCAAAAATCTTTTCAATAATTGGTTCTACGGGGGGGAAGTTTGGAATTACTCTTCCATTATCACCATACATTCTACCGATATATGATTGGTTTCCCCATTCAAAATTAGCGTCAATTGAGGCGGTATCCGCTCCGTTACTTTTGATGTATGCGAAAAATTGTTTAACTGCTTTTATTTCTTCGGGCGATAGTTCTAAATTCATAATAATAAATATTATTCTTCTTTTAATTTTTTGGTTCTCATCATCCAAATGGGTCTCTCATTCTTCTCTATTGCGGTTAACCACTCTTTTGCGGTCGGGACATACCCATTAAGGTCTTCTCTAACGTGTAATTCACCAACATATCTTGTGTAAACAACTTTTCCATCAGAGTTAATAAATGACTGACCGAAAATTCTCTCCATTTCAAATATGCCCTCAGAATGGTGACGAAACATTCTATGACTCGAATAACAAACCCATCCTTTTGTTTCATCAAGCCAGTTATGCATCGGAAGATAATCTTCTACTTTTCCTCCCCAAGTTTTAACCGAAGACTCTGCGTGTTCAATTGGATGAGCCATTTTCTATTTGTTTTATTGATGACGTAATTTGTAATTCTCTACCAAGAGCGAATAATCTAAACGAATCCATTATAAGCTGCTCAAGAGCAAAAGGGAATAAATCAAGATGCTTATCAACATCTTCAACATAAAGTGTAACGGAACAAGAAAAGAATTTCCCATTTGTTGAATATGTAAAATCCTCAACAATAACTTTTGCATTTTCTCCGAATAACTCATTTAGTTCCCTTTTATGAACTTTGTTTATTGTTGTCTGAATATGAGTTTTCAAGTTTTAAATCCATTTTAAAAATATTGATTCTCTTGTTCACAACAATCTTTATGTAATGTTTTATGTCTTTTTTCATTTTGTCAAAATCCACTTCTTTTGACTCTTTAAAAATAGGTGCTAGTAAAAAAGTTTGGGATATTACACCTTCATTTAAAAATAAATCTGAAAGGTTATCCGTTAAATTAAACTCTTTCCTAAACTCATAATTATCACATATTATCTGTAAACTCACATCAATTCTACTATCTTTAACCTCTGATATATTTTTAACTTCTATTCTTTTTACAGTAAGATAGTCAGGAACAACATATTTATTTAAGTGGTATTCTAGTAGAATTTTCCTATCCATTACATATGAATTATAACAAAGAATTTTTACAATATCAAACAATTTTTAAGGGGACTCTTAAACGTAAGTATAAAAGTATAGTTGATGTAGACGTGGACCCTGAGGCTTTTGAGCAAATTATGGAAAGTGGCAAGGATTTTCCTTGGCAGACTTTGGGTGTAACAGTTAAGTGGAAAGTTAGAGTCGCTCTTGAAAATGACGAAACATTAGGTAATTTATCTTCACTCGGACAGGATTTATTTTACTCTATGTTTAAAATAAAGGGCGTTGTGCCTTGGATTAGTTTAGAAACAGATTATGGAAATTAATATTAAAAATAATAGTTCTTACGATAACTCTAAATTTGAAGTAATAAAACAGTATTTGAAATTCTGTCAAGACACTTCACCTCTTAGAACAAAAATTAATATTCAATTAGTTAATGAAACTAATCAGGATTTTTTTAATGATACTTATATGGTTGGAGTTAACGGAAAAACTTTTTCAGAGGTACTTCTTGAGATTGCAAACAAATGGGTCTTGGAATTTTCTAAACAAAGAAAAATTAATACCGGTGTTAAAGAAGCTCAATTGATAAGAACCTACTTTAACAAGAAATTTCCTAGTTACAATTTTCTTTAGTATATTTGTTCTATGAATGACCACTACATTAAGATAAATAAGTGTATTGACTCGTCTAAAACAAAAACTCAATTCGAGTCATGCGAAAAATTAATAACTAATTTTAAAAAATTATTTTTTAATAAGAGAGGGAAAGACTGTGAGTATACCAAAAAGTTGGTAGAAAATATGTCCCATAATTTAAGTTCGACTAAAAGCAAAGTTTTAGGATATTTATAACTTGATGGCATCAAAGTTAGAAAGTCTACCTGATAAAGTATTACATAGATTAATTAATCCTCTTTTGGAGGGGTATAATAGTTCTATCGGTTATGTTAGAGATTTACTCGATGATAATGATAGTGAAAGAGAAATATTGGAAGATAAATTCAAACCGACAGGTTTAGTTGATGACATTTTTGAAGACGCTGATTTTATTGCGGCTCTATGTAAAGAAAATTGGGATGACCTTAAAAGTACCGAACCATTAACTCAACCACTTAAAAGACCAAAAATAGGTGAGTATAAAGTTGAAGTTAGAGTGAGTGTTACTAAATATGCAAATGAATGGTGGAACGTAAATGCTGAGTCTTATAGTAGAGAAAATTGTGAAATTATCAGTCGGACCAAAATGTCAAACGGTGAACTTGACTATTGGGAAGGTAATATGGTAGATGAGGATACTCACGATTCAGAAACCCACGATGTTGAAATTTACGACGTTACATTAATAAAAGAATCAAAAAACAAAAAACCCCTTGTGGAAGGGGTTTCTAATATTATCGAAAGTAAAAGTCTCGATGATTTATTTAAGATGAGACATCTAATCGAAGAAGAGATTTTACTCAGGCTTAAAAAATAAGTTTTTCATTGTAATCTTAGGAGGTTTTACATCTAATATAATTGCAACTTCGGCAACTATAACGATTGTCGCTACAGGAACCCAAGCCCCCGTCGCCGCACCCACAACGGCTCCAGCAATTAAAATACCTTCACCAATTGCCGCTCTTCTCCAAGTTTTTTTTCTTACAGTTTCAGTTGCAAGACTATCTCGAGCACCTTGTTTTAATTTCGCCTCATTTATTGCGTTATCTCTTTGAAGTTTGGCCTCGTCCTCAAGTTTATTGTACTGGTCGTAAAGTCCAAAAAAGGCTTCACGAGATAACATCAATGCCTCGGTGCAATTATCTGCATATCGAAACATTGAATCTAGATTACTCTTGTATATCTCTTTGTACTCGAAGGTCTTTAATACTTCTACCTCCTGTTTTTTGGTTAAGAATATCCCAGTATCCCCTTGGTATACTATCCTTTTCGGTATTAGACTTACTTGCCCAAACACTGTCGAGCTGAGTGTTAGAATAAAGAGGAATAGCGTTAATTTTTTTCCCATCTTGATTATTTTTATTTATTATATTGTTAATTACCGTTGTCTGCTTATTATCATAAGCCGTTTGTAATTCTTCATTTTTTTGAACGAGTTTTTCCACCGAATCCCTGAGCTCCTCAATACGAGTAGATTTCTCAACAGGTTCGGTCTTTTGAATTACGTGATAATTTTGTTTGAACTGATAAACAAGTATTATTGTTAATAACACAATAATTATTATGTACCAACTTTTCTTTAAAAATTCAATCATTGTTGTTCGGGTTCGTTATTTATATCTTTTTTAGTACCACCTTTTTTGAATATGTTCTCAATAGCTGTGAGTCCGATTCCTCCTCCACCAACTAATGCGAGTCCGTCAAACATAAATTCAGGAATTATTTTTCCTAAAAAAGTAGCGACGTAACAAAATATAATTACGTTTATTAAAATAATAAAGCTAATAACTCTTTTGGATGAGACTCCCGAGTCAGAAGAAAACATTCTACTGAAGAAGTTCCTAACAGAACCTTTTTTCATTTTTTATTATTTTTATAGTTTATCGGCCTTGACCTCTATATGGTTTCTTATAATTTTTTGACCTTTTATTTGCTGTGAATTTCTTTGTTGATTTTCCTGATTTTTTTGAGCCGAAAGTTACTTTACTAGCCCCTGCTGTTTTTGTTGCCATAATGTTCTATTTACTTATAAATATTGTGGTATTTATAAATGAGAACTGCTCATTTGAGCATAAATTTTAAATCCAATTAAATGGGTAATGACAACTTGGAAACAGACACTTCACAAGAACCTGGCGACAGTAGCATTAGTAGTCGCAACTTTCTTCAATCCTCTTGGATTCGACGTGCTGTTCAAAATGGTAATGGACTCGACAGGTTCATACTGGGGAACTACTATAATATTTTATTGCGTCTCAGCATTCTTTTTTGGATTGTATTTTTTATTGAAAAGATTAAATAAATGAAAAACATTAATTCTCTTATTAAGAAAATATTGGTCGAAGCCGACAATATTAAAGAGTCTATGGTATTAACTGAAAATGTTGAAATAACTGAAAATTTACAGTACCACTTAGATAATAAAATTCCATTATTTAATAATGTTTTTAGAAGTCATTCTGAAGCTTTCTTTGACTTAATTAATGAAGTTAGATATCTTTATGAAAATGAGATGATTGAACTTGGTGGACAAGACCTCGAATTAATTGAAAGTGATTTGGGTAAAAAAGTTCAGTTAAATAATGGAAAAGAAGTTTATTTAGATATTCCAGTTATAGAGGAAAGTTTAAATGAAGCTGAATATCAAGGTAGAAAGGTTCAGGTTGGGAGACCGATGAGAAACTCAGGTGGAGGAAAAAAATATGTTGTTTACGTTAAAAATCCATCCACAGGTAAAATTAAAAAAATCTCATTTGGTGATGTTAGTGGTGGACTTACTGCAAAAGTTTCAAATGCTAAGGCTAGAAAAGCATTTGCATCTCGTCACCAGTGTGAAAAAAAGAAAGATAGAATGACCGCAGGTTATTGGGCTTGTAGAATTAATAGATACGGACACCTTTGGGGTGGAAAAACTTATCCAGGTTTTTGGTAATAAAATAAAAAAATAAAAAATAAATAATTCTAATGAAAAATAAAATTGTTAAATTAACAGAGAACGACTTAAAAAGAATCGTTCAAAAGGTAATTAATGAAGATTTTGGGACAAGATTAGTCTCAAGATTCAAGGGATTCATAAACGCCCTAAGGGCTGGAAAGGATGGTGAGGGTAGAGATGCTAAACAATTAATAAAAGCAATAACAAGACTCCAATCAACCGCCGAACAATCAAGTCCTCTTTTAAACGATATACAGAACGACTTGAATTTACTATTTAAAGAAGATTTTATGTCAAGAGTTGAGAGGTATAATGAAAAAAATATGAGTAATCAAGGTTTAGGACAAGAAATTGAGGACTTTAAAAAGGAATTAGAAGAGTATAGAACTTTGATTGGAAAAGTGATTGAAAAAAATGAAATGATTAAAAATTTGAGTTAATTTTTAAAATGGGTTTACCTTTTTATCAAGAAAATTTATCTGAAAGTGTAAAAATTAGAACATTTAGTTCTGATACAGATTCCGGTGAATATACCTGGCATAGGGACAGAGAAGATAGAGTTGTTGAATTAATTGAAGGAGAAAATTGGTATATACAATTAGATAATGAACTACCAAAAAAACTCGTAAAAGAAAATAAAATATTTATTCCTATGGGTGTATACCATAGAGTAATAAAAGGAGAGGGAGACCTAAAAGTAAAAATAGAATTTGTAAATGTATAGTGAAGGTCAATTAAAGGTTGCAAATCTAATACTAAAAAACAAAGTTTTTAGTGTTGATAAAAAGTATGGTAACTTTGCGGGATTAAAATTTTATTTTACAGCAAAAGTAACAGGTCAGAGAGTTATGTATAGTATGGGGGAACCATATGATACAATACAATTAGATGTGGAGGTTGTTAAAGTTTCGGGGATGTATTCACACCTAATGTTTGATAGCCGTAAGGGGAATAATTATAACAGGGTTGAAATGCTTGAAAATAGGAATACCGCCGGATTTGATTACTTGATGCGAGATATAGGGTCTGAAATGGAACAAATTTTTAAAGTTCTTGACACTAATGTAAATGCTCAAGTAGAAAATTTAAAAATATCAGAATCAGTTGAAACTGAGGACCCACTACGTAGAGCTCAAGTTTCTGAAGCAAAAGTACCAAGAACTATGGTTAGGGGTATTATTCAAAAGATTGTTAATACTCTTAAAAAGAAAGAGGAGGGTGAAATTAATATTCCTTTTATGTCAGGTGGGGAAGAATATAACATAATGGTTGATATCAGATTTAATGACGAAATAGAATCGGCAAGAGATTTTGATTTAAATTCATTTTATAATACCGACACTGGAGATGTTGAAATTTTAATACAGGTCGACCCCGATAGATTAGAGAAAAGTTTATTTTCTATTATAGGTGAATTAAATGATGATTTAACTCACGAATTACAACATTCAAGACAATCAGAAGAAGGAAGATTAGATGATGAAGATTTCCAAGGAGATAATTTTGAATATTTTATGCAACCTGCAGAAATTGAAGCTCAGTATTTTGGTTTAAAACAAAAAGCGAAATCTATGGGATTACCAATGGAGGATGTAATCGATGATTGGTTTATGTTTAGACAAGAAAAGTTTGAACTTACTGACGATGAAGTTGCAAAAATTAAGAATGCCGTTCTTCACTTTGACCCGTCTCGGATTTAGCAAAAAACTTCTTTAAAAAATTTCTTATTGTAGTTGCACTTAAAGATGTAACACCGGCCATTGCAATTCTTTCAGATATTTCTTGAATACTTTCAGGTGTAATTTCACCACTCGTTGCATATGTATTCAAAATACCAATGATTGGAATTAAAAATGTAAAACTTGCAATTGCAAATAAATTTCCTACAGTTAATCCGATAGACTCCAAAAATCTCATAAGAGCACTTCTTAGTTCGGCACCTTTTTCAAGAGCTGATTCAAAAACAGGAAGTAATCCCTCTTCTTTAATTTTAGAAACTAATTCCGCAACCAATTTTTCATTGTTATAAAATAAAGTCGCACAAACCCCAACAACTATTAGATTTATATTTGCCTCAGTTAATTCAACATTTTGGTCTTTAATATATTGAGTCAGTGGTCCCATAAAACCACCAATTGTTGCACTCCAAGTAAGAAGAAATTTTAAATCAAATTTCATCATTCTTTGGGTATCCTTTAGATTTTCTTTTCCAATTTGAGAAATATTTGACAATGTTTTTGACAAATCACCCATAAGTGATTCAGTTATAAGTTTCCTCTGTATATCTTCAGAAATTGTAATTTCCATAATATTTATAAATATATGAAAGATAAGATTAATCCAAGATTGAAAGAGGGGGATAGAATTGTCCTTATTATGATGCCAGGTGAAGATTCAGTTTCTTATGGTGATAGAGGAACCATTAGTAAAGTTAATCCCGCACATTCCTTTATACAATATTTTGTAGATTGGGATAATGGTAGTCGTTTAGCTATGATTGAAGACATTGGTGATAAATCAAGTGTTGGTGACAGATGGATGATGGAAGAAGATTTTGATGGTTTAATGAAATTAAAAAAAAGAAAAAACTTGGGAGAATCTGAAGAAGAAAAAATGAAAAAATTTATGGCAAATGTTGAGGTATTCAGAACATTTGATAGAGAATTTTTGTTTAAATTTTTAGAAAAATTAAGAGAATCAGGAATTGTAAATATGTATGCGGCGGCTCCTTATCTTTATATGGGTGGGGGTAGAATTTATGGCGAGAATCACTACAATGAAAATAAAGATGAAGAAGCCTTTGATGAACTTGTAGAAATGGCCGATGAGGTAAAAGATAAAATGATTCAGGGGGCTGTAAAAATTTTAGAAAAAGAAGGAAAAGAAATAACAGTTGAAAAAGTTTCTCGAGTAATTAAAAAATATGCGGGGATGGTATTAGATATGTGGATGACAACCTATAGATAAAAATATGAAAAAGATTGTAAGATTAACAGAATCAGATTTAGTAAAAATAATTAAGAGAGTTATTAGTGAGCAAGGTCCGATACCAAATTTATCAAAAGCCCCAAGAGGTTTTTCAGGTAAAACACCAAGAATTTTAGATGACCCAGCAGGGGGAGATGATTGGGCTTGTTATGTAAAAAATATAAAAGAACTTGTAAAATGGTGTAGAGGTAATAAAAATAGATTCATTCCTGATTCTAAATCTATTGATATGTCTAAAGAATTACATAATGCAATGGATGGGATTTCATTAGGAATTAGTACAATGGATACTATTAAAAAAATTAAAACCCAAGATGAATTTTGTAAAATATCAAATTTTTACAATTATGACAACCAAGACTTGGGAGAATGGATTGGTGATGAGATTCTTCTCCCTGTTAATCAAGTTTGGGACCATTTAAAAGGATTCGCTGGTAATATGACGGACTACTGTGAAGTTGACGACCCAACAAGGGCTTAAATTATATTTATACCAAATTCACAAACTTTTCCTTAAATTCTTCGAGCGTTATACCTTCTTCATCCTTGTGATTAATAACCATTTCAATATCCCATCCTGAAATGTATTTTGTAATTGTTTCTTTTACATCAGGAACTGAGTCCCACTTGATACAAACTTCACTGTCTTTATTATAGTCATTATCTACAAGATAATTACAAATGGTACCTGACTTTAATGTCAAAAATCCGTGAGCACAATAATTTGGAACAAAAACAGCTTGACCTGCCTCTAGTTTAAATTGATAAACATTACCAAAAGTTTCGGGTCTTAAATCAACAACAAAATCGATTATAGACCCTCTAATTACTGCCAATTTTTTGGTTTGTTTATGTTGTCCACTTTGGAGATGAAGTCCTCTAAAAGTGAAGATATTATCGTTTATACTGATGTTTGATTGTAACCAATCACCATATAATTTAACTGGTGCAAAACATCCCCGATGGTCCTCAAATACAGGAGCGTCTAGTTGATAAGGTTCTAAACTCATAAACAATTATATATCAATTTTTATAAAATGAAAATACCAACATATTTATTGCAAAACATTTTATAATGAGAGCATATTTTTTAAACATATCAGAAGAAGAAAAAAAATCAATTAGAGAAAAACAGAGAAGCATTTATGATGGTTATCAGACGATGGAACCAAAAATGAGTAAGGAGACTCCTCTATATACTGAAAATTTGGCTTTAGATGAAAAAGGAATTACGGTTAATAATAAAAATGAAGTAAGTGAATACAAGAATACGGGTATTAACAAACCAATGAAAAAAAATTGTAAAAACTGCGGAACTGAAATGAAAGAAGGTGAGACGTGTGAACAATGCTCAATGAAAGAAGGTGAGACGTGTGAACAATGTGGAAATGTATTATCCGAGGGTAAAGTGTGTGAACAATGTTCGATGAAAGAAGGAATGAAATATTCTATGGAAGAAATAGAAGAAAGTATAAAAGTAAAATCTAAAAAAGGCGAAGTATATAACCAAATCAACGAATCACTTGATTGGTTTAGAAAGTTCAAAAAATACTTATGAAAGTGAAAGAGATTATAGATTACTACTATTGTCCCGTGGCAGAGACAATTGAAGTAAGCTTTAGGATGAAGGGAGACCCCGAGACTCAAATGAGAGAAGCTGAGTTTGATTTATCAACAACAAAAGATTACGGTTATTTTATTTTAGACTCAGATTATCCTGAGTCAAAAGAATTTCTTTATGAATATGAAGAAGATACAGATGAATTAGTTTTGGGTGATGAACCTGATTTTAATGAAATAAGAGTGGATAAAGTAGAACTCCGAAATTTTCTTAATGAGTTCTATGGTGAAGACGAAACAAATCTTCCTGATTTGGTACCGTTTTAATTTTTCCAATTATTTAAATTTTGATTTTTTTGGGTATTTATTGGATAATCGTATGCCCAAAAATGAAGTTTGACATTGATTTATATATTGATATTCTAAATTCCTTTTCAGGTGAAAATACCAAAATGGAAATGGGTGAACAAGACGCTCCCGCTTCAGGGGGTGGTGGTGAAAGTGCAACTCAAAATACAAATAAACGAGGCTCTAATTGGAACGAATTATACAAATTAACTAGGGGTAAAGCCAATATGCTTGGACTTAAAGGTGAAAAGTGGTCAAGTGCTCTTACAAGAGGAATTGCAAATCAAATTTGGTAAATGACAAGGGAACAACTCGAAATATTAAATAGGGTTAAGTTATTGATGGGTTATGACTCTGAAAAAACCCTAAAAGAAAATTACCAAATAGTACTTAACGAACAACCTACTATATCTGTAATGGATGCAAATTATCCATTACAAGCAGGATTATGGTTGAATAAAAATAGTGGTGATATTACAACAAAGGAATTTAAAGACACTTGGAGAAACTACATAATAAGAACAAGAGACTTAAATTTACAAGGTTTACTTAATTTATCAAAACAACTCGCGGAAAATGGATATGGTCCTATAAGTCCTGGTCTTTTTGGATTTAACAAGCCAAATGCAGGAGTTGCAAATATTCCGGTAGAAAATCAAATATATGTCCTTAAACTAAATCAATACAATAAGGATAAAAAAGCATATGACGAAGACCCAAAAGGGAAAATTGTTCCTGTAAAACCTACTCCACCTCAATACAATTTATTAAACTTACAAACTTCTACAAGGGCTAATAGATTAATGGGGAAAATAAATAACATTCCAAAACAGGTAATGAGTTTCCTTGAACCTGCAAAACCTCAAGGACAGGGACAACAACAAACCCTACCAAATACTCCATTTGAAAACCAAACTCAAAGTGATGAGTTTAGATTATGGTTATTATCAAATTATCCCGATTATGGAACAAAACCAAAACCATATAATGTTGATTTAACTTCAAAATATACAAATTCAACGGCTCTAAAACAGGCTTATAAGGAAAAAGGAAAAGAGTATGAAACTTTTATGAGTCAAAGAGGTGGATTGGACTACAAACCAAAATTTATTAAATCTGATGCTACATCAACTTCGGTTGGAAAAGGTTTTGACCCTGAAGCAAAGGCGTTTAATATTGAAGATTACGATGCTAAACAATATAAAGAATATGCAGATAGAATACTCTCAAAATACGATTTTAGTACATTCCCTACACCGATAAGTGATTATATGGGGAAACCAAAATACGAAGAAAATTCTTGGCGTGAACCTAACACAGGTGAAGTATTCTCAATACAAGGAAAGACATTAGACCAAATACAAAAAGAAATAATAAGTAAATTCGAGTTCAAACAAAAGTCAAAAGCCGAAGAAGAACTTTTAAGTAATGACAAACTTGTACAGATTTTTGGAAAGAAAACAATTCAGGATGAAATGAATAATACTGATTGCGATACTGAATCAAAACTTGCGTTTTTCCAAGACGTACTCGATAATCCTGGTAAATATACTGACTCGAAAGGGAATAAAATTGGAACTTATGTTATTGAAAATGGTGTGAGTAGGTATGTTTCATGGCCGACAGATAAACCAATTCCTTGTGTTGATATGTTCTGGCAAGAGAATGGATGGTGGATTCAAATAGGAGGTATGTTACTTGTTAGTGTAATCACTCCTCAGTTTGGTTTACCTAGACTTGCCTCAACTTTAATTGAGTTGGCGGCTGATACCGCTCTTAACATTTACTCATTAAAGAAAAATACTGAAGCTCAAGATGAAGATGCGATGATGTTGGACGTTGTATTTACAATTCTACCTTTTGTAATTCTTAGTCCTCCGATAAAGGCTATATTAAAACGAGCAAAATTCGGTGATGAAGTAATTTCATCTGTTGAATCTACATTGAAGTCAATTCCGCCAAATGCTAATGAGTCGACTATAAAGAATGTTATTTCAAATATGAGTCCTGAAGAACAGAGATTAATAAGAGAAATAGGTAAAGAGGAGCATGCTGATGTTTTATCAAAAGTAGGTCAAGATGTTATAAATAATCTAAAAAAGGAGCAACGGCATCAGTTGGTAGAAAAGTGGCTGAACCACTTCTTACAGTTTTATTTTATGGTATACCAGCCGGTGGATTTGTATTTAAACAATATCAAAAAATTAAACAAACTTTAGAAAAAAATGGAGTTTCTTTAACTGAGTCAGAAGAAAAGGTTTGGCAAGCGGCACTTAGTATGGTACAAGATGCTGAAGCGTTAGCTGCGAATGAACAGAAAATATTACAAATACAAAAATCCGAAAAATTCAAAGAAGCTGAGGAAAAAATGAAAAACACTAAAAAAGTTGCAGATGAATTAGGAGTCGATACACCTGAAGAAGCTGAAAAAATTTCAAAGCAACTTGATGAATTAATAAAAGCATTTGATGAATTGAATGATTTAATGAAGAATTTAGGAATTGAAACTAAACCGATGGAAAACCAATAATTCAGATAACATTTACATAAAAATATATATTTATAAAAAAAAACTCATGAACAAGTTAATCAAAGAAGAAATTAATAGAATTAGGGAAGTTATGGGATTAAAACTTCTCAAAGAATCAATAGTTCCTGCTGGAAGTTTAAAAAAGTTGTTGGCCGATTTAATACCAACAGAGTTTAATGAAGCTCTTGATACTATTGGAAGAGCTGCTACCGACGATGATAAATTGAACGAGGTGTTTAATTTTTATTTTGATAAACTTCTAAAAAACAATAATCCATCAGTTAAAAATTTTGTTGACTCTTTAAATGAGGTTGGAAGGTCCAAAGGATTTTCCTCAGATGCTGGAGGTATTTTACTTGACGACCTTATTAACGGTAAACTCGCTGCTGATGTTGAGGAAGATGTAATCGCAAGAATGGCAGCAAAATCTGTTGGTATTGATGCTAATTTGATTAACTATTTACCTTCAGACATAAAACAACTTTATACATTAATAAAACAACCAGTAAATACATATACAAATAAACCAATAGATGGATTGGTAAATAGTTTTAAATTAAACCAAGAGGATTTTAATAAAGCTGTCTCTTTGAATTCAGATATTACCGAAATGATAAATAAATTACCTGAGTCAAAGTTTCAGTCAGAACTTTCAAAAGTTTGGGAAAATGAAGTTAAATATTTTGATGATGTTGTTAAAAAGATGAAGGGCGGAGCAGATGAAGCCGATTTTTCAAACGCGATATCTAATTTGGCTGATGAATATGGAATTAGTACTGACGTAGTTCCTAAAGAAAAACTAAACACAATAGGTAAAAATTTAGATGGGGGTATAAGGAAATATGTTTTAGCTCGAGGAGTTAAGGGTAATCCTGATGATATTGTTAAAGAAATAAGAAGTAAACTTATTTTACAAATGGATGAAAAGTTTAAAAAGGGATTAGGTTTTGATAATCAAAAACTAATAGACGAAGCTGAAAAAATGTTCGAAGACCCTAAGATGCTTGAATCTATCAAACAAAAAATGATTGAAGCTGCTGACAAAACACTTGTACCGGTTTATAAATGGTCTGAATGGGGTTATTGGAAAAATTTTATTCGCGGATATACCCCAAGTACGGGTAAATTAAAAGGTACAACTAGAGGTGAACAAATTATTAGTTGGTATATTAATACCACTAAATTTGCGTTTTTTGCAGCCCTTGCTGAAGTGGTGTGGAACGCCGCTTTAGACCCTGAGCAATTAGCGGGTAAAGAAGGTGATATAGCCGATAAAATTCTTGATAGAATTGGTGGGTGGGGACCATTATTACAAGCATTTAGTCCTTTTGGTGCGGGTAGACTTTTATCTTTCTTTTATGGCGTCGGTGATTATGATTCTTTAATAGTGTACCCAGCACAAATGTCGGAGTATTTAAAACAAACTAGTGATATAGACGTAAAACCAGATGATTTACAAATTATACCTAACACACCGGAATACGATGGAACAACATATGAAAAAGAAACCGTATCTCTTGTGAAAAATAAAGTCAACGGTGATGTATACGGCCTTTTTACTTATGACGATAAAACTAATAAGGTTGTAGATGTTCAGACCATAAAAGATAATCGCCCACCAGCACCTTCTATCACATCAGGTACTATGACTAAAGAACAAGCTAAAGCCGCAATATTAGCACAAGGATATACTGAACCAATTACTTTTATACCTGACTCAGACGGTCAAACCTCATATGAATTTGTTGATGCGGATGGTTTGGATGGAACTGCAACTTTGAATAATGGTAATATAATTGTAGAATAATATGTTATTAACAGAACAAACCCAAGCAGAAAATAAAAAAATTGAAAAGTATAAAAATGCAGGTTACACTGAATTAAAACAGGCTGCTTGGAAAAAAAAGAAAAAAGAAGACCCTAATGGGGATTTTGTAAATGTTGGTACATATTATTATGGTTACAAAAAATCGGCAACCGCAGAACCAAAACAAGACCCTGTTCCTAAACCCGCACCAAAACAAGACCCAGCTCCTGCTCCTGCCCCTAACCCAAAACAAGACCAACCACAAACAACAACTCCAAAACAAGACCCACAATCAGACATACCAGTTGACAAAACACAAACTCCCGACAGAAGTAAGGATATACCCGCATATTTAGAATGTTGGGCTTGGGATGATGAAAATCTTTTTGATGACAAATTCCCTGGAAAGGAATCTGAAAAGGCTAAAGAGTTTAAAAAATGGCTATTCAATTACACACCAAAAGGAAATATTTCCGCTAAATACAGAAATTTTGCAAACGACTACTCTGGAAAATATAATAATTTTTGTTCTCCATTAACAAAAGATTATGAAGGTAAAAATGAATTACACAAAGCACCTTTTATTAGAGAAATGTCTTTGTTTGAAGTAACCAATATGGATGGAGACAGAATTTCATTATTTGATATGTGGTACGATTTAACTCAGAAAACAACAAACGAGTCAATCATAAAAAAGAAACTCTATGAAAAATTGAAAACAAAAACTTTAAAAGAGTCAGTTAGAAACAAAATTCTTCTAACCAAAGAAAATAAAGACAAAAAAGTTAATAAAATTTCTGAAAATCTTTATAAGATTGCAGGAGATTTCTATAACGACAGATACGATGTATTCTTTGAAAAATACGTTAGACTTAAAGAGTCATATAAAAAATCAAAAATGTTCCTTACAGAAGGAGCATTAGATAATTTCAAAAATGCATTTGTAAGAGTGTTCAAAGGGGATGAGGAAGATGTTGTAAAAGCATCAATTCCTTGGTTTACAAATAAGTTAGGTCTTGAAGGTACAGTTAAATCTGAAGTTGAGGAAAAACTAAAGAGCAAATATTCAAGTGATGCTATTGCAGATTTATTTGAAGACGATTGGTCTGATATTGTTGTTTCAGCAATTATTAATAACGCAAAATCAGATGTAAGTGAACCAACAAATGCAATGGATGCTGTTGAAAAGGCTTTAATGTCGAATATGAGAGCCGACTTCAAAGAAGATTTAAAAAACTCAATTAAAAATCTTATTTATCCAGTTCAGGACTCAAGAAAAACAGAAATAGTTAATTTGGCAAATGAACTTAAAAATGCAATTCTAGCTTCAAAAGACGGAGAAGAAAGTCAAAAGGATACTGACAGTAAAGTAGACGATATTTTTTCTTAAAATCCCGATTTAAAATTTTCCCAAGCCTGAAGGAGCTCACTACTAATTACATCTTGAAATAGTGTGGGCTCCTTTGGGTATACGGATTTAAGACCAGCCTCTTCTGGTGTTTTATCCCCCTTTTTACTATTACATTTAGAACAACACGTAACCATATTGGACCAAGTATTTTGTCCACCCTTTGATTTTGGGATTACGTGGTCGATTGTTAACTGTCTTTGATTACCACAATATACACATCGGAACTTATCCCGTTTCATAATTCTATTCTTGGAGACACTGATTTTCTTTGGTCTGTAAGAGATATAGTCAAGGAGTCTAATAATGATTGGTCTTACATACTCACCGAGTGATGTTGTAAGTGGTTCTCCTGTTGATTGCACAACTTCGGCCTTACCCTTAAAAACAAGGTTAAATCCCCTCTTAAAACTGGTTACGTTAATAGGGGAATAATCTGAGTTTAAAACTAATACTCCAACATTCATTTATACAAAGATATTAAAACGGATTATTAATTTCAAATAATTTTCTATTTGATAAATAGTTTTTTTGCTTTATATTTGTACTTGTGACGGAAGAAATTAAAGATAAGATAAAAAAGGCTCACTACCTTAAACTTCTTGGAAATATCCCTGAAGGTTTTGTTATGGTTCACGAACAAGTAATCGAAGACCTTAAAGATTTTGACAATTGGAAAGATTTTAAGTATAATTCAAATTACATCGAAGAAAAAAACATCGAAAAAGTTTTATCAAAAGATTTTGAAGATGGAAAAATCTAACCATTAATTGAGATTATGAATACTTTCATAATATTTATAGTTAAAGGTTAGTATTATGAGAAAACAACATAACAATTATGAATATCAAGTTTTAAGGGCGCTTAAACGAAAAATGTATTTAATAAACTTGAGAGGAGGAAAATGTGAAATTTGCGGATATGGTAAAAATTTGGCAGTTTTAGAGTTTCATCATATAGAAAAAGGGACAAAAGAGTCTCAATTAGACCAAAGAAAGTTGTCTAATTCAAGTATGGAATTTATACTGAATGAATTTGAAAAGTGTAAAATTTTATGTGCGAATTGTCATAGAGAAACTCACAATCCTGATTTAGAAATAGAAAAGGTTTCAAAAAAAATATCTGAATTTGATTTGGAACGAAGTGAAAAATGGATTAATTTAGCTGAACCAAAAAAATACAATTGTATTGATTGTGGATGTGAAATAAGTAAATGGGGAAAAAGATGTAAAACTTGTAACCAAATACACAACAGAAAAGTTGACAGACCGGATATAGATACTATAATTAAAAAAGTGAAAGAAGAAGGATACAGAGCAGTTGGTAGAGAATATGGAGTATCTGATAATGCGGTTAGAAAATGGATTAAACAAGCACCCTTATCTGCTCTCGCTCATAACGAGTTGAAACAGTAATAGGTTACATACAGGTTCGATTCCTGTAGGGTGCACTAGAACAGGCGTTCTTTGACATAAATAAAGGAGATAATAAAATGGAAACTATGTATTTCGTTTTAGGGATGCTCTCGATAGTTGCGGTGGCATTTGTTGCCGTGGTTGTTTGGGGTTTGCTTAAGATAAGGAAACAAGAAGATGAGATTAAATTACTTAAAGGTTTAAACGAAGACACTCATCGTTTAATCTATGAAGTTAAAAATGAAATTCGTCAAAAAATAGATAGAGATATTGAAAATACAAATCAAATTCTATCCAATAACAGACGAGAATTTCTTGACGAGACGAAAGAATTAAATCAACACTTTAGCCGACGACTTGAAGATGTTTGGGGAGTTTTTAGAGACATAAGAAATGAAGTGGTTGAACTCAGTAAGAGTGATGTAGAACTATCAAAATCTTATACAGACTCAAGAATTGATAAATTAATTGATACTTACTTTGATATGGTAAGTACCAAAAAACAAATAATAAAATAAACTAAAACATAGAACGCCTGTTCTAAATATGCTCCCATAGCTCAACTGGATAGCAGCAACGCTTTTCTAAAGCGTAGGTTGAAGGTTCGAATCCTTCTGGGAGTACACTAAATCAGACTGTTCACCGTGAATTTCTCGGTGACAGTTTGAGCATACTAATATGCATTTATCAAGTTCGTCAATTATTACTTGGTTAAATGAATGTATTTTTAACTCTGACAAATTAAAATCTTTTTCCTCAGGGTTTAAATGGTGAAACTCCAAAGCGCCAATATACTTGTTGTACCCACATTTTTGACATTTACCCCCCTTATAGTCAACCATTAGTTTCTTTATATTTCTTTGCCTTTCAATAGTTTGTAAGTTTGTGCAAATTTTACAATACACTGAAGAGTGTTCTTTACCCCTTCTGTTATAAAATTCAGTTATCATACAATTTTTTTTACAACGAGGACAAAATCTAGACTCACCGTAATCTTTTTTTCCAATTTCTTTGAATGGTTTATTTGGAAATTCTATCTGGTGTTTCTTAGCCCAATATCTTACAGTGGTTAAACTTTTACCGGTTTCTTTACCTATTTGATTCAGGGACATCCCCTTACCAATCATTTCAATTAATAATTCTTTAGTCATATGGATAGTTTTTATATAAATATCCATTAAGTTATTTTTTTATCGAATTTTTTATGTTATATTTGTTTAATGAAAAAAAAACTTCTTACGTTAGTTGCAATATTACTAACAACAATTACCTTCTCACAAACCCTATACTCACTAACGGTTGGTGTTAGAGATAATTCATCTGAGCAGTTCACTTGGGGTGAAACAAAAATGCTCGAGACACCAATATCAATCAAATTTAATGGTAAAGACATCACAATTTATACAGAAGACATTCAGTATTATCAGACGTTGATGCCCGAATATGAAGCAAATGGTGGTTCATATTGGTTTGCATATGACGTTAATATGAAAAAATGTAAGTTTTATATGGTAGAATCTGATGATGGTACGGATTTTATAATGATTGAATACGACGATGCATGTATAATATATGGAATAATTTACTAAAAGTTTACATATAATAATTAACGAAAGTAAAGGGACAATTTGTCCCTTTTTTTATGATGTTTGTAATATTTATAACTTAGTAATAACTTAAACTTTACAAACTTACGCAAATGATATTAGGGGAGATTTTGGAGACGTTAATCACGTCAATTACATCTATTACGGTGGCGTTGATTACAGCTGGGTTTTTTAAAAGATATTTCGACAGAAATAAAGAGAATACATCTAAAAAGAAACTTGTTAAACAGATAGAACAAGATGAACTAGTTCATTTTACTTTACGTGAAATGAGAAGAAAATATCATACCGACAGAATTTTCATTATTCAATTCCATAATGGTGGAGTATTCTATACAAGCTCACCAATGCAAAAGGCATCGGTTACTTACGAAAGAGCATCTGATGGACTTGAGAGAATTTCTGACACATTACAAAATGTTTTTGTTAGTCATTACACTTGGTTCATTAAACAAACTCTCGCTGGTGAACTTTTTTATATTGATTGTGAAAATGTTGAGGATGTTGCGACAAAGGCTCTTATTAGAAAGTTTGGAACTCAATCAACGGCCGCGGTTCCAATCTATGATATTAATGACCACCTTATTTCAATACTTGTTTTAGACTGGGTATTTAGTGAAATTCCAAAAGATTTTATTAAAGAAGGTGAATTTACATCTGAGTTTAAAGATGAATTGACAGCAGACTCTGAATCAGTTGGCAATTTGATTGGCTAGTAAGTATAACTATTCAAATCATTATCAAGAATATTTTTAAACATTCCCTTTTTTAGGTTGGGAGTTCTATTAACTTCTCCGAAGACAACATCACCCATTTTATCTTGAAAATCATCGTTATCTGTTCTTCCACTATCTCCATTAATTAAAATCACGTATTGACCTAAATCTGATTCATCAACTTCGGTGAGTTCTTCCATTGTCTCAAAATTCCTAAAAAGGTTCATGTCTATTGAAACATAGTTGCTTTGTTCAATCTCATATTCACTGTAACTTTCTTGACTTCCACTCCCACTACAATTGTCACAAGTTTCATATTTATCCCCATTGCAGTAGTCACATTCAACTTTTCCACTACCATCACAATAGGAACAACTGTCCCCTTCATCGTCTTGACCATCACCATTACAATCAGAACAATCAACTTCACCTTCCCCATCACAAGTGCTACAATTTACTGAACCATCTCCATAACACTCATCACAAGATTCTTCAGGATGTTCCCTGCTAACATTTAGAATTGAAAAACTAAATAAGCCTTCTTGGCATCTTTGTATTACATCTTGTAAATCTCTTCCTTCTTTATATCCTTGAATTAGAAAAGATAAGTAAATAATTTCTTTAGCGTCCAACGCATCATATACTGGTTTAAGGAAGTCATCTCCCCTAAGATGGTAATATATACTAGATGCTGAAGAGGCGAATTTTATAGTTGGAGCAATTCTTCTTGCTAAATTTAAAAGTTTTTGCATGTATTTATAAATATATATTTTTTCAAATGAAAAGTAAAAAATTATTGAATGAAATTAATTACTCAAAAAAATTAATGGGTATTAATGAAGATTTAGATTACGAGGATATTTCATCTTTATCTAAATTAGATAGTGGTGATTTAACAAATGATAAGTATTTTGTAATACATCATACCGCTGGAAGAGGAAGTGCTTCTGAAATTGTAAACGTTTTAAATACTAGAACGATTGATGGAAAAAAAGTTGTACTTGGTGTACAGTGGATTATAGATAGAGAGGGACAATTATTTGCATCACTGCCAAAAGGTGCTAAAGGTGCTCACATAAAAGATGCTGATATGCCAGGTGCTCCAAAAGACTTGACAAATGCAACTGCTCAGGGTGTTGAGATTGTTGGAAAAAACGACGGAGATATTTTACCAGTTCAATGTTTAACTGCTCTTAAATTAGTAAAAGACTTAGGTTACTCATTGGACAGAATTTACGGCCACGGAGAAGTTAATAGTCATAAATCTAAAAACGAAGGCCAAACCTGCAAAGCATTTATGAAAAAATATTGGTCATCAGATTTGGATGAACTTGAAGAAAAAATGAAGAAAGATAATTTATTCAAGGATTTAGATAAGAGTTCTGCTGATGAAGATAAGGTTGAAAAACTTTTGGATAAGATAGGTTTGAAAAAACTTGCCGATATGGATGTTGATAAAGACGAAAAAAAATTCTCAAAGGAAATATCTGACTTGTTTGGGGGTAAAAAAGACGACAAGGAAGAAGATGAGAATGATGAAGGAATGTTTAAAGACGTTTTTGGTATTTCACTTGATGATTTAGTAAAAAAGGCAAAAGGTCTATTCGAACAAAGGTTACACGAAGATATTAATAAAATGAAAAAACCCCTAAGATAAGGGGTTTTTTTAGTTAGTGGAGGTGCGGGGAGTCGAACCCCGGTCTTGCTCATACGGATTAATAAGGACTACACGCTTAGGTTAACGGTGGTTCTCACCATTCCAAAATATTCCGTTTAGATTACCCCTCCGTAACGAACAAACAAGGGTTTGTTTCTTTTAGGGTAGAAACCACACCACTACTACGACTTCTGTTCCAAGGTTAGTGTCTGCCGACCCGTTTTGTAGGCTAATCCTAAATTAGGCTACTGATACTTCTTCAGTACGGATGAAACCGAGTGTCTGAAGTTTTGCAATTGTATTGCCATTTAACGTTTGTTCCGATA